>SWCA01009087.1_pt2 | contig 128503 bp, 120 predicted proteins | sample 4692961 | NCBI WGS metagenome assembly SWCA01 (sample SAMN10267275, study PRJNA491770) | bioreactor metagenome | isolation source: DHS bioreactor inoculated with | place: Japan: off Shimokita Peninsula | reverse complement strand
ACTGGTATCGGTGTATTAATCGTATACTTTTAACCTGTAATTACTGTTTCAGAGCCTCTACGTGAGGTAGGCACACCTCTTTTTGGTACATCGTAGTAGTCAACCCAAGTGTTACCATTCCAGGTTTGCACTGAACGGTGGTTGCCAACATAACTGTTTGCATACTGGATTATTCGGGCTTTTTGACCGGATGATGTTAGTCGACTGTACGCTGCATTACTGATATCCCAGCAGTCACCACTGCCACTCCATTGAGTGTTATAAGTTCGGGTGTAGCTTCGAACTGTAGTAGCATACGATTTCTTAGTTGAAGTAGTTGATTTGCGGGAACTGTAACTTGTATCAGCACTGTTATCAGTACTTTTCTCACCGGCTGCTGCCTGGACTTCTGCAACGTATTTGTCCCAGTTTTCCATGGCTTTAGTTGTGTCTTTACCTACAACACCGTCAACAATTAAACCAGCTTCTTCCTGGAATGTTTTAACCGCTTTTTCAGTGTCAGCACCGAAAACACCGTCTACATTTCCAGAATAGTAACCGTAATCAGTTAACCATTGTTGTAGTTCTTTGACCTTATCACCAGAAGAGCCAAGTTTCAATGAACCATCAGTAGTGTTATTTCCTAAGATTTTAGTTGTTTTCTCACCAAAAGGCTTGTTCTTCTGAAGTACGTCCTGAGTTTCTTGAATCTCAGAATTAGTAACCCCAATGGACAAACCATCGGCAGGATTCTCACCTATTGCATTATTATTCTGATCACCTACAGCACCCGAGATGGGGATTGCTGCGACAACCATACACAACATACATAATATTGCATAGGTAGAGTTTCGCTTCACTCGCTTAATTATACCGCCTCCGTATCCTATAAAATCGAGTTTACAGGACTCTCTTGGACTACACTATGATGGAAACAACATAGCTTATAAAGGTTTCGAAATAATTCCCCAAAAAAGGACCATATATGGCTTTTTTTAGCATTTAAGACACTCTATGCGGTTATTTAAATTAGCGATCTGGGACCGACTCCTTCCTTTAGTATTTTTACCAAATCACCTTTATTTAAAGCCCATTTCCTCAAAATAAGCTTATGCAATTCCATTATATGTGAGGCATATACTCCATTATAAGGGATAAAATGGAATTAATGGAACTTTAAATGATTAAAGGCCACCAAATCATGAGTTTTTGCTAAATAAGGTTAATACGAACCTTAACATAATTTAAGAGATTTTAAGGTCTTTTTTAACAATTGAGGTCTGATTTCTTTTTTTTAATAATTTTAACTCATTTAAAATGGAATTTTTAATAACAAATAGTCGGAATATATGTTCCGACTCAGGTTTCTGGTATCCGCATATCCAACGCATTAACATCCAACACTATATACGCCATGTGAATATAATTGGTTTAATACAGGTAACCAATAATCAACTTCACATAATTATAATCTAAATAACTTATCAACACGACTTTAAACATAGCCCTAAATGTCTACAGTAGATCTTACAGTAGACTGTGATCATTAAAATGCAAATATTAATCTGAATATGATATCCTGATATATTTCTATCAGAAATATTATCAGGATATAATTATTTCCAATCTGGATATAATTTCATGAAAAAATTATTATATAAAACGATTATTTACACCAAAAAAAGAGTTTAATAGGTGAAACAGTAAAATGCTATTATCAGATCCGGCCATTACATCATTGGAAAAAAAAGGATATCGTTTTGTTGGTTCAAAAAAACATGCCGCAGCCAAAGTGTGTCACTGGACCAAAAAAAGCATCATGGATGATGGTGTTTGTTATAAAGAAAAATTTTATGGTATAGAAAGTCATCGTTGTCTGCAGATGTCCCCCAGTATACCATTCTGCCACCATAAATGTCTATTTTGCTGGAGAGATATTTCCATAACCAGTACCACCTGGAAGGATGAATTCGATGATCCCGGAGAAATAATAGATGAGTGTATTAAGGCCCAGCGTAAACTGCTGGTGGGTTACTTTGGCAATCCCGGTGCCAACCAGAAAAAAATATCAGAAGCCCAGGATCCCACCAATGCCGCTATATCACTGGCCGGGGAACCATTACTTTACCCTCCCATCAACCAGCTCCTGGAAGAATATAAAAAGAGACATTTCACCACTTTCCTGGTCAGCAATGGCCTCAGTCCAGATAAACTGGGGAAACTGAACCCAGAACCCACTCAACTGTACCTTTCCCTGGATGCACCCAACCCTGAAATATATAAGAAAATTTGTGATCCTCAGGTTAAAGATGGTTGGGATAATTTAAATCAATCCCTGGATCTTTTATCCAGTTTCAACTGTCGCACCGTGATCAGGATGACCAGTGTTGCCGGTTATAATATGACCCATCCTGAGGAATATGCGCGGATCATCGAAAGAAGTAATCCTGATTTCGTGGAGATCAAAGCCTACATGTATGTGGGCAGCTCACGTGACCGTTTGACATTTGATAACATGCCCCGGTCCAAGGATCTGGAGAGTTTCGCCCAGGAAATTGCCAGTTTATGCGGAAGGGAAATTGTGGATAAATCCTCTGAAAGTAGAGTGGTGCTTCTCTCATGATAATGATGTTTATTTATTAAGAATAATCATTACATTAAATTAATTTCGCATATATCGGTTAAATAACTCTTATATCTTGAAAATAACTCGCATATGGTTAAAATGGTACTTATATCCTGAGAAGAATTCATCTTTCTTAAAAATAGTGTTTTTCTTTATGTTGAAAATATAAGTATTGTTTGGGTGATGACCCCATTTATTTCCATCCCATTATCCAAAGGAAGGGGCTAGAGGAACCCGATGACAGTTTTGAATCATATTTTTCCCATAGATTTAATTAGTTGTTAAATCTAATATGGGAATGATAAAAAAAATTACAAAAAATAAATTTAAAATTCAGGGAGTGGTAGGATGAAAAGGTTGTTGTTGGCTTTAATAATATTAACCATATGCTTAAGTCCCATTTACAGTGCCAGTACATCTGGTTTCGCAATCACCTATGGGGAAACAACTTACAATAACCCCACATATAAAAGTTCGGTGAACAGTTACTTTGGTTCTCACACTGATAAGAATTTGAATAACGCCAATACTAAGGTTGTAACTGCATCACAGGTGAATCAGATTGCCAAAAATATCACCGGACGGACCTACAATTCTAACCAGATTTTTTCCTGTGCACTGGTTGATCTGAGTTACAGTCAGGGCATCAAGATCATTGTGGACACCAGTAAAATTAACACTGTAACCTCTAAAATGTATGCCAATGCCTTGAAATCCACGGGGATTGAAAATGGCTACGTGGTGGTTACTTCACCAGTAAGTGCTACTGGAGAATCAGCACTTACCGGGGTTTTAGAATCATACGAAGTGGCAGTGGGAACACCAATACCTGAAGAGGCTAAGAAAGCCGCCACTGAAGAGCTTTACACTGAAACTCAGATTGCCAATCAAACTGGTCAGAGTCCGGATAAAATAGCTGAACTCTTTGACAAGGCCAAACAGGAAGTTCAAAAACAAAATTTGCAGGATCCTGCCCAGATAAAGGTTATTGTTATCAACGTGGCCAACAGCTTGAACATAAATTTAAGTGACCAGCAGGCCCAGGACATAGCCAATGCCCTTGCCAACTCCCAAAAAGTTCAGGGTAGCCTCACTGACTTTAAAAACCAACTCCAAGCTGCCACACAACAGGCATCCCAATCCCAGGGAATACTGGATCAGATCCAAAATTATCTGCAGAGTTTCATTGACTATATAATGAGCTTCTTTGGAGGCTAGACAATTTATAAATATTAGTTCCAGATAATGGCATTAAAATGGATGTTAAATTTATCCCATTATCATTAACTTAAGTAGAAGTGAATAGTAAAGTGAATTAGTTGGAATTTATGATCAAACACATTACTGGATGAAAAATATTTTAGGATGGGAAAATAACATTTGCCAGTGACTATGTTTAGGTTATTGTAACTTATCTGCATATTAATAGTAATCCATCTTCATGCAATTTGAATATAGGATCGTGCCAGTATTGATTAAATGTCCAAGAATACACTGAAAAAAACAATACCCATACACATCGATTAATCAACTACCAATTACCTTACAAACAACGATTAAATAGGATATGTATCCAAAATAGTGATAAACATGTTAATCGCCCAAAATCATTTGCAATTAATATTAGAAATGGCCGTGATAATACATATGGGCGTTTTACTGCTTATAAACATCATTCCTTTTACCCTGAGCATGGTATTGTTCCTATCCCTTATTTTAACCATGTTCCTGGCAGGGATATTCAGTATTGATTCTGCCCTTCTGTTCCTACCCTATGTTTCCCATCAAGAGTTCACCCATCCCTTCGGCCCATTGGCGGTTTTTGCATGGGTAACCCTCTCTGCATCAGCCAGCCTGTTAAGTGAAGTTGAAATTAAATCTACCTCAATAACCACCCTTTCACTGATACTTTTCGGTGCTATAGCAGTTGCAGGGGGTTTAATGCACCGTTCATTCCTAATATTATGGTTCCTGGGATGGTTCATAGGATACTTCATCATGTCCAAAAGCTTCCGAAGAAGTGTTAAAATCACCCGAAAACGAATTATGACAGTTGTAGGGGCTGCTTTAGGTGGTTTTGCCATCCTGGAAATAATGTCAAAGGTGTTAAATGCTTCTGTACTCAGTCCTCTGCTCAGGTTAACCCGTTTAGAAGAATATGCTATTCCCAGTCTTAAAATGGTTGTTAAAAACACACAACTATGGGGACATGTCCATGGCTCATGTTACTGGGCAGGAGAATGCCTGGGTGGCTCTGACGGCTATCTTTCATTACCCATGAACATGATCAACACATTCACTCTACCCTTTCCCCTGTTCTTCGGGGTTTTAGTGACTAAAAAAGATATCATTGACTATATGCTCCCGGGAATCTTTGGAGTGGCCTTTGACTTCGGATACGGGGGACTGTTTGCCTTATTGTGCTGGTGTACCTTTGTCATGGGCAGTGGTTTTTACGTACTGGGTAAGTACCGTAGCAAAAGAAGGGTGGGGAGTAGAAGATATCTGGGAAGAGAAGCACTTCTCATAGGGGCCTTAACCGCATTCATAGCCCAGACCATAATTGGACTTTTCCTATTCAACCGGACCCTCAATGGATCCGCCATGCTAACCTACATATTCTTATCAGCCATGGTGGTAGCTCACCTGGTAACCATAAAACCAAGTTTAAGATAAGAAACATGTTTTATTTTTGAATAAAAAAAGTTTTCTGTAATAAACAGCAAGATCATTATTTTAAAGATATGCATTTTTTTATTTAGTGGTAAAATTCACTAAAAAAAAATAATGATTAAAGAAGAAAAAAATTAGTAGCTGAAATGGGGAATACAATTCATAGAACCTATTTTTTTTATTCCAGATTATGGCATAATTCAACTGCTTTTCGGGCGGCAGATTCCATGGAAGTTTCATAACTTACCCCTGCTGCATTGAGTATGCGCTGCCCTTCCTCTTCATTGGTACCAGTGAGTCTGATTACCAGGGGCACTCTTCGTTTAGAATCCTTCAAAACACTTATAACCCCATTAGCCACATCATCAGCCCGGGTTATACCACCCAAAACATTAAGGAACACTACTTTCACTTGGGGATTGGAAATTACAAGGTTCAGTGCACGGGCAATATTTTCTTGGGATGCACCGCCACCAATGTCCAGGAAAGTTGCTGGTTTTCCACCGTAAAGGTTGAGCATGTCCATTCCAGTGAGGGTGAGACCAGCACCATTACCAATAACTGCTATATCCCCATCCAGTTTCACGTAGGCAAATTCATCACTGGGTTCAGTTTTAAGCTGTGCCAGGTCCCGGTGGCGGTACAGAGAATCATCATCAATTTCCAGTTTAGCATCAGCAGCAATGATCCCCCCATCAGTGCGAACCAGGGGGTTGATCTCGGCTATATTGGCATCATATTTTTGGAATATCTGGTAAAGCTTCCAGATGATCCCCCCAACTGGTGATATTAGATCACTGGTTAATCCCATTTTACGGGCTATTTCCCGGGCCTGGTAGGGCATGAACTCTTCCAGGGGATCCGGGTGATACTTGAATATTTTTTCAGGGGTTTCACGGGCTACTTCCTCAATATCCACCCCACCTGACTGACTGGCCATTATCAGAGGTTTCCGGGTGGATCGATCCACAGCTACGCTCAGATAAAATTCTTCCTGAATATCAAGCATCTCCTCCACCAATACTTTTTCCACAGGTTCTCCCTTAATATCAATTCCTAGTAACTCTTCAGTGTATTGATAGGCCTGGGTTGGGTTTTCAGCGAATTTAATACCGCCTGCCTTGCCCCTGCCACCCACTAAAACTTGGGATTTGATGGCCACGGACTTTTTAATAGTTTCGGCAGCTTTCTGGGCTTCTTCAGGAGTTTCCACCATTATACTTTGTGGTGTGGGTATTCCCCCTTCACGGAAAATCTCTTTAGCCTGGTATTCATGGATCTTCAATATTCTACACCTCCTGACTGGCGAGTTCCATTCCTGCTTCAAAGGCAGACAGGTTTTTTTCCTCAGTTCCCGGAGGAACACTAGCTTCTATGGCTTTACGGGCTGCCTCCTCAGATATAGCTTTGGTGAAGCCAGTTATGGCGCCGATCATTACAATATTAGCCACGATACGCAGCCCTACCTTCTCATCGGCGGTGCGGGTGGCTGGTGCATGGTAAACCTTAATATCATGCTCTTCCACGAATGAACGGATTTTATCCTCCATTACCATATCTGGATCTATTATCAGAATGCCTCCTGGTTTCAATCCATCTAGATATGCTATTAAGGCCTCGTGGGACATGGCCACAAATATATCAGGATGGTGTACTTTAGGGTAATCTATTTCCTCATCACTGATGACCAGTTCGGTTCTTGAAGCACCTCCACGTGCTTCAGGACCGTATGATTGAGTTTGAACTGCGTAGAGTCCATCGTATAATGCTGCAGCTTTACCTATAACTATTCCGGCCAGTATGACTCCCTGACCTCCGAATCCAGCTATTCTTATTTCTTTACGCAATTTTTAATCCCCCTGATATGCGGATCTAGTTGCTGATGGTTTTCCAGTTGTGCATTTAGCTTCCAGTAGCTGGCATATTTTGTCTGAGAATTCAGGTTCTTCCTTATTCTGGAATTCTCCCACTATGATCTTCCCTTCCAGTTCTTCTTCAGAAAGTTTGTCTGCTCTTCTTTTGACAATACTCTCTTCTTTCATCCATTTCATCATCGCAACTGGGGTGCGCAGCTTGTTTTTACGGCCGAAATAGGTGGGACACTGGGAAATTACTTCTATAAATGAGAATCCATTATTTTGAAGGCCTTTTTTGATGGCGTTAGAGAGTTGCACTGGCTGTGCCGTGGTCCAACGAGCAACATAAGTTGCACCTGCGGCTTTAACCATCCTTGAAAGGTTGAATGGCCTTTCCACTGCCCCGTATGGTGCTGTTGATCCGTAACTTCCCTTGGGGCTGGTGGGGCTGATCTGTCCCCCAGTCATTCCGTAGATGCTGTTGTTGATACATATTACAGTTAGGTTGATGTTACGGCGTGCTCCGTGGATGAGGTGGTTACCTCCTATAGCTGCCGCATCTCCATCTCCAGTGAATACTACAACTTCATGATCTGGATTGGCCAGTTTGATGCCGGTGGCAAATGATATGGGTCGGCCGTGGGTGGTGTGTAATGAGTCGCATTTAACGTAACCTGGTATTCGGGAGGAACATCCAATCCCTGATACCATCACCACATCTTCAAAGTTCACTTCTGCCATTTCCATACCGTTGAAGAATGTGTTCATGATAATTCCATTTCCGCATCCTGCGCAGAATATATGGGGAAGTCTATCCTTCCTTAAGTATTTCATAAAACGGTTTTCCCTGTTTTGGTCCATCTTCTCCATCTCCATGGGATGAAAATTTATACTCGAAATTATTTTATTTTTTTAAATCCAGTTGAATGTTAAATTATTAAATCTCAGCTGATTTTTTAACCATATTTAATTGTAATCATCAATTTGATTTTATTCGTTCCAGTATCTCTTCTGGAAGGTGCATTTCACCACCAATCTTAGGTGCTAATTCCACCTTAATCCCAGGGAGGATTCTTTGAATCTCATAGAATATTTGTCCCAGATTCATTTCCACCACAATTACCCGTTTAGCCCCTTCAACAGCATCCTGAATCATTTTCCCAGGGAAAGGCCAAACAACGTCCATTTTGATAAACCCTGCCCGTATATCCTGTTCCCTGGCTGTTCTAACTGCTTTAAGGGCTGAACGGGATGGTGCACCATAGGAAATGACCACTACCTCTGCATCATCCACGTTTTCCGTTTGAATCCTTGCTATTTCATCAGTGTGATGCAGGATCTTATCACATAAACGTTTAACTAGTTTGGAATGATCATGTGGACTGGAAGCATCAGGGTATCCTCTCTCATCATGGGTAAGTCCAGTAATGTGCATTTTGTAGCCATCACCCAAAGCAGGCATGGGACTGGTTCCATCAGCCTCAGCCTTGAATGGTAGAAATTTTCCTGGCTTCTGGGTGGGCATTTGCCGTGGGGTGATGTTAACCTTTTCTGGTATGCTTATCTTTTCCCTCATATGACCCACTATTTCATCACTCATAACCATCACCGGGACCCGGTACTTCTCAGCCAGATTGAATGCTTCTACTGTGAAATCAAAACATTCCTGTACTGATGATGGAGATAAGGCTATGACTTCGTAATCTCCGTGGGATCCCCAGCGGGCCTGCATCATATCACTCTGACTGGCCATGGTGGGTTGTCCGGTGGAGGGAGATCCTCGCTGCATGTTTATTATTACCAGGGGTGTCTCGGTCATTACCGCGTATCCGATGTGTTCTTGCATCAGGGAAAAACCTGGTCCTGATGTGGCGGTCATGGATTTCATTCCAGACCACACTGACCCAATGACTGCACCCAGAGCAGCTATTTCGTCCTCCATCTGGACGAATGTTCCTCCCTCACGGGGTAGAAATACCGCCATGTCTTCGGCGATTTCTGTAGATGGTGTAATGGGGTAGCCAGCGAAAAAACGACAACCGGCTTTAATTCCTCCCCTGGCACATGCTTCATTGCCCTGTATAAAATAATCCTCAGTTTTCATCCGCATCATCCACTTTTTCGTCTACTCTTATTGCTTGATCAGGACAGAGCATAGCACATAACTGGCATTGAGTGCATTTGTCCTCATATTCTGGTACTGGAACATTCACACCCTTCTTGTTAAGAATCCCGGATTCCTTGTAAACTTTACGAGGGCAGAACTCGGTGCAGATGTTGCAGCCTTTGCACAGATTCTCATTAACTGTTATCATGAAATCTACCATTTTTTTTATAATATTAGCTTTGATATTTTAAATAATTGTTGATGGTTAACACCCTTCATTAAAGCCATCAACTTCCATTATAAATGATTTGGCGAAATTTAATGCATATAAACCAGTACGCGAACTACTAATTCCCAGTCCACTGTTTTCAATCAACTTCCTCCACATACATCAGTGGATACTGGAGCTCTTCAATGTAGTGCATGCGTACCACTGTATTCACCTCCTGGTACTGGGATGAAACACGTACATCCAGCATATCTCCAGTGAGAGAGAGGTATTCATATTCATTATCCGCTTTTTCAAGCATTTCACGGTTAATACTTACTTGAACATTATTAATGCATGGTTGTAAGGTTAAAGATTCTTCAATGGCTTTTTCCAGGGAGGGTGCACTATCAATACTTACTGGTGTTCCCACGAACTGATGAAAAAGCGCCCCCATGGTAATTGCCCCTTCAAATATGGCTCGTTCACGTGTGGTGATATTCTGGAAATATTTTTGGTCACTCATTTTAAACACCTGATTAGAAATTCAGTTCCACTACACATTATTACTAGGTTGACCATGGCTATTTAATTAGTGTGAAACATTGGAAAATGAATAACCCACATTTAGATATTACCCAAGACAAATGAAATGATCAGTTTATCTCTAAGATCTACAAATTTAATGAAAATTTAAGATTTGAATCCAACTTAAACATTATTCTAGAATCCTAAACCTAAAAAATCACTCACTCTAGATATATTTGCTTCCAATGCATTTGGTGGGGTGGGGAAGAAATAACCCAACACCAGGAAGAAGGTTAAAGCTATTGTCACCATAAATATTATGACTTTATCCTCTTTAACCGGGTATAAATAGCTTAAAATAGTGCCTCCAATCATGAAAGCAATGATTATGATAATTGCATAGTGTTGCTGCTGATTTGGTACTCGGGCTGTTTTGATGGGATATATGTTACCCTGTTTAGCCTTGATCATCAGCCTTTCCTTGGTTGATCCCAGGGGATAACAGGTGATTAAAAATAGTACGTTACCCTGTTCCACGGATAATCGGTAATCTGCCGGTACGATGGTACTGTTTTCAATGGTGTATTCCACATAACCTATCCCGGGCCATTCCAGAGTTACATTATCACCGGGTTGTAACTGGTCCAGTTTGAGGAAGGGAGATCCATGTAATGTCCGGTGCCCGAATAGAACCACAGTACCACTGGCTGGTTTGGCTGATTGTGGCTCATGATAAATTCCATAATCCACTGATTTATTGTTTATGGCTTCATCAACCCCAATTTTAGGGATAATAACATAAGGGTTATCCCCAGGTTGCTGGCTGATGGTTTGGGTGGCAGAGTAGTAATTCACTTCCACCAGAGCGTATATGGAAATGATAACCATTCCGGCAATAATAAAAAAAGTGGATATTTTCATGTGCATTCCCTGATTAATCTAAAATCTTGAATGGTATTCTGCAAGAGCATTACACCATCAATACACTATGGTTAGATCATAGATATATTTTTTTGAAATCGGTTGGTTTTGAAATCAGTTTATGCACTATTACTCCATTACTCATTCTTTCGGAAGAACTTGGCGTAAGTTACACCACCAGCAATGATAACCGCTCCAACTACAAATAAGCCAAATGGAACACCAGTTTCTGATGTAGGTACCGAAGCATTGGTGGTGGCTGCAGCTGTAGTAGGAATATTGTATGATGCAGAACCAGCACTTCCTTTACTTGATGAACCACCGCTAGTTGGCCACTGGTAAGTGTAGGAGTAATGTTTGCTTTGACCAGGATATAATAATACATCCCACGCAGCCGTATTAGCCCATGCTAATTGTTTATCAACGTAAGTTACCTGAGGATTACTGTAGGTTAAATTTGAGTCAATTGGAACGATTGGAGCCCGAACAATGCCAGATACCTTTGGACGGGTAGTGTCCATATTTTTTATCCAGAAACAGAAATGTCCCTTCCAGGATACAAGATCTAAACTGGGATTTAAGTACTCAATTTCATTGGGTAAGAACCATGATGCTTGTAAACCAGGTTCGTTTAGAAGTGGCCAAAAGGTGTTGTTGGATCCAGGTTGCCGTATATAATTTGGGAATGAAGAGTTAATGTTGTAAGCACGCACTTTAAATGAAACTGTTTTAGTTTCACCTGGCTGAACCTTCCAACCAAGATCATCCTCATCAACATCAGACATGTATTTAATCATTTTTAGTGCGCAAGGGTCAGTCCATACCACTGTCCAGTATATGGGGGAGCCAGAAGTAGTATCTAATGTTCCTGTATATTTTTGACTAATCTTAAAATATTCCACGTGATCATTGTTGTTTTTGATGGTTACAGTGATGGTAGACTCCAAATATGTGAACTTCACTTCGGAGTCTTGTTCCTGAACCCACGCCTGTTGATCTTTAAATGGATCATCAGCTGCCCAGGAAGTTGAAAAAGCTGAGCACAGGACTAGGAATATCACGACCATGAATAATTTGTTAATGTTCATCTTACAGCCTTCCCCTTAATTTTTTGATCATTCATGCTTTAGTGACTTTATCCTGCCCCATATATCCTCTTAAGCTCCGTTATCATCCATTCTGGAGCATTCTGGGTTGGAACTGTTAGTTGTAAGCTTGGACTATTTTGCATCAGGAATAGTGCATTTTCACGTGGTACTTCCAGAACCAACATATATTTTACATCCAAATCACCTAGATTGGAGGCTCGTTCAAAGTCAGATAATCTCCAACCATAAGCATTCAGTAAACTGTTGACCTGTGCTTCATTCCAGGTACGGGATGCTGCTGCTTTTAAGAGATCTTCCAATCCACTACCTGATGTGGCTGTTGACTGGGTACGGGTGTTGGTCATGGTCAGTGTGTTGACTGCAATTGATTGTGATTGTTCCAAGTTCGCCTCAATAACTCCACTGTCCTTAGCCCTTAAAATTGCCAGCACCGTTGCCCCACTGATGGTAGGTGATGATAAACTGGCACTGGATTGAGTAGATACACTCTGGTTAGTGGTTTGGTTATTTGTGTTGTTGGCAGTTGATGTAGCTGTAGTGTTAGTGGTGGTGAGATAGACATCCACACTGTCACCCACATTGATCAAACCTCCAGCAGCCTGAAGCCTGGTAATTATTATGGGCACCGCTACAGTATCGGGAGTTTTGATTTCCATGTTTGCCAGTACCGCTGCATCAGCCTCGTTAACTATCTTTTGAGCATCAGCAGTTTTCATCATCAGATTTTTCTGCCCACCAGCCTGATAGGTGATCATTACTCGTCCGTAGGGATCTTTTTTAGATTCTATCTGTTGATTTTGATATTCTCTCCATCCGGAAGTGGCTGGGCCTAACACATCCACTGCTAGAACCATTTCTGGCGTTGTAGCGCCATCAATTTCCGCACGAATCGATGTTTTCCTGGGATCTAATGCAAGAGGTCCTTTAAAGTATGCGTTAACCTCAGTAATTTTGGTTTGCTTGGCTGCGGCCATGGCATCTTGGTATGGTGCAAAAACCAAAAAGTAGTAACCAGCACCAACTAATACAATTAATATAATTCCAAAAACAACAGCACCAACCAGGGTTCTCTGATCATCATCAGGAGCTCCTTTTCCAAAACCTGCCCCACCAATACCACTGAAACGTCCTTTCTTCTTTTGAGGTGGTTTCTTCAATGGCGGCTTTAGGGTTGGTTTATCTTTAGGCGTTGAGCGAGGCATTGGACGGGGTTTAGGCATTGGACGGGGCTTTTTATCACCATTTGAAAGTTTGCCATCCCCTGCTTTACCGTTATTGCCTATTTTATCCTTGGATTTTTCAGTGGCCTTGGACACCATACCCTTTAGACGCCCGCCGATATCCGAATCCGCTTTTTTACCTTCTTTTCGCAGATCAGGAGCATCTTTTTTGTTTTTATCCTTCTTTCCTAAGATCTTATCTAACATGTGGACCACTTCTATGAAGCCTACCGTATAATTCCATGAGAGGCACTATTATTACATATATTAACGTGAAGATGAATAAAAGCTTTGCGGGAAGATAAGCAATTGATGAAGAAATGTTCTGGGGCAAAATTGTTCCAATGATCAATACACCGCCACCAGCCATCAACATCAACCCCCTAAATTTAGGATACTCAATTGTGCTTATCATAAGCATCGCAACCACTGCCATGATGATTAATGCAAGGTCCATTCGGAATATACCTGAGATGTAGAATGATCCTAGGATCAGTGCAGTGGTAGGTATGGGTAGTCCCACGAATTTATCTCCACCTGGAACATCACTTGAATCTGCAAGTACATTGAACCTGGAGAGTCTTAATATTCCACATATAACTATTAGGAGTGATACTAGTATATTAATGTATGGTATGAAAAACGACTGGCACGCATAAAACAAAAGCATTCCCGGGGCAACACCGAATGAGATCACATCCGAAAGTGAGTCCATGTTAACGCCGAAACCATGTTCATCAACTCGATTAGTTTTTCGGGCCACCCACCCATCTACAGAGTCAAAGATCACCGCCAGGAGCATGAACTTGGCTGCCAGGATCAGGTCCCCGGTGGCCATCATTACCACTGCCAAGAACCCTGAAGAAGCATTAGCCAGTGAAACTAAGTCAGCAGCAGCCATATAATGCCTTATATTCATATTTATACACCAATATAGATTATAAGAATATTTATAAATTTATTTATACATCTGGGCAATTATAGTCTCCCCTGCAGTTGGTTTTTCACCTTCAGTGACCATCAATTCTGTGTTTTCAAAGGGGATTATTAGATCAACTCTGGAACCAAATCTTATCATTCCCAGACGGTCCCCCATTTTCACCTGGTCACCTACTTCCACATACTGGACTATGCGCCTGGCCACGAAACCGGCTATCTGTATGACACCCACTTTTCCATAATCTGAATCTATAACTATTAAATTCTTTTCATTTTCTGTAAGTACATTTCGCATGGCAATTTTAAATTTCCCCGGGTAATGTTGAGTCTTCACAATCCTCCCTGAGATTGGAGCTCGGTTGACATGGACATCGAATGGAGACATGAAAGTACTTATCAAAATGCCCCTCCCTCCAGGACGTAATATATATTCCATAAGTGGGTCTTCATAGTGAACTGTCTGTACGCGATCGATTTTTCCCTTTAAGATTTTACCATCAGCCGGAGCAACAATTAGGCCATTATTATATGGTATTTTCCGGTTAGGGTCCCTGAAAAACTGCATTATGAACGCTATCACCGAGAACATCACAAAGCTTACAATAAAATAGCCAAATAGAAATGGTAAAACCGCAATGGTTAATAGTATGCCTGCTTTTTTTAAGGTTCCTTTGACGAACATGTGGTATCCCTATTATCAAAAATTTAAGTTGATTAATGCTGTATACTGGCCTTATATTGAAAAAGACAACACCAAGGCATTATAAAAATATATATACCGTTAACATATGATAGTAGCTTTAATCATTATACATTAAGAAATTAATTGTAATTCAACCATTTACTTATATATTATTGAGAAATTAAAATAGTTTCATCGCTATGAACAATTAATATATATCAATAGAGTTTCATCACGAATTATTATAATAGTCAATATAAATTTAATTAATACTTAATATTCATCCAACTCAAAATATATTAGAAATGCAAATTTAGAAATTAGTGATAATTTTGACGATTTACTTATATTATAGAAATCAAATTCATATGCTGAACTATTTATTGTATATTTCCATACTCAAATAAGAGCTAATCCAATTTTAATAAAAGTGGTAACTGATGATTGAGAATAAAATAAAAATCCTGAGAAAAGCAGCCGAAGTTTCGACAGTACAGGATTCAGATTATATATGGTGTGTCATTGCTGGTAATGAAGACATGGTTAACAACGTAGCATATTCTGCTATAATGGACAAAGACCGGGTTAAGGTACTATGCAGAGAACACGTGACCACCAGAGAATCATTCGTAACCAAAAAATTTGATTTTATCATGCTCCACGGCGAAACAAGTAAAATAAGAGAATTGAGCATGATATGTAAAGATAATGGTGGTGCCTATCTCAAAATAGCACCTTATTACGTTAAAGACGAGGATAATCTTCTTTTGACAGTTGGTCCTGATAATACCATTAAAAAATTTGTGGGGGATTGTGAAAAAAGCATGGTTAAACTTTCCTTCCTTATTGAGGATCAAACCACTGGATTCATAGAAACCGATGTTTACATAACCAACATGTTACCACGTTTTATTCGCAACACCATAGACCCGTTATTCAAAATGGCTGATGTTGCATTATCAACTGTTTTGATATCTGCTGAGAATGAAAACATTGAAAAAATCAAAGCCATTGCCAAATCCAATAAAATATTCTTAATCGAATTTAATAAAATTTTAAAGAAGTAAATAAACTAAACTCCATAGGAGGATTAAAATGTTCAGTTTTTTAGGTAAAAAAGAGGAAGTAGAAGAGGAAAAAAAACAAGCTTTGTCCAACACTTTGGGCATAGACTTGGGAACCCTTAACACAGTGGTGGCCCGGCCATCCGGAGATAAATTCGACTTATTCAAAATACCATCGGTAGTAGCTGTTAAGAAAGAAGACCCTGGTTATGTTCTAGCAGTTGGTGAAGAAGCCAAAGCAATGCTCGGAAGAACTCCCGAGGATATCATTGCAGTAAGACCACTAAGGCAAGGGGTTATTGAAAGTATTGCCCAGGCAGAGTCACTGCTATTGTATTCCATGGATCTTGGTTCCGGTGATGATACTGCCAGCATTGACCGCATTGTTGTGGGTATCCCTGGAGACGCTTCTGAAGTGGAAAAAAAAGCTGTAGAAGATATTGGAAAAAAAGCTGGGGCTAATTATGTTCTGGTAATAAGTGAAGGACTGGCAGCAGCAATAGGCGCAGGCCTCCCAATAGCCGAAGCATCCGGTACCATGGTCATTGATATAGGTGCTGGATCCAGTGATGTGGTGGTTATATCCCTGGGTGGGATAACTGATATTGAAACCATACGCAGTGGTGGAGACGACATCGATTCCAACATCGTGGAAAAAGTCAAGGAACTCTACAATGTAGAAATCGGCATTCACGAAGCTGAAAAAGCAAAAATAGAAGTGGGAATGGTTCACTCCGAGAACGATGGTGAAAATGGTAAAACCGAAGTTATAGGTAAGTCCATGGAAACCAACAAACCAGAAAAAGTGGAGATCAATTCCACCCTGGTGGCAGATGCTGCTGAACCAATTATTGTTAAACTGGTGGAAGCACTGGCCAAAGTACTGGAAAGAATGTCCCCTGAACTCATTTCCGGTGTCTACAACAAAACAGTAGTAGTAGGTGGAACTTCCCAACTCAAAGGACTTAAAGAACGTATTTACGAAGAAGTCGGTGTGCCAGTGGAGATCTCAGACGACCCCATGACTGTGGTTGCCAAAGGAACTGCAATTGTGGCTGCTGAACCACGTGCCCTGGAACCTGAAGTGCGTCTTAAAGCCATGAAATAAATGAAGAATAATTGTGACTTTATAGGGTAGTTGCCTTTTTTCATAAATTAGGTGACATTTATCCCCTTTTTCAACCACAATAACATACCCAAATATAAATTGGAATCCATGAAAATTATAGGAATAGACGAAGCAGGACGAGGATCTGTTTTAGGACCTTTAGTTGTTTCCGGTGTTGCAGTGGAAGAGGATCGGGTTAAATATCTGGAAAGACTCGGTTTAAAAGATTCCAAAAAGATTTCACCCAAAAGGAGAGTAGCTTTATCACGAAAGATAGAACGAATCGCCGAGTGCCATACCGTGAATATCACTGCCCATGATATAGACACACTACGATCCCGTGATGTTAATCTAAATGAGATTGAAAAAATTGCCATTAACCGTATAATTGGTGATTCTAATCCATCAACCTGTTTCATTGATTCTATGGATGTTAAACCGGAAAGATTGACCAGGGAACTGGAAACCATGCACTCTGACCTTAGGGTGGTAGCTGAACACAAGGCAGATGACCGTTACCCCATTGTCTCTGCTGCATCCATCATAGCCAAAGTGGAACGTGACCGGGCCATTCAGAATATCCGGAAAACATACACAAATGTAGGATCCGGTTATCCCAGTGATCCCAAAACCATCCAGTTTTTGAAAAACCTCTCTCAGGAACCAAATGGAGAACTGCCAGATTTCATACGTCGTTCATGGGCTACAGTTGAAAGAATAATTGGATGAATAACATATATATCATTAATTCTTAAGTTATATTCAAAAATAGAATAATTACTGAAAAACTTATATAATTCTTTAACCCCTTGAAAAATACAAGATAAAATTCTTATAGTGCCAAATACGAGGATAAGATGATCTACGAATTTTTCGCAGGCTCCTTCAACACCATTCTGGAGATGTTCAAGAGTGGAGGAGTCATCACTTATATCATTACCATAATTGGAATTTATGGAATATTTTATTCTGCAGAGAAAATATACTACCTCCGAAAGATATCCAAAGCAGGATTACCCCAGATTATGGGGGAAGTTAATAAAGCTATGGAAAGAGGTGGTTCCCTGGAGGCATTACGCTCCATAGGCCGTTACCAAAATCCTATCTCTAAGATAGTTGCTGAGGCTCTTAAGATTGGTTTCCGTAACAATAGGGAAGTTGAAGATGCCATGGAACGAGTCTTCATTGTGGAGATGGGACGTATGACTAAAGGAATGGACACCATACGAACCATTATTGAAGTAGCTCCACTTTTAGGGTTGATTGGAACCGTTCTGGGAATGTGGTTCACCTTTAAAGCGATGGGAGTGAACGCCAGTCCCACTGGTATGGCTGAGGGTATTTACGTGGCCCTTATAACCACCATTGCTGGTTTGGCCGTGGCCATTATTATCCTTCCACTTTACACCCATATCAACAGCAAAATTGAGAATGAACTGGATAAAATAGAGATCGCTAAAAAAATGACCAACTGGCGTACTGCTGAGATGCGTATAAAAGTTGATTCAGATATTGAAAATGTAATTATGGCTTTAAAAGAATCTGATGGTATTCTAGAGGCTAAGGAACTAAATCTGGATAAAAATGCCAATATATGGATTTCAATGAACCCCCATATGCTGGAAAAAAGTATTGGCAATATTATAAAGGAAAAGTGCAATACTGAAGCCAAAATAGTGGAAAGCAAATTAAAACAGTGATGGATTCTAAATTCACTAAAATTTTGTAAAAATAGATTTAATCTATAAAATTTAGAGGATAACTTGAAATCAGGAAACAATAGGTTTAAATGGGATTGAAATGGCTATAGACACCAATAGTTACCGAATGAAACTGCGAAACAGGCAGGCCAGGGTTAACCTGGTTCCCCTCATTGACGTTATTTTTACTATTCTCATATTCCTCATGGTTACCAGTAGTTTCCAGGTTGCCACTGATTCCAGTGCAGGTAAGCCAGATGTGAGTCAAAGCAACGGCAATTCAGAATACTATCTGATCCCAGTGGCCGGTTTAAAAACTGTTACCGTCAATGGAGTGGACATGTCCAGTGACATACGTAACAGTGCCATTGCTGTTCACACCCGAGTAATTGACGAAGGTGAAATCATCATCAAACCAAAGGACGGAACCATCACCATCACCGCACCGGCAGGGATGAGCCCTGAAAAAGCAGTTAGTATTCCCCAGGGTTGATTCATACCCCAAATATCAAATGTAGGTTACTAAATTAAGAATTATGAGCTTTATAGCTAACAAATATATTATCGTTGAATTAACCTTACTCAGGGAAATTGCAGGCATAAAAAATTACATTGGATTAAATCCCAATTTAGGTTGCATACTCACTTTGAATTGAAAACTGGAGAATTTTAAAAGGTGAAATAATGTATCTAGGAAGAATATTGGCAGTTGGAAGTAATGAAACAGGTAGCTTTGTGGCGTATAGGGTGTCCAGCCGTTCTTTTCCCAATCGGATCACCAGTACATTCCCTGAAAGGGTGGCTGTGGTTCCTAAGGAAGGCTATGAAAAGGATGTTTTTGTAAGTCCTTACATAGCCTACAATTGCATACGTCTGGTGGATGATGTGGCTGTAGTTTCCAATGGATCCCACACCGATGTTATTGCTGAGAAAATCGCATCAGGTATGAGCATCCGTGATTCATTAGCACTTTCACTCATGACCATGGACTATGAGAAGGATGATTTTAACACTCCCCGGATCGCTGGGGCGGTTACCCTGGATGGAAATGCATACATCGGCATTGTCACCCATGAAAAGGTTCAAGTGGAAATGGTTCCTGAAGGAGAATCAAGTTACATATCCACCTACGAACATGTCCAACCCAACAAAGTGGATTTCACTGCAAGTAATGTTTCTGAAGCAGCCCAATTCATAATGGATGGAGGGAAATTCTCAGAATTTACAAATCCAGTTACTTCTGCTGCTGCATTCGGTAAAGAGGGATGGGAACTAGAATCTATTTAGGTATCAGAACTTTCTATAGGTCATCTCCATTAAAAAAGACTAGTAACATAACTTGGGAACATGTTAAATAAAAAAAACCTCCGCAATAAAACTTAAATCTACCACCGAATAACTAAACATCCCACATTTCTATTGAAATTTTTACTAAGCCGGTGAAACCATGGAGATCGAAATTATAGGACTAAAAGGTATTCCCCTCATTAAAAAGGGAGATGATTTATCCCAACTTATCATTCAAGCTGCAGTACTGCAGGGTATCCAACTGAGTAACGAGGATATTCTGGTTATTGCTGAAACTGCAGTGGCCAAGGCCGAAGGTCATGTGATCCAGTTAGAACATGTAGAACCTGGAGAAAAGGCCAAAGAAATTGCTAAACACACAGGTAAAGATGCTGAGCTGGTTGAATCCATAATCCAGGAGTCTAATGAAATCATTAAGGTTGGACCAGACTTTATTATCTCGGAAACTAAACATGGTTTTGTCTGTGCCAATGCAGGTATCGATGAATCCAATGTGGATGAAGGTCTGGCAACACCCATTCCAGTGAATCCTGATATTAGTGCCCATGAAATAAGAGAAAAATTAGAAAATAATACGGGAAAAAGCGTTGCAGTTATAATATCAGACACACAAGGTAGAGCATTTCGTGAAGGAGCCATTGGAACAGCCATAGGTATTTCAGGAATGTCACCGCTATGGGATCGTTGCGGTGAACTGGATTTGTATGGAAGGGAACTTAAAACTACCAGCATTGCTGTAGCTGATGAATTATCCTCTGCAGCGTCTCTTATGATGGGGCAAGCCAGTGAAGGGATACCAGTAGTTATTATCCGTGGAGTTAATTACTTCCAGAAACTCCGGAATGAATCTGCCACCATAAAACCCTTAATAAGGCCCAAACAATTCGATGTTTTCCGTGAATGAGTAACTAGTTTGCTATTAGCAAATGATATTAATTTATTCATGAACTTGGGAGATAAAATTGAAGACTAGTATAATAAATAAAAAAAATGTTTTAGGATATGTTTGTTGAAATGGTTGATAATGAGTTGATCTATATGCCGGTTAATCAGATGGAAACACAACTGGAAGCTATAACTACCACTATTGCCTACCTGGAAAAAAAGGATTCTTGCGATCCAGAGGTACTGGAAGAACTTAAAAAAGAGAGAAATCGCCTTTTGAGGGAACTCAACGTGCATCAAAGGTGAATAAATCTTATATATTTTGATGATTTTTTTGAAGGTAGAAAAAAATAAAAAAAGTTTTAAAACTAACTCGTTGTAGATCAAATTTGACTACAATCATCTAACTTGTATACATTGATAAAATGATTAGCATCCTTTCTGGTGGAACCGGGACTCCCAAGCTCTTACAGGGTATGGTAAAGTTAGTGAACCCTGAAGATATCACGGTAATAGTTAATACCGTGGAGAATGATTATTTTTCAGGAGTTTACGTGGCCCCCGATGTTGATACTGTACTTTATACCCTGGCCGGGATCATCAATGAAGACACTTGGTATGGAGTTAGGGATGATAGTTTTATAACCCATGACCGGTTAAAGGAGATTGGGTGTCCGGAAACACTCAAGATCGGAGATCGTGATCGGGCCATGAAAATCCAGAAAACCCTGTTAATGAGGGAACATCTCCTTTCCAAAGCCATTGACATCCAAAGAAGGGAACTGGGAATCAAGTCCAGGATTATTCCCATGAGTAATCAGGAATCTCACATCACCATAACCACTGATATTGGTGAAATGGAATTCCATGAATTCCTGGTGGAAAACCAAGGAAAGCCAGAAGTACATGGTATAAGTTTCAAAGAGGTTGATCCAGCCCCTGGTTTAATAGATGCCATTGAAAATTCAGAGATGGTAATTATTGGGCCATCAAACCCCATAACATCAATTGGACCTATAATCTCAGCCCATGGTGTTAGGAAAGCCCTTAAAAAAGCTTACGTTATTGGTGTATCCCCAATAGTTGGTGATAAGGCAGTTAGTGGCCCTGCTGCTAAATTTATGCAGGCTATGGGTTATGAAGTTTCATCCCTGGGAGTGGCTGGCGTATATCATGACTTTTTGGACAGATTCATAATTGACCTGGTGGATGGAGATCATCAGGAAGAAATAGAAAAACTAATATCAGATGTCATGTTAACTCAGACCATCATGACCAATATTGAAGATAAAATAAATTTAGCCAGATGTATTTTGGGTGAAAATGTATGATACAAATGACTTTAATTCAGATTGACAACTACGGACCCTGGACTGTTACCCCCACTCCAAGGGCCGAAGCAGACCTGCAAATCCTGCAGGCAGAGTTATACGCAGATGTGCAAAGGCAATTCGCAGCCAAAGGGGGATTGGTCTTCTTCACCCGCTTTGACAATATGCTGGCGGTTACCAACGGAGTGGACATGGAACATCATCTGCATATCCAGAAATCTATAGGCAACCGTTATCCCATAACTTTGAGTATGGGTGTGGGAACTGCTGAAACCCCCTATGAAGCACAGCGGAGTGCCACCAGTGCACTTCAAAAATATGGTGGAGCTCAATCAGAGGACCGAAGCGAAATACTGGCCATTGAAGGACTGGTGAATCCTGATGACAGTTTCGTTCAGATTGCCCACATTGATATTAATGGAATCACAGACTCACTAACCGACATTATCCCTGCATATGATACTTCTTTTATAGTTAATCGGGTTCAACATTTCCTCATGAAAAAATTAATAGAAAAGGGATCTTTACTCTTCTTCATTGGTGGGGATAACTTCATGTCTCCCTGTAATGGTATGACCCCTGAAGGAATACTTACTGTAATTGAAGAAATTGAAGAAGAAATCAACATCGCCCTTAAAGCAGGTGTTGGGAAGGCATCTACGGCCGAAAAAGCTGCCAACCTGGCTGATTTGGCTTTGGAAGAAATAAGGGATGGTAATACCTACAATTTAGTCCATGTTCTGAATAATAAACCCTAAACCTTAAAAATTTCACAAATTTTTTTTAAAGGATTTATTATCAAATTTCATTAATTCAAATTAATTAAAAAAAAATTCAAGAACCTTTTCTGGTCATAAACTAACCAGTCTAGGTTTTTTTACTCGTAATATTGGAGAGGAATCTATTGAAGTTCTAGCTCCCATGGCCGGTATCACGGATGGTGCCTTTTGCAGGGACATTTCAACGTTCGGGTTTGACATGGTGACCTTAGGAGGTTACAATGCTGATCAAGCCACCTGGAATGCGGGGCAAAAAATCTTATCCCGTGGAAGACCCGAATTTGACCTAAAACCAGGGGAATTATTAGCTTACCTTGAAGAACAATCAGTTCTAGTTAAGGATCAGGACTTATGGAATGGTTTGATTTCTGTAAACCTCCGTGCCCTTACCCCCGATCCAATTATTGAAGTTTCAAAGCTTAATAACGTGGATGTAGTGGAGATCAATGCCCACTGCAGACAGCCCGAGATAACTGAACTGGGCTGTGGTCAGTCCCTCCTGGAAAACCCATCCCATCTGGAAGAATTCACCAGAGAAGTGGTTAATAAGGCAAAAAGCAAAACATCAGTGAAAATTCGGGCTAATGTTCCATGTGTTGATGACCTTGAAATTGTCCGAGCCATTGAACATGCTGGTGCTGATTACCTGCATGTTGATGCAATGAAACCAGGTTATAACTCAGCAGATCATGAAACAATTAAATCAATCCGTCAGGAAACTTCTCTGTTTATTATTGGTAATAATTCCATCACCAATGTTGATTCCGCCCAGAAGATGTTAGCTGCAGGTGCTGATGGGATATCAATTGCCCGTGCCGCCATTACCGGAACGCTACCCTTTGATCTATCCCAAATATAGCATTGAAATATTTTTTTATATAAAATTTTTAATATGTAATCATATAAATTAAAAACAAAGGTCAAAGATTAGAGAACCTACTGCTCATAAATAAATTACTCATTTAGTTGATTATTATTGGAAAAGGTGGTTAAATGTATTTTATACAATTGGAAAACGTCACCAAAACCTTTGATGGTGTAGAAATCCTGAAAAATTTGAACATAACCATAGATGAAGGCTCTGTTCTGGGTATCTTGGGAAGAAGTGGTTCTGGAAAGTCCGTCCTCATGAACATGTTAAGGGGAATGAAGGACTACCGCCCCACTGAAGGTAAAATCATATATAATGTAGCGGTTTGCCCTGAGTGTTTAAGAGTAGAACCGCCTTCAATGGCAGATAATCCCTGCCTATGCGGATGCAATCTTGAAGTTCAGAAAGTTGACTTCTGGCATGCTGATCGTAAACTGTTTGCAGCAATTAAACGTCGCATCTCCATTATGTTACAGAGGACATTTGCCCTCTACGAGGATGACACAGTTATTGATAATGTTATAAAGTCAATAACCGGACATAACGAGGAAGAGAGTACTTACATGGCCATTGATCTTCTGGATATGGCCCAAATGACCCACCGTATCACCCATATTGCCCGTGATCTCTCAGGTGGGGAAAAACAAAGAGTGGTTCTGGCACGTCAGATAGCCAAAGAACCAATGCTGTTTTTAGCTGACGAACCTACCGGTACTCTTGATCCACAAACTGCGGAATTAATCCACCAGGCATTGATTAAGGGAGTAAAAGAAAAGGGAACCACCATGGTAATCACCTCCCACTGGCCAGAAGTAATGCGACAACTATCGGATTATGTTATCTGGCTGGAAAAGGGAGAAGTTGTGAAAGAAGGAGACCCAGAAACTGTAGTACAGAGTTTCCTTGATCAAGTCCCCCTGCCTGAAAAGAAAACTGAATTCAAAACCGGCGGCCCCATAATAAAAATGGGTGGAGTGAAAAAACACTACTACTCCATTGAAAGAGGAGTGATAAAAGCCGTAGATGGTATAGATCTCATCATAAATGATGGAGAAATATTTGGAGTGGTTGGACTCTCTGGAGCCGGGAAAACAACCCTTTCCCGTATTCTTTACGGCCTCACAGACCCCAGTAGTGGAGATATTGAGGTTAAATTAGGGGATAACTGGATAGACATGACAGAAAAGGGCATATTCGGCAGGGGCCGGGTTAAACCATACCTGGGAATATTACACCAGGAATACAGCCTTTATCCACACAGAAATGTTTTAGGAAACCTAACTGAAGCTATAAGTCTTGAATTACCTGCAGAATTTGCTAAAATGAAAGCACTCTATGTTCTACATGCAGTGGGCTTTGATGAAAACTACGCTGAGAAAATAATCACCAAATATCCTGATGAACTGAGTGGGGGAGAAAGACACCGAGTTGCACTGGCACAGGTACTCATTAAAGAGCCTAACATCGTCATCCTTGACGAGCCAACCGGTACCATGGACCCTATAACACGGGTTCAGGTTACCGATTCCATTAGAAAAGCACGGGATGAACTTAAACAAACTTTCGTCATTATCAGTCACGACATGGACTTTGTACTGGATGTGTGTGACCGGGCCGCTCTCATGAGAGGAGGTAAAATCCTTAAAACCGGTTTACCAGCAGATATTGTGGAAGATTTAACCCCTTCAGAAAAAGAAAAGATGTTAAAGGAGGAATAAGATGGTCTGGGAAGATTCACCATCACATGTGTGTCGAGGGGGAGACAAAAGAGCATTGACATTCTGCTGCCCTCCTGTTAAACCTTGTCCTATTGTGTTCGCTCTTGAGGAAGCAGGAATTACACCTCAAGAATACATTGAGATTAAAGAAAAATTCGGAGCAAAAACCCGTCTTGGTGAGGGAGATGGAACCTGTTTTGGATCCCTGGTATGGTGTTGCAAACCATCCAAACCCTGCCCTCTAAGGGACATGGTACTGCGCAGAATGGATATGAGTCATGAAGAGTACATGGATTTAAAACACCAGTTATCACAGGAACTGGTAGGTCATGAACCAACCGACAATGAAGAGAGCATTAAAGCCCTTGCTGATGCCTTTGATGTTCCTGAAGAAGAGGCATCTCAAGTTCTTTCCGAATGCGGTAACGACCTGAAAACTGCCATGAAGGTTCTTAGAATGAAAAATCTGGAGTTATAGATACTGGAGTGTTACCCATGGGCTGGACTCCCCTCTACCTGGAGATGCAGGATAAAAATGTTCTGGTGGTGGGAGCAGGGGAAGTTGGCCAAAGAAGGGCACGACGTTTCCTGGATTCCGGGGCCAATGTGATTGTAAGTGGAGGTCATATCCCCCCTGAACTAAGAGAATTGGGAGCTATCTACCAACCACGTTCAGAACTTCCAAAATGGATAAAATGGGCTGATCTAGTGGTGGTGGCCAGTGGCGATCCCCAGTTAAACCAGAAAGTATCTGAACTGGCTAAAGATAAACTCATAAACCGTGCTGACTATCCTGAAGAGGGTAACATCATTGTTCCCTCCTCTTTTTCCATCAAAGATGTGCAGTTTTCCATTTTCACACAGGGTAAAAGTCCACTCATGGCCCGAGAACTGCGAAAACGTATACAGGCCGTGATTCATGAAGAAGACATTCTAAAGATGGAATTACAGCATTTCACCCGCCAGTTACTGAAAGAAAAAATGCATGGTCAGAAAAACCGGCGTGATTATCTATACCAAATCTTAAATGATAAGAAGATTAATGAACTTTTAGATAAGGGTGAACTGGAGGAAGCTCAAGCTTACGTCAGCTTTCTTCTGGAAACCCCTGACTGATATATCCTGGTAAATCCTATCTCTGCAATGTAAACCCATATTGACCGTTCTTATTACAAAATATAATAATAATAATACATCTTTATTTAGAAATTACCAAAATATAGCAAACTACATTATATTTCCCCATTTCAGGAGGGTTAGATTGATTCTTAACATCCGGATCGACCATAAAACCGCGGATATCAACAAGATAGAGGAATCCACCAGCAAGATGGATGAAATATTCGCGAAGATGCAGGAGGAACACCATGTGCAGGAGTTTATCCAGATAAAAACCTGTAATCGTGCTGAAATCTATTTGGTCATGGATGAATGTTCCCTTGACTATCAGTGGAACGGTCTGGTGGTTGAAAAAAATGAAAAAGCACTTGAACACGTCCTAAAACTTTCCTGCGGATTAGAATCCATGATCATTGGCGAGGATCAAATACTGGGCCAGTTGAAAGAAGCATATAAATCCAGTGTTAAAACCAGTTGTTGTGGTCAGGTTTTAGGTACAGTCTTCACCAAAGCCATTCATGTGGGGCAGGCAGTGCGGAAGAAAACACGAATCAATCAGGGTTCGGTTTCCATAGGTTCGGCAGCTGTTAATCTTGCAGAATCAGTTCTGGGAGATCTTAAATGTAAGAAAGTACTGGTTATTGGGGCCGGTAAAATGGGAACCCTCGTGGCCAAGGCACTGGTGGAAAAACATCTCAAGGCCATTGTAGTGGCTAATCGTACTTACGACCGGGCAGTTTGCCTGGCCAAAGAATTGGGAGGAAGTGCCATCCATTTTGATCGTCTTTCAAGGGCCATGGAGGATGCAGACGTGGTTATTAGTGCTACTGGAGCACCCCACACCATTCTTACTGCTGAAAAATTAAAGGCTGCAGTTCCCCCTGAGAATCTGGAGAAGATGGTGATGATAGACATCGCCAATCCAAGGGATATTGATGAAGATGTTGGTGATTTAGGTGTTAGACTCTATAACATTGATGACTTACGTGGAATAGCCGATAAAAATAAAAAAATGAGGGAGTCTGAGGCAGAAGAAGCTGAAAAAATCATTGCTGAAGAGTTGGAACTCCTGGAAAAATCTCTCAGACACTTGGAAGTTGAGCCGGTTATTGCCCAAATACGTTCCCAGGCTGAAGCCATCAGGCTGCGGGAAACTGAGAAGGCAATTCGAAAGTTGGGGGATATAGATGGTAAGGAAAAGGTGGTTGATGATCTTACCAAGGTAGTGGTGGATCGGGTGTTTCTGAACATAATCCACAATCTTAAAGAAGCTGCAGAGCATGATGATAAAACTGTTTTAAAAACTGCAAAGTATATTTTTAAAAATAACCGATAATAATAAAAACACGCCGATCTTATTAATTTCAATCCACCATCTTCAATTTACCTCAATTTGAGTCTATTTTTTAAAATAAAAAACTTCTATTTTATAAAAACATATGCTACCTTTAACTTTTATCATTCACTATAATATTAAAAGAAAAAAATATTGGTGGTTCTATGGAGTACAAATCAAGTTACAATAAAGTAAATGATGAATGTGTATTCAAAACTATGATTAAATTAACGGCAACTATTTATCAGGATTAGAGTGACCTGTTTTAATTAGATCTTATTTACCTACCCAACTCCATACTCATCAACAATAGTTTATTTATACAATTTTTTTTATACAATTTTTTTCCAATCATTCTTCATCAACAGGTACATCCATTAATCCCACCAAACGGGTGGTGAATATCATCAGGAATGGTGCAATTATAAGGGTAGAGATAATTTCACTCACCATGGACTCCGGGTAGGGGAGTCCATGAAGGGTGTCAAAGATTATTTGTTTTACAATGTAGAGCACCACGATGGTGATTATTGAAACTATGAGCATATTTTTCAATCCTACTTTTCTTATCTTCCTAAAAACCAGGGGAAGGTTGAATCCGGATCGAATGCTGCCCTCATGATGAGCCATGGTTAGAATTGCCCCCTGCAACATAATATTAAAACAAAGGAAAAATATTATGACAAGAACTAATGAATAATCTGTGATTAATGGGCTTAAATCTAAGTTAATCAGTTCTACAAACTCTGAAATGCCAAAAACAGCCAGAATGAGGGGGATGATAAAGTAAGCAATTAAGACTAAACTTTCTTTAATTCCGTGCCAGAACAAGTTCCTTAAATTATGGAAACCTGGTGGCCGACAAGATCCTTCCACTGTTTCTTCCACAATACGGAAACCATATCCCACCTCAATGAAGGACAAAAAGATAATAACCAGGACTAGGAAGATATCCCAGAACCCATCGATCAATGAAGGAGCGCTTAAATCAATGAGATGATCAACTAAAAGCAGTATTACCCCCAGAACTAGAAAATTATACCAATCAGAAACAGCAAACCGCATTGCGTCATTCAAAATAACCTTTAATTTCATATAAACACCATATTACATATTACTATACTTTTATTTGGCATTAACTTAATCTGGGAGTTTTTCCATTACAATTTATACGAATAATTGATAACAGCTAATGTGAAAGAATGCTGAATATTACCCCATTGTTGATTAATGGTTTAATCATTATTTGTTTTTTTTTTGGAAAATAATTTGATGAATCCGTAGTGTGCAGTTCCTAAATAAAAAAAAGAATAAAAAAAATGAAAAAAGATTAAGCGAACATATTTTTAGGTTCGTTTTTCTCTTTTTCATGGTGTTTCAGTGCGTACTGGAAGTTTTCCCAGGTCACTTTGCCCTGGTCTTCCGAGATCGCCTTGTGCAGTGCCACCTTTAAGAGACGATCTTTTATTTCCCGGCCAGACATACCCTTGGAAAGGCGGGCTAGTTTTTTTACATCAGTTTCAACTGGTAAAGGCATAGAATTTATGTACAATTCCAGGATCTGCTTTCTTTCATCCTCATCAGGGAGAACAAATTCAATCTCTTCTTCAAACCGACTCCGAAGGGCGTAATCCAGTAACTGTGGATTGTTGGTGGCCCCAATGGTTACCACCCCCAGGTTGGGATTGATACCGTCCAGTTCTGTTAATAGGGCATTGACCACCTCGGAAACATCACCCCTAAGGGACTGGTATTTACGGTCCAGGCCTATGGCATCTATCTCGTCAATGAAGATCACTGCCGGGGCACAGGCAGAAGCTGCATCGAAAAGATCGTGGATCTGGCGTGCTCCATCACCCACATGTTCTCCTATTAAGCTGGTGGCTTTAACCAAGAAGAGGGGAACTTGCATTTCATGGGATAGTGATTTAGCCAGCATGGTCTTCCCAGTACCGGGAGTTCCGTGGAACAGAACGTTACGGGGTGCCCATTCCTGGAAGGTTTCTGGTTCCCGGAGGTACTTGGTGATGATCTTGCACTTGGTTTTGGCCCGTTCCTGGCCAATAACATCATCCATTTTAAAGTTGCTTTCCACCTTTTTGATCTCACGAACCTCTTCCACTTCCATCAAGAGTATGGAAGTGTTTTGGGTTATGCGGGAGTCATCAGGGTGGGCTTTAATAACCTTAAACGCAAAATCAGGTAGTAATTTTTGATCAAAAAGGAATGATCCTTCCTTTACTGTGGAACCTACCCATTGTTCCCGGGCGTAGAGTTCGAAAAGTTCATTGTCGAATATTTCGATTTTAGGGTTCTCCACCAGGTTGCACAGGAAGGGGTAACCAATAGATTGTAGTACCACCATCTTGGTTTCTTTCCTGATTTCTTCCAGACCAGTGGAGGTCTTTTTTTCAGATACAATTGGGTCAGGAGTTATGTTGTTGAGTTTCAATATTATACCTACTAATGTTGTTATATTTGGAGTTAATTATTTATAAAATTTATACATATAAGTTGTAACATGGAGAATAAAATACTTTCCTCAGATGTCAAAAAGGATGATTGTTACATTGATTTTATAGAAAGTAGGGACATAGGGAATAGTACCAAAAGGACCTACATGCACCGTATAACCAGATATTGTAATTTCCTTGGAAAAACCCCAACTGAATTAATCGAAGAGGCAGAAGATGAACAGGATTCAGCTATCAAAACCAGAAAACGCAGAATAAAACGCTATCTCATTGATTATAAGAAGTACTTGGAAGACGAAGGAACAACCAACACTGCTGTAAAGATCAACATAACAACTGTGAAATCATTTTATCGTAGCTTAGACATTGATGTGCCTTCTATAAAATTCAAAAAACAAAATTCCAATATTAGCTTAGAAGAAACCATTTCAATAGACTTGATTAAAAAAATAGTAAATATTGCTAACTTAAGAGACAAGGCAATTGTATTATTAATGCTTTCATCGGGAATGGGTGCCGCCGAGGTTAAAAATTTAACCTACGGAGACTTTTTAAAGGGAATATTAGAATACATTGAACTTAACAAGTCAAACTATTTTGATATTGAACTGATCTATGATAAACTAAAAAATCAGAACAACCTGATCGGAACCTGGAAAATACACAGAGTAAAAACCGGTAAACCATATTATACATTTAACAGTCCAGAATCAACAGACGCCATCTTAGAGTATTTATCAGAAAGACAGAGACATAATAACGCTCCAAAAAGTGAAGAAGACCCTCTTTTTATCAGCGACCAAAAAAAGAAATTATCAGATATGGCCTTTCTATATATATTCCATCGATTGAATGATAATCTAAAGTTAGGATTTAGAAGCAAGAATAGGCGTGTTTTCACATCCCATCAACTTAGAAAATTTTTCACAACGACTCTTTATTCCAATGGGGCCGATAAACTAGTTGTAGATTGGTTCCTTGGACATAGTATACATTCAACCACAGAATCTTATTTTAAAACCAATGAAGAAGACCTTAAAAATCGTTACACAAAATATGTTAACCATTTAATGCTTAAAAAAGTTAAAATAGAACGCATATCATCTGAAGAAGTTAAAAATATTGTTAATGAGTTGAATAAAAAAGATGAACAACTTGAGCAAATGAAGGATGAACAGAAGCTAAAAGATGCTAAGATGGAAGCTAAAGTAGATAAATTAGAAGAAATGGTGTTGGAAATGTTAAAAAATGTGAAATAATTATATTATTATATCAAATAGCCAAGAACAAATTTCCTAATCGTACCATAAATGAAGTTATAAAGTCCAAAACTAAAAAAACTATAATTTGGAGTTCCGAAAACCCAGAGAATATAACTCGTTTTTTAATTAATATGTATAGTTCAACCCCTTTAACAATTCAACATTTATATAGTATGATATGTGAAATTAATGTTGTTTATTAATATTTTAGATTCATATAATAACATTAATAGTCAAAATTATATTTTTCTCCTCGAAATAGACTAGAAATTACTTCAATAATCTTAATATTTCCTTTCTGTATCCATAAACTAAACATGCGGACTTTGCTTAAAAAAATAGTTATTTTGATTAAGCCTATGATGGGAAAAAAAATGAAAAATTTATAGTGTAAGATATAGATGAGGCATTACTATATCTTCAATTAAAACTGGTCTTTCTAATTCTAACAAAATGTAAAAAAAATATCCTAAAAAATAATCAAAATAGTAAAAAAGAAGAAATTACAGAACTTAACCGTACATAACCGATCCTATGCGTTACTTATCCTCTTTTTTTATTTTTTAGGTACTTATCTAAAAATAATTCTATCATCAATGAAATATAAATATTGTTGAAAAAGCTAATTGACTATCTCATTCTAAATGATTTTCAATTAAGCAAAAACAGCTATTGGGATAACTTGAATGGCCGGTGAGTTGACTTCTGTAAATATTTCAGGAATTTCGAATCCTTGTTTTTTCAGATCTTCAAAAGGTTTTATGAATCCGTTGATAATTTCTTCACTAAAACCAATTACAGACCCTTGGAGCAGATCAAAAGATTCATCCCCTTCAATTTTTCTAACAACCTTACCCAATAAATTAAATTCACCGTAGGGCAGCTCGACCCCTGCACGGTCACGTATATATTCATTAAAGAGATAGCTTATAACTTTCATGTTTGGTGATCTTTTTAATTCAATCACGTATTTCTGATAGTTTTCACGTTCTAGGTCGCTGATGACATTATTTATCATCTCTTTTAATACACTAATGTTAGGAGCTTCACTATCCCCACTATTTTGCAGAGGTGCTTGATCACTGGTCGGTAATTGGTCACCTAGCCCCATTCTAATTAGCATATCAAACATACTATCAACATTTTTGAAAGATTTAACAATTGGATTTGGGATAAATTCTCCTTGTAGAATAACAAAATCCGATTCATTAATGTTCTCCCATGATTCTTCATCTTGAACGGTTTTTATTACCTTGGCTTCGTTGAGGTTTTTAATCAGACGGTTCATTAACGAACCGTATGTATGAACTCTTTCTTCTTCGTGTTCTTCTCCAGATTCACGACTATGATCTATGCTCTTAGAACCGCCAAACCCTATTTTAAACATATTCAAAAAGCTAATTCCAAATTTACCTTCCCCTAAAATTTCATCAGCCCTCATATCACTATCTCGTGATACAATTTTCTTTGCAGTGCTAAATCCATCTTCCATAGATGCTAATAAATCCAATAATGTATTTGTATCCAAGTAAATAGGGATTCCAAGATATTCTTTTTCCATTTTTTCACCACCAGTTAACTTAGTTCCAGCTCTTCTAATCCTTCAATAATCTTATTTTCTAATTTTAAAATCTTCGCTTTAATAATTTCTGGCGGTTCATATTCAATTTCTTCATATTCAATTTCTTTATAGTTGGATATGCTTAGACTGTAATCATTTTCTTTAATTTCTTCAATTGGTACAAAAAAACACTTTGCTTTACGATCATCGAACTTTTCGGAATCTCTTTCTTTGAACTTTTTGATTATGTCAGGTATATCACCTTTACCGTCGATGAATGTCCTTTTATCATCTAAGCTATAACCGTCTGCTCCCATATCATAAAACCAAACTTTTTTGGTGGATTCACCTTTTGTAAACACTAAAACTGCAGTTGAAACTCCTGCATATGGCTTGAAAACTCCGGAAGGCATAGAAATGACTGCATCCATCCGACAATCCTCAAGTAATTTTTTCTTGATTCCTTTATGCGCTCTACTGTTACCAAATAGAACCCCCTGGGGAACAATTACAGCGCATCTGCCACCATTAAATAACATATTATACATCAATTCCAAAAACAAGAGCTCTGTTTTAGTTGTTGTAATCGTAAAATTCTCATTTATCTCTGATCTATCAATACTGCCCTTAAAAGGAGGATTTGCAAGGACAACATCGTAAAAATTTGATTCATTGAAGCGAGTAGAAATTGTGTTAATTTGTTCGATTTGTGGATCATTAATGCCATGCATCATAAGGTTCATCATGGAAATCCTTATCATAGTTTGTTCAAAATCATATCCGTAAAGAGTATCTTCCCTTAAAATCCTCCAATGGTCATCATCCAGTTTATCGCCTTTAAAATTGTATTCTTTGCCTTCTTCATCTTTTTTAATAAATTCTGGAGAGGTATTTACTTTCAATATGTGCTGGTAAGCATTTATAAGGAATCCAGCAGTTCCGCAGGCCGGATCGCAGATCTTCTCCCCAATTTGGGGATCGGTCATCTCCACCATCATCTTGATAATGTGTCTAGGTGTTCTAAATTGGCCATTTTTACCTGAAGTTTTGAGTTCTGAGAGGAGATATTCATAAATGTCACCTTTTGTATCTCTATTTTGCTCTTTAATGTGCATACTATTGATTATCTTTACAGCTTCTATGAGTAAAGATGCTGTGGGTATATTAAAACTTGCGTCTGCCATATATCTCCCATATAAAGATTGATCCCCACCCAAATTTTGTAAGAATGGGAAAACTTCATATCTAACATGGTCTAGTATTTCATTAGCAGAATAATTATTCCATTCTGACCATCGGCAATTGGGACATTCGTCAAATATAGATACATATTCCTCATTAGTTAACTGGGTTTCCTGTTGGCGCTTAATGTCTTCATCTTCTAACTGCTTCATAAACAGGAGATAAGACATTTGTTCAATTGCTTGTAATGGATTGGAAATACCTCCGCTCCAAAATTTATTCCATAAATCGTTTATTTTTGATTTTAAATTTGCATCTAACATACTAACTCTCCTTTAAATCCTTTTTGTACTATATTATTAAAAAAATTGTTAATTTCTTCTTTTGATTGGGCCTGATAATCTTTTAAATCGATTATTCGTCTGACAATTTTTTCAAAATTATTTTGAACATCAATAGGTGGAATTGGAATCTTAAATTTCTTGATTTGCGAAAAATTTAGGGCTTGTCTTGTTGCCCCGGCATTGATTCTCCATATATATTCTTGCATTTGAGGACTAGACAAATAATAAGTTAAATAATAAGGGTTTAATGTTTCAAAGTTTTTTAATCGAATAATACATACATGTTGATTTACATTTGCTTTGTAATTTTCACCCTCGTAAATAGTGGTTCTCCCTATTGAAGCGCCAGTTATATTCAATAAAACATCCTTATTCTTAACCCATGTCCTTTTCATCTTTTCGTGAATTTTTAGTGGTAAATAAAGGGCATCATGTTCACTAAATTTATTCATTAAAACGTTTTGACTTCTAATAAAGAGAATTTCACCTTCTTCTAAGTAAACTTCTCTTCCACCTTTTGGAGTTGATCCGCTAGAAATTAATTCTGTGTAATCGCCCAAAACACCTTCCTCGAAGTTTTTATTTCCAAACATTTGGGAAAAAATGCTATTTAGAAGCTCATCAATTAATTTATCACTTTTTAATCTGTAATCTACCAATTTTTTAGTTTTCGCGATTATTCTGACTATTTTTTGTTGATCTTCTAGCGGTGGAAGTGGTACTTTTAAATTAACAAAAATATTTTTATTTAAATGAGGAATAGCAGAACCAGTAGTATTGGACTTTAATATTTTGAACTTAGTTTTTAAAAAGTTTGAGAGATAATCATTGTCAACTGAGTTATCCTTTATTCTTAATCTAGCAATAGTGGATCCTACAAATCCTGAAATTCCTTTTCCAACTGTTCCGCAGTTTACACCATCCCAAACAATTAATATATCGTTTGAATCACATAAAACTCCATTATCATCATTAGTATAATGGGTTATTGGTTCCCCTCTTAAATTTTCGATTACAATATATGGAACGGATTTCTCATTAGGTTCATCTACTAAATTTACTTTTTTCCCCTTTTTTATTTCAACTAAATCTTTAACTAATTCATTTCTCCACCCTTCAGGTAATTCATATTTTTTCATTATTCTTACCTCCTAAAATACCGCTAGGCACCGCTACAGAGTGATCTCTTTTTTTTCCAAGTGTTGTATGCCTCTCATCTAAGCTGAGGGATATAATTTTTTCTAGGTCTTCAAAGAATTCTGGTGAAATATTTGCCAAAACTTCTGATTCTTCACCAGTATCTAGTTCGACAGACCAAGTGAAGTTATCCTTCTCTTTGTCATATTTTATTCGGTTTTTCCCGGCAACAGAATGTGGAATTGGTACTTTAATCTCACGTAATACCAAATTGCGAATAAGAGATGAAGGGGTCGTACCTTTTCTTTCGCAATAGTCTTTGAGTAAAGTAACCACTTCCCTTGACATTTTTGTGGAAACTGATTTGTACTCCATGTAAAATAGGAAGTCAAAACTAGTATTTAAATCTTATTGGTCAACATTGGTTGACCTATTTAGAACATATGGATATCATTTATTTTATTGATTATTCCCTTAAGATCATCTACTTCAAAAAGATCCAATGGACGCTCTTCTTCAAAAGGCGGACCAGCAAAATCTGTTAATTCAATTCGCTTTCTTTCAGCAAATATTTTCTTAATTAAAACTATAAATTCTAATTGTTCACGATTATATGTTTGATTTTGGATAACATATTCATCAAAACGCTTTTCAATCAGAGTTTTCGGATCTTCTTCAAAGTATAAATCCAGTATTTCCCTTAAGAATGAAAAAAAGTCCTTTTTTTGGTAATTTTGAATATTATTAATTGTCAATCCTGGTTTTAGTTCTGATAATTGTTTTTCTAGTTCTAAAAGTTCCAAAGAAGTTATCCCTTCCCCATCTTTAATCTTTTTAACAATGAAATTTTCTGCTAAAAGTTTTTTGAGTTCCTCATCCTCGATAATTTCTTTTTCAAATGTTTCCCTGTTTATAACGTAATCAGGGACATCTGATTGGATGATAACTCCCCTTTCAGGCTCATAGTATTTCATTAGAGGTGCTATTTCCTTAATAAGAAATTCAACATCATCAAATGTTAGATCTTCCCAAAGGTTGTCCCGGAAAATCTTCATGATATTATCCTTATTTTCCTTGATTTCTGTCAAATTACTTCTTTCTAGGATATTCCTACACATATCCTGGACATAGATTTTAATATCCAAAATTTTCCCTTTGTTTCCATCAAGGATAGAAACAAATAACTTTTCTGTTTTTAAAATGAATGATGCAACTTTAGAACTATCCCCTGGTTCTAAAATCATCAGAGGGGCTATTTCATTTCTCAAATCTTCAATGTACTGTTTTAGATTAAACTTATCATTTTTTATTTTTGAAATTGTAGGGATTTTCTCACGGACGATGAAAGAATTTTCATCAAGACTTTCTATACTTTCCAAAATTTTATCATCAATTATTTTTCTTTGTTGTTTATCCATCCGTTTTTTCAATAATTCAACCCGATTTTTGAATATTTTAGTAATTACACTGTCTTGCACTTTTCTCTCATTTGTTTTTGTAAAATTATGGGTATGAATATTTGAATGTCCTCCAATCGCAAAATCCATAATAAGAAAATCATTTTTTTGTCTATTAGGAAGCCATTCAGGATGTTCACATGCTTTTAAGTTCCTAGTTCCTCTTCCTACCATCTGCCAAAACCTGACACTTGAAAAAACTGGCTTAATAAAAACAAGATTGCATACTTCAGGGACATCAACACCAGTATCTAACATTCCAACAGACAATGCTATTCTTGGCTCTGATTCGTTTTTAAATCTCTTAACTTCATCTTCAGCCCTTGACATGCTTGAAGTAATGGCTTGAACATCGCTACTTAAGTAAGGGAAAAGTTTTCCGAACATTTCTTTCATGAATTTAGTGTGCCTTTGGCTAGCACAAAAAAATATAGATTTAGCAGGTTTTCCTTCATTAGATTTATAACAGTGAGTCATGAATTCTCGAATAATTAGCTCATTAGTTTTATCATCCATAAAAACACTATCAAATTGTGAACCGGTTGGTTCAAATGTGTCAGGATCCACTTCCTGCTGTCTTAATTGATCCTTCAATTCCGGGCTTAGAACACTTCCCATAATTCCTAGAGCAAGTATGTTTGTATCAATTATGTCTGCTTTATAACGCACAAGGTCTCCTTCAAGCACAGCTTCATCATATGAGTATTCCACTGTAGGTTTGTTGTTATCACAATCAAATAATTCATAAGTGTTTCTTGATTCATGTTCTCGTGGTGTAGCCGTAAGTCCAATCTTTATTGTATCAAAATATTGGAAAATTAAGTTATTTTTATCGTAATAAGACCGATGAGCTTCGTCAAAAATTATTAAATCGAAAAATCCTGGACTGAATTTTTCAAATAGTTTAGGATCACCACCCATTAACGTCTGAATAGTGGAGACATAAAACATAGCGGACGTGCTGAATTCTTTTCGTAAATCCGAAATAGGTGTCCCACTAAAAAACCGTTTAAAGGCACTTGATTTAGTTTGATCGACTAAGGAAATCCTATCTGCTACAAATAAAACATTACGAATCATATTTGCTTTTGTTAAGATGTCTATCAAAGCCATTGCGACTCTGGTTTTTCCGGTTCCAGTTGCCATTTGAACAAGAGCACTTCTATGGCCTTTTGAAAAATGTTCACTTAACTCTTGGACAATTATTTTGTTCCGTGGCCTATCAACGATACGGGGATTAACACCAATTATACTAGGATCTTCTCTCCTTTGATAAAGATCTTTCTTCCGTTTTAGATCATCTTGAGAGAATGGTCCACTAACTTTTCGTTCAATACCATCCTGATCTATATAAGTCCATTGGTGACCATTAGTTAAAAAAATTGGAATTTTAAGACCATTTTGCTTCTCAATATCTTTCGAATATGTTCTAGATTGAATTCTCCCTGCATCAGTATCTTTTGAGAATCTTTTCGCTTCGATAATTGCTAATACTGAATAATCTTGATCTAAAAGAGCATAATCAATGAATCTTTCCCCTGATTGGGGATTTCCATCAAAAAAAATATAATTATTGTTTACAAAATCAGATTTTACAGAGTTAACCTCTTCTTTTACATATTCCCAGCGCCAACCGACATTTTCAAGAGCAGGATCTATGTGTTCTTTCCTGGTTCTTCGTTCGTTGATGTATTTGGCATCATCATCATAAGGCGCCATAATATATTAAAACATCTTTATTTTATTTATAAATTCTTATTTTCAAAACTAATCCAACCCCATAGTACTTATTACAATTATAATAATTAATAATACATTAAGGGGCTTTTTTACCGCGCCTAAATCAAAATTAGTAAGGGAATTTTTTTTGAAAAGATTTTGATTATTATTATTTACTTAGGTTTTTAAAGAATTTGATCGTAGCTTTTGCAGATACTAATAAATCCTCATAAGTATAACATGTAATATCTCGTCTAGCTCTTTCTTTCCTACGAAGCTCATTCATATTACTTTTATCAAGGTCGTATCCCATTAATATGTATCCTTGTGGATTTTGGAATTTCAAACCCTTTTTTTTATCTAAATAATGAACCTGAGTATTTGCAAAATCTAAATAACGCTCCGTTTGGTCGAAAGATTGATGAAAATCTGATGAAAATTTCCCATCATTCCTAAATATTTTTAAAAAGGGCTGTTTAATCTCAATTATGTCCCTAAAATTGTCACGAACTCTAATCCCAGTAAAATCTGGTATATCTTTATCATCCATTTTGATATGTGAATCTATTTTATCGTATGTAGCACCAAACATCCACGGATTTTCTTCAAGTAATGACTGATATTCGGATTCATCTTCACATTTCATTTCTAAAAGCTGTTCTAATTTTTTAATAGCAGCCTCAAGAGGCCCATAACCATTTTTTTCAATTTTTTTCAATGATTTTTCGGCTTCTTTAGGGGTAATAAATTTTAAATCTTTTGGACCTAATTTTTCTCCATCAGAAATTTGTCTTGCTGCAACAGCGTATGTTATCTCACCATCTTTATAAAGAGCTATTGGTCCGCGGAAGGGAGCATCTCCTATTGTAAGCATTATCCCCTCATCAAACCACTGCGCAAAGTGTGGTGAAACGTAAATCTTTTCTGCCGGATTTTCATTCTTAAGAATATAAGGATATTTAATAATCAAATACCATATGCGTGCAATAATTTCTGCCCTGTTTTTATTCTCTAATAAATATTCATATACGTTGTCAACGTGAGGTTCGTTAGTAAAAATTGAATTTAAGAAATTTTCAACACAACCAGAATCAATAATTTGTTCGAATTCCTTTTTAGAAGCTTGATCTAATATTTTACAAGCCAATTGGAAATTTTGAATAAATTCAGCTACATTATCATCTGATTTTGTCATATTTAATAACCCCCTATCGATGTTAAACTCTAATTAGTTTAACTTAGTTTAATTATTTAAACTTTGTATTAAATACAGGATTTTATAATTAAAACATAATAAAAATCAGTTATTAGTGAAAATATTAATTTTGATGTAATTTAACGAAATTAATGAAAATTAATGCTCACAAAGAAGTAATATTAATCTCAAATTTATTTAGCTAACTTATTTTTTTGAATTCAAATATTCAGATAAATATTTTTCATCCCTTTTTAATTTCATGAATATAATAAACCAACCAAAGCCAATGAATAAGAATGTTAGTATAATTGCTATCAAATCGAAAATTAAAATTTGTAAGCTTGAATCGGTTGGTAAAAGAACATTATAGTAAAGTAGTAAAGGACCGATTACTTTATCCGCGAAAGTAGGAACTCCTATTAATCCAAATATTAAAGTAGTCAAATACGCAAGGTTTTTGTATCTTTCATCCCTTTTAACATTAAAAAATTGAGATCTTATTTCTATTTTGGCCTTAATCAATTTACGCAGATTATCCCAATTAAGTTTTTTTGAAGCATACTTAAAAATATTATTTATTTCTCCAAAACTTGAGATATCATCCAAAAAAAACTCTTCTAGATCGTTTTGATTTAACTGATTAATCAGAACTGATTCGTATGATAAAGAAAGATTAGAGGATGTTTCAGACATACGTTTAAGTGAAATATTCAAATGATCTATACATTCTACTTGAACCTGCTTTTCATAAGTCAAACTTAAGTTTGGATCTTCTTTCTTATTGTAATCAACCCCAGATTTGCTAAATACCCATAATGTCAATCCCCTATTCATATAAAGGCAATAATCATCAGCTTCACGTAAATTTTTGCCCAAAAAATTGCTAAAATCCAAATAAAACGGATGAGACTTTCGAGCCATTATTTTCCCTAAATGATTTTTAAAATCTTCATGGATTTTACTGCTTCTGTAAGGTTGATCTTTAAAATCAGTTATGAAAACAGAGGGCCTTAAGGTCCAATAATTACCGAAATTATATTTTAATTTACTAAAAGTAGGAATTTCGCCCTTTTTGTTAGAATTAATAACATAAACTATTGCAGATGTGAAAAATCCGTATAAATCATCTAAATTAAATATCTCACCGTTATCTTTGATTACTTTGGTATAATAAAATGAAAAATCCCCTTCTTCAACATATTCAGTCTCTTTCTCTATAGCATTATCCATCGCTTCTAAAATTGCATTTTTTTTAAGTAATCTTGAAATAATAGGATAATCATGGAGATGTAATCTGCCGGATAATTTCATTATTTCAGGAGCTGTTTCCATCTCATCAATTTCATTTTTGAATAAGTTAACTTCATGCTCTATGAAACTTTCCACAGGATAATCAAAAATGGGGGATATTTGCCTAAATAATAAGTTAAGCATTCCATTATTATATATTTTCAGTTGGGGGTATAATGAAACAGGCCTTTGACCACTTTTAAACCGGCAAGGGTTCATAGCGCCCCTAATATAATTAAACGAATTGCGATATTTCTCATTCAATAATCCTGCTTCAGCATGCCACATAATCAAAAATTGATTTAAACACTCCAAAACATACCTATCAGAAATGTTTGGTATTTTAAAGTTAAATCCAGAAGGTTTGTATTCTATAATCTCAAGAGTTTCAATTTTCACTTCACCATTTTCTTTCCACCAAATTTTTAAGTCTTGCATGAAGACTAAAGGGCATAAATCACTCTTGACAAGTTTATAAGCTATGTCTTCCAGTATATATCCATCTTTAATTAGAAAAGTAGAATAAGAGTGCCAAATGTTCCATTCTTTGATATACATCGTTTTTTCCAAGAATTCCTTGGCAAATTCTGAAGAAAAATCTTTGGGTATATTTAAGTCGGCACTTAGACCTCCACTGTTTTTAATATCTTCTTCCATCATTCGAGTTGCTAATACAACTTCAATATCATCCTCATTTTTGCCAACATCATCTAAAATTTTCTTTTTATTAATTAAATAACTATTTAATTCATCTAAACCTACTTCAGACTCAAATTCATCGATAAAATCATTGAAAACAGGGAATTTATCCTTTATATCTTTAATAAATTTTTTATAATATTCAGAATCAATTTGCGAACCATAATATAATTTATCTTCTGATAATTTAAGATTTGATAGTGCATTTTGCACATCATTCAGCACTTCACTAAACTCTGATCTGAAATTTTCAACTTCTTCTTGAGATATGTTATGTTCAGCCATATTTTCTTCTGTTAAATTCGAAAATATGTTTTTAATTAAATTCCCATATATATTAACCTCGAATAATGTATAAAATGATTCTTGTAAGAATTCAGATTGATTAAATTCAGATAAAAAATCAATTATAGACTTAAATATCGTTTCAATTCCATTATAGAATTCTTTATTCATATTATTAGATAAGAAAGATATTATATAAATATAAATTGATATTTTAATATCATAACGCTGAATTCAACCCTAATAATAAATAAATACAATCATAAAATTTTATATAACAAACTTTAGGTATAATGTATTCTCTGATTATTTTACCAGTTCAATTCTGTAAAATTAAATATTTCACTTTAAAATTGGTGAAATTCTATATTCCTTAATCATTCTTGCATTCAACCAATCTTACCAATATTTTTCCATAATAGGGGCATTCTTCATAAGATGAAACCATCTGTCGCTCTTTAACTTTGCAATCTTTACATTCTAATATATTGACGTCTGTACCATATGCATCACAGTATACCCAATTGCTTTCACTCATTTTTTTAACCTCCTGTTTCAAATATCATTTACCAAAATAGTTGTTTCATTCTCACTAACCTTTTGAACGGTTATTTTTTTATTAACACCATCATTAAGCTCAAAATTGAGATTAAAATTATTTTTAATTGTATCATTATTCTTAGAGCTATTTACAGTATCGGGACTAGCTGCAAAGACTACATTTTGGTCTTCTGTATGATGCAATATAGATCCAATATTGGTTGTGAAAAGTAAAAAAGGGATTAAAATGAACAATATAACTAAAAATACGGCTTTATCCTGATTTGTGCCTGTTTTTATTCTTCTCTTCTTCCCAAAACAGACGAAATCCGTTTTCCATAGGGGATACAATACAGGGCAACCATTGGTGGTCAAAATATCTAGGAAGATGTGAGAAACAAACCCTATCATAATTGCAACTGCTATTCCAACACTCCAGAGACCAATTATGGCAAATGGAATCAACCAGATAATTGAATGACCTATACCTCTGTGTTTCCCAGTTATTTTGTCTATTATATCTGGGAATACTGAGATCCAGCCTGCAAAGAAAATTCCAGTTATCATGTTGCTGAAATTTGCCAAATAGGCAATAGTTACGTATAAAAGGATGGCACCTGCAATGTGGGTGTAACTTCTCATGATCGACCTCCAACATACAAAAAAGTCCTGAATATTATGAGGCCAAACCAGGCAGCTCCAATCAATAAGGCCCCCATGAGGAAAGAGGTTGCTGTCTTCAAATAAAGAAGAATGCAAAAAACACTTAAAATGATATAAACAACGTATGTAACATTAAATTCCTCTTTACCATGTTTTAATTTGTATTCATCTTCATTAATAAGGCTAAATGTTCTGAAAAATGAGTAGACTTCAGGTTTGAAATTTTTATCGAAACTGCAAATAAATCGTATGTTTTCCAGGCTGTTGAGATATTGATATGCCTGGACAGATCTCTTGGTCAACCTTTCAAAGTGGTTGAAGAGTATTATTAGAGTTTTAAACTTCAATCTCTTTACTAATAAATCTCTGAGCTCAGCTATGGTCAATCTATTTAATGATGGCTTCCTATTACCAGATATAATGTTAATTGATTCTATCAATCTTACCTTAACTGGTAAGGGTTCGTTAAAGTATATACATAAATAATCATTCTGCAATTGTTTATAACAATTGTAGACATCTTTATTATAGAATATTAGGTTCCTTCCATTGTTTATATCATCCTTAATTTGTATTAAATTCATACATTATTATATTATAATCCTCATATAAATAGATTAAAAAAACACACACTTACCAAAATATGAAAATTGAATTGATTATGCCGTTAAGGATAATATTAAGTATTAATAATATTATTATTAACAAGAACCAGTTGGAGGGATTTTTCTGATGAGAATAAGTATGTCATTATCCTCAAAATTATTAGAAGAATTTGATGAAGTACTTCATGACAGGGGATATAAATCAAGATCAAAAGGTATAAGAGATGCATTAAAGGATTATATACTCCGTTACCAGTGGATGAATGAGATGGAAGGGGAAAGGATTGGAATAATTGCCGTAATTTATGATCATCATTCTGTTGGCGTCATGGAAGATTTGACAGATGTTCAACATGAGTTTCGAGAGCATATCAACGCAGTAATGCACGTTCACATGACTGAAAAACAATGCCTGGAAGTCATTGTTGTGAAAGGAGATGTAAACTACATCAGGGACCTTACTGAGAAGATTATGCGCCTTAGAGGTGTAGAACATGTCAAACTGACAAGCACAGGAATCAAGAAAAATTAAAGAAATTAATTCTTCAGTTTACTCCCAAACCCCTTCTCATTTTATGTTTTTGGCCGGAGGCGCTTGCGCCGACGGCCCCCCGCCAGTTGAATCTTAATGAACCACTGTGTCTATAATTCAAAACCCAAAGAAAAACAGGAACTAACGTTTACATCTTCCATATTGCCAAGAGGGAAGTAACATTTCAAAACTTATTCTTTATTGATATTAATAATGTATTAGGTTGCACGGCGGCAGTCGTTTGACGGCCGTAAGGCCGGCAGACGATTGACGGCGTTATATAACATTAAACCATACTTAGTAACGTTTCAAGCAACCCCCGCCCTCAAGCTGGTCAACTTCGTTATATTGCTTTGTATGGCGAAATGCCAGGCAAGGGCCAGCAAAAATTAATTCTAAGCGCCTGAAATTTCTCTACCCAGCACTCCCCAGGCCATCACGCCCCGGGGCCCACCGGCCGGGGGCGTGCAAAAGGCTGTACGGCATCATCCGAAGGTAGGAAATATCCTATCCGCAGAATTAATTTTTGAAAGGCCTACCCGCCACAAAGGCATTTTGTCATACATCAATATAACGACCGGTTGTCCAGGTTTTCTGATTGCGCTCGTGGATGGCACCTGGTGGGGCCCCTCTGGGGCGGATTCCTGGTTAGGCTCCTCGATAGCCTCAAGTTGGTTGGTTAAAAACAAAAACCCTTACGTGCTTCCATTCAAACCTCCGCTGCCAGGTCCCTGATAGCGCTCGTGGACGGCTCCTGGATGGGGCCCCGGTGGCCTTAGCCACCAGGGGCGGCTCATGGTTAGGCTCCTCGATAGACTCTCTGGGGGGCAGCGGAATTAGAAGAAGTACGAACATTAAAAATAAAAATCCCCCCACCACTAAAACCATTGGCAATATGGAAACAACACGCAGTAGCAGTACCAGCGGGAGGACTTAGTTGAGCGGGGCTCAGCCCCCTGCTCTCCTTAAGTCTGGACTCTGGTATTGCTTTATAATGGTTATTTATTGAATTAAAAATTAGGAAAAATGCTTGTAAATTCGTTTTCTATTTTCAGTTGTGCCGTCATTTTTTTTGTAATAGATTTCAACTAAAACTATTCCAGAATCATCTTCTATTACTGCAAAGATAAGCCTAATTCCACTTCTAGAACCCTTGTTAAGACATTTACAGTGAAAATGTTTAACTTTATAGATTGGAACATTCACTTTTTGACCTAAATCTGAAATTCGGACTGTTCCAGGTGGGAGTCTTGGCCAGAGCCCACTCAACAAGTCTGTGAAAGTCTCGAGATCTTCTTCTAATGTTCTAAATTTCTTTAATTTTCTTAAGTCTCGATCAAATTCTTCTACTTTAAAAAAAGTTAGTAAATTATTATTAGTCATTATATTCCCTTACAGAGAATTTATCGTCCCTATAAAACACAAAGTCGTAATTGATAATTTCCTTGTCTTTAGTTGCTATGTAGGGGACATCTCCATGGGAATAATCACTAATTAATGTAGCATGCATGTGAGAACAATTATTAATCACTCTCTTGATAACATCTATTTCATTCTTATTGAGTAAATCTAAATTAGGCTGTTCAAGAGAACCATACCTAAATTGGCTATAATTTGAGTAAATTTCTTCGTTTTCTTCAATTTTACCTTCTGCAATAAGCTCTCTCTTAGCAATGTCAAAATGTTTTGGAGCAGGACCATTTTGAATTTTACGATAAGATTCTCCGGTCATTTTCTGTTCATATAATTCATAGTAGTCAAAATCTGAGAAATATAGAAGTTTATATAAAACTGTTTTGCCAACATTAGGTTTATGACCGCACTCGGCTATTACTAAATGTAATACAGTTTTTAATTTCTCTTTATTGAACAATTCTCTCACCTTTTTGACCCCAAACATGTGAAAATAAGTATAGTTTAAAATATGGATTTTAGTATATAAACGTTTTGCTATGATCAAGTTATTTTAAGCTTATCGCACAAACATCATTTGAATTAGATGTTTAAAATGTTATTTTAGATTCAGTTGGATATATTCTCTTACTTGACTATTGTTCAAACCATAAAAATCTTTAATAAACTGCCAATAGTTACCCCTCTTTTGACACCCATAACAATAATAACCCTTCTTATGAACACGAAATGATGGTTTTCTATCTTTATGATCCTGAAAGGGGCAGTTATACATCACATACTCTTTATCAGGATATTCTCTTACTGGATCTCCCAAGACGGTATTAAAAAAAACCCTATGATCATAAACGCCGTTAAAATTCTTTGAACCTTCTAACCTGGCCTTATATAGGGTTCTATCAATACTCTTCACCTTAGCATTGTATGTCTCAACCTGATCTATCTTTTGAAGATGTTTATGAAAATCAGTCTGATACTCTTCCTTGTTGAAACCTTCAACATGAGTATTAAGCGATCTTATTATTATTTCATCATAATAGTCTTCAATTGAGAATGGAACCACAGTAAGGTCAGTTAAGTGGTGTTTACTGTAGGGAATTCTGGAAAGCCTGGCTTGGGCATCTTGAGTAACAGATAAATCTAAAGTATGTTGATTATAAGATTTTTTAACGTTTTCAGCGAACCATGAAACTGCTAAGTTGAGGTTTGTGAATGTAGTGGCCTTAAAAAAGGTATATGCATGACACCCTTTGCAACCGCTGAAAAAAAGAGCAGGATAATTACCAAAGGTTTCTTTAAACTTAATTGCAAAATATTTAGCTTCATCAATGGCCTGTTTTGCAATTTTATCATTTATTATTAGATCTTGCAGCTGGTACTTCAACTCATCCTGCTTGGACCTTTCATATTTCAGGCCATGGCTTCTTAGATCCGTGAGTTCTTTTTTTATTTTTTTAACCTCAGGATTGCTCACATCAAAGTCAAGGAAGACCCTATCAAACACCATCTTGTCTGAACAATTTCTATATAAATTACCTCTGCTTCCATGATCATAGGTATGAATAAGACATGGATGATTACCACTGTTTCGGTGCACATGAAGGTACAAACTTTTAGGAGTTTCAACTGTAAATTGGATCCGAAATTTAATATTTTCAAAATAAGTTGGCCTTCTGAAATGCCTGTAAAAAATAGGGCCATAAAAAGACTGATAGAAGGACTTGAGGCCCCTCATCCTTTAGCCTCCCCAGTATTTTCATTTTTTTTATTGTTTTTCTCAGCGATTATCTTGTCAATAGTCCTGAGCTCGATATAAACTTTATCTGTGCAGGTGATGACTCCTCCCAAATAAGATTCTGCAAGATATCCACGATAAATCAAGTTATCAACGTATAACTGGACTTGTAATTTAATAATTCCCCCCATATTCCTGCTTAATTCGTTGATTAACTTTTCAGCCGTGAGTTTGGAACTAGGACTTCGGTAAGCATCAACAACTTGAATCAAGTGTAGTAAAATGAATTTTTTAAACTCAGGCCTGTGTTTGTCCCAATCCAATATGTGATTGGGTTTTAGTGGTGTGTGTGAACATCTTTTAGGTAGTTGGGAGAGCTTTGTTTGGCGTTTTATGACAGCCATCCACTGCCCTCCATGTCATTAATGGTGTTTCTGATTTCAACAGCCTGGAACTTGCTTTTAAGTTCTTCAATAAGTGAGCCAATGGTGTGCTTACGGAAACTTGCCAGCTCGGTAAGTATTGCTTTTTCAATAGTAGTTAGGTTTCTGTAATCAATCTCAGCGTTTTCGGCCTGCCTCATTATTTTTTCATGTTCAATATTTCTACTTTCAGCCTTCAGAATTTCTGAGTTATTTTCTAGTCTTTTATCATAGTCTATGGTCTTATTTTGATAAATTCCAAATTCCTCAGAATGTATAGGAGTTTGTTTATACACCACTTTGTTGGATGCTGTGGGATCATAGTGTGGCAGGTATATGCAATCCCCTACTTGGTGGGAGGAATTTGGAATTTGTTCTTTTATGAACTTTTCTTCCTTATTTTTGATATCAAACCAGTCTATATTTCCGATGGCTAAAAGTAGATTTTTATATTCTCTGGCTCCAGTTTTTATGTAGACTTTGGCCTTCCCTTTAATACCAAAACTTCTCTTGGTTTCGCTGTCATGGTAGATGTAGCCGTTATCCTCAAAAAAATTCAATATCTGCCAAGCATATTTAGAGGATTTTTTCAGTTTTTTCTGTAAAGATTTAGTGGTAACATAGCCATCTTCATCAATGAGCTCGTAAATTACTGGTAATGCCTCAATTAATCTCTTGTCAAAACCTGTAAGTGTGGCTTCCAATATAGGACCACCCAAAATAATTGCATGAGCCAGGTCTGCCCAGGATGCAACTAATACAGGTTGACCATTTAGTTCAGCGCAGCAGCGCTGAAACTGGAATAAAAGAGCACTCTCTTTTATAAGTTGCATCAACTTTTTAGAGTCCCGGCGGGCCCTGGGGTTGGATGTAGGGAAAATCTCAAGGAGATCAGCTTCATAGGGAATTAAAACCGTAAAAATTTTTAACAAATTATATGAATCCTTGATATCCATATATTTAATGTTAAAATCCATTTCTCCCTTAATTTCCTGAAGCTTTTTCTCTGTAGATTTGAAATTCTCCTCCAGGATCCGCTTGGTCTGTTCTTCACTATCATCCACAGGTATTATGAAGTTTCTGCTGGCAAACTCAGGATCCAGCTCAATTGCAGTGGTGGTAGTAACTAATGTTTTCACTGGTATAGTAGTCTGCTGAACCTCAAATTCCCCGGTTTTGGGGTTTTTTATGGTAGTTTCTGCGATAAATCCACCATCATCAGCTGACATTAACCTGGTTTCCTTATTTTTGAATTCTTCCTCCAGGGTTTCCTGGATGTAGAGAATATCAATATGGTGCAGGTCATCAGCATACTTAAGTGCGGTGTCTGATAGACTACCAACCTTCTTGGTCCTGTGTAAACCTGTTACCACATTGGCTGTGTTGGTTTTACCAATTGAAGACGCACCCTTTAAGGTGTTGATAGTTGATAAACCTAATCTGGCACCTACACAGTTAAAATTAAGAGTATGCTTTGATTCCACCTCCCCAATAATGAAACCATCATCTGGAGACCTTTCATAAAGAGCTTCATCAATAAAACTTAAAAGATCCGGTTTTTTAAGGATTTCAATCAATTCTTTTCGCCTTTCTTCAGAGATTTCATCACTCTTATCATGATCTTCAAGTGTATCAACATCTTCTTCAGAAGTTTCATCATACTCTGGAGACAGAGAATGCCTATTTTCTCCTATAAAAATTCCTACTTCCTCTAAATACTCGGATATCTCGGTCTTTTCAATACTGGTTCTGGTGTGTAAATACTTCACCAGAGACTGGTCCCGTTTTTTATTTTCCACATCAAGACCATTCCTGTTGGAAAGCATCCTATGAAATTTTTGAGGCTTGGTATCTCTAAATTCTAGCCACTGCACAAAATACGACCCTTTTTTCTGTTCTTCACAGATCCAATACTCAAGGTCATTTAACTCTCTGAAAATAAGACAGAACCCCTCAATTAAATGTTGAACTGGTTTTTCTCTGAAGTGTGGAATGGAAGGCTTCTCTAACTTATCTGGCAAGGCCACCATGGAGAGATCTGTATCCGGTAAGTATTTATCATTTGAAGATAAAGTATTACTTAGAGGGGTTTCACTATGATCCCCTTTCCCCCTTTCTTCTGACATTTAAAAACCTCTAAACATCCTCATCTTCATCTAATGAAATTCCTGAAAGTTCTAAATATTCTTTTATTTTTTTAATTGGCACTGGAGGATTATTATGATTTTTATAGGTATTGTAGACTTTTTTCAACCTATCATCAAATCCAATCATAATAATCACCCTTCAAGCTCCTTTTTAATTGCATTTCGGATAAATTCACTTACGCTGTGAGATTCGCCGTTTTTTATTCTCTTTTCTATCTCTGTTAAGTCTTCTAAGTCCATAGACACACTTTTTGCGACCATCATATCAATCAACTCATTGTTAGTATTATATGTTAATATAAAATTAATACTTTATATATATTACTAATAATTATTAATTTAATAAATATTATAAATTAAATTATCCTAGATGTGAAAGAATGTTGTATTTAAAAAGGATCTTAGAGATAAATTGAAAATATGATATCTTCAGTAGTTGAAGAATTGCAAATAACAGCAAAATCACAGAATATTAAAATGGCCAAATTATCATGAATATTTTCCTTCCCCTAGTTACTGAGGAACCGATTTTCCAATAATAAACTTACAGCTTAATCCTATTTGATCTGTGAAATAACTAGAATATTTATTACATTTATACTAAAAGTTATGTCAAAAATAAGGATAAATATAACAACACTGAAAAGTATTTCAATATATCACATTTTACGCCTTTTTTCGAATAATTAGGATGATAAATTCTTTATTCTATTAAATAATGGATTTAAGAAATAAAACTGATTGGTTAATGTTGAATTTATATATAGATTATTTGTAAGATTTATATATAGATGTTAGTTATTTAAGAGTTTTTTCGTTACATGACATCCCTATATTTTAGATGAGTAAGATAAATTTTTTTTATTTAGTGATTATAGTTCAATTTCTAATTTATTTGTTGATTCATCTTAAAAAATTAAATAAAAAAATTTAAACAGTCTAAAATGGATGAAAATAGTTTCATATGCTTGAATGAGTATGGCAATTAATAGAATCAATTATTAATTTTTTATAGTGAATTTGAATGTGCTGCCTTTTTCTGGTTCTGATTCTACCCAGATTTCACCACCATGTTGGTGAACAATCCTGTGGGCAATAGAAAGACCTATTCCAGACCCCTCATACTCATTATGGGCATGTAATCTCTTGAAAATGGTGAAAATACTTTCCAATTGTTTAGGATCAATACCTATTCCATTATCTTTAACATGAAAAACATGATGATCCCCTTCTTTAAAGGCAGAAACAATGATTTCAGGGTTTTTATTACTGCGATACTTTATAGCGTTAGAGATAAGATTCTGGAATAACAAAATCATCAGATTTTCATCAGCTCTCATCACCGGTAAGTTTTCATAGGTTATAACAGCATTATTCTCACTAATAACGACGTTGAGGTTTATGATAACCTCATTTAGGACTTCTTCAAAATTTGTATCATTGAAAATTAATTCTTGGTTGACTACGCTTGAATATTCCAATAAATCCATGATCATTTTATCCAGACGTTTGGCCCCATCCACAGCAAAGCCTATGAATTCATGAGCATCATCATCTAACTGATCCCCATAACGACGCTCTAATAATTGTAAAAAGGTAGTTATCATTCTCAAAGGTTCTCTTAGATCATGAGAAGCTATGTAGGCAAATTGTTTTAGATCTGCATTAGATTTCGCAAGTTCTTCTGTGCGTTGTTTAACTTGTTCTTCCAGACTTTCCCAATATTCGATAAGTTTTTTTTCTGCTTTTTTTTGTTCGGTAATGTCGCGTGCAGCAGCAAAAACTCCAATGACTTCACCAAGCTCATCCTTGTATACTGAAGCATTATATAAAACTGGAGTTAAACTACCATCCTTATTTTTGATATCCAATGGATAGTCCTTCACCATCCCTTTATGGAAAACTTGTTGATATCCATCCTTAGCATCCTGGGGATTGGTAAAGTAATCTGCGAAATCAGTACCTATCAGTTCCTCACGCCTGTAACCAGTTACTTTTTCCGTAGCTACATTCACATCGGTGATGGTACCATCTTGTCCTATGGTTACCATTGGATCTAATGATGTTTCAATCAGATTACGGTTATAATTATTAGCTAATAACAATTCTTTGGTACGTTCTTTAACCTGATCCTCAAGGTTCTCTAAAGTCTCTTTTAGTTTAATTTCTGCTTTTTTAATGTCAGTAATATCAGCAACGGTTATTAAAAGTGATTTAAATCCCCCGATCTCATCCGGAAGATAGTTAATTCCTGCGATAACCGGAATCGGTTTTTTATTCTTTAAGAGATTCAATTCGCATTTTTGCCTATCTTTATTGTCTTTAACACTTTTAATCAGTTTGAAAAATTTGTGACGTGATTCAGGGGCGATGAAACTGATGAAAGCAGTGTTTATTAGATTGGTTTTATCCACCCCCAGTAAAGTGACAGCTGCTAAATTAACATCCTTTATGAGCTCATTCTCACCTAAAGTGAAATAACTGGTTGGTGCGAAATTATAAAGCTCAAAATATTTATCTTGTGAAGTTTGAACTTTGAGTTGGGATTTTCTTAACTCATCATTCTGCATTTCCAATTCTATCTGGTGCACCTGAAGTTCATGGATTAGTTCACTGGTATCATCAGGAATATCTAAGCCTTTAATTTTTTGGTTTAATAATTTTTCGGCCTTTTCTCTGCGGTTTTCAGGATTTTTGATAACAACACCCCCTAAACAACATGTAACATATCAACCATTAAATTTCACTTTAGGAAAACTAATCCTAAACTCAGTTCCATCATCTACCTTCAAATCTATTTCACCATCAATCTGATCTGTGAGTACATTTATAAGTTTTAAACCAAGTGAATCTGTATTTTTAAAGTCAATATCCGGAGAAAAACCTATCCCATCATCAATAACTTCTAAAATAAGATTTTCATCTTTTGAATGGAATTTGATATTCACCGTTCCATTTCTATTTTGGGGGAAGGCATGTTTCAAGGCGTTGGTTACCAGTTCATTAATAATAAGCCCACAAGGGATTGCAGTGTTAATATCCACATTTACTGGCTCTAGATCCATATCAAGATTGATAAGTTCAGGGTTACTTACATATGCCTGGTATAAATCCATAGAAAGAGATCGGATGTATTCACCGAAATCGATTTCCCTGAGGTCAGTGGACTGGTACAGGCGTTCGTGAATTAAGGCCATTGAACGTGCACGATTCTTACTTTCCATGAACATTTCATATGACGCTTTATCCTCGACATAATCAGCTTGAAGATTTAGGAGACTGGACATTACAATTAAATTATTCTTCACCCGATGATGAATCTCTTTTATAAGCATTTCCTTTTCTTTTAGAGCTTCATTAATTCGTTGTTCTGCTATTTTACGTTTGGTTATATCGCGTGCTAGCCCAATAAAATGAGATTTTGATTTAGGAACTGGTTTTTTAGCAATAGAAAGCTCAAAATACTTTTCCCCATAGGGTAAAGTTAATTGATATATCATACCCCTATGTTTTCCTTTTTCTGAAGCTTCTTTCAATGCTTCCATGATTTTAGCCGCTGCTTCAGGAGGTAACACCTCAGAAACTGTTTTACCTAAGAAACTTTCTGGTTGAACATAAAGATCGCCGGCAGAAGGTGAATTATAATCATAGAAACGTCCTTCTATATCTACTTCAAACATTAAGTCGGGAATTGCGTTTATTGTTGATTGTAACTGATTATTGAATTCTTCAATTTTTTCCTCTGCCTTCTTTCGCTCACTGTTGTCGGTAACTACAACTCTAAACTCTTTAAATGTTCCATCTTCATCTAAAACAGCCATAGTATCTAAAGTAACAAAAAGAGGAGTTTTATCAGGAGATATTAATTCAATATCGCATTGTTTTTTAAGTTGAGTTTTCATAACCTGGTGAAAGTGAGAATGTAACGTTTTTCTATAATCGGGAGCCACATAAAGGATGAATGCACTTTTAATGATGAATTTACGAGGTTTTCCCAGAATATCAGAGCCAGTTAGGTTCGCTATTTTGATGATCCCGTTTTCATCCAGAGTGAAATATCCCACTGGAGCGAAGTCATATAACTCGAGATAATCCCTTCTAGAATCTTCTAATTCAATTTGAATTCTAATAAGGTCTTCATTTTGCATTTCTAATTCAATCTGGTGGACTTCCAACTCATGAATCAATTCATCAATTTCAAGTCCAAGTTCCTTTCCAGATTCCTTTTTATCTCTCAATACTTCCTCTGCCTTATTACGAAGTTCTTCAAACTTCCCCCCGTATTCATTCTCCACCATAAACACCCCACTTATTTAATAAAATAAGTTTAGTATTGAACTTTCATTATTTTAAATTATGAATCCGATCTTTAAGGGGTAACATCTTCCATGGCCAGTAGAATCATGCTTGTACCTTTACCTTTCTGGTAAATCTGGCGAGCATTTAGAATAATTTTTTTATGACCAATATTTGGAAAATCATCTTCCACCACGAAATCTTTCAAATCAGCTTTTTTTGGAAGTATATCTTCTAATAAATTCCTTAATGATGTTATATCCCACTGTCTGTCACCCATTATGTACAGGTTTTTTCCAATTGTATTTTCAGGGGTAACTTTAAATGTCTGGTAAAATGATCTGTTGGCTGAAACCACCTTCATTTTGCTATCTAACACCAGCAGAGGTTCACGTACTGTTTGAACAACACTATCTGCCAGTTCCAGAGCATCAAGAGCATCTGTGATTTGTTCTTTCCTCTCTGTAATATTGTTAAATGTGATAACAACCCCATCAATTACGTTTTTAAAGGTTTTATAGGGCATTATTCTGGTTTGAAACCATTTTCCATCCTCTGTTTCTATTTCTGTTTCTTTAAAGGTCACCCTATCCATGACTTGTTGAATGTCATCTGTAAAATTATCATATTTTAAATTGGTGGCAATATCAGAGAAGGGGCGCCCCACATCTGATTCTATCATTTTTATGAGATTAGTTGCCTCTTTGGTGTAACGTCGGATATTTAGATCCCGATCTAAAAATATAATGGCTATTTCAGTACTGTTGAAAAGATTGTTCATATCATCCTTAGCTTGGGTTAGCTCGTCGATCTTCATTTGCAGTTCGTTGTTAACTGTAACCATCTCTTCATTGATGGACTGTAACTCCTCTTTAGAGGTTTCCAGTTCTTCATTGGTACTCTGGGATTCTTCGTTCATTGATTGAAGTTCTTCGTTGGCTGAACGGAGCTCTTCATTTGAACTTTTCATCTCTTCTATGGTAACGTTAAGGCGTTCTTTTGTTAGATTTAACTCACTTTCCAATTCACGAATTCTCTCATCGCCTTTAGTAACCATGTTCAGCTTCATTTTATCTTTTTTACCATTTTTATCCACCGAAACCTCCTCAAAAGAGACAATTAACAATCCCTTAGTTGTTTCAAGTTCCAGTGGTTTTACATTGAGGTTAATGAAAATATGCCCTCCGTTGTTTTTCACTCTCAAACCTTCAACTACTATTTCACTTTTTTTGGAAATGGCATTTTGAATTGATGAGTTTAATTCAAACTTAAGACCTTCCCGAGCCATCTCCACAATATTAAGCTTGGCTTTCCCCTGGGCAGGCTCCAGATAATTCCCTAAACGACCATGAATATATAAAATTTCACCAAAATCTGTGATTATAGCTGAAGGCGGGACGTAAATATCCAAAAGCTCTTTTTCAGCTAAATTTACAATGTTAACCGATTTGGATGTGTTTAACTGTTTTAGGCCTATTCCAGTTTCAAAATTTGAGAGTTGCGTTCGGGGTATGGGATGAACTTCCACGAATCTGCGAATAAATTCAGTGGATTTAACACATTTGAATATTTTCCACTTCTTGTCCACCACATTAAATGCATCAACGAATTCCCCTACACTTTCTGAAGGGCCTAAAAATAGAATTCCATCTTTATTAAGAGCATAATTGAAATTAGAAATTACCTTTTGCTGTGCCTCACCATTAAGGTAGATTAGGAGGTTTCGGCAGGATAGAACATCCAGCTTGGTGAAGGGAGGGTCTATAAGGACATCATGCGGTGCAAAAACTACCATTTCCCTTATATCTGTTCTAATGGTGAAAACATTGTCTTTTTTTACAAAATATTTATTTAATAGTTCTGGAGATACATCTTCTGCAATTGTGCTGGGATAAGTTCCAGAACGGGCAGTTGTTAATGCATCAATATCTATATCTGTGCCAAAAATCTGCACATCTATGTTTTTCCCAGACTCTTCCAACAACTCATGGATAATAATGGCTATGGAGTAAACTTCCTCACCACTTGAACATCCTGGAACCCATACTCTTAAGTTGTCAACATCCAATTTTTGCTTTATAAGTTCCTTTAAACTATTTTTAAAAGAATCAAATGACTTTTTGTCTCTAAAAAAGCTGGTTACATTAATTAAAAGTTCTTTGAACAGAATATCTATTTCATGTGGGTTTTCCTGTAAATAGCGGAGGTACGTTTGTATGTTTTCTATTTGATGAATATTCATACGCCGACTAATTCGCCTATAAACCGTGTTCTCTTTGTAATAAGAAAAATCATGGCTAGTTCGGTTCCTAATTAGCATGAATATCTTCTGTAACGCCCTTTCAGTTTCTTCTTTCGGGGTGAGAATTTTTTTAATGGTTTTATGGGCAGATTCTACATAGTTCATCAGTTTTTCAGGCATTTCTTCAGGAGGTAAGATAAAATCCACCAGCCCTGTCTGGATGGCACTGGCTGGCATACTATTTGAATCAGCTGTGGCGGGATCCTGTGCCATGACCATCCCCCCGGCGGCTTTGATGGATTTTATGCCAATGGTACCGTCACTTCCAAATCCGGAAAAGATTATGGCAATGGATCTTTCCTTTTGATCCTCAGCCAGGTTCTTTAAAAAGAAATTAATTGGCAGTCGCATTCCATGAGGTTCTACTGGTTCCATTAGTTGGATGGTTCTGTTCATCAGCCCCATATCCTTGTTAGGGGGTATAATGTACAGGTAGTCAGATTCCACTTTCATCCCGTCTCTAGCCTGAACCACTTTCAATGGGGTGTACCTGCTCATGAGATCTGCCAGGGTACTTTCATGGGTGGGATCCAGGTGTTGGACCAGGACAAAAGCCATTCCTGGATCAGGGGACATAGCAGTAAAAAACTTTTTAAGAGCATCTAAACCACCGGCAGATGCCCCAATAGCAACTACGGGCAATTTATTTGGTGATTTAGGAGTGATTTCCCCTTTTGATTTGTTTTTATTTTTTTTACTCATGAAACCCCCTTAAAAACATTGAAAAATTAAAGAACTTTGTTAAAAATTTATTATTCCTTTATTTAGTATGGATTTATTAAATGATATAAATATCGACTCTAAAATTAATAACAATAATACTTTTTTTCATCTAGATTTTTTTTATCGTATCTTTAACTCAAATCCTAACCTTTTAACTAACAAAATATAGTTTAACTGCACTCAAAAATGAAACAAACGTTATTTTAAGCATTTAGGACAATATAAAAATGATTAATGGTTTTTTTGCTTTAATTTCCCCTCCATTTCACTAATCGGTTAAGAATATCATGAATAATAATATTACGGAAATCTACTTAAAATGTTTTATTTTAGAGATAATATATATCATCCCTAAAATAATACCAAAAAAATTTTATTTAACATACCGTTCCTTCCTGCTGGGCTAGAACATATTAATATCAATCTGGGTAAGAAACAGAAGTTTAAGATTTTTAATGAGAAAATAAAAAACCCCCAACAGAATCTGATTGGAAACTATACAACACCTAATAATTTTCTTTAGTATACCAACAAATTTATCTCACATTCTATAAGAATGAACTAATATGGTTAAATGTAAACACTGCAACACCGAAAATGATGAAGATAGTGTTATTTGTCAAAATTGCAGGGCGAAAATTCAATCTAAAAAGGCCAATAAAGGAAGTAACAAATTAATTTTAATTGGATTCGGAGTATTGGGATTTATAGTGATTTTAGGTTCCATATTTATTCTTACCAGCGGCCCTCAAGTTTCTAAATTTGACCAATCACTGATTAACTCAGTTAAAAATGATAAATCCCCTGACAGCATTATATTCAAAATAAAGGAACACTCCCAAACCAATAGGCAGGGTTCTAAGGCAGGATATGATGCTATTGTTTCTGGAGGTCAATCAGATAATAATCCAAAATTCCTAGAAGAGGCAAAAAAGAATTACGATAACGAATTGGAGTATATTCAGAAAATAGAGAACTTACAAATAAGCTTTGCAAAACGAGAAATAAATGAAGAGACTTTTATCAAAGAACTGATCCTGTTGTATGAAGAACAGCCCGAGTTAGACTATTAACCTGCTATTTTTTTTAAAGTCTTTTTAAATTTTAATGATAAATATTCCCATTATCCATTTTTAACCAATATATTTGATGATTTCAATTATTTCCCACTATTCCGATTTGATTATGTGAAAAAACGTTCTAATCTCATTTTTTCCATTCAAAAGCCATGAATTTTTTTCCCACTAATGGACAAAAAATATAAATAGTTTGTTCTACAAGTATAGAACATTCGTTATATTTAGAACTATTCGTTTAAAGTAGAACAATTAAAGAATGATAAAAAAGTAATAAGTGCAGAGGAAAGAAAAGGGATTCATTGACTTATTTAAGAAAACCATAAACGGTTGAAAGTAATGAAGGAGGAAATATAATGGAGAAAAAAGAAGCACTAGATATGTTCTGTTACCAGTGTTCACAAACTGCCCGTGAAACTGGTTGTACCGTTGTAGGGGTGTGTGGAAAACAGCCCACCGTGGCTCGGCTGCAGGACAACCTGCTATTCGCTATAAAAGGAATATCAGCCTACCTTTACCATGCCCGTGAACTGGGATACACTGATGATGATGTGGATGCCTTCCTGGAAAAGGGTTTCTTCTCCACCCTGACCAATGTCAACTTCGACGCTGCAGACCTGGTGGAACTGGCCCTTGAGGCTGGTCAAATGAACATCAAAACCATGCAGCTACTTAAAAAGGCCCATATTGAAACTTACGGCGAACCCGTGCCAACTGAAGTGCCAGTTGGATCAGTTAAAGGCCCAGGTATCATAGTCACTGGTCACAGCCTTAAAAACCTGGAAGAACTCCTAAAACAAACCGAAGGAAAAGGAATTAACATATACACCCATTCGGAAATGCTACCAGCCCATGGATATCCAGGACTTAAAAAATACAAACACTTAGTGGGACAGCTGGGAGGGCCCTGGTTTGACCAGAAACAGACATTCTCCAAATATCCAGTAGCCATCCTGGGAACTTCAAACTGTGTACTTTTACCACGGGATGAATACAAAGAAAGAATGTTCACCAGTGGTGTGGCTCAACTACCAGGAGTGCAACATATAGATGACAATGATTTCACACCAGTAATTGAAAAGGCCTTGGAACTACCAGAACTGGAAGATGAAGCACGAGACACCGTATTCACCACTGGATTCGGAGCTTCAACTGTACTGTCCCTCGCCCCTAAAATCAAAGAATTGGTGGAAGCTGGGAAAATAAAACAGTTCATCCTGGTGGGTGGATGTGATTCCCCCAAACCTCAGGCCAAATACTACACCGAATTTGTGGAAAAACTCCCTAAAGAAGCAGTGGTACTGACACTGGCCTGTGGAAAATACCGTTTCAACGACATGGATTTAGGGGATATTGAAGGAGTGCCCCGACTGATAGACCTGGGGCAGTGTAACGATGCCATAGTGGCCGTAGACATTGCCGTCGCTCTGACTGAATTATTCGGTGTGGAACTCAATGAACTACCATTAACCATTGTTCTGAGCTGGATGGAACAAAAAGCAGCGGCAATTCTCTGGAGTTTACTGGCTTTGGACATTAAAGGAATGTACATCGGACCAATACTACCCGGATGGGCCAATGAAGACATTATCAACGTTTTAGTAGAAAACTATGACCTAAAACCAATTGGAGATCCTGAAGAGGACATAAAAGCCATAATGGGATGAATAATCCCATTCCCTCCCTTTTTTAGGAATTATTTAAGGACTTTTCATTATTGAGACTAAACGAAGATTCCGTTATTAAGATAAGTGGTAGGGTTCCATTATTAAAAGATGAATAATTAAATTTTGACAAAGGGTGTTGGAAATGAAAATCGTTGAAATGGAAAAATTACCTATTGATGATACACCACATAAAGTGGATGTCCGGAAAATGTACGATACTGAAAATGCAGTGGCAGTGCACATAAAACTCGAACCCGGTGAATCACTTAAAAAACATATAACTCCTGTAGATGTATTTTTCTATGTTTTAGAAGGTATTGGAATAGTTGAAATTGGTGAAGAGAAGAAAGAGGTTGCTAAAGATTCATTAATAGACAGTCCTGCCCGTATACCTCATTGCTGGTATAATGAAAGTGATGAAACACTCCGGTTTTTGGTGGTTAAAGTACCCCGACCCACTGAGAATACAAGATTATTATAAAATATATAGATGGGGATAATATGCCTAAAAAAAAAGTTGATGAAGATAAAGCATTCGAACAAGCATTAAAAGGTAAAATGGGTTGGAAATGCTCATGTGCCCTGGAAGTTATTGACAAAAAAACTTCCCTGCATGATGTGACTTGTAAAAAGTGTGGCATAACCTTCAAAACTGATCGGAATACTGACACATGCTTCCGTTGTGAAAGAGGCCAATAACCAACACCATCCTAAATACTATTTAATATTGCACCGCAAATATAAGAAAAAAAGATAATCTAGGATGAAAAATGGAAAAAAACAATACAATACAGGATAGAAATATTATTGATAATAGGATTAACGACAATAATCACGTTTATGGATCTGAAAATATCCAGATCGAACTTTTTGCCACACCTAAAGGGGTGAAGGCTATTAAAAGCCCGGTACGGGTTAAAATTTTATCCATGCTATGTGAGGGTGATCTCAGTTTCGATGAGATAGTTAAGTTTTCTGGGCGTGCTAAATCAACTGTATCCAGTCATCTGAAATCAATGACCAGGGAAGAGATCATCAACTCCCGTATCGACCCTAATGATGCCAGAAAAAAGATATTTTTCATTCAATCAGAGTATATAGGTAAATTACAGCGCCAGCAACTTCAGGAAGATATTTCCGCCTACATCAAGAGATACATTGCAAGTGAAAATGATCCATTCGAATTCTTTAGACTGATATTCCATACTATAAGAATTTCTTTACTAACCCAGGGCGTGGATATAGATCCCATACTCCATGAAGCCGGTTTAAAGGTAGGGGAAGCCCTCTATGAAAAAGTTAAAGACCCTGATATGGATAAATTTCTGGGAAATATTGCCAATTTTTGGGAAACACACAGTCTGGGATCAGTTGAGATTAAAAATTTCCAACCATTAACCATCAGTGTACAGGATTGCTTTGAATGCAGTGGCCTGCCCTACCTGGGTAGACCGGCATGTGCTTTTGACAGTGGCATCCTTGAATCATTATTCAGCAAGTACAATAAAGAAAAGATCCGCGTTAGGGAAACCAAATGCTACGCTCTGGGAGATAATTCCTGTCGTTTTGTAATTGAATAAAGTTATAATCGAATGCCTGAATCAATGGATCCAAAAGGGAAAAAATTCCCAGAAAATATATTATCTAATTTCATCTATTATTTTTACATTTCAGAATCTTTTGCCCGGAATCTGGCTTTAGTAGCCAACCATCGTAATTCACGATTCTTCACCTTTAAATAATTCACATCTTCATCTATAAACTCATTGATTACGCTTTTTAGGACACTTTCCTCAATAAAATCATGGATTATCGCCAGCAAATCATCTTCTTTGATTTGATTTCCATCAATGAAGTTTTTAACCATGATTGGTTCTTTCATTAACCCACCATTATTATCCCTGGTAATCATTATCCATATAGCGAATATATATTTTACTTAAATATCAACATTCCCACTCCTTCTACAGGATGTAATTAAATGGATTACAGGGTATCTAAAATTTAATGGGGTCCAATTTTCCCTACCTATTCCGTGTTAACGTGTTGTTTTTCCAGGATATCCTGATAATTCTGCTTCATTACCAGAGCATCTTTCTCTAAAAAGGGAGTTTCGCAGATAATGGTAGCATCCCACCCACATTCTATCAGTGCTTCCAGTAATGGCTCCAGTGGAGGGCCGTATTCTGTTTCCGTAAGGATGTGGTGTTTCCTTTCACCAGCATCAGTGTATTCAATCCTAGTAAAATGACAGTGCAATACTTCCTTTCCACCCCCAATTCCATCCAATCCATCCTCTAATTTAACCATTATTCGGTGATAATCATCAGCCCCTTTAATACAACCTCTCCCCCTGGCGTGAACATGGGCAAAGTCAATGGTGGGGTTGAAATGATCAAAAGACTGGCAAATATCAATGATTTCATCCAGACTACCTAGTTGTGATCGTTTGCCTGTGGTCTCAGGTGCGAAAGTGAATTTTTTTATTCCCCGGGAGTCTAATTTCTCCAGAAGTTCGTTAATAGCTCCTTTACACCTATCCAATGCTTGAGATGGAGTGTATTTTGTATAAAATCCCGGATGAAAAACTATACGGTAGGCACCTATCCACTCCGCCGCCCTGGCTGATTGAACCAGCCTTTCAATCGATCTTTCCAGTACATCCTCCTTTTGCGCAGATAGGTTAATGTAATAAGGTGCATGCATGGAAACCCTTACATCATTATCTAGGGCATTTTCAGCCAGTTTAAGGCCAGATTGTTTCTGGATTCTCACCCCATAGGTGGCTTGATATTCGTAGGCATCCAAACCTATTCCACGGATGTAGTCACAAACTTCGACTGTTTGGCCATTGAAACCCAGGGGATTGCCCGCTGGACCGAATTTAATCTTATTTTTCATGAATATCAGGTTCGATTTATCTAATTTATTCTTTAATTATAAAATTTACTTTGAAAAAATAAATTTAATGGATTTTCTGTATCCCATAAGACTAAATACGCAGATGTCTACCCCATCACATCTTCAAATGCGGATAAGGCTGCCACTGCTCCTTCAGCACAGGCCACCACCCATTGTTTAATTCCACCAGTTATATCTCCAGCAGCATAGATTCCAGGAATGTTGGTTCGCTGGTACTTGTCAGTCTGGATGTATCCGACATTATCTACTTCCACACCAGCCTCACTGGCTACTTTACTAAGGGGTTCCTCCCCCACTGCTATGAAAATTCCATGAAGAGGTAGTTCAGTTTTCTCCTCGGTTTTACGGTTGAACAAAGTTACACTGTCCACAACCATGTTTCCATTTATCTTTTCCACCACTGAATCCCATATTACCGGGATCTCATTCTCTTCTAATTTTTTCTGAAGATACTTTTCAGCCCTTAACTGGTCTCGGCGGTGTATTATGGTTACATTACATCCCAGTCCTTTCAGGTAGATTGCTTCCTGAACTGCAGCATTTCCTCCCCCTACCACGATCACATCCTTACCTGGATACAAAGGTCCGTCACAAGTGGCACAATAACAAACTCCACGTCCAATATATTCGATCTCACCAGGTACCTTCAGCCTTCTGTGACGACTTCCAGTGGATATTATCAGTGACTTGGTTTTATATTCACCTTTTGATGTGGTTAAGAGAATACCAGAAGGATCATTTGTTTCAATTTCCTTAACTTCCTCCATGTTGTTCACTGGAATATGTTTTTCCACCTGTTTCCTCATCTTCTCCAGCAGTTCTTTTCCTGAAATCTCATCAAACCCAGGGTAATTCTCCATACTGGGTACCATGTAACCAGAACCAGCTCCAGTCATCATCTCCAGTATCACTGTTTTCATTCCCTGCCTTCCAGCATATATCCCCGCAGTTAATCCGGCAGGTCCTCCGCCAATGATAATCAGATCGTATTCTTCCATAAAAACATCTCCACTTACTGTAAATATTTTTGTATTTCTTCTTTTAGAAGTTTATTTACCAGTTTCCCATCTGCTTTTCCCTTGAGTTCTTTCATTGCCATTCCCATTAAAGACCCCATAGCTCCCATTTTTCTTTCTGTTATCAATTTTTCATTGGTAGATACTATCTCCACAATTATGGTGCTGACATTTTCTTCTGAAAGCATTAATAAATTTAAATTTCCAGCAGCCTCTTCAGGAGTCCAGTTTTCCTTCAAAACTCCCACTAACACCTCCGAAACAGCATCTTTGGATATTTTGCCCTGTTTCAGTAGCTGGAATGTTCCCTTCAGACTATCAGAGAGATTTTCCACATCCAGACCTTCCCTTCTTAGTTCTTTGAGAGTGTAAGCCAGTAGTGAAGCCACAGTCGTCGGTTCAACCCCACATTCTGCAACAATTTCTTCGAACTGTTCCACTCTGTTCTGTCGCACTAATTGATGTGCTAGATCTTCACTTAAGTTATATCCATCTATTATACGGGCCTCTTTTTCTTTGGGAAGTTCCGGAAGATTGGCCTGGACGTACCCTAGGAGTTCTTTAGAGACCACTTGGGTGGGAATATCAGTTTCCACATACATTCTGCTGGCAGTGGGTAGCGGCCGGAGGTACTCAGTGTTGGCATCATCCAGGGCCTTCCGGGTCTCTTCAGGAACGCCTTCCATGGCCATTTCAGCCCTTCTCTGCACTTCTTCCAGGGCATTTCTGGCTTTATCCTTTTCATCGGCAACTAAAATAAAAGCATCCTCTTCCCCGATTTCCAGGAACTGGTTAATGATCTCCACTTCCCGGGAAGTTATTCCGTAGGCCGGTAATTCATCAGTGTGAAATATACCTGCTACACCCATCTTTTTGGCATACCCTGCCAGTTCAGTTCCGAATCTCCTGCCGGGTTGCACTTCTTTACCAATTAATCCCCGGTAACCCTTGAGTTTAATTGCTAATACTTTTCCACCCGTTTTAATGGCTTTATGGATGATTTTTGACTCAGTGTCCTTTAACTGTTCCCCAAGATCGTGGATCTTGTCTTCAACTTGGGCATCTCTTTTTTGTAGCTCATCCTTAATTTCCAGCAGTTTAAGTTGGCGTAGAACTTCATTTTTCACCAGTTGTTCCATGGAATCCAGGTCCTGGACACCTTTCACCTCAACCCTGGCTCCTTCGCGGATGGATATGTTCAAGTCCTGACGTATGGTTCCCAAGCCCCTTTTTACCTTGGTGCTGCGCAGAACCTGACCGATCTGGTAGGCTACTTCCCGTACCTGTTCCGGGCGTTTCATGGATGGATCTGTGGTTATCTCCAGGAGAGGGATTCCTAGACGATCCAGGCGGAATTCTACTTTCCCCTTTCTTTGTCCCATACGTCGGGCTGCGTCTTCCTCCAGACAAAGGTTCTCAATGGTAACCTTACCGTAGGGTGTTTCCATATGTCCCTGGATAGCCAGGAGTCCTGTTCTCTGGAATCCTCCAGTGTTACTTCCATCGATTACCTGTTTTCTCATGGTGTGGAATTCATCCACCACTTGCATGTCCAGGAGGGTGGCAATTATAAGTCCGATCTCCAGTGCTTCCTGATTCAGGGGATGTGGTGGTTCATCATCTGTTTCCACCAGACAGGTGTGATGAGGATAGGCATCATAGAGGAAGGTGAGTTCACGGCGTGATTCTTCAAAGGCCGCCCTATCGATTTTTCCCAGTTCACTCTGGGTGGGCCTCAAATACCTTAAAACACGGTACTTTGGTTTTTTATCGGTTAATTCACATTCACAGGGACAGAAGAGTTTTTTAGTTGTGTTGAGCTGCTGGTGTATTTCCAAACCCATCATCAAGCCCAGTTTATCGTAATCAATATTTTCATCCATCTTAATCACCATTTCTCCATCTTATTCCCCGTAATCTCTTAAGAAGTATTTTGAAGAGGATTTTTCATTTATTTCCCCTTTGAGGTTAGTTTGCATGATTTTTTTAACTTCTTCCCGTTGGCTGGTCTGTCCCAGTGCCCATACCAGTTTAACATATGCTACTTCCGGTAGCATGTCACCGGCAGGTATGACACCTGCAGTTAATAGTTTACGACCGGTACTGTAAACGTTGAGGTTGGTTCGGCCGTAGAGGCATTGAGAAGTCATCACCACCGGGATCTTTTCATCAGCTGCCCTCTGTAAAGAGGGGATCAGATGGTCCGGGCAGTGACCCAAACCGGTTCCCTCTATTAAAAGTCCTTTGTAACCCTTATCAATGTGATAATCCAGTAGTTCAGTAGTTATTCCAGGATAACTTTTGATGAAACCCACTTTTTCTTCCAGTGAATCATTTACCTCCAGTTGACATTCCCCACGTTTATGGTAATGGAAGTTTTTATCAATGATTTTTACCTTGCCTTCCTTTACCCGGGCCAGTGGTGGGCTATTGATACTGTTGAAGGTGTCCCGGCGGCTGGTGTGCATTTTCCGAACTCGGGTCCCCCGGTGGATGTGTGCCTGGTTATCGTTTTCTGTGGAGTGCATGCAGACTGTGACTTCGGCTATGTCTGACTTGGCAATGGCCACTGAACTCATGAGGTTTAAGAATGCATCGGAAGACGGCCGGTCGGAACTTCTCTGGGCACCGGTGAGGACAATGGGCACCGGGGTTTCCAGGATGAAACTTAAAGCTGCTGCAGTGTAGTGCATGGTGTCGGTTCCATGGGCCACTACCACCCCATCAGCTCCCCCACTTATTTCATCAGCCACAGACTGAGCCGCTTGCACCCAGAACTCTGGTTTCATGTTCTCACTTAATATGTTCATGATGGCCTTTCCACTAATGTTGGCCTCATCCAGTAGTTCCGGGGTGGCCCTTAGAAGGTCGTCAGCGGTGAATGCAGGGTGAACTGCCCCAGTTTTATAATCGATAACAGAAGCCACTGTCCCCCCTGTGGATATAATTGATACATCCTTTTTTTCAGGATCCCGCTGAATATCCAGTGGGGGAAGGTTAATTTCTGGTTTTTCTCCCTTATCTATGAGTTCAACTTCAGCTCCGTCTATGGCAATTCCCACATTGTAGCCACTGTCCATCTTGAGTACGATGTGCAGTTGGTCAGCATCTTCTGCCCGGTCCAGGAGCATACCCCTGTACTTGACAGTCTCTTTTTTTATGGAGATCATATCTCCAATGGAAATATTCTGTGACTCTAAAAATTGTTTAGCTCTTCCACGATAACTCATAGCATCCCTCTAAATTTTTTTTAATGAAAAATTAAATTTGACGAATCAAACTTACTTTAATCTATTATTCTAATCCATTTTCCATTTTTACTCAAAATATTCATTCTCATTTCCTAATTCCCATCAATTTATAATCAATAACTTATCCATCATATTTTTTAAAAAAATCCTTAATTAATGGTTGTTAATTCTAGGATAAAAATCTATAAACTACACTTAAAAATAAAAAAAATCTAAAATAAAGAATTTTGAAGATGCTATGAAAACAAATAATAAATTGGGAGAAAATATATCCCTTAAAGTCCTCTCAGTTCTCTTTCTGACCCTTTGATGCAGAATAAATCATTTTTAAGTTCCAAATTTTCTGCTACTTCACATTCCGGACATATACAGTCATCTTCTTCCAGATTACAGGTGGATTCACCTAACATACAGTACAATCCTTCGTATTTTTCCTGGGCGCACTGGTTGAACATGGGACAGTCTGGACAGATACAGAGATCTCCCATTTCATCCAAAAATTTCTCCCCAATTTCCGAGTCAGAAAAACCTTCTGAAGCCATTTTATCCATTTTTTCCTTGAATTTGTCCATTTTATCATTCCCGATATATTTTAATCTGCAATAATATGTTTAATCAAACCAAATTCAATCAGAGGATTGGAACATGTAAGCACTTGAAACCTAACCATTCAAACAAAATCTATGGTACATGAACTGTTAATTAAATCCAATTTATAGCCAATAATAATATCTAGAGGAATTAACCATCCAGTTTTATGTCGATTCCCACTGGACAGTGGTCAGAACCCATAACATCGGTAAGAATGTAGGCTGATTCCACATTTTTCATGAATTCCTGGTTCACGAAGAAGTAGTCCAGCCTCCAGCCAACATTTCTTTCACGGGCTCGGGTTCGGTAACTCCACCAGCTGTAATTATCGGGTTCCTGGTTGAATTCCCGGAAGGTATCTACATAGCCATGACTTAAAAACCGGTCCATCCATTCCCTTTCAATAGGCAGGAATCCTGATATTTTCTCGTTTTCCTTGGGGCGGGCCAGGTCGATTTCATGGTGTGCGGTGTTCACATCCCCGCAAACTACGATGTTACGACCCTCTTCTTTAAGGGCATCAGCATAGTCCAGGAAGGAATCATAGAAGTCCAGCTTGTACTGTAATCTCTCCGGTGACATTTTACCATTGGGAAAGTAGATGTTAAAGAGAACAAAATCCCCAAAATCCTTGATGAGGGTACGGCCTTCACTGTCAAATTTGGGGATTCCAAACCCATTTTGCACTTTTTCAGGTTTTATACTGGTGTAAGTGGCCACTCCACTGTATCCTTTGCGTTCTGCTTCGGAGAGGTATAGATTATATCCATCAATACCCCTAATATCTGCAGGAAACTGTTTACGAACTGCCTTTGTTTCCTGTATACATAATATATCAGGTTTATCTTTCATGAACCATTCTCTGAATCCTTTTCTGTGCACGGCTCTGATTCCGTTGACATTCCATGATAAAATCCTGATTTTTCTCAAATTCCCACCTCATAACTTATTAAACACCATATTTCTCTAATTTATTATTTGTTGATTAATTTTGATTAATATTGCAAGATGTAGTTTAGTAATTAGTAAATTTACCATGGCATAACTATCTTTTAGTTTCCACCAATGCCCGGAGTTTTTCTTTGTCAAATTTCCGCTGGTAAAGGGGTTTTTTAACCTCTCCATATACACTCAGGTTTTCTTCAAAGGTACTCTTAGTTGGGTTTTGGTAAAATATTCCCAGAGGGTACTCACCGGTTTCAGTGGCTCGTTGGAATGCCAGGTTCCTATTTTCAGGGTCATGATCATCTTCCAAGTAGTAGGTGTGTTCCCGGAACCAGTTCCGGGTGTTCACCTTGTTGAAAGTTACACAGGGCTGGAATATGTCCACCAATGCATATCCTTTATGTTTTATGGCAGCTTTGAAAATTTCAATGGTTTGTTTACGATCCCCACTGAATGCTCTGGCCACGAATGATGCATCCAGTGCTATTGCTACGGCCAATGGGTTGAATGGTTCCAGGAATACCCCATCCACTTGTAAGGGTGTGTTGAACTCCCTCTGGCTAGTGGGTGATGCTTGTCCCTTGGTTAGACCGTAAACCATGTTATTGTGCACCAGATTGGTGATGTCCGGGTTCCGTCTGATGGTGTGCATGAAATGATTTCCCCCCTCCCCATACATACAACCATCCCCACTGACATCAATGACCATTAATTCAGGGTTAGCTGCTTTTATACCGGTTGCGGGAGATAAAGACCTACCATGGAGTCCATTAAATACATTACCCCTTATGTAATGAGGGAGTTTGCCGGCCTGACCAATGCCTGAGACAAATACCAGGCCTTCAGGTTGTATTTCCAGTTCAGCTAGGGCAGTTTTAAGGCTGCGCAGTATGGACAGATTTCCACATCCCGGACACCATGCCACATCTGCCCCAGGTATGTCAAAGTCCTTTGGTTTCATTTTAACACCTCCCCTGCATCCATAGTTTCATCATATCCACCAGTACCCTCATTAGCTATTCCCATGAATTTTATGATTCTTTCTTCCACTTCCTCTACTGAAAAGGGCATTCCATTGTATTTCAGTAATTTTTCCTGTATTTCGAATCCTGTTTCAAGTTTTATGATGTTGGCCAGTTGTCCCTGGGCATTGTTCTCTAAAATGATGACATCTTCGGCTTTTTCAAGATATTCCGCCACTGATTGGTGTAGTGGGTAGACTTGTTTGAAGTGGAGGAAACCTAATTTTTGGTCAGGATATTTCTTATTGAAACTCTCCACACCCTCCCTGATAGGCCAGTAAGTGGAACCCCACCCAATAACCAAGCTCTGGTAATCTTCAGATCCGCCCAGTTCAGGAGCTACCGCCTCTTTCCTTATCTGTTCCATCTTAATCAGTCTTTTATTCACCATATGAGTCCTTATTTCCAGGTCCTCGGTGATATGGCCTTCTTCATCATGTTCATCAGAATCCACAATTACCAGTCCATCCCCATAACCGGGTATTCCCCTGGGGGTGATGCCGTCATGGGTGATCAGGTATCTTTTATATTCAGGAGTGGTTTTAACGAGATAATTCTCATTTTCCACATCTTCCAGGGGTAGGGAGGGAATGTTGTAGTAACAATCAGCGAAATACTGATCAGAAAGAATAAAAACCGGGATCTGGTATTTTTCAGCCAGATCAAATGCTTTATGAGTGAGGGTGAAAGCATCATCCAAGTTCCCTGGGGAGAATATGATCCGTGGAAATTCACCGGGTCCTGAGTAGAGTGCCAGGTTCAGATCTTCCTGACTGGTGCGGGTGGGCAGTCCCACTGCCGGCCCTGGTCTTTGACCGATATAAATAACTATGGGTGTTTCTATCATCCCGGCTAAGCCCACCCCTTCCTCCATCAGGGCAAATCCACTTCCGGATGTGGCTACTATGCTACGGGCACCGGCGTAGGATGCTCCCAGTGCCATGTTGATGGCTGCTATTTCATCTTCTGCCTGTTCGTATATCAATTCAAATTCATGGGCATTACTGGCCAGGAAGTTCTGGAGGGGGGTGGAAGGAGTCATTGGATAGGATGAAATAAATCGACATTCACCAGCTAAACATCCCAGGCCCACTGCATCGGTGCCGTTTATCAGAAGTTCATCCCTTACCGATGATTGGCCCTGTAGGGAAAGCTGGATCTGGTTTCCTTCAGATTCCATCAGCCTTATACCAATTTTATATCCTGCTTCTCCTGCTTTTAAATCCTTTTCAAGTATTTCGGAACCTTTTCTGGTGAACATGTCACTGATCAGACCGTCGAAGATTTCCTTTGGAATATTCAGGAGGCAGGAAAGTGCCCCGGCAGCTATTACATTGGCAAATATTGGTCCTCCTATTTCCTGAGCAGTTTCCATAAGTGGAATTTCAATAAAATTAGAATCGGGAATATTACCCCCAGTTTTATCATTTTTGACTGAGTTAATATGTTCGGTGTCTCCCATAATCAGAGTGTCAGAGGAAATTCTATTTCTAAGGTGATTTATTGCTCCTGAACTCAGGGCCAGTAACAGGTCTATTCGGTCTACGTAGGAAGCAACCCTGTGGGATGAAACTCTTATTTCTGTGGAGTTTTGACCTCCCCTAACTCGTGACATGTATTCTTTAGTTGAGAAAATGTTGTATCCGCTCTGCTTTACTGCTTGGGCCAGTATTGTCTCTACTGTCTGGATTCCCTGCCCTGCTTCACCACAGAGAACCACAGAAATATCTTCTTTTATTTGAAAAACAGGCATTATAGTTCACCCCTCAGATAAATTATCCCCAAATATTATTCCACAAAATTTTACGTTAAATTTTTTTTTATGGTTAAAAATATGTTCCACAATTTACTTAAAATTGCTGCACCTAAACCACCCATAATCCCAGAATAACCTTAAAAAATTATTACTTTCTCTCAAACCCATTAACTGAGTTAATCCATCAATAATAGCCGGAATAATCATTAAAAATCTAGAAAAATTAATAATAGCGTGTAATCAACGTAAAAAAGATATACATACATAAAATAGGAAAATGCACCCATATATACTCCCGTACATCTAGAACAAACAGGGAAATAATGTCCTCTGATTTTAAATGTCCTTTCCGGTATGCGATGGCGTGTGAACTGAGAAAAAAATCTTAAAGTTGATATAGCTGATGATTCATTCTTTATTGAATAAATTCATCCATAATGCCCCACCAAATTACCCCTGTACTGTTTTATATAATCAATATTACTAGTTATGAATAATATAATATTATTTTATTCACATGTATCTAAATTTTCTAAAATAACTTGTGAACATTAGGGAAAAAATCCATTTTTCTTATCTGATGTTCTATGATATGGTTAATATCCCATTCATGGCTTATTTAATGGGTTGATGTAATCTGAAGACTTATTGGGTGTTGTTCTGGCAGGGTGTTGTTTAAGTTAACAGCCTTGGATTAAATAAGGTTGGGGATTATAGTTGTGTTCTGGTGGTGTGAGTTGTTTAAAGTGTGGTTTGTATTAGATTTTCACCCAAACTTGAAGAAATCCCTGTAGAATAAAAATTACTAAGCGGAGAATTAAAAATAACGAGAATTATAACAATTGCAAAAAAAATATCCAATACTTTTTCAACCTTAAATTCCCGTAAATCTAGAATTTTTCCAGGTTCTCTCGTATTTTATCCAGGGTTGTGTTATATTCTATCAAATAATCTTCCACTACCTCATCTATAACTTTTCTAATTTCCTTAGGAGTATTGGGCTGGTTTGCTATATGTAACAAATAAATTAACCTATCCATCTTCCTTTCGAGATTTCCTACCTGTGGTTTCCATCTATCTTTAGTCATTCCATCCCCATCTTTATTTTTTCATCAATACAAAATATTCACTGCTTGTCGCCTGTGCAACAACATTGAAACTTTCAGGAATAATTAAAGGGAAAAGCAGTATGATTGGTGGTGAGAGATAGCCTATAAATCGATCTCCCCTAATTCCTCTAAAATTGGTGTTCCCCACTCATTATTTTCTTTAGTTTCTGTTATCGTAAACCCTTTGTTTTTATACAAATATCTTGCAGCTTGTAGGGTGCTAAAAGTCCATAAAAACACACGTTTATATTCATTTTCTTTACAAAAATCAATGGACATGTCGAGAAGTTTACGCCCTAGACCTAATCCTCTTATTTTAGAATCCAAGAAAAGGAATCTGAATTGTGCTGTCATTTCATCAACGTGTTTAATAGCAGAACATCCTGATGGAACTCCATGATGTTCAAGAATATATATACAATCTTTTTCGTTATCAAATTTATTTACAAGCTCATGTACTCCATCCTTAATATAACCTTTCCATATATCGGAGGTAAAACCGTACTCCTTTTCATATAATTCTAGTTGACCATAAATTATAAAATCCACATCTTCTGCAGTAAATGGCCTGATTTCAAGATTCTCCATCCCGCACTGTATACAAAATTTAACAACTTCGCTTTCACTGAGGGAATTATATGCATTACATTTTAAACAGTATTCGTAGTATTCTCTCAGTTCAGCTCCACAATTACTGCATTTAACCATATAACAATCCCAACATTCATTATTTAATTGCAATAATCTTTATATGTGCTTTTAGAGCGTTAGTAACAATTGCAATGGATTTTTAATGTATATTGCCAGAAGATCCATTTGTTAAGTTACTAAAGGACTTTGAACAATATCATCTCCATAGTTGCTTGCAGGTTGGTTATCCTGTCCTTCTATAGTCAGTCCATATTAAGCTATCATTGGTTGGTTTAAGATATGGATTATCCTGTGTTGTAACATTGGATATTTCAACCCTAATCTTAGCATCAGAAGGCACACTAACATATTTCGTTGTTATACCCGAACCTCCAACATCCAGTTCTGTGACAACAACTTCTTTTGGGGTTGTTGTGCATCCTGAGCCATTACTATGTTACCCCCCCCTAATATGTTTCTCATTTTTTTAGGTTCTCCCGTGCCCATTGTGCACCGGCTTCCAGTATCTCAAGATTGGCTGGTACCAGTTTAGGTTTCCTGCGGAAGGTGTGCTCTACTGCTTCAGTAAAAACATGTTTAGGGAGGCCTGTTAATCCCAATTCCATTATTACTCCCAGCATAGCAGTGTTAGCTGCTCTTTTAACACCATGTTCCTTGGCTATCTTACGAGCCGGTACGGGGAGGGTTCTTAGACCTTTAGGAGATTCGAACTCACCAATACTGCTGTCATAGATAATGAGTCCTCCTTCCTTAACTCTGGATGCGAATTTTTCCAGTGAAGGTCGGTTCAGGGCCACCAAACCATCCGAGGATTGCAGTACAGGGGAGCCGATGGTTTCACCGGATATAACCACAGTGCAGTCAGATGTTCCACCACGCTGTTCTGGACCATATGAAGGATACCAGGATACGTGTCTCTGGTCATTACAGGCTGCCTGGGCCAGGGTAAGCCCCATACTTAAAACTCCCTGACCTCCGAATCCTGCAATCCGGACCACCTTTCGTGGGAAGGATGGGTCATCTCGGGCTGCCCAGGAAGTGTCATCCTGGACTTCGAAGATCTCCTCCAGTGAACCCTGTGAAAAATCACTCTTTGCCCGGCAAAGGGTTTCTGTTTCCCTTCTCCGGTCACGGAAGTTTTTGAGGGGGAATTCTTTGGTCATTTCGTTGTTTACGAAATCCTCGGTTGCCTGGGCATCCATTCTGAGGTTGGTGGGACAGGGGGAGAGAACCTCCACAAATGCATATCCTTTACCATCCCTTTGAACTTCAAGGGCTTTTTTCACTGCCCTTTTAGCTCTGCGGATGTTTCGAGGGTCAGAAACAGAGACTCGTTCAATGAAGACTGGTGCCTCCAGATTATCCAGTAACTCTGCCATGTGCATGGGGTAACCCATGTAACGGGGGTCCCGTCCAGTGGGGCAGGTGACAGTGACTTCACCTACCAGGGTGGTGGGTGCCATCTGTCCCCCGGTCATGCCGTAGACTGTGTTGTTTACAAAAAATACTGCCATTTTCTCCCCACGGTTGGCGGCCTGGATGGTTTCATTTAATCCAATGGATGCTAGATCTCCGTCTCCCTGGTATAATATTACCACTGCATCTTCTTCTGCACGAGATATGCCGGTTCCCACTGCTGGTGCACGTCCGTGTGCTACCTGTACATGTCCGCAGTCAAAGTAGTAGTAGGCGAAAACTGCGCATCCCACTGGACTGGTCATGACCGTGCGGTCCTGTATTTTCAGTTCGTCAATTGCTTCCCCTATGAGTTTGTGGAGTATCCCATGACCACATCCCGGGCAGTAATGAGTGGCGGTGGGTGCGCTTCCTCCTTTACGGAGATATTCATCCAGCATGGAGTCTGGTTTTTTGATGATCTTCTCAGTGAGGATGGTTTCATTCTCTAGATTCCCATCCCCATCGCTCCCATTTTCGGAACCTTTTCCAGTGACTTTATTCATGGTCATCACCTCTCACCTGCCATTTCATGGATCTTGTCTATGATGCTTTTCTGGTCTATGAGGTTTCCACCCATTCGGTTCACCAGTTCCACTGGATACTGGCAGGCAATCGCCAGGGTGATGTCTTCTTTCATCTGACCATTACTCATTTCCACTGATAGAAACTTACAATCCCTGTTAGTGGCTATTTCCCTTAATCTTTCTTCAGGGAATGGGAATAATGTTTTGGGACGGAATAATCCGGCTTTTATACCTTCCATTCTTACCAGATCCACTACGGAGCGTGCCACACGGCTGCTTATTCCGTAGGCCACCAGGATGATCTCCGCATCATCCATCATGTATTCCTCATAGTCCACCTCGTTTTCCCGGATAGTCTGGTATTTTTCCTGTAAACGGTAGTTGAAGTCTTCCAGCTGGTCGAAGTCCAGGAATATACTGGTTACCAGGTTTCCCCTAGTTTCGCGGTTGCCTCTGACTGCCCATGACTCATCGTAGGTTGGTTCCAGGGCCTGGGATGGGAATTGGAGTCTTTCCACCATCTGTCCCAGTACTCCGTCTGCCAGTACCACTGCGGGGTTACGGTATTTTTCTGCTAACTGGAAGGCTTTCATGGTGAAGTCACACATTTCCTGGACAGAGTTCGGCGCCAGGACGATGTTACGGTAGTTTCCATGACCTCCTCCTTTAACCAGCTGGGTGTAATCGGCCTGTTCTGGTCCGATGTTCCCCAGCCCGGGTCCGGCCCTCATTATGTCCACTATAACGCAGGGGAGTTCTGCCCCGGCCATGAAGGATATTCCTTCCTGTTTGAGGCTGATACCCGGGCCAGATGAGGCAGTTATAACCCGGTGCCCAGCGGCCGCTGCACCATAAACCATGTTTATGGCTGCTTCTTCTGATTCGGCTTGTACAAATTTTCGACCTACTTTGGGGAAGTAGAGTGAGGCTTCGTGCAAGATTTCGGAGGCGGGTGTGATTGGGTACCCAAAGAAACAGTCACAGCCGGCATACATTGCTCCGATGATAACTGCAGTATTGCCCTTGATTAGCTGGATAGTCATTTAATATTCTCCTTATCCCCTTTATCGTTGGTTGGTTTATTCTGGTCTTTGTTTCTAATTTTTTGGGGTATGTGAACTTCCACTGCTAGGGGTTCGGGGCAGGTGTAGTAACAGTCCCCGCAACCAGTGCATCCTTCTCCCTGATAAACTGCATAATGGTAACCTCGTTCATTGATGTCTTCACTCATCTTAAGGACACTTGGACGGCAGGCTAATATGCAACGTTCACATGCCTTACATTCCAGTTCATTGAAAACTGGATAGGGTTCTTTCTTGCGACTTGTCATGATTCATATCATCCTGTAAAAATCTTTGAATAATTATTTTTTCACATGTGATAATTTAAATTCGGGATAATTAACAGCAGGAATAGGTTTGTAACTTAATTAAATTGTTTTGATTACTGCAATCCTTAGTATTACCTGCTTAAATAACCTTTTAAGCATAGCTAATTTTTTTTTATTGTTTTTCATCCTTTTCCCGGATTTCTACCCTGCGGATTTTCCCACTGATGGTTTTAGGCAGTTCATCCACAAATTCCACTACTCTAGGATACTTATATGGGGCAGTAACCTGTTTAACATGGTTTTGGATTTCTTTGGCCAGTTCCGGTGATGGTTCATGGTCACCTGCCAGTACTATGGTGGCTTTTATGACCTGTCCCCTTACTGGATGTGGTACTCCAGTTATGGCGCATTCCAGAACAGATGGGTGGGATATTACTGCGCTTTCCACTTCGAAGGGACCTATACGGTATCCTGAACTTTTTATCATATCATCATTACGTCCCACGAACCAGAGGTAGCCATCTTCATCCTTCCAGGCAGTGTCTCCGGTGTGGTAAAATCCATCGTGCCAGGCAGCTTCTGTTTTATTTTCTTCCTTGTAATATCCGCAGAATAATCCTGGTGGTTTGCCATCGGCGGTTTTTATCACTATTTCGCCTTCTTCACCCACATCGCTCTCTTGACCTTCCCTATTCATGATCTGAATATCGTATTCCGGGGCGGGTTTTCCCATGGATCCCGGACGGGGTGTTACCCAGGGGAAGTTGGCAATGCAAACCACACATTCAGTTTGTCCGAAACCTTCCCTTAACCGTAAACCAGTGAATTCATGGAACTTATTGTAAACCTCAGGATTCAATGGTTCTCCAGCAGTTACTGCGTATTTTAGGGTAGAAAAGTCGTAATGGGAGAGGTCTTCCTTGATAAGGAAACGGTATATGGTAGGTGGTGCGCAGAAGGTGGTGACTCCATGATGGGATGCCTTTTCCAGCATTTTTGCTGCGTCAAATCTTTCATAATCATATACGAAGATTGCGGTCCCGGAAATCCACTGTCCATATATCTGACCCCACATGGCCTTGGCCCAACCAGTATCTGCCACAGTGTAGTGCAATCCATCATCCATCACGTTTTGCCAGTACCTGGCAGTTATTATGTGTCCCAGAGAGTAGGTGTGGTCGTGCATGATCATTTTGGGCATGCCTGTGGTTCCTGATGAAAAGTAAATCAGCACTGTATCCTCGTTTAGTGTTCCTTCCCCATGAGGGCGCTGGAATTCTGGGGATGCCTTTTCAATTTCTTTGCGGAAGTTAAACCATCCCTCCCTACCCGTATCACCCACCATTGTTCTTATAAAGGGGTTGTTTCCTATTTTCTGGTGGGCTTCATCAAAGTAATCAGGTACGCCGTCTTCAGCTATGCATACCACCATTTTGATACCGGCATTTTCTATACGGTACACTATGTCCTTGGTTTTGAGCATATGGGTGGCGGGGATGGTTATGGCTCCCAATTTGTGGAGGGCCAGTATACAGAACCAGAATTCATATCGGCTCTTGAGGGTGAGCATTACCCGGTCTCCCTTTTTTATGCCCTGCTGGGCGAAGAAATTGGCTGCCCGGTCTGAGTATTCCTTCATGTCTTTGAAGGTGAATGTTCGGTCAGTGTCATCATTGCACCAGACCATGGCCACTTTTTCAGGGTACAGACGTGCATATTCATCCACCACATCATAGGCGAAGTTGAAGTTTTCAGGTATTTTTATACGGAAGTTATCCTTGAAATCCTGATATGACTCAAAATCAACCTGTGAAACAAATTTTTCAAGTAAAGATGACATTCTTTATCACCAGTTAAATTTTCAATAAATCTCTATTTTAAGCTCTAATACGTTAATTATCGGTTTTTCATCCTTAAATTAGTTTATAATGAGGGTATTTAAATTATGTCCCACTTCACATTACAATTGCCAAGAATTTGGCGGGTTTATTCTCCAGGGCTTCCATGGCGTGTCCATAGGATGAGTCGAAGAAGATGGAATCTCCTTCATGGAGTATGATTTCATTATCGTGGATGTAAATCTTTAAGGTCCCCTCCAGGATGTAGTTGAATTCCTGCCCAGGATGGGTGTTGGTTGATGGTTTGTATCCTTCACCTTTGGGTTCCACTGTTACGATGAATGGTTCCGCTTTTTTGTGTATGAATTTTTCAGCCAGATTTTCGTACTGGTACTGTTTTCTGCGACCAACTTCAACTCCTTTTCCCTTTCTGGTTACACTGAAAATGTGCATCCTGGTTTCTTCACCAGTTAACAGTAATCCCATGTCTACTTCCATTTTATGGGCGATTTCGAAGAGAATACTGGCAGGGATGTCTTTTTTACCTTCCTCATATTCCTGGTAGGTTTCCAAGGGGATTTTCAGGTAATCTGCCATGTCCTGAATACTGATGTCTGAGAGCTCTCGAAGTTCTGTAATTCTTAGCCCGATTTCCTTCATCTTCTCTTTCATAACTAAAAACCTCACAATAATTAGAGTTAAGTCTTTTTAATCAAGCCCTTGGCTAGTTTGCCAATGGTTTATAAAAACTAATAGGATTTTTATTCTAATTGTGATCCATCAAGATAGTTTGAAAGACCTTTCTTGATCTTTGTTCCACTTTGTATTATAAATTTTACACACATTTTATAATGATTGTTAATGACAATTTAATTTTGCTACTATAAATAAATTACCAATAACCCTGATACGGGCTTAAACTAAATATTGAATAAAGAGTCAAATAATCATATAACGAATATGTGTGATTAACTGATAATTGAGTAGATTGAAATGGAAGAGACTTAGATGAAAAAGAGGGGGGATTAAAATATGGATATTGATATTAAAATTGTTAAATTAGAAGCACCAGCAGATTGTAACCTTATTTTAGGGCAGAGCCATTTCATCAAGACGGTTGAAGACCTTTACGAAGCAATTGTAAATACTGTGCCTCATGCAGAGTTTGGTCTTGCATTTGGAGAGGCTTCTGGAAACTGTCTGGTGAGAACTGCTGGTAACAATGAAGATCTGGAGAAATTGGCAGGGGAAAAAATGCTGGAGATGGGCTGTGGTCATAGTTTCCTTATCTTCCTGTGCAATGCATTCCCCATTAATCTCACCCAAAGAATCAAGGATGTACCCGAGGTGGTTAATCTTTTCTGCGCCACTGCCAATCCAGTCCAGGTTCTGATTGTAGAAACTGAACAGGGAAGGGGAATTATAGGAGTTGTGGATGGTTTTAAACCCCAAGGTATTGAAACAGAAGATGATGTGGCATGGAGGAAGAAATTTCTCAGGGATATAGGTTACAAACTATAAATAAGAATCCAGTTAAACCATTACCATCTTTAACTGATAAACTATCCTTTTATTTCCTTATTTTATTTCGAATATTCCCGATAAATTTCAGATATTCAAGCACAAATCAGGCATTGTCGTGCGAAATACAGATAATTTCGTTTTTAATAAATTTTCAATATTGATTCAAAGGAATATTCTTAATTTTTATTCACCTATGATTTTCCATCCCATAAAAATAATCCCGAATCTAGATGAATTCGAAATCCATTAATTATCTCAAATTTTATATTCCATAAACAACAATATAATAATGAATAAAACAAGTTATGGGGTTAAAAAATGGCAAATATCGTGTTTCACAGAGTTAGTGGGAGTAAAAAGAAAGATACAACTATAGATGTGGATGATAAATACATATCACTCCAAAATAGGAGAGAAGGAGCTTTAATTATTATTTTTAGAGGTCCTGAAGATAAATTAATGGAAATACATGACTTTTTTGATGCACTGGAGGATATGGAAACTGTACCTATTGACATTGATAGTACCGGGCCAGTGGAGTACTATTTCAGGGGGATCTCACCATTCAGTGATGAGGAGGATGAAGGCATTCCCATTAAAAAGTTCAGTACCACACTACAACTACGAAGAGAACACCTTTAAACATTTAAAGAGATTATACTGGAGAATATTCAGCTAAACCCAGAATACAATATGCTCCGAATGTTCAGACCTATATCCTAACTTGTTGAACTGAATATTCAATGCCCTCACAGCTTCAATGCCCTCAAAGCATTTCAGCATGTTTCTGGAATATAGTTGATATCTCGTCAGGATTTTCAAATACATTGGTGCTATCCATAATTGAAAGCCTTTCCACGTGTTCTGCATCTTCACGAGTTATGGTTAACTCCAGATCTTTACCATTGGGAAGTTTGGTAGTAACAATACCCTCCCTGAAATCGGTGGGCATAATGTAAAGTGGGGTGTTTGTTTTTTGTCCCATTATTGCGGCATTGGTGAGCAGGGTGTCGGCTATGCGCAGTGAGATCTTGGCCACAGTATTGGATGTTGCCGGGGCCACCAAGAGGAATGCATACCTCCCTAGTTGTATCTGACCGGCCAGGAAAGGAGCGTTGGAGTTGATCTCAGTCCAGGTTTTGTCAAACTTTGTCTCCAAAGTGTTGGAAAGATTATAATATTTTAAGACCTGGTCTCCTGCCTTGGAAATAAACACCCTTATGTCAAATTGTTTATGGTATTCATCCCTCATCTGTTGCATGATCTCCACGGTTTCCACCAGTTTTTCACCACTTCCCGTAATCCCCCAGGCGATTTTTCTTTTTTTGTTCATGGTCATATTCTGTTTAGGGTTCATAATTTATTTTTCGATATTCCTATGATCCAGTTCTCAATGTAAATCTTTAAGTTAAACCATTGAATAAATCAAAAGAACATGCCACATAATATTTTGAATAAATCCTGGAAAAAATCTAAATCAATCCTTTGACTTTAAATTAAATAAAAAAATAATAAACTACAGAAATTTCAATAATTAAAAGGATAATGGACTAAATATAATGGATAATCATTTAAGGTGGTGTTTAACATTACAGATAACAAAATTATCAAAGATTCCCCGGTTAAAATTTCTGATTCACACTTAAGTGAAGAAAAAAAGAAAGCCACTGAAAATCAAGATAACGAAAAAATTGAAACCTGTTACACTTGCGGTAAAAAGTTCGACATGAATAAAGAAGAAGGGGCCCGCTACCGTTACCAGAAATATCCTTTATGCGCATACTGTGCCGAATTTTATGGTTTTTACTTTGATGACCCTGAACAAAAAAGAAGGGAAAAATGATTCAAATTTATAATCCAAACTTATTTTTGATACACCCTGATATCCAACTTTTTTTAAAGATTAACTTATACAGAGCAGTATAAATAGTTTTAAAATTTGATAATCACCTTAAAAATAAGGAGAATGATGTTAAAAATACTTTAGGGAAAAATAAGGAGAGTAATAATTGATTGAATAATTATTAGTCCCCCAAATGCTTTTTAACCAGAGATATACCCCATTCTGCCATTTTAGTAGCATCATCAGTGTTTTTAGCTTCTGCGAAGCATCGGAAGATAGGTTCTGTCCCTGATGGTCTGATTATGATCCAACCTTCTTCCCGGAATATTTTAACCCCATCAGTGGTGTCGATCTCATATTCTTGAGTGTCTACGGCTATTTTATCCATGATCTCCTGTTTACGTTCATCCGGACATTCCACTTTCATCTTTACTGACTGGTAGGCAGGAAGTTCCGCCACCAATTGTGATAATGATTTTTTGGTGAGGGCCATGATTTCCACGATTTTAGCCGTGGATAGTGCGGCATCTCTTCCTAAAACAAAGTCCGGAAATATGAGACCTCCGTTTTCTTCCCCGCCAAATAATCCATCGCTTTCTTTGAGTTCTCGGGCCACTAGAAGGTCACCCACTCTGGTTGCCTTAACTGTTCCCCCGTATTCCTCAGCAATGTCATAGATAGCCGTGGAGGTGGCCACGGTGGTTACAATGAGTCCTCCCTGGTTTTCAATCAGTAACTGTTTTTCTACCAGGGCGAAAGTTTTATCTCCCATTACAAAGTTCCCCGCTTCATCTATACAGATGGTACGATCAGCATCCCCATCATGGGCAATTCCCAGATCCGCCCCAGTGGCTTTCACTGTTTTAATGAGCTCTTGGAGGTTATCTTCAGTTGGTTCAGGGTTCCTTCCAGGGAAGAAGCCATCAGGCTGACAGTTTAAGGTGGTGACTTCACATCCCAGTTTGCGGAGAATATAAGGAGTGGTGGAACAGGCTGCTCCACTACCACAATCCACTATTACCTTGAATTTAGCGTTTTTGATGGCATCATGGTCCACGCGTTGGATAACTTCATCAATGTACTCATCAACCAGTCCCTGGTTGGTGATTACCTCACCAATCCCATCCCAAGCCACCCGGTCAGGGTTTTCATTAAAGTACATGTCCTCTATCTTGAGTTCCATGTCTTCAGCTATGCCAATTCCATCTTCGTCCACAAATTTAATTCCATTGTACTGCGGAGGGTTGTGGGACGCTGTGATTATAACCCCGCCATCGTAATAATTTCTTACGGCATATTGCACTGCTGGTGTGGGTAGTATTCCCAGATCAACCACTTGACAACCTGATGATAGTAATCCAGATATCACGGCGTGTTTTATGAGAGGGGTGGATGTTCGAGGGTCCCCTCCCACAGCCACCCATCCTTTGACCAGTGTTCCGTATGCTGCCGCCAATTTTGATGCAAATTCCGGTGTTAAGACTTGATTAGCGATTCTTCTGACCCCAAATGTTCCGAATAACTTTTTCATAAATGCACTTCCTAAAATTTCATTATAAATCTTGAAAACATTCATAAATCTGTTAATTATGAATTATTTAGATTTTACTGATCTAATGACCCTTGATTTTTTTACTGATCCAGTATTTGAACCATATTTTCAATAAAACCGTGTTCAATTCCACCAGTAATGGCATGGTTTGTCACGTTAATATCCACTTCACTAGATATTTACCTGCCAGACTTTATAATCTTTGTTCTGGTAAACCATGGTGAAATAACTATGATGGACAATTGGCGACTGTACCACAAAGTATTCTATGTTATCCCTCATACAATCTTCTTTGGTGAAATTTCCACTGTAGTAAAGGTTTCGATCCAGAACTTTGACCATTCCAGGCTGATAACCCCCTGTGGAAACTGGTTGACGGGATATGGAAACAATAACCGGATCAAGGCCTTCGGTGAGTGACATTACTACCCCCTTACCATCCCCATTATCTGCAAACCATTGGGCTAAATCTCTTTGAGAGTCAGTTACCATGGGTTTTAATGATAATGCACAAAATACTGCGGAAAATAAAGATGAAATGATTAAAAGGGCAATTATTACCTTATATGCCTTTTGATATGCTGGTTTTTTATTTGAATAGATGTATTCCAGCCCCAATGCAGCAATAATCATCACTGGAAATACTGCGAAATTCAAGATCCGATCTATAAGTATGGAAAATCCCAGTAAATAGGCATTACTTAAGATTAAAGGGAATAAAGCCCAGATGATAATCAGAATATCTCCACGGGATAATCTATTATGCCATTTTTCCACATAATCCTTATTAAGTTCATCATTTATCATGGAAACTACCCATAGAAATACGAATATAAGGGCCGGTACCCCCATGGTCTTATTCAAGATGCCCAAATACCCCACCGGTCCTAGGATAACCATCTGAGGATTGTGGAAGATGAACCCGTAGTGGATGATTAGGGGCAGCCACCAAATGGCAGCTACCATGAGAGTGAATCCCATGAAAAAACCCAATACCTTGTAATCAACCCTTTCATTCCGGAGTTTAAGTGCCAGTGTGAAAAGCAGGACCACCCCCAGCATTATTAATCCAGTTAAATTGTGGGTTAACATCATTAAACCACTTAGAATGCCTCCTAAAATGGCAAATTTAGCCCTATTTCCCCTCAGCGCAAGGTAATAAAGATATATTGCCATTGGGAATAATATTAAGGCCATGGTTTCTGGTAATGGTAGTATGGCACGGTGAAATAATACTGAGAAAAATAGGAAAAATCCGGCCAGTAAGGCCACCCTCAAGTTGTATAATTTACTGGTCACGAAAGTGAATGATAAAACCATGAAAAATGCAAAAATAGGTTGGAGATAACGGGATATCTGGAAAGGATCAACTTTAAAAACAGCGGCAGATGCTGCCAGAATATAGTGGAAAAGTGGTGGGTAAAATATTGGTCTTCCGAATGGTGCGTATGTCAATGGATCCCAAAATATGATTCCCTGTTCCAGGTAGAGTTTGGCCAGGTGCACATGATAGTGAATATCCCAGCTTAATGGCCATGGATACTTTAAAGTGGGGATTAAAGCAATAATAAACGCCAGAATAGCAGGGATCATCAACAAAAGAAACCTATTTTCGGTTATTTTTCCATATTCCATTTACACACCTAATGTCTTGTATGAAAAATGTATTAGAGCCTAAAAGTTAAAGAATATTCTAATTGGAAGTTATTGATTCAAATATTTAACAGGATCAGTGCCAGTAAAAACTGGCTTTTCTCGCAAGACTGGGAAATAGTTCATTGGAACACCATGACTTATATATCAAATGAAAATATCTAATTTATAATAAATATTATTGCTTACTTTGTTACATCTTGTTAACTATCATTAAGATTCAGGATTTAAATGAGAATCATAACTATTATTCCCGCTTACAACGAAGAAACGGCCATATTAAACGTGGTTAAGGGTGTTAAAAAATACTCAGACGTGTTAGTTGTGGATGATGGGTCCACTGATAAAACCGCAATCCTGGCAAAGAATGTTGGTGCCACAGTTATTAAACATTGGAAAAACAATGGTAAGGGTGCTGCCATTAAAACCGGGTTAAAAAGTGCCATTGAAGATGATTATGATTTTATGGTTCTTTTGGATGGAGATGGACAACATGACCCCCAATGCATACCCTTTTTACTGGGGGGAATGGATGGTGTTGACCTGTTGATCGGTTCCCGCTTCCTGAACATGACCCCCCAGAACATGCCCCTCCAGCGCCGGCTTTCCAACGGAATAACCACCTGGTTGATAAGATTCATGACTGGTTATCATATCACCGACAGCCAGTGCGGTTTTAGAGTAATATCTAAGAAGGCAGCTCCCTTTTTTACTGGAATATCCTACAATGACTATGTTTATGAATCAGAAGTCCTGTGTAAGGCATCTGAAAACGACTTGGTGGTTGGGGAACGACCCATACAGTGTATTTATGGTAATGAAAAATCCTATGTTCGTGCCAGACACGTGTTGCATTATTTGATGTTCACCCTGCGCCTACTGGTGCGTAAATTACTGCGGAGGATCTGAATTTGAAAAGATACTATGTTTTCCTGGTGAGCATTCTGCTACTGGCACTCCTGATAATCTGGATCGGCCCCCAAAAAATGTGGGATGTGATAAAAACTGCTAATCCCTGGTTAATATTACTGGCAGTTGGCATACACCTATTTGTAGTTTGGATACGTTCATTACGCTGGGGTTATATCATTAATCAACCTTGGGAATTTAAGAAGAATTTCATTGTCAAAACCATTGGACTTTTTGCAGGAAATTTCAGTCCCATGCGTACTGCAGGGGAAGTTTTAAACGCTGTGGCCGGTAAAAAAATCAATGGAATAACACTTTCAGAAGGTTTATCTGCAGGATTAACCGAAAGATTCTTTGACGGAGTTATCGTGGCTGTTTTATTAATATTATGCGCATTCTTACTCCCAAAAGTGAGATTAATAGCAATTATGGGAGTTTTAGCTTCTTTAGGACTTTTAGTAGTCATTTATCTAATCAACTGGAGAGAAGATACCAGTTTATGGATTTATCATCGTATTCATTCCATACTACGATTTTTACCTATCTCTGAAGAGGTGGTGGAGAATTTCTACCTAAAGTTCACTGAAGGACTGCGCAGCATGATCGAATACACCAAAACATTCAGCAGCTTCAAGAATCTGCTGGTTGTATTCTTATTTACAGCTGTTTCCTGGCTTCTGGAATGTGTGCGGTTATACGTTGTTTTTGTTGCTTTCAACGTTGAAATCAACTTCGTGGCCATCATCATCATCTTCCTCCTAGCCAACATCATTGGAATAGTATCCGCCCTTCCAGGAGGTATTGGTTCCATCGAACTATCACTCACTGGATTATTCGTGCTTTTCGGAATTTCCAGTGCATTGGGTGGAAGCATAGCTCTGGTAGACCGTTTAGCATCATTCTGGGTGGTAACTGCCCTGGGAATAATATTTTGCTCATATTATGCCCAGGATATCCTGGAAGAGATTAAAGAATACACCCTTGGTTTGAAGTCTTCCAAAAAAGATTGACCGAAACATTCAAGGATGATATAACCGTTAGGATTGATGTAATAGTCAATACACTCACTATTTTCAGATTGGGTGTAATTGTTAACGATTCCTTTTTCACGATTTTGACATACGATTTTTGAATTAGTAATATGGTTATTCTGCAAGATAGTACACTATTAATACATGATAGGTCTCATTGTACACTACACTGCTGACAAAGGTATCCACATTACTAATTCTATTCGAGAATAAAAACTTGATTTTTTTTGGAAAATATCTTCAAAAATTTATTTAATCCTTAAAAATTCTACCTTAAACATACCAAATATATAATAATGACTCACATGAACAATATTATATATTTTGATTTATTCTGGTGGCCATGATGACAAATTGGCTCTATAAAAATTGGGCAAAGTTAAGTGTTTTACTTGCAATAGCAATTACACTGCTTGTGATCTATTTTATAAAACTTGAAAATACAATTCTATTTTTGATTTGGATACAGATACCTATTTATTTGTTACATCAGTTTGAGGAACATGCGCGAAATGGGTTTAAAAATTACATTAATAAAAAGGTATTCCAGGTTCAAGAAGGAGAATATCCTTTAAATGAAAAAAACATTTTTTGGATAAATATTCCTATTATCTGGATATTGATGCCCATCTTTGCAGGTTTATCCTCAGTTAACATAATGTTTGGCCTATGGATCCCCTATTTTGCTGTATTTAATAGTTTAAGCCATGTGTTTTTTTCCATAAAAAATCAGGAATATAATCCAGGGCTTATTGTGAGTTTAGTATTGGGAATTCCCGTAGGAGTCTATGCTTTGATAATATATTATTCTTACAACGCTGTTTCTCCAATAACCTCCATTATATCAATATTTTTTTCAATATTACTGCATATTGTGGTATTCGGCTACATAAAGATGAACTATCAAAAAAATGAATTATGAGCAGATTTAATAAATTATTTAGCCAATTAGTATCCACCCGCACTCTACATTGCAGGAAAAGATTCTCACTTTACACATTTTTTATAATGAGATAAAGGGCTTTAAATTCAATTGGAAACTTGAATAAATCAGAAGTTTAGTGCCCATGTATGGGGAGATGAGATGTGGGAATTTATTGTTCATATTAAAAAATGGTTCCATAAAAGTGAAGAATGGTGATAAAATTGAATTAGGGTAGCATCAAGACAAATAAACCATTGATTACGTTATTATTTTTAGTGAACTAGCATCCTTGAGTACCACTTCCAGACTACCCTGATACTCAGTGACCTTCCCTACAATCCTTACACGTCTTTTATTAAAGTTTTCAATGTTTACACTGGTTTTCTGGATTTCGGATGCCGCGCTTTCAAATATAACCACCTTGGTTTTCCCAGTGCCATCCATTAACTCCAGGAAGTAGGTTCCACCCTTCTGGGATTGGCTAACTCCAGTGACCAATCCCTCAACTGAAACCTCTTTATCAAGCATTCCACGGTCCATATCTTTAATTTGAACTTCCTGGGGTGTTATATAGTTGGCTGAGAATATCATCCCCACCAACCCCAAAATAGTAGTGAATAAAGCCAGTCTGAAGATTTTCTTGTCTTCCATTACAACCACCATTATTACTAGTAATGATATTATTAATAAATTATGGTAGTGTGCACACCAATGGGATGTTATTAAAAAAAAAATGAAAAATAAAGAATTAAAAAAATTGGTTAAATTAAACTTTTTTCCGCCTGAAAAATTCCTAAAAAAGCCATGGATATGGGTGAATTGAGATTGTTATTTAAACTCATTCACTTCATTCAAGTTTTCTCTGAGTTCCTGAAGATTGATTCAATTCTCTCCAGAGTATCAATCTCATCCAACCCTAAGTCGTTACGAATCCTTTTAACCACCGGGAACCGTAGTGAATATCCTGTTTCGGATTCCGGGCTTTCCACTATTTCACTGAAGGCAATTTCCATGATTATGGATGGTTCGATCTTCACTTGCCTACCTTTTTTACTGATTATTAGAGGTTCTACCATTTCAGAAAGCTCCAACAATGTTTGATCATCCAAACCAGTTGCAGCGTAAGCCAGGGGCTTGAGCTGGTTGTCCTCATCCTGAAGAGCCATAAGATAGGATCCAATGAGATGAGCTCGCTTGCCATTTCCGTAGGTTCCACCCACCACCACCAGATCCAGGGTTTCCGGTTCTGCCTTCAATTTTAGCATCTTCTTACCCCTTATACCTGGCATGTATGGTGCATGAGGGTCTTTGATCATTATACCCTCATGACCACCCTTAATTGATGTTTCAAAGAGGTCCTGAGCCTTCCCTATCTCCTCGAGAGTGACTTTAACCTGGGCAGAAAGCTCTAGTTTACCTTCCAACACTTTTACTATTGATTCTAAGGTTTTTCTCCGTTCTTGGAGAGGTTCATCAAGAACGGGCCTATGATAATAGAGCACATCAAATAGATAAACAGTTAAAGGGATTTTAGAAACCATTTTATCGATTTCATATTTCCTACGCACTCTTTGCAGCATGTACTGGAATGATATGGGTTTACCATCCCGACTGGCGATTATTTCACCCTCCACAATGAAATCCTCGTGTGGAAGGGATTTTTCAATGTAGTCAGAGATTTCAGGAAGTGCCAGGCTGATATTTTCCAGCCTTCTGGTGAAAATATCTATTTTATCACCATGCCGGTGAATTTGAACCCTTATCCCATCATATTTAGTTTCGCAGATGGCCCAGCCCATTTCCCCCACACTCTCAGTTATGCTTGGAGATAACTGTGCCAGCATGGGTTTTACTGGTTTTCCAGGTTTAAGAGTTAGTTTACGCAGCCCTTCTCCACCTTCCATCCGGGCCACCTCCGCTACCAATCCCATGTCGTTAGTTAACATATGTGCTCGTTCTGTAACTTCTTTGGGTATGTTAAATGCCTGTGAAATTGCATCACGGATGGTTCCTTCCCCCACACCAACACGTAGTTCTTCCAGTACGGTTCGGGTGATGTACTTGGCCTCTGCAGGGGATGCTGATGACAATAGCTCCATTAAATAGTCTATTTTTTTGTATTGGGCCCGGTTACCTGAAATTTCAGCCATCTTCACCAGATTACGGTGTACTTTTCCTATGGTTATTGGTCGGCTGAACAGGGTTACCTGGCTTTTTTTGAGATATAATTCCTCTGCAGCCTCACCAATATCCCCCGTGTCCCGCATACGATTCTCCACATCCTCAGGAGAAACTCCAACTGCCTGTGAAATGGCTTTCATCAGTAATTTTGATCCAATTCCCAGTTCTTCCTCACTCCAAGTGGGAAAAATTCGACCCAGACATAGTAGGGTTACTATAGGTAGGAGTTCAGGTTCTTCATCTCCTACTTTAGACAAAAATTTGGCCAAAATATCAGTCTTTTCCAGACGCTTGGTGGTGGAGTCCAGATCCTGGTAAACTTCCACTAAATCCTTGTAAAGCATTGAATTATCACCACTACAATTAATTAGCTTTTTTAAATAGGTTTAAGCTTTTTTTCCATTTAAAAAAATATTAAGTATCCTAGACTCACAAATTTCCGAAAATGAATCAGAACTTTTGGAACCTAAAACAATACCATCAATGTTAATATTCAGATTCAGACCAGATAATCTGGAAAGTGGTTCCCTTATCTCTGGAAAGTATTATACTCCCGTCTAACTGGTTTACCAAGGTATTCACCAGCTGGAATCCCATGGTTCCACTATCCTTAAATCCAATATCTGGAGAAAGCCCCACACCATTATCGTTGACAATCAAAACATTGTTTTCATGGTTATCCAGACCGAACTCCACGGATATTTCTCCTTCACTGGTTCCAGGGAAGGCATGTTTCACCGCATTGGTCAGGAGTTCGTTGATGATCAGTCCACAGGGTATAGCGGCATCAATGTCCAACATTAAACCATCTGTCCGGGTTTTCATCTTTATCCGGTTTGTGTCCACGTGGTAAGAACTGATAATGAGTTCTATGATTTTCTTAATGTACTGGGAAAAATCTATTAGAGCAAAATCTTCAGATTGGGAGAATCCATCGTGGATGAGTAGCATTGATTTAACCCGGTTTTTATTATCCTTCAGAACTTCCCGGTTTTCCTCATCTTTCATGTACACTGATTGTAGTTCCAGCAGGCTGGAGATCATGTTCATATAATTTCTAACCCTTCCATTGATTTCACCCAAAAGCATCTCTTTTTCCTTTAAAGATGCATTTATTTCTGTTTCTGCCTTTTTACGATCGGTGATATCTTGTGCTATGACTTGAACTGCAAATAATTCCCCATTTTTAAGTAAAGGAGCCGGATAAATTTCCATTAAGCGTATTTCGCCTTCCCGGGTAATTAAACGTGACTCAAATGGACCCACATCTTCTCCTTTTAGATACTTGGAAAATAATTCCTGATAGTAGGTAGAATCTTCCCCAGTAATGGACTGGAGATCAGTGAAGTACATACCAATGGTGTCATCGCGGGAGAGTGGGCTGAACTTTGCCGCAGCATGGTTGAGATCGATTATTTTACCATCCAATCCCAGGACAACCACGTAATTAGGGAAGTATTCAAAAAGAGTCCGGTATTTTTCTTCACGTTCTTTAAGAGCCTGTTCCGCAACTGATTTTTCAAGTTTTTCTTTAGCCTCTTTCAAAGCCCTTACTACAGAATGAGGTAATTTTGAGAGGTTATTTTTAAGAACATAGTCTGTTGCGCCCTCTTTTAACATTTCTACCGCGAAATCTTCACCTATTTTTCCACTTACAAAAATGAAGGGCGTGTTGGGAGTGATTTCCCTGGCCAGGTTCATGGCTGTGATTCCATCAAATTGAGGTAAGGAATGATCTGCCAGGATGATGCTCGGCTGGAATTCCACCAGTTCTCTCCGGTAATCATCTTCTTTTTCCACGATTTTAGATGTGAATTGGAGACCTTCTCGCTTAAGCTGAGTTTCTATAAGTTCAGCGTCCAATGGCACATCCTCTAGTATTAGAACTCTTATTTCGTCAGCCATAACATCCCACAGAGTGTTATTCATTAAGATTTCAGATATTTATTGGTATGGATCATTAACATTTATACTTATTATTATTTCCCAATAACTTCTTTTTATACTTATAATCTGGAAGGTTTTTCAGGGCTGAACATCCAGGTAAAGCTTTTGGAACCACAATATAACAAAAGAATAAGCTAAACGATTCAGATCTGAACATATATACAGGAAAAAATTGGAAAAATAATATAAAAAAAATAAAAATTGAAAAATAACATCTTAAAGTCAGTTAAATAAAAAAAAAATAGTATGTTAAACCGATAACTCGATAGGATCGGTTTTGATTGTATATTCACAAGATTTAATTTTTTCAGAATTAATTTCAGGCCAGGATTTCATCATGAATTTCCAGTGCATCCATCTTAACCGGTGTGGCTTGTTGGAAATAATGATCAAATAACCGGTTCCCCCATGAAATAGCCTCTTCACCATGACTAATTAGGGAAATATTCAGATCATATGCTCCGTCAGCTGAAAATAGGCCCAAAGCAATGAAGTTATCTCCTGTGGTCAGTGAGATCTTCACATCTTCATCGATTTTCATTAACTGTAACTGACCATCATTGATCCATTTTTCCAGTTTGTCTTTCCCTGCATTTTCAATCAGTTTGTCAATAATTCCTTCAGTCATGATTAACTGAACGTTTCCATCTTTTTCAAGGGTTTCCAGGAAAATCTGAATGCTTGAGGGGTTATAAACTGATGTTAATTGTTTGAAATTTTTGCTCTTTGATTGGAATTCGGATAAAACCTCTTGTGGTCTCATGATATTGGTGCTGGTGGATTTGACAATGAATGATTTTTCCAGACAACCTATATCTTTGAAGAGTTCTGGGGGTATGCAGCTGATGTCATGGTTTAAGAACAGTCCTTCACATAGGTTTAGGGAGTAGAAGGATCTCATTACATCGATTAGTTTGTTGGCTACCACTTCTCCGGTTTGGGATAGGGAGTAGTTTCCTGATTCTCGGAAAATGAAATTTTTCTGTTCCAGTTGATTCATCCCATGTAGAATGGTGGATGAACTTAAATGGATTTCCTTACGTAAATCAGCCAGATTCTTGGATCCACTTCTTAAACTTATTAATATTTTAGCCCGCACATCAGAGGCTATAAAAAACTTCATATCATCTTTAACTTGCTCGTAGAGTTCAAACATATAGTCCATTTCACTTCCACCTTTGATTTGGATAAGGGGATTTTAATTATTATATAGAGTTTATGTAATGATTTTCATTATTGACTTTTGTGACCTTAATTTTAGTTGCATGATCATATGATTAGTGGAGATTAATAAATATTCCCTTAGTGGCCACTATATAAATATGGTTAATAAGTAGTAAAATTGATTATTAACAGCTATACCCTAAAATTGTGGGATAACGCAGAATTTTATTATTAATAAATAGTGATTAAATGTTTATTAAAAACATTTATCTTAAATGAACCTTTCAAACCTTTCTTTTTCCACTTTACATATGGGACATATTTCAGGAGGTTCTTCACGAGCACACAAATACCCACAAACCTTACATCTCCACACTGGAAGATATAGAGAACCTAAAGATCTTTTTTGAGTGATTTTTTTGGTTGATTTGCGTTCTCCAGGTCCTGGTCTTCTTTCGGGTATTGAAGTTAACTTTTTTTTACCTTGGAGTATTTCATTGGAGATGTATAACCCACAGTAACATGCTCCGAATTCATCCAGGTCAGTATCACGATAATCACAGGGACATATGATATCCAGGTCTTCTTCTTTGGCTCCAGATGCCAGTCGACAGGGACATGCTCCGTAGCCATAACGATCCTGATTTATGAGGATGCTTTCCAGAAGTTCCTTGGTGAATGATTCATCAGGATTCAGATGATAACCAGAAGCCTTTGCATCTTCTTTTAACTTTTCATAATAAGTATTCACATCATTTGCAGTGATATCCTCAGGGTTCATCCCAATATCTCCCTCACTTTATCTTCATTGAATCCCACAATGGTTTCTTTATCATTTATCACCATTGTGGGGAATGAAAGTTGGGGGTTCCATTTTTCCACTTGTTGGATTACTTCCTGTTTTTCATCTCCTTGGAGGAGGTCAAGATAGACATAGTCATATTCAGCTCCCACATCTTCCAGAAGCATTCGGGTCTTTTTACACCAGCCGCAAGTACTTAAAGCAAAAAGAACTATTTTACCTTTGTTTTCACCATCAACATGTTGCATTAACATTTGATTTCCTCCTTTAGATATCATTAAAGTTATCCATCTGGATCAGGCCCAAATTCATTGTAATTCCATCTTTAATTATGTTTCATGATGTATTAATAAACTGACCAAACCACTAAAAGATAATATTTTATTAAATGTTATAGGTTGTCCTTCACCATCCTCAAGGCACAGAACTCACCGCACATTGTACACATATCACTTTCAGGAGTAGGTTTTCTTTCCCTGCATTTTCTGGCCTTTTCAGGGTCAAATGCAAGCTGGTACTGTTTTTCCCACTGGAAATTTTTCCTGGCTCTGGCCATTCCCATCTCCTTATCCCATGCACTTTTAAGCCCAATGGCAACATCAGCAGCTTGTGCAGCTATTTTTGATGCTATAACACCTTCTTTCACATCTTGAAGGCCAGGTATGGAGAGGTGTTCAGCAGGGGTTACGTAACATAAGAAATCAGCACCGGCACGGGCTGCCAGAGCACCACCAATGGCAGATGTTATGTGATCATATCCTGGTGCTAGATCAGTTACAATTGGCCCTAAAACATAAAAAGGAGCACCTTTACAGACTGTTTTCTGGATTTGCATGTTGGCTTCCACCTGGTTTAGGGGTACGTGTCCTGGTCCTTCTACCATGACTTGTACATCGGCCTCTCTGGCACGTTTAACCAGATCTCCCAGTATAAGGAGCTCACCAATTTGCGGTATGTCTGAAGCATCAGCCAGACATCCGGGTCGGAGGCCGTCACCTAATGAAATGGTAATATCATGTTCCCTGGCAATTTCCAAGAGGTAATCATAATTTTTGTATAATGGGTTTTCTTCCTGGTTATGGAGTATCCATGCAGTTAAAAACGCCCCTCCACGGCTTACTACCCCCATGATTCTTTCTGATCTTTTGACTTTCTCCACTGTATCCAGGGTGATGCCACTGTGCACAGTCATGAAGTCCACACCTTCCCGGGCCTGGTTTTCAATAGCCTGGAACATGTCATCTTCATCCATGTTAACCACTGCTTCTTTTTCCTGGGAAGCCGTGATTCCTGCTTGGTATATGGGCACAGTACCTATGGGAAGATCAGTAGATTCCATTATTGCTTGGCGCACTGCACGGAATTTTGGTCCGGTGGAAAGATCCATCAGTGCATCAGCACCGTATTCTACTGCAACTTTGGCCTTGTTTACCTCCAACTGAACATTTTCCAGTTCAGGGGAAGATCCTAGATTGGCGTTGATTTTGGTACGGAGTCCTCTACCCACCCCACAGGGTTTGGTGTTCCTATTTTTATTGGTAGGAATCACCACATGACCTTTAGCAACTCTACGTGTGAGTTTTTGAACATCTATTCCTTCATATTCTGCTACTTTTCGTATTTCGTCTGTGATCTGGCCCTTGCCAGCCTGGTACAACTGAGTCACTTTTCATCCCTCATGTTTATATTAGGAAGTAATTCTGAATTAAATATTATGATAAAAAAACTGCATGCTCAGGATATCATGATTCAGGAAGTGCATGTTACCTCCCCCAATGACTTGGTAGCGGCTGCCAAACTGAAGATGATGCGCTGCAATGTGGGAGGCCTGCCAGTAGTGGATGAAAAACAGTTGGTGGGAATAATAACCCACCGAGATGTTTTATTAGCAGGGGGAGAATCTCTCGGCCTGAAAGTGGGGGATTTAATGAGCAAAAATCTAGAGGTAGTGGATAAAGACACTCCTATAATGGTTATTACCCGAATAATGGCTGATAAGGGTTACCAGAGAATCCCGGTAGTGGAAGATGGAATTTTAGTGGGGCTTATAACCCAGAGCTCACTGATCCGTGCACTGGCAGATTCCGGAGAATGATTCAATGACATCCTGAAATTGTTCCTTGAATTAATTATCTCTTTATCTTGTAATATTCTGTGATAAATCGTGCCATCAATCCTGATGGACATATAAATGATTATCATAACCTTAAATTAAAGGATTCGGAATTTTAGCATCTTTTTTATCCTTTAATCCACCAATTTTTTCTATTCTCATTTTAAGGAACTTTTCACCATCCTCACTGGCTGCGTAAATAGGTATTGACGCTCCAACAGAGAATACATCCTTTTTTTCTGCAATTTTTCTTAACTGCAGTGATGCACAGGCAGTGATCACATCCGCATCTTCAAAGAGGGATTCGGCATCCTTAAATGAAAGACCAGTGGTGTGAACTGTGAATATATATATTTCTACATCTTTATTCTCACTTTCAATTTCCCGAATCTTACCCGCATCCTCTGCAGAAGCCACAGTCACGCCAATTTTAGTGTAACCATCCCTAATAGCTTTAATAACCCCTTTAACTTGATTAATTTGGGCATTTTCCGGGTTTAGTACTTTATTACTACCCACAACATTGATTACTTCATTTATGGGGCTGGTGCTAATTATTCCAGAAATTCTGCCACCTATTCCCTGCACCAGTTCTGGGTCCTCCACAATTACTGTGCCACATCCTTCACATACTATCACTGCACACTGGATGACTTTTTCATCCAGCAATGTGCCTAATGTTTCTGATATACCGAAGGAAAGGAAATCAGCCATCTTCATTTTCCTTTGACCGGTGCACATACCAAAATCATCAATACGAAACTCCATGTTCTCTTTAATTACTTGAGGAGTGAGTTTTTCTATTCCCCTGTATTTATGGAACAAAGGACAGTAATCAATCAGGGGTTCTCCAATGTCGACCACTTTACCTCCCTTTATAATCACTTTTGCCTTTCCAAGAGCCTCCATAACATGTTCATCCACCTTCAACACCTCTAATATTTCACAACTACATACTATACCATTGGTAATCATGTCTAAAAGTTTTACCATTTATGACCACATATATTTTGAATAAAATTTCCAAGAGAAGTGTTATGGATAATTATAATACTCCTGCTATAGAAAACTTTAAATTAGATGAGAATGAACAGCATATAAGCCATGCCGGGGTGGCTCAGCTGGTTAGAGCGCGCGGCTCATAGGGTATTAAGCAAGTGCTCTGACTTTTTCCTGGGATACCGCGAGGTCGCGGGTTCGAATCCCGCCCCCGGCACTTATTTTAACTTTTAAAAAGGTATTTGTTGAATAATATTAATCCAATTGGTAATTAATTATTTTAAACGTTTTTATTGAAACAAGTATTAATGAATTTAATATTTTGTAGTTTTTTGTGGGGATTCAACTAACTTTAATTCTCTTCTTAAAAAAATAATCCCCACAGAACTACAAAAACATTAAAATAAACAACACCAGACTAAAAATATATAACTGGAAATAATTAATGATTATATTAAGGTTATGAGCAATCTGGTGTATTTATGGCCACTGAATACAATAAAGAAACTTACTGGGAAATATTAGACCGGCAGAAGGGAATCATCACTAAAGAGGACCAGGTCAAGCTTTTAAACTCTCTGATTACTGTTGTTGGTTGTGGGGGAATTGGTGGAGCCACCACTGAGATGCTGGCCAGAATGGGATTTGGAAAACTTAAAATCGTTGATAAAGATGTTTTTGAAATTTCCAACATCAACCGGCAGCTCATGAGCAGTTTAGAAAGTGTGGGAATGCCAAAAACACATGTAACTAAAGAAAGACTTGAATCTTTAAATCCTTCGGTAGAGGTTGAAGTATTCAATGAGGAGTTAACTGATAAAAACGTTTTGAAAATATTAAAGGGCAGTCAAATCGTGGTTGATGCCCTGGACAACCTTTTAACCCGTATAATAATCAGCAGATGCACTGAAAAATTAGATATTCCCTTCGTCCACGGAGCCATACACGGCACAATGGGTCAGATTACTGTTTTCAACCGTTCCACACCTAAATATGAAGATTTATTTAAATTACCATCACACGGAAAAGAATTAACTGATGAAATCGTTGAACAAGTATCAAATCTTTCTAAAGAGGTTCCACCAGTCATTGGGCCGGTACCCAACATCGTGGGATGCCTCCAGGCCTTTGAAGTTGTGAAAATTATTACAGGTAAAGGAAGTCCCATAATGGCCCCACGTGTATTAATGTTTGATTTGATGAAGGAAGAATCATTTTCAGTGGTTCGTTTTTGATAACATAGATTTTTTTAAATTTTAGTTCATTTATTTCCTATTTCATTGATGAAAATATCTTAAAAATTGTAATTTTAATGAACGTAATATCAATACCCCCTTCCAAAAACATTTATATACCAGTAAAAGGAAACATTCTTCCGGTGAAGATCACGGAGGTTACTAAAATTGCAAGACAAAATTGGAAAAGTTATTGAAGATATTGAAAGATGTGGGACTAAATTCGTTAGGATGCAGTTCGTGGACATACACGGAACTCCTAAAAACATGGCTATTCCCCTGGTAAAACCAGACGACATTGAAGACATTATCAAAGATGGACTATTATTTGACGGTTCATCTGTTGAAGGATTTGTGGACATTAACGATAGTGACCTGGTAATCAAACCAGACCCTGACACATTCTCAGCCCTACCATGGAGACCAGAAGAAAAGGGAGTATGCCGGTTCATATGTGACATCTACTGGCCAGATGGAACACCCTTCGAAGGAGATCCAAGATACATACTGAAAAAGACCCTGGAAAAAGCCCAAAAAATGGGTTACGAATACAACGTGGGCCCTGAACCAGAGTTCTTTATAGTGGATGTTGATGAAGAAGGAACCGTATACCCCCATGATGAGGGTGTTTATTTCGATGTGGAACCCGTAGACCAGGGAACTGACATGAGAAGGGAACTGGTCCTGGGACTGGAAGAACTGAACTTCGACGTGGAAGTAAGCCATCACGAAGTCGGCCCCGGACAGCACGAAATCGACTTCAAATTCGACCACGCTTTAAAAACTGCTGATGCTGTTATCACCTTTAAACAGGCAATCAAAGCAATAGCAGACAAACTTGGTTCAATGGTCACCTTCATGCCCAAACCATTCTTCGGAGTGAACGGTAGCGGAATGCACTGCCACCAGAGCCTATTCAAAGATGGTAAAAACGTGTTTTTTGATGCTGACACCGAAACCCAGCTTTCAGATGAAGCATTGTACTTCACTGGAGGTTTACTCAAACACTCCAAAGCTCTGTCTGCCATTGTGGCCCCTTCAGTTAACTCCTACAAACGACTAGTACCGGGATACGAAGCCCCAGTGTATATTGCCTACGGACTCAGAAACAGATCCACCCTGGTCAGGATCCCTGCATCCCGTGGCAACGGTACCCGTGTGGAATTCAGATGCCCCGACCCATCCTGTAACCCCTACCTGGCCTTCGCAGCCATGTTAGAAGCAGGTATGGATGGTATTGACAACAAGATCCACCCTGGAGAACCAACTGAAATCGATGTATTTGAATTAAGCCCAGAAGAACTGGCACCACTAGGTATAGACATCCTCCCATCCAGCCTATGGGAAGCATACCACGCCCTGGAAAAAGATGAAGTAGTTAAAGCATCACTGGGAGACCATGTCTACAACCAGTTCATGGCTTTAAAAAGAAAAGAATGGGATGACTACCGGATCCAGGTATTCCAGTACGAACTGGAAAAATACTTGCAGATCTAAAACCCCCCCCCCATTATTTCTTTTATTCCTTTTATTTTCTCCTCATACTTACATTGATATTTAGAAGTTTCCCATCCGATTTTAACCATAAGTATTTAAAATCAATCCCAATAATTAGAACTAACATTCTTAAATTAATAACTGGATTAAATTACTACTATTCATAAAGGAAACTATAATTCTTATAAAAGAAGTCAATTGATTTTCCTTAAAATGGAAACGTTTACTTGAAATTAAAATTAGGGAGAATGGTGAATCGATGCCACAGGAAACTGATCGTAAGATGATGGAGATCCTGAGGATCCTGGCAGACAGAAGCGAGGTCTTAGGAGCAAAAACCATAGCTGAAGAGCTCCGCAAGAAAGGATATGATCTTGGGGAAAGAGCAGTACGCTATCATATGCGCATCTTAGATGAGAAAGGATTCACAGAGCGAATAGGTTATGCTGGAAGACGCATAACGCCCGAAGGCATTAAAGAACTTGAAAAAGGCCTTATTTATGATCAGGTTGATTTTATCTTCGCTAAATTTGAGGACATGATGTACCAAACCACCTTGAATCCCACCACCGGATTGGGAAAAGTAGTGGTGAACTCCTCCACCTTCAGTTATGATTCTGAAGTAATGGATATCATTAAAAACATCTTCAATAAGGGATTATCAGTGAGTCCCTACGTTAAAACTACCACCCAAACTGAGGATGAACCTATGGTGATGGAAACCATCTGCGGCACTACCATAGATGGTATGCTACTTAAATCAGGGATCCCTGTAGTTCCCAAGTTCGGAGGACTGGTGGAAATATCCGATTATGTTCCCCGAACTTTCACCGAACTCATTGCATATAAAAAGACTTCCATGACACCCCTGGAAGCCTTTACCGACCGGGAAATGACTTCAGTTTTAGAATTAGCAGATTCGGGTAACGGAGATATTCCCGCCAATTTCAGACTGATACCAGCCAATGCCCGTGAAGATGCCAGTAAATTATTTAAGAAACTCAAGAAGATAGGTGTGTCCGGGCTTTTGAAGATTGGTAAACCTGGTGAATCTGTTCTAGGCATTCCCGTGGATAAAGATATGGTAGGTATTGCGGTAATTGGTGGTATTTCACCTTTATGTGCTGCTAAAGAAGCAGGTTATGATGTTGACATTAAAATGGCCGAGAATATTGTTGAATTCTCAGAAATGGAACCTGTAACTACCCCCAAAAATGTTATAAAAAAGGCCAGTTCTGAACCGGGTGAAAAGGTTAAATTCCTCCTTTCCAAGGCATGGAATCTTATAAACAATGTTGATTTTGACCCGGAAACTCTTAAAGGACAGGTAATAGTAAATGTGTCTTACCTTAAAAACGAAGACTTGGATGAAGGTCTTAAAATCTTTGATCAGGTCATGGCCTCCCGCCCAGAGTACTGTACCAGTAAATATTTCCAGATACTCCCAGGACCAGATGGTAAAAAAGGCCTGGCCACAGTTTGCAGCCTTACCATCGACGGCATACTCACCAAGCACGGTATTGCCTCCACACCCCAATACGGTGGCATACTGGAAACTGGAGGCAAATCCCCTCGATTTATTGAACTCACTGCTTACAATGGATCATCACTGGATCCCCACGAAATATACCTATCCAAGGGATTGACCTCAGTGAATAATTCTCTAAAGAAGAGTGGAAGAATACTGGCTAGTTTAAGAGAGATTCCATATGTTGCCAGGCCAGAAACATTGGATGTCCTGGATGATGCAGAAGAAGCTGGTTTTTCCATCTTAAAAGTTGGTAAACCAAGTGAACTGGTCTACAATGCCAAGGTAGATCGTTATCATGTGGGGATAGTTGCACCAGGTGGCTTAAATCCAATAGCAGCCATTAAAGAAGCAGGGATCTCTGTTGAAGCCAAAGCAGTGGAGATGTTAATGGACATATCACAGATGGAAGAGTTTTAACTGGTGAATTTAATAGTTTTTTATAATTTTCACCATATTAAACCAAGTTATCCATTATTAAATCCATTTACCAAATAATTTCTCCAATTGTTTTTATCTGAAATTTTTAGTCCAAATTTTAAAGGTGAAGGCTCATTAATTGATGAAGGTTCATTTTGATAGGTGAAGTTCATTTAATAAGGAGAAGGTTCATCCATCTATATCAAGATGTAATACACTAACCCCAACAACACAAATTTGATGTTATAAAAGATCAATATAAAAATAATTGAATAGGTGATGTGATGAAAAAAAATAAAAATGTTTGTGCTACCTGCGATGAAATCTGCCATTACATTGAAGAAGAAGTTAAACCAGGCGATACTGTTAGATTATCTCTGGGAAGATGTTACATTCCAGGAAAAGTTGTTAACAATAATGATGGAGTCATCCAAATAGAAATCGATAGCGAAATGATCAAGGGTTTAAGCACTATTGATGTTTCTAAACTGAAAGAACATCTGGTGGAGCTGGAGCATGAATGTCCCGATGGTATGTGCTGCACCCTGGAAGCAAAGGATGAATAACTTTATTTTCTTTAAATTTTTTAGCTTTCATGTATCCAATCCAACTGGACTTTAAGAGTATTTTAAATTGGGAAAATAATCCGAAACTCTAATTTTTTACTATTTTTATTCCTTTTTATTCATTTATTTCCACATTTATATTCCATTTTTCAATTTTGCCAATATTCCAATCCCACAATAATCCAAAACAAAATCGATATGTTTATATATACATATCGTTAATCTGATTATAGTAAAGCAAGGGAAGTGAAGTTTATGGTTGTAGTCATTGACATGGAAAAATGTGGTCAAATTAAAGACTGTCCCGGTGAAGGATTATGTATAAAACTCTGTGAACAGGGTGCACTCAAAGAAGTTGACGGTGAACTGGTTTTAGTTCCAGAAAACTGTGATGACTGCGATTTATGCATTCAGAACTGCCCAAATCAAGCCATAAGCAAAGGATGATAACATGAGCTTTGTGGTAAGGGAGGGAAAGGAAAACCGTTCCCTCACCCATAAAAATGAAAAATGCGTAGGGTGTGGAATATGCTCAGATATCTGCCCCACCACTGCAATCAAACTGGGACCAATACTCCCCATAGCCCGAGGGCTGCTCAAAACAGATTTCATAACTATCGATGAGAACAACTGCTGTCTTTGTGGTTTATGTGCATCATCATGCCCTTTTGATGCCTTAGAATTGGATATTGATGGGACAAACACCAAAGATATGATTAATTATCCCCGCTGGACTCATGATGCTTCCATCGATTCTGAAACCTGTATCTACTGTGGAAGATGTAGTACTGCATGTCCCCAGGATGCTATTTTCCTCCACCGATCCCTGCCGGAGGTGAAGGAACTGGTTCGTGGTGAAACTGAAGTTGACCAGGAAAAATGTATCCATTGTGGAGTATGTGAGGAAATGTGTCCTGCTGATGCAATTAACATGGATCGAAATGATATCAACTCCAGTAATCCCTCCATTGCCACTTCAGTTGATATTGATGAATCCAAGTGTATCTTCTGTAGTATATGTAAGCGTGTCTGTCCGGTTAATGCCATTAAAATCGTTTGTACCACCTGTATGGAGCGAGATGAAATCGTCAATCCTGAAATTGAAGGAGACATAATTCTGGATGAGGACACTTGCGTAAAATGTGGATGGTGTCAGGAAGTGTGCCCAGTTGATGCTGCAGAAGTTACCAAGCCCTTTGAAGGAGAAATCTTCCTCCGGGATGATTTCACCTGTAAGGGTGAATCCTGCCATGCCTGTGCTGATGTATGTCCCTGTAACGCCATTAGCATTGTGGAAGGTAAATCAACCATCAATCCCAGTTTCTGCATCCTTTGCGGCGCCTGTGCCAAAGCCTGCCCACAACAGGGCATTACACTCAAAAGGAAAAACATGAACCTGGAGAATGTTAAATCCAAGGCATGGACCAGTAGATTGGCAGATCTTCTGGAGGATTAACCTTAAAAAAAATATCAAATAATTTACAGTGTTCCAAAATTTATTTTCTTCCTCCTTTCTTTTTTTTCTTTTTTTAGCTCCTTTAAAAAATAGTTTCGCCAAATTCCATTTTTATCAAGTACTTAAATAACAAGAACTATAAAAAATCCTCTAAATTAAGTTTATCCAAATTTAACCAACAGGTAAAATTTATCATAAAAAAGATAATTCTGAAAAAAATTAACCGTGAAAGTATTTTTTCTTATTTTGGATTAAACTCTAAATCAGCGGATCACTGCCAAAAAATAATATTATTTTCTTCTAATAAAGTTTTTCGGCTTTAAATCCAGTTTGTATTATAATAAACCCTTCTCATTAATGAACTGTATTTTAGTACAGTTCGTTAAAATTGATTTTTTGATCTTTATTTTAAATTAAAAGATCAAAACAAGATTTATTCAAAATTTTATATTATCGATATGTATTTATATATAATTCGTTAAATCTTGTTTTACATAACAAAAATTAAATGGAGGTGAAAAAGTGAAAAACACAGCTATATTACTAACGCTAGCATTTGTATTCACTTTGACCATTTGTGGAGCAGCAACAGCTGCTGAAAATGAAAGTTATAACTTAGGACAAGAGGCAACGCAGAATGCAATTGCAGACGCACAATTAGGATTCACTTCTGCCGATGGAACACTAGTAATAACCAATGCCGGTGCAGCAGAACTAAACGGTGACAGTACCGAAGGTGGACAACAAGCAGTGGTTGATACCACCGCACCCCTAAACCCAGACCAGCAGGTAACCTATGGTAAAGGAAACTTGGTAATACTAAACAAACCTAACGACCCCCTGGAATATACATTTGTAACCAAAGAAAACAACGTACTTTTAGCCAAACGGTTCCTGGTTAACTCTGATGGCACACTAACTTCAGGCGCAACAGTTTACATCGCAGAGAACATGGCTGAATCCAACTGGAACACCATAAAAGCCGCTCTGGGCAACAACGCATTTGATATAACAGCCATTGCCAATTTGTGGGCAAATGGAGCGCCCAGTGATCTTCTGAAAGTTGCAGGTACCAGTGGAGTTTCTGAAGGGCTCTTAACAGGTTATGTATCCTCAAAGAGCTTTTATGAAAATTTCCCACTGGCCAACAGCCAGCAATCCTACCATGTAATGGTTAGTCCTGGTGCTGGAGACGATGACATCCCCATGACCATATTGGATGTGGTACCTTTAAAATGGGTTGGAAGCGGATCATCACAGGTTTACAACTACCAAGCACTCAATAATGGTGATCCCAACGAAAACGTCTACATCATATGGAATATGGACACCAAAACCGGTATTCTGGCACTAATGAAACACAACACCAACCTCTTAAACCAGTTCAAAGCACAAACCGGTATAAACGTGGTAAGTGGCAGTTTAAGTGAGCTCAAATACATGACCTGGCTCTTTGCCAAGATGAAAACTGATCCAGGTTCACTGGTTACCGTGGATAAGCTAGCCACCATCAACAAAGCCGATTTCGATTACCTGTGGGGTACAGCGGTAATGGACCCCAATGACCCTACCAGGACCAACGTGATCTTCAACCCCGGACATGGGTTTGACAAGGCATACATCAACAATCTCCCTAACTACGCCCACAACTACCAATACCAGAACATTCTACCCCGTAACAATTACGCAACAATGGAAGCTATCGGTTCTCAAGCAGCCCAAATAGCCCAGGGATTACTGGGATTCAACAACGGAGATTCCAACCTACTGGTTATAACCTCAGCAGGGTACAGTCTTCTGGACAACCAGGGGACACTGGGAGCCTTAGATGGAATTATCAGCATGACTGGTAGTACTATAAATAACCTGTTCAGCCTCAAAAGAGGAATATGGACACCTTTATGGTTCTTATTCACTCAAAAAGGTGCTAATGGGGAGCTGAATTCAGTATTGCTTCAGTACAATGAGAATACCCAAACTCTGGAAGTATTACCTGTGGTTTACAATGGTGTTTCCTATGATGTTTTCGACATCAGCGGGGCTAACTTGGCAGGTGGATCAGGATCAGAAGGTTGGGATAAATCTGTAGCAGTATACAATGCCTACACATACAGTATACCAGACTCTGCACAGCAGGATTATTACCTGGTGAGCTTGGCTAACCAGTGGTCCTATGGAATGCCTTACGCCTTCTTAAAATCAGCAATTAGCGGAGGTTGTCCTGGTTCAGGACTTACCCAAGGTTATATCATTGCCGACTACGTCAAAAACAACTTACCATTAAGTGCAAACGATATCTACACCTACCTGGCAATAACCGCACACTGCAAAGAACAGGTTCTAATTGACAGTCTGGGATTATCCGCTGCACAGGGAACCTACTACACCACTGGGCTTAGATACTCCACTGAAAACAGTGCGGCAGGTATATTTGTACGATGGAATACTGCAACCAACACTGGTGAAGCAATGCTCCTGGACCTGAACACTGCGGTTATCAACCAGTTACAACCAGGCAACAGCAACTACTACAAAACCATGTACTGGGCTATCTGGTACCTTGACCAGGCTTTCCCTGGTAAAGCATTATACAGTACAGTTCAGACCGCATTTAGCGTGGTCCGAACCATACCCCTAACTCAGAGTGATCTGAGCAACATGGTTGCTGCCGGTGGAGATCCAGCAGATTTCATCAAAAACTTCGTGATACCCACCCCTACACCTACCCCCACACCAACCCCAGTAATTCCTGGTGGAAATGGGCAGGGAAGCAGCCTGGGACAGCAGTTATCTGGATTTATTGGCGGATTCACATCCACCAGCACCCTACAAGATCAGGGATCATCTGCAGCCAATATTGCTCCAGGTTTACCAATACCAGCAGCCAGCACTGCTACTACTGTACCTGGAACCGAATCTGCTTCCTCAGATTCTGGAATATTATTCTGGATTTTAGGAGCTTTAATGGTGGCTGTTGCCGCAACCATATTGTACCTGGCACGTGACAGCATTGCTGCCGCAGTCTGGGGATCAGAGCGGTTAGGAAAATAAAATTACCAAATTGGAGGAGTTTTATCTCCTCATTCCCTATTTTTTTAAATAACTAATCGATGGACTTACTTTAATTAAACATCCCCCCAACTGAAAGACCAATCTACAATAACTCACCTAAACTTGGAGAAAAAAATGGCTTTTCACTGTCAAAAAGGGTGCCTTAAAATTCTGGAAAAATTTAAAAGTTTTAAAAACCAGGCTTACAAGGTTAAAACAGCTTCTAATAATTTTTATGTCCTCAAAATATATAATAAAGATTCAAAAAAATCTAATTCATTTGTTGAAGCTATTAATTTAAAAAAATTAGAGTTTAAAGGTGTTAAGGTTCCGAAGGTAGTGTACAGATCCTCACCAGATGATTCAGAGGATTACCTTTTGCTGGAATATGTACCAGGAGTAACCATTTCCCATTTACTGGAAGAACAAAATGGTCATGGTGACCACTGCATAGATATTGAATTTAAAAAATATTTGAAAGACTTAGGATATTGGGTAGCCTCTTTACATGGAATTCAAGATAATACGGGTAGTTTTTTGAAGGGTGACTGTAATTTGCGCAATTTCATCTGGACCGGTTCTGAGATCTGTGGTTTGGATTTTGAGGAAACCAAAATAGGAGATCCCCGTGAAGATTTAGGTGAGATCTGTTTTTTTCTTCTTACCAACTCCCCACCATTAACATCCCTCAGGCTGGAAATGGTTGACTGGTTCTTGAAGTCTTATGAAAAATCTTCAGAGACCAAAATTAGGAATATATCTGATTTTATAGCAAAAAGTGCGAAGGAAGCCTATAGAAGACGTCAAAATTTTAATCGTGTATGACATATTAAAAAAAAGAATAGAAATGGATGAATCATTGTTCGAAGTGTACCCTGAATCAACTGGTTATTCTTTGCCAATCATCACTTCAGTGGCTTTAATAATTGCCACCACTTCATCCCCAACTTTAATGTTAAGATCTTTCACTGATTCTTTAGTTATTACCGCAGTAATCTCATCTGGAGCCTCTATTTTTATTTTAACATTGGCAGTGATTGGTCCTTCCTCTACTTTCTCTACTTTTCCTTTAATACCATTTCTAGCGCTTATTTTCATGTTTTTACCCCTTAAAATATCTATTCTCAACGTGTTATTATTTGTTAAAACCATGAAATATATTTTTTGATTTTCAAATTTTCAGCCCTGTATTATCCCTATTATCATTATATTGTTACTACTAACTAAGTAAAATGTCTAAAATCAAATTTCATCAACTTTTATGATAAAATTGTTACCATGGAGCTATTAAAGCCTGAATTTTGAAACTTTGATTATCATAAAATTCGATATGGTTATATATGCAGATCGAATATACCAATTAATACATATCATTAGAGGAGATTGTAATGGAAAGAAATACAAAAATAGCATTGCTAGCAGTTATAGTTATTGCAATTGTTGCTGTAGCAGGCCTTGCTTTCAGCGGATTCGGAGGTAAACAAACCCTTAAGATTGCTACCACCACCAGTCTGGAAGATACTGGTCTGTTAACAGTATTAGAAGCAGCTTTCGAAAAACAGAACCCCAACATTGATGTACAGTTTATTGCCGCAGGTACAGGGCAGTCCCTGGAATATGGTAAAAAAGGTGACGTGGATTTGGTAATGGTTCACTCCAAAACTCAGGAACAAAAGTTCATAAATGAAAGTTATGGTACCCAACGTAATGTATTCGCCTACAACTACTTCTACATCGTAGGACCTGCAAGCGACCCTGCCCAGATCAATGGAACCAACGCTACAGAAGCATTCAAACAAATCAACACCACTGGTTCAGCAAATCCGGATCAGGTGAAATTCGTGTCTCGTGGAGATAATTCAGGAACCCACAACCGAGAAATTCAGATCTGGAATAAAACCGGTGCCGACTACAACACCACCATACAGGGGCAAAAATGGTACATTGAATCCGGTAAAGGAATGGGAGACACATTAAACCTGGCCAATGAGAAAACAGCCTACACCTTATCCGATTCAGGCACATACCTGGCATACAAAGGTAACATCACTCTGGTACCATTCGTTACCCAGGGTAAAGATCTGCTGAACATTTACTCCATGATACCAGTGAACCCGGAGAAGTTCTCCAATGTTAACTACAACGCATCAATGAAATGGGTAGACTTTGTGCTTTCAACCGAAGGTCAAAACATTGTTGGTGAGTACGGTAAAGAAAAGTACGGTCAACAGTTATTCATACCACTGGCCGGACAACCGGAACCAACCAAATAACCCAACTGTATAATAGTTAGTTTTTTATTTAAGGGGAATCTAATTCCCCATATGATTCTTTTTTTGGTGGTTAAGTGAACGAGATCATAAATGCATTTTTCGAAGCAATACACTTGCTGGTAACTCTGGATCCTGAAGTCATTGAAATAACCCTGCGAACACTCTACATCTCCTTAACCTCCACTGTTATCGCTGCTTTAATTGCAGTTCCAGTAGGAGGATACATACACTTTCGTAAGTTTCGGGGGAAAAGAACCCTGGTTAACATCATACAGACCCTTTACAGCATGCCCACTGTTCTGGTAGGCCTCCTGGTTTTCCTGTTAATATCCAACCAGGGACCATTAGGCGACCTGCACCTACTTTTTACGCCCGGAGGGATGATAATGGGCCAAACCATACTTGTACTTCCCATTATAGCTGGTTTCACAATCCTGGCATTAAGTGGGGTTAAAGATGAAATCAGGGACCTGTCATTATCTTTAGGGGCCAGCGAATTTCAGGCTATTCAAACCATTATGCACGAAGCCAAATACGCCCTATTAGGAGCCCTTATCCTGGGATTTGGCAGGGCCCTATCTGAAGTAGGAGTGGCAATGATGATAGGAGGAAACATAAGAGGCTACACCAGAGTTATAACCACCACCATGTCTCTGGAAACATCAAAAGGAAACGTAGAGCTATCCATAGCCCTAGGAATCATTCTGCTCATTCTGGCCCTAATCATAAATCTAGTACTAAACTACGTCCAGGAGAAATAAAATGAATCTGCTGGAAATTCAAAATCTATCAAAAAAATACGACGGAAAAAATATATTAGAAGATATTAATCTTTATTTAGAAAAAGGGAGTACCCTGGGACTTATCGGCCCCACAGGGTGTGGTAAAACCACCCTTTTACGTATAATTGACCTTATTGAAACCCCATCTTCTGGAAAGATTATCTTCAATGGTCAGGAAATTCCTAAAACAAAAAAGGAACGTATTGATGTTAGAAGAAAGATTGGAATGGTCTTCCAGAAACCAATTGTATTTAAGGGAACTGTTTATGAGAACATAGGTTATGGTTTGAAGATCAGGGGGGAAAACAAGGATTCTTACCAGGAAAAAATTAAATACCTTTTAGACTCGCTGGGTCTTTCTGGTTATGAAGATCGGTATGCATCCACCCTTTCTGGGGGTGAAACTCAGAGAATGGCCCTGGCAAGGGCTCTAGTTACTGATCCTGAGCTTTTACTTTTAGATGAACCCACTGCCAACCTGGATCCCCAGTCCACTGAGAAAATTGAGAATTTCATGGAAAACCTACGGGATGAAGGGGAAACCACGATTATCATAGCCACCCATAACCTGATACAGGGTCAGCACCTGTCTGATAAAATTGCCATACTTAATAAGAAGATATTCCAGATTGGTAAACCAGAAGAGGTTTTCAGAAAACCCAAAAGTAGATTTGTGGCTGATTTTGTGGGGGTGAAGAATGTGAAGAAGGGAAGTTCCCGTAGGGTGGAAGAGGGCCTGGCCTTGATCAATACTGGAACCTTACATGTTTATTCATCAGCATCACTGGAAGGAGATGTTTACATGAGCATAAGACCAGAAGACATAACCATTTCCCAATTAAAAGTCGAAACCAGCGCTCTTAACGAATTTAATGGAGAAATAAAAGAAATAAAGGATTCTGGAGGTATTCTGGATCTTAAAATTGATGTGGGTGAAGTTTTCTCAGTTTTTATGACTCGAAAATCCTTTGCTGATATGGGGCTGACCATAGGTTCCAAGGTATGGTTACAATTTAAAGCCTCAGCAGTGAATGTTTTCCAAGTTTAAAACCTGAAATCTAATTTTTTTTATTTTAAATGTTTTTATAATATTAAATAGTTTTTAATGATGGTATATTGATTTAATACAGGAAGTTTTATTGTTTTAATAGAATCAAGTAGTGTCAGTGTATCCCTGAGGAGTTTAATGAAATCAGGGCATTAAGTTGAGTGGGTAAGATCAATGTGGATGTGATTAAAAATAATAAAGGAAGTTAGGAATTGATTTAAATGAGGGTAAATGTTAATTTCTTTTAACTGCCTTCAGTTCCCCATCTACTTCTTCCACAAAAAGGATCACTTGGTCCTTTACCGGGCATGGTTTTACTGATTTATTTTCATCATTCCAGATGATCCCAGTGGTCACCCTCCGACCATCTGTGGTGTAAATATCATCAATCCCCGAATCCAGCAAGGTCTGAGCAGTTTGTGGCCCAACTAATTCCCTTATGGTTCCGATCTTTAAAAAACGACCATCATTTGAGGTTAATGCAAGTCCCAATCCTGCCATGGAACCAATCACACCATCTTCAGTCCCTCCCAGCCCTTCTAAACGTATGCCTAAATTTTTGGCCAGGGTGCGGGCTTTTTCCTGAGTTAAGACCGTGGACTGTGCATCTTTTCCATAAGCAATCAGGGATGGTTTTATCTGTTCATGGTTGGCCACAGATAATCCGGGGTCACTGCCCTCAATGAAGTCGTTGAGCATCTCCTCCCTAGCTATTTCAAAAATTTCGTCCAGATATTGGTAGCCATCTGCAATAATGTGAATAACCCCACAGCTATTGTGGGAAGTGTAGGGGATGTCCGGGTGGACGTATAACTGGTGTCTGGTAACTCCCCTAACCGGATAAGTTTTGGCCAGTTCAGCTGCAACAGCCCGAGCCAGCCTACCAGTCCCACGTGAGTTTAGATTGTCTGTGTCATCCATGCATACGAATATTGTCATTATATTAAAACTCCTAAATTGCATACTTCGACATGATAACTTATACATTTCATATTCTTAAAGATTTTCTAAAATATATCTAAACATAGCTTTAACTGATTTACTCAAGTACTACTATAAACTAAATTTCACCCGATTTGATGTAAATTAATCATTATGATAATTTTTCAAGAAAATAAGGATAATTGGGAAAAAAGAAGATTAAATTATATTATAAACAGCCCTTATTACTAAAGATGCATATCAGCTAAAAAAATTTTTAAAAATAAAAAATTAGTTGTTAAAACAATTTAATGCATTTTAAGATATTATTAAAGCTAATTATCATTTATTAAAATCATATAAATGGTAAAAATTTAAAAAAATACTAAATTAGCAATTAATTCTGATGAATATTAAACTATAAATATATGAGATGCAAATTTATGCATATCTATGAAAGAAATTTTGTAGAAAAAAATGGAGGTGATACAATTTGAAAAGGTATATTTTTCTGGCACTTAGTTGTCTATTGACTCTTATCTTATGTGGAACTGTTGTTGCTGCTGAGATGCCAGATAACAACTACGCTAACCTAGAGGTTTCAAATGACCAAGGTGCTAGAATTGATACTTATGGAAATGAAACATACGACTACTTTTGTGGTGAAGGTTCAGGAGGGCTTAATTCACTGAAAATAAACAATATCTCTGGCAGTACTACTGCAGAAGTTACAACTACATCAGAACAGTCTGGTACATTTTATATAGTCACTACCGGGGGACAGGGCCGTGTGGATAATGGTATTCTGATGTTGGCAGTTAACGGAACCATACCCGACAATTTCCAGGTTCAAATCAAAGCCAGTGGCTACACCTGGACACCCGCATCAGGTTTTGTTCCAGAACAAGGAGATCTCACCTACAATTCATCAACTCTGGATGAAACCTTTTACAAGTCTGATTTCATTTACGACTCACAGATATGGAGACCATATTACCAGTCTAATTATCCCATATTCGAAAAACAGGACATGACCGATAGTGCCAATACATTCCACATCATGCTAATTGACCTCTACTCCGGACTTCTGGTTGGATCCAATTATGCTTCTTTAATAGATAATGGAGCTATAAAAATCCAATATACTTTCCAGAATCTACCTGTAGGCACATTAGCAGCTTTTAATGCCTATGGTTTTTCAACCACACCAGAATCAGGTCAGGTGACTGGTAGTGTACAGTGGACTAACAAGTTAAATAAAGCAACTCAAACTGCCACTGGTGTTTCTGGATACTTCGTGACTGGAACCACAGAACCACCGGTACAACCTGTAGCTGACTTCAATGCCAACCCAACAAACGGGAACACACCACTCAACGTACAATTCACCGACACATCAACCGGAACCATCACCAACTACGCCTGGGACTTCAACAACGACGGAACAACCGACAGCACCCAACAAAACCCCAACTGGACCTACAACACACCCGGCACCTACACCATCAAACTAACAGTAACAGGCCCCGGAGGCAGTGATATTGATGTTAAAAGTAACTATATAACTGTTAACGAACCAACTCCAGACACAACTCCCCCCACAGTAACTACTAACCCTACTGGTGGAAATTACAACACTCCCCAAAATGTGGCTTTAACCGCCAACGAACCAGCAACCATCTACTACACTACTAATGGTTCTGATCCAACACCTGCCAGTACCCAATACAACGGAGCAATCCCTATTTCAACCACAACCACCTTGAAATTCATGGCAGTTGATACCGCTGGAAATCAGGGAAATATCCAATCTGAGACCTACAACATCAAATCTGATGTCTACGTGCAGATCACTCCATCCATCAACAACCCCCAAATTGGTGACAAAGTAACCTATACCTTCAAATTAGGTAACAACGGACCAGGAGCCGCCAGTAATATAGTATTTACCTACGTGATCCCAGAAGGACTAGAATACTCAGGCGCAAACGTGGACCAGGGTACAGTGAACTACGACGAAACAACAAGAACCATAACCTGGACCGTTGGAGATGTAGCAGCAAATGTTGACCCTTATCTATGGCTTGACCTGAACATACTAAGCACTGGGGCTTACAACATACTGCCCACCGTTACTGTAGGCAGTTACAACCCAGGATTAATCAACAACATTGGATCTCTACTGGTTACTGCATCAAAAAAATCTAATACCATTAATGCAGCAACTACCACCAGTATTCAGACTACATCCAATGTTCAAGCAGGAACCGTGCCTATGCAAAGTACTGGAATACCCCTAGCTGGACTAGTTCTTGGTATTCTCTGTATTGGAAGTGGTATAACCCTAAGTAGAAAAAAATAATTTCCACAACTTTCTTTTTTTTACTTTCTTTTTTTAGAAACATTATCTTAAATTTCAGTAATCATCAAGATTTATTGCTAATTTTGGGGTTGTCTAATTTTTAGTTGATGTTTTTTATTTTTTGTTTGGTTTCCCATTTTTGTTTTTGTAGTGTTATTTGTTCTTTTAATCCTTTTTTTGTTTTGAATATTCTTTTTATTGCTTTGGGAAGTGTGTTTCTAAAGTAATTTTCTATTTTGTTGCTTGTTTTTGTGATGTTTTTATCTTTTAGATAGTTTGTATATCTATTGAAGTTTTTTAGGAATTTTTTAATTATGAATTTAATAAATGAAGATGAATAGTTGTTTATTTCTTTTTTAAGTTTGTTAAATAATTTTTTTGATTCATTATAGTTTTTTGAATCTATTATTTCAAATATTAAGTTTTTAATATTTTTTATTTGTTCGATTTCTTCTTGATTCAGTTTATTTTTACGTTTTATCCTTTTTATTTTGGTGTTTAATTCTTTTTTTAAGTGAAATATGCATAGTTGGTGTTTTATTCTTAATTTATCCATTATATTTCTGTAATAGGGTTTGTGGTCTGTTGTTATTGCAATTATGGGTATTTTATCTTGTATTTTCTTTAAAAAGCTTTTAACAGTTTGTGGATTTAGTTTTTCCCCTATTTTTTCTTTGACTAAAATATTGTTTTTGACGTCGAATAGAGCTAATCTAAACATTCATTTGCCGTTAATTTTAACGTATTGTTCATCATAGTTATAATATCCTGAATAATCTGTTTTATTATCGTTATTTCTATTTTGGATTGTTTTTGATAGCCAATTTTTGATTGATTGAGGTGAAGGCCTTTTATTCCAGTCTAATTCAATAATTTTCGATATATTCCTTAATGAAATTCGTTGTAAAGCGTTAATAATACTTGGATACTCTTTAATTTCATTATTATATGTTGAATTTTGTTTTAATATTTTATCAAGCTGTGTTTGATAATATCCATCACAGTTTTTGCATTTATATCTTTGTAATCTGATTTTAAAAGGTTTCATTCCTTTAATAAGGATTAATTTTTGGTTAAAACCATGTTTAACATATTTTTTTGAGTTACAATACGGACAAACTGGTTTCATTAGACTATAAATATTATCATGGCCTTTAGACACGATTTTAGATTTTTCAGTATTTTCTATGGGGTCTTGGTGCTTTTCAGGAATTAATTTATCTTTTTTTAAATTGATATTCACCCAATCATAAAGTTTATATTGTTTAACAGTAAAGTAACTATTGAGAGCAGTTTGTTTTTGTTTGGTCATGAAAATAAATCTGCTCTCACCTATATATTAAATTTACTATTTTAATTTTAAATTTAACGCATTTAAACGAATTTAAAAAACTAATATTTTGTTATAAAAAAGTAAGAAAATTTTTTAGACCAACTCAAAAATGGACAAACACCTAATTTTGAGAAATAATCAAAAAAATGAAATAATTAAAAAAAATAAGGAATTTTTTAGAAACCCATTATCTAATAGATAAATTTAAAAAAGGGATTATATTATCTTCTTTTTTCCCAGTGAATATCCAACAACAATCAGAACTCCGATCCCTACTAGAGCAACAACAGCATAGGTACTCGTGGGGACGTCATTGTTTTCAGAGTCTTTGGTGGAATTGAAAACTTCATAAGATTTTGGAGGGGTTTGCTGTGGTAAATTCAGGGGATTGTTGCCACTGGTATTGTTCTCTTTAAGTTTATCCACAACCAAACTTGTTTTTGATGGGTTTAAAGTAGTGATTGGAACTTTAGTGACAGTACTCCCTGTTGTTTCAGTATTATTTTCCCCATTTTCAATTTCCACAGTGGTGCTTTTAATCTTTATCTGGGATTGAGCAGATTTCAGTGGTAATTGTCCAGAACTATTAGTGACGCTTAAAAATGCCCCATTAGCAGTGAGTGTTCTACCAGCTGCTTCAGGTAGAACTTCAGCAGTCACGGTTAATGTTTTTTTCCCACCGTCCTTGGAAGTCATTCTCAGGTTATCCACTTGCCACACCCCAGTGCTTACATCGTAGAGATTTTTAGTGGTCCCAGTGGCACTGCTCATGAACTTCAAACCTGATGGTAGAGGTGCTGAAATAGTTATATCGCTCAAATCACCAGGACCAGTATTAGTGATGGCAACTGTCAAGCTTATCTGTTCACCTACCTCTGCGGATGCTGTGTTAAAAGAAACAGCAATGTTTGCACCGGCAAAAGCACATCCTGCCGTTGATGCGATCAGTATAAAACTCATTAAAATGGCCAACGTTAACTTACCCATATTCATATAAAATCCCTCATTAACATTTGTCTTCCTTTTTAACCAATGAATGGAAAATAATGATTTAATAGACCCATTTTTTCAGTATATAATACTCAAACTAATTCCATGATTTGGATTGGAAAGTCGTCAACTGACAGAAATAGTTTTAACGATATGTACATATATACGTATCTGATTAAGTTGGCAGTGGGACACTTAAAACACTCCAACAATCATATTAGTTAATTTTAAATTATTAAAGTATATAGATAAAAAAATAATAGATAAAATATAGAAAATAAAGATTTTTATCATTATTTAGAGCGTGAAAAGTATCATCCAACAATGAGAATGATTAAAATGATCAATACCCCCAATCATTAGTGCCAAAGGATTATCGGCATGTTGACATAACAGTATTTATTAACAGCATTAATTGGATTTATTACCAATATGAGAGGGAAAATCCATGCATATCTTAGCTAAAGCTAACTATAACTACCATTTATACCCAAACAGTCCTTATTGAGTGTTATCCTTTACCAACCAGTTTTGATGGTACCAGAGTTTTGAAGATTTTTTTTTAGGAAAATTTTTATTTACGATAGTGATATGAGTATATATACATATCAATGAATACTATGATCAATTAGTCAAATTTTAATCAGCGTACACCATTAGGTTTTCAAAGAACAACAAAAATTCAATTAAAAATTTTATGCCTTAAAGGGGAGAAATAACCTTTAATATCCTGTTTGAGAGGTTTTTATGAATAAAAAAATAATGATAGTTATAGTGATATTGTTAATCACTGTTGTTGGTCTAACTTTGAATACCAGTACTTTGAATACGGGTTCTGGTAATCAGACTCAGATCACTGATATGCTGGGCCGTAATGTGCAAGTTCCCACCAATGTTAGTCGAGTGGCATCTTTTTCTTACTCAACCACGGTTCAGATATACATGCTGGCCCCTGATAAGCTAATTGGATGGGATTCTAATCGAAGTGCAGCACAAAACAGGTTCATGCCCCACCAGTATCAGACACTCCCAGTATTAGGGGGCAGTAAAAAAGATGCTAATTATGAAAGTTTCATATCCATGAACCCTGATCTGGTTTTTGTGGGCCACGGAATTACCGTGGAGGATGTGAATGACATGCAACAGAAGTTGGGAGTTATTCCCCTTCTGGATGTGGAGGGAGATAACAATCTAACCAACATTGACTCGTCAATAAATTTCGTTGGAAAAACAGTGGTTGAGTCAAAAAAAGCCAGTGAACTGGTGTCCTTCCATCAGAAAATGCTAAGTGAAGTAAAAAGCAAAACTGCTTCCATACCTGAAGGTGAGAAAAAACGTGTTTATTACTCCCGGGACAGTACCGGTCTTATGACCAACCCCTCTGGATCCTCCCACACCCAGCTCATAGACATGTGTGGGGGTATAAATGTTGCCCAGGTACCCATAACCAAGGGTAGTGTTGGGGTTTCCATTGAACAGGTCTTGAAATGGAATCCAGATGTTATAATTGCCAGTGATGAGACATTCTACCAGAAAATCTATTCAGACCCCCTCTGGCAAAATGTGAAAGCAGTTAAGGATAAACAGGTTTATTTAGTGCCGAATTCACCATTTAACTGGTTTGAAAACCCCCCCGGAGCTAACACCATTCTAGGAATTCCCTGGACCGCCAAAGTACTCTACCCCGACCGATTCAGTGACATGGACTTAAAGAGCATTACCCGGGAATTTTACTCCAATTTCTACCATTATAACCTGACTGATGAAGAATTAAACTCTATAATCACTTCATCAGGCTTGAAAACATGATAAGTGATGCTTGTGAATCAACCAGTTTGAATACATTGATTATTAAGGACTACAATGATAACTACCGTACTATTAAAAAAAATAAGATAGAACTAAGCATTTTAACAGGACAATAAATATCAGAGTGATACTGAATGTTCAAAACAAAAATCAAGGAGCATATCGCCGCCCACAACATATCCGTAACTATGATACTGTGCATACCTCTAATTATCCTATTTTTTCTCTCCTTTTTAGTTGGAAGGTACCCCATTGCACCCTATGATGTGGTAATTACCATGATTTCCAAGATAATACCCATTAACTCCACAGTCCCACCATCAATGGAAACGGTAATATTCCAAGTTAGATTACCCCGTATACTGGCTGCCATGTTAGTGGGAGCCGCTTTGTCCATTGCCGGAGCATCCTTCCAGGGATTATTTAAAAATCCACTGGTTGCACCGGATAAACTTGGTGTTTCTGCAGGTGCCGGTTTTGCTGCTGCTTTAGCCATACTATTCTCCTTGGGGACGATTTTAATCCAGGTTTTCTCTTTTTTTGGTGGTTTACTTGCAGTGGGACTCACCTACTTTATAAGTCGGACTTTTAAAGGAACCTCCATTCTCACCCTTATTTTATGTGGTATTGCCATTGAATCATTCTTCGGAGCCATGATTGCCCTTTCAAAATACGTTGCTGACCCCTACCAACAACTCCCCACCATTGTTTTCTGGCTTTTAGGGAGTTTTTCAGCAGTGACCCTGGAAAAACTGGTCATGATGGGGATACCGGTGATCATAGGAATAGTGATTCTTCTCCTTATCCGCTGGAGGATTAACGTTATTTCCATGGGTGAAGAGGAAGCCCAGACCATGGGGGTGGATACCAAAAAGTTACAGGCCATTATAATCTTATGCTGTACAGTGGTAACCGCTTCATCAGTTAGTATCTGCGGAATTATTGGTTGGATAGGTCTGGTTATACCCCATGTTACCCGGATGATTGTGGGGCCTGATCATAAAATTCTCCTGCCGGCCAGTGTGGTTACCGGCGCATTTTTCCTCCTGCTAATTGATGATGTTACCCGGACAGTCACCACAGTTGAAATCCCAATAGGAATACTCACCGCACTTATTGGAGTTCCGTTCTTTTTGTATCTTCTCCGGAAAAGTAAAGAGGTATGGGTATGAAGCCCATTATGGAGATAAAAGGTTGTTCATTTGCTTATGATAATAACGAAAATATTTTTGAGGATATAAATTTTAGTGTTTCCAGTGGAGATATTTTCTGTATTTTAGGTGCCAATGGTACCGGTAAAACTACCCTGATCAAATGTTTAACCGGTTTGATGAGTCCCCATTCTGGAGAGATCAATATTGATGGCCAGGATATGAATTCTTTTTCCCGTGCAGATCTGGCCAAGAAGATTGGTTACATCCCACAGATTCATAACTCCACATTTCCATTTACTGTCCTGGATGTGGTGTTAATGGGTAGGTCCCCCCACTTGGATATGTTTGAATCCCCCTCAGAAAAAGACTATGAGATTGCTCTTAAATCCCTTAAATCTCTCAATATAGAGCATATGAAGGATAAACCCTACACCGAGATAAGCGGGGGTGAACAGCAGCTGGTTTTCATTGCCAGGGTTTTGACCCAGGAACCGAGTATTCTTATTCTGGATGAACCCACATCACACCTTGATTTTGGTAATCAGATTAGAACCCTTAATATTATAAAACAGTTGGCCAGCAATGGACTTTCGGTGATAATGTCCTCCCATTTTCCGGATCATGCCTTTATTTCCGCCAATAAAGTGGCACTTATGGATGGGAAGAAATTCATGGCCATTGGTAAACCGGAAGATGTGATAACCACTGACAATATGAAACGGATCTATGGCATAGATGTCAAAGTAATGGATATTGGGAAAAGAATGGCTTGTATTCCGTAAAATCAATAATCGCTTAAAATAATGTTAATTTATTGAATGACCCCTGGAAAAAATTTAGTACCCCTAAAAAAATGGGTAAATATTCAACTACTTTTTCTGATTGTTACTAAAAAGTTTTTAGAAAAACTTCTTCCCACCCCAACATTTATATAATATGTTTTCCAACACTAAGTCATCGGAAGTATGTTTCCTTCTTCCGGTTTAACTTTATTGGAAAACCAAACAAGAGAGGTCAAAATGGTAAGAAAAATAGCTATATACGGTAAAGGTGGAATTGGAAAGTCAACAACGACTCAAAACACAGCATCAGCCATGGCACACTTTCACGATCAGAAAGTGATGATACACGGCTGTGACCCCAAAGCGGATAGTACAAGAATGATCCTTGGGGGAAAAATGCAGACAACCATGATGGACACCCTCCGGGAAGAGGGAGAAGAAGCCTGTATGGACCTGGACAAAATTATGTCCGTAGGTTACGAAGGAATAAAATGTGTTGAATCAGGAGGACCTGAACCTGGTGTTGGATGTGCAGGTAGGGGAGTTATAACTGCCATAACCATAATGGAACAGTTGAAAGTATATGAAGACAATGACTTTGTTTTCTTCGATGTTCTCGGGGATGTTGTGTGTGGAGGATTCGCAATGCCCATCAGAGACGGGAAAGCAGAAGAAATCTACGTGGTAGCCTCCGGAGAAATGATGGCACTGTACGCCGCCAACAACCTGTGTAAAGGTATGGTAAAATACGCAGAACAAAGCGGAGTAAGACTAGGCGGAATAATCTGTAACAGTCGAAACGTGGATGGTGAAAAAGAACTCCTGGAAGAATTCTGTAAACGTATTGGAACTCAACTAATATATTTCGTCCCCAGGGACAACATAGTGCAGAAAGCAGAGTTCAACAAAAGAACTGTAGTGGACTTTGATGAAGAATGTAACCAGGCCCATGAGTACGAGGAACTGGGTAGGAAAATTATTGAAAACAAAAATTTCGTAATTCCCAATCCAATGAGTATGGAAGAACTGGAAGAAATGGTTATGAAATATGGCCTAGTAGACTAAAAAGCCTATTAGACTAAAAAAGACCCCAGAAGTAAGTTGGAATGGTAATAAATAATCATAGAATTTAAAATTCAATAATTTAATGGTGATTAAGAAAATGAAAATGATTAGAGCAATTGTACGTCCAGATAAAACTGAAGAAGTTGTTGATTCATTATCCGAAGCTGGTTATGTGGCTTTAACCAAAATGGATGTCATTGGACGTGGAAAACAGAAGGGTATTCAGGTGGATAAAATCTACTACGATGAACTACCCAAAACCATGATTCTACTGGTTGCAGAAGACGATGCCACCCCCCAAATTGTTGAATTAATAAATGAATCTGCATTCACCGGGAGTTTTGGTGACGGTAAAATATTCGTAAGCCCCGTAGATGAAGCTTACACCGTGCGAACGCGCAGTAGTGAACTTTAACTTAATTTATGGAAATAAAAGTCGGTGCATTTAATGAAAGAAATAATCGCAATCATCCGCCCCAACAAAATGACTCAAACTAAGGACGTTCTAAACGCCCTTGGATTTCCGGCAATGACCGCACAGAGGGTAATGGGACGAGGAAAACAAAAAGCAATAATTGGAGAGGTATCCTTCGACATACAGAACGAAACCCTTCTAAAAGAGGAAGGTACCATGCGATACATACCTAAACGACTTATATCGCTAATTGTACCCGATGAAGATGTTTCTTTAATTGTTGAAGCCATTATGAGAGTTAACCAGACCGGACAAAACGGTGATGGTAAATTATTTGTATGCCCTTTAGATGAGGCAGTGAGGGTAAGAACGAATGAACGAGGGACTAAAGCCCTGATTTAGGTTCATATTAGATTATTGCTTAACAGGAGATAATAAGATAAAATTATTCAATTAAAAAAATAACGGAGAATTTAGCATTTTAGGAGAGTAAAAATGCCCTATGAACTTTTTGAAGTGGATAAAGAAATTCCAGATAGAAAAAAACATACCTATGTGAAAGACTCAGCTGATCCAACCGATGAAATCCCAAAATGTAATACAACCACCATCCCTGGATGTATGACAGAACGTGGATGTGCATTTGCAGGAGTTAAAGGTGTTATAACCGGAGCTGTAAAGGATGTGATCCATGTAGTCCATTCCCCAGTAGGATGTACCACATACGGTTGCGGAAGTAAAAGATATCCCACTTCACCGGATCTTCCCAATGGAGATAAAGTTCCCATTGACCAGTTTAACCTGAAATACATCATGGGAACTGATCTTAAAGAATCAGATGTGGTTTTCGGAGGGATGAAAAAACTCAGACAATCTATTCTGGAAGCTGCTAAAGAATTCCCATTCGTCAACGCTATATACACCTACGCCACATGTACCACAGGACTTATAGGGGATGATATGGATGCAGTGGCCAAAGAACTATCGGAAGAAATTGGAAAAGACGTAATTGCCTTCAATGCTCCAGGGTTTTCAGGGCCTACCCAGTCTAAAGGGCACCATGTGGGTAACTTAACCCTCTTCAACAAATTAGTTGGAACCAAAGAACCTCCTGAAACAACACCCTACGATATTAACCTCATAGGCGAATACAACATCGACGGAGACTTATGGGTCCTCGAGAAGTATTTTGACGAAATTGGAATTAAATTGCTCTCCAAATTCACTGGGGACTGCAGTCATGACGAAATTTGTTGGATGCACCAGGCTAAATTAAGTCTGGTGAGATGCCAGAGATCAGCCACCTACATTGCAGACTTAATCGAAGAAAAATATGGTATCCCCTACATTAAAGTGGACTTTTTTGGACCAAGATACTGTGCAGAGAACCTGATGACTGTGGCTAAACATTTTGGACTTGAAGAAAAGGCTGAAAAGTTAATCCAACAGGAAATGGCAGAAATACAGCCAAAATTAGATTTCTACAAGGAAAAACTTCAAGGCAAAAAAGTCTGGGTCTTTTCAGGAGGACCTAAAAATTGGCACCTTCCCGAACCATTAAAAGAACACCTAGGAATGGAAACTGTTGCCGTTTCAACCATGTTTGAACACGAAGATGGATATGAAAAGATCAAAGAACGTGTGGGTGAAGGAACCGTAATATTAGACGATCCCAACTCACTGGAACTGGAAGAAATCATCAAAGTCTACAAACCAGACATCATACTCTCAGGAATAAAAGAGAAATACATAGCCCATAAATTTGGAGTACCATGTGTATTAATCCATTCCTATGAAAATGGACCTTACATTGGGTTTGAAGGATTCATCAACCTGGCTCAAGATATATACGCATCAATTTATAATCCAGTGTGGAATATGCTGGAATTTGAAGAAACCCCAGAAGATGGAAAATTAAAAACAGAATCAGGAGTATCAAGTGAACAAAAAATAAGCTCAGAAAAAACAGGAAAGGAGGTCGTCTAATGAGCTGTGTCAATGTAATGAAAAGGGATCGAACTGCGGTGATCAATCCCCTGGTTACCTGTCAGCCCATGGGGGCCATGTATGCGATTTCAGGGATAACACATGGCCTTCCATTAGTCCACGGTTCTCAAGGATGCTCCACATTCGTCCGGTATTCATTCTCACGCCATTTTCGTGAACCATCAGAAATTGCGGTAACATCACTGCACGAAGACGCTGCTGTCTTCGGAGGAAGGAAAAACCTGATATCAGGTATCATAAATCTGGCAAGCAGGTTCAAACCCAGCGTGATAGGTGCCATAAGTACCTGTTCCAGTGAAATTATTGGGGATGACATGGAGGGTTTCATAAAAATAGCCCGGGAAGAACTGAAACAAAAAATGGGGACAACAGAAGCAGAAAAAATAAAAATCGTGCCCATAAGCACCCCTAGTTTTGTTGAAACCCATTTTAAAGGTTATGATAATGCAATTAAAGCTTTAGTCAATAACTTAGCTGAAGATCCTACCCATCCCAATGAAAAAATTAATATAATCCCCGGGATAGTGAACCCTGGAGATATCCGAGAAATAAAACATATTTTAAGCTTAATGGGAGTTGAAGGCATTGTACTTACCGATATCTCGGACCCATTTGATTCACCACTGCGACCTTCCGTAACTGAAACAAAACCATTTTATCCCAAAGGAGGGACCACTGTTGATGAAATATTTGATTCTTCAAACAGTCTGGGAACAATATCATTGTGTGGATATGCAGGTTCAGGTGCACAGTCACTGGAGAAAAAATACAATATCCCGGCTGCAGTGGGTCCTATACCCATAGGAGTTCAGAATACAGACCAGTTCATTCGGAATTTAAAGAAATTCACCAGCTTAGAGGTCCCTGATTCTATACTAGATGAAAGAGGACTGTTAATTGATTCAATGGCTGATCTCTCATCAAGGTATCTTTTCGGGAGAAAAGTGGCCATATTCGGAGACCCAGCCATAAGTGCGGGTATTGCCCGTTTTGTATGTGAACTGGGTATGATCCCCTCAGTGGTTTGTACTGGTGTTGAAAACCCAGAATTTATCAGCGAAATGGAAATAGTGGCCAAAGAATCTGATGAACCAGTTGATGTAATGATCGGAAGCGATCTGAGAGCTTTAGAAGTTCGATTGGAGGAAGATTCTGTGGACTTAATGATTGGACACTCTGATGGTAGATTATTTGCCAAACAACTAGATATTCCATTGATAAGAGTTGGGTATCCAGTATATGACCGAGTAGGTTATCATAGAATTCCTATTGTTGGATACAATGGTTCAGTAAACCTGATAGACAGGATAACCAATACCGTGTTTGAAAAATATTATGACCAAGAACACTGGAAATTACAACAGTGAAAAATCATTATATTTTTTTAAATTTTAAAAAAAAGGATAAATGTCTTAGAAATGATAAATGCAAATTAATGGTCATCTAATGCAAAATAAAAATAACTCAAACCAACAGGATTATGTAACAGAGGACGGAAAGATTTCATCCAATGATTTGACGAATATTAAAGTTTTGAAGGAATCTGAGATGAATATCAAGGTTCCTGAAATTCCATCGGAGATTATAAAGACTCTTAAATCTCGTAAAAAACACATGTGTGTTAAAAAAGATGGAACAAATTCAATTCCTTCCTGTAATGAGGCTAGCGTTCCAGGAATGGTCACCCAACGATCCTGCGTCTATGGTGGGGCCAGAGTGGTTTTAATGCCCATTACTGACGCCATTCACTTGGTACACGGCCCACTGGGATGTGCCTCCTGTACATGGGATATTCGGGGAACCCGTTCTTCTGGTTGTGAACTTTACCGTAATGGGTTCTCCACTGATCTACAAGAAAGAGATATTGTATTTGGAGGGGAGAAAAAACTTTTGGAGACTATAATAGAGTTGAACCAGATTTTTGAGCCTGCTGCCATTTTCGTCTATGCCACTTGTGTGGTAGGATTAATTGGAGATGATCTTAAAAGGGTTTGCGGTGAGGCAGGAAAAATCACAGGTTCAAGAGTTATACCTGTTCAATCAGAAGGTTTCCGGAGTGTTAACAAATCTTTGGGCCATCAACTGGCATGTGACGCCCTCCTTGAGTATCTTATTGGAACAGAACCTCCTCAAAATAAAGGAAATGTAAACAGAAAGGAAGTAAAAGACCATAACTCAGATCATTGCCTGAATATCCTGGGAGAATTCAATGTTGCTGGAGATTTCTGGGCAATTAAACCACTTCTGGAAAAAATAGGTGTTTCCATACAGGCTGTGGTAACTGGAGATTCTACAGTTGAAGAAATAGCCCAGGCCAATTTAGCCCAGTTAAACCTGGTACAGTGCCAAAAATCATCTCGTTACCTGGCAGATGCCATGGAAGAACTCTACAACATTCCCCAGATAAGAGTGAACTTTTTCGGAGTGGAAGAAACCTCATCATCATTAATGGCCATTGCTAAATTTTTCAATGACCCCCAAATGATAGAAACAGTTGAAAAAATTATTGAAACAGAAACAGAAACTGTGGAAGAGTCTATTGCCCCATATCGTCAACGTTTAAGTGGTAAAAAAGTAGCAGTATACGTGGGTGGTAATAAGGCCTGGTCCCTTATACGTGCATTTGAGGAACTGGGAATGGAAGTTTTACTGACTGGAACTCAGAACGGCCTTCCTGAAGATTATCAACGTATCAAAGAAACTGTACGGGATGGAACACTAGTTGTGGATGATGCCAATGCCATGGAACTAGCCCGACTCCTAGGCAAATATAAACCCGATTTACTGGTTTCTGGAGCCAAAGAAAAGTACCTATCACTGAAAATGAGAATTGCCTTTTGTGACTTCAATCATGACCGTATCAGCGCTTTTGCTGGTTTTAAAGGGTTTTTAAACTTCGCCCGTGAAGTGGATCGTGCAGTTTCCAGTCCAGTATGGAATCACTCCCCTCAAATTAAACCACCAGCTAAACCTGACATTTTAACTGCCAAATCTATAGGGAAGAAACCCAGAAAGGAGGTGACTGAGATTGTACAAGGCTCATGATAACCACAATAACGATTCATTTCATGATGAATCTGGATGTGAAAAAAAGTCTGAACCCCCTTATCAGAAAAAATTTGCAGTGGTTAATCCCTGCACGATGTGCCAGCCTATGGGTGCAGTTCAAGCACTTCTGGGTATTGAAGGTGCCATGCCCCTCATTCATGGTTCACAAGGATGCAGTACTTACATGCGCTTTCAGCTATGCCGTCATTTCAGGGAACCAATTAACGTGTCATCAACTTCTTTAAGTGAAGGCACAGTAGTTTATGGTGGTGAAAAAAACCTTATAAAAGCATTGGAGACCATTAAAATACAGTACAATCCCGCTTTGATTGGCGTTACTTCCAGTTGCCTTACTGAAACCATTGGCGATGATGTTGAAGGAATAATAAAGAAATTCCGTGAATCTTATCTCAAAAATCAGGGCGAGGAATTCCCGCCCATAGTGTCCATTTCCACTCCCAGTTACAGTGGTTCTCATGTGGAAGGTTATGATAAAACCATTGTTTCACTCCTAAGGAATCTCACCTTACCCCCTAAAAGTGAAGAAAAACATAACGTGATTAACATTATCCCCGGGAATTTGTCCCCTGCAGATGTGGAAGAAGTTAAAGAAATCATCAAATTAATGGAATTAAATAGCATTATCCTTACTGACACTTCCGAGTCACTTAATGCACCTCTTACTGGTTCTGTAGAATTTTTACCTTCCAGAGGAACAACTTTAGATGAAATCAGACGGGCTGCTAATTCAAAAATTACCTTAACCCTCTCCAAACATGCAGATTCGGGAGGAAAGTTATTGAACAAAAGATTTGGTGTACCCCATACCATATTATCCCTCCCAGTGGGGCTGAAAAACACCGATAGGTTCATTGAAACTCTTTCCTCCCTTAAATATGTTGAGACCAT
>SWCA01004771.1_pt1 | contig 128638 bp, 114 predicted proteins | sample 4692961 | NCBI WGS metagenome assembly SWCA01 (sample SAMN10267275, study PRJNA491770) | bioreactor metagenome | isolation source: DHS bioreactor inoculated with | place: Japan: off Shimokita Peninsula | reverse complement strand
CGAAGAAGCAGGGCCTGTCGATCGTCGACTGCCTCGGGTAGAAAGGCATGCGCAAAGCCGTTATAGACTCCGTAGAGGATCTTCTGGCCGTGAACGGGCAAAAAGCGCATCTCGGGCCAGGACGGCACCGGTGCTCCGGGCGAACACCCGGCGCCAAGGGCAAGCAGTCCGATGCCGGCAATGCCGGTCTGGATGACCTCTCTGCGAGAGAATAGCCGGGGAGCTGGTGGCGACCTGTCGGGGGATGCATTCCTGTCCATGCGGAATGAATATTCATTCCGCAATTCGGTGCAACACTTTTTCGGCTGAGGATTTGAAAAAAAAGGGAAGGGGTGCTCCTGCCGAAGCATGTTCAGTCCGGCGAGTTTTTCTGCTTGAACGTTTCCCCGCTCGCAGTCTGTGAGATTCTGCGATGAATCGTCTGCTTTCATGGATTCTGATGCTCGGTGCGCTGGGCCTTGTTCTCGCCTTTTTTGCTTATGCGCTGTATCGCGATATCTCGGGCGGAGCGGTCCTGGCGTTCATTCTGTGTTCATTCCTTATCGGAGGGGCCACCAGCGCCGCCTGCTACGCCCTGGCCTGCAGGCTTTCAAGCTATTCCGATGCCGTGCATGTTTCCGTTAACCTTCTCGTGGCGTTGATCATAGGCGTCGCTCTCTCCGCCGTTGTGATCCTCGTTATATTCCCCGCATTTGATCCTGATGTGCGCGTTCCACTGGCGCCTTATGCAGCGGCGACGACTCTGCTTTCGCTCCTGATCACGACCGTGACAACGGTCGTTGAGCGGCGCCTTGGCGCTCTATCGTCCGTACAAGAGACGATGGTTCAAGAAGCGCCGAAAACGCTCGCGCTGAGAGAGGGTGTGAATCGGTACATCATCCCGTTTGACGATATTATCTATCTTTCCAGCGCCGATGATTCAACGGTCATACATACGGAGTCGCGTGAGTATGTGGCCGTTCGGCCGATGAAAGTCCTCCTGGACTCGTTACCGGCGGATCTGTTCGTCCGTGTGCATCGCAGCTATGCGGTGAATCTTCGATTCGTTCAGCGACTGGAGTATGTCATCGGCGGGCAGCTGCTTGCTCACCTGAACGATACGGAGGCGACTTCCGTGCCGGTCGGACGCAGTCATGCCCCGCAATTGAAGCGACGTTTCGGAATGAAGCCCTGACGTTCACCGACATCTGCTGTCGTTGACCGATGCAGGCGTTCCCTGACCGGAGCCCGCTTGCCTTATTTTTGAAGCCATGCCACTCTGTCCGTATGAAACAACGAATAGCTCTGATTGGCCTCTTTCTTACCGTTCCGCTTCCCATGCTTGCATCGCCCGGAACGGTATGCAGCTTCCATGCGGTGGACGTCGATGATCGATCGCTCACGGAAGAGGATCTGCGCGGTCATGTGACGATCCTCTTCTATGAAACGAAAGATGGGGGTGCGAAGAGTCGCAAACTGAAAGATGATATGAACAGCGCCTATGCCGCTCAATCGCCTGCGCTGCAGGCTGCCATGCGGCGCCTGGGGGTTATCAACGCCGCCTCGGCCCCGACACTGCTGCGACCTTTCGTTAAAACGGGTATTCGTGAAGCTTCGCGCAGAGAAGGCGTGCCGCTTTACATCGACTGGGACGGATCGGTGGGCGAGGCCTGTGGATTGAAAAGACCATCCGGAACGACCGTAGCCCTGTTTGACCGAAAAGGACGGTTGCGCATGCTTTTCGATGGAGCTACGGCACAGGCCGACACCGTCATTGGAGAGGTCGCTCGTCTTGTGGCCGAGCACTGAGAAGGGGCAAGGATCTGAATAACCACTACGACGCCATCTTCATCGGTTCGGGCATCGGTCCGATGACGGCAGCCTCTCTTCTCGCACGCCGTAAAGGATGGCGATGCCTGATTCTCGAAAGGCACTATCGCCCCGGCGGATTCACACACGCCTTTGAGCGCAAAAAATGGCGATGGGACGTCGGCGTTCACTATATCGGCGGTATGGTGCATGGTGATATACTCTACCAGTTGTTGAATTATCTCTCAGATGGCGCTTTGCAATGGACGAAGATGCCTTCGGATTTTGACGTGTTCGAGTATCCGGACCTTGTCTTCAGAGTGCCGGACGAGGAAGGGTTATACAGGGATCGTTTAAAGGAGCTCTTTCCCTCCGAATGCAGAGGGATCGACCGTTACTTCGACGATATGAAGCGAGCGATATCCTTCATGCCGGCCTATATGATGAGCCGTCTGCTTGCCGGACCGTTCGCTGCGGTCGCCGGCGGCGTGGAGCGCGTCAAGTCTCGCCTGGCGCTGCAAACGACGACCGAGTACATGAACCGTAATTTTCGCGATGAACGACTGCGAGGCTTGCTTGTGTCGCACTGGGGCGACTATGGATTACCGCCCGGTCGCAGCTCATTCTTGATTCACAGCGTTATTACGACGCATTATCTGCGCGGCGGATTCTATCCGGTCGGAGGCGGCACGGCATTATATGAAGGCATCGCTCCGTCTATTAAGCGCAACGGCGGCGACGTGGCCGTGAATCATGAGGTGCAGGAGATCCTGATGGATAAGAAAGGCCGCGTGCGCGGAGTGCAAGCGCTCTACCGTCAGGGACGACATGAAGAGCAGCGCATCTTCGAAGCGCCCGTCGTCGTTTCGGGGGCCGGTGCCGCGAACACTTACCTCAAACTACTACGGAATCCTCCTCCGTTCGCCTCTGAGCTTCAATCACTCGGGCAGAGCGGCAGCGCCGTCACCCTCTATCTCGGATTCAAGGAATCGCCTTCGAGACTCGGACTGCACGGCGAGAATCGCTGGATGAGCAACGGCTACGACCACGATCGCATTTATGAAGTGGGTGATCTGTCGGCCGGTCGCATTGAGCAGGCCTTTCTCTCGTTTCCTTCTCTAAAAGATCCGCATGCGGAAGCACATACGGGAGAGATCATCAGTTTCACCGAATACTCGGCGTTTCAAGAGTACTCCGCTCTGCCCTGGAAGAAGCGAGGAGTCAAATACGAAGAAATAAAGAATCGAATGGCCGCGGCCATGCTGACATTCGTCGAAAGATGGCACCCGGGATTACGCGATCTTGTCGAATTCGCCGAGGTTTCGACTCCTCTCAGCGTCGAACATTTTACGGGCTTTCGCGATGGGGCGATCTACGGCCTGCCTGCAACCCCCGAGCGATACCGCAAGCGATGGCTGCGACCTCAAACGCCCGTGCCGGGTCTGTATCTAACGGGGGCCGATGTGAGTTCGCTCGGGATTGGCGGAGCGCTGATGGGCGGCGTCTTTACGACTTCGTCCATTCTCGGAGCTGCCTCCTTTCCCGGAATCATCAAGGAGGCTTTGAGGAGTTAACCGTTCTCTGCGCCCTAACTAAAACAGCTCTTCGATTTTCTTGCGACGAAAAGCGAATATCTGTTCGAGCTTCGGGCGCACGATGAGGCTGTTGATCGTATTCTCAAAGAGCGGAAGAGGTAATCCGTAGTGCACGGTATCGGTCATGAGCACGCCTCCTTTTGCCTTTAAGAAAAGATGCCGGTGATGCCAGAAGCGATACGGCCCGAAGCGCTGCTCGTCGATAAAAGATACGCCTTCTTCTACATGCGTGATCTCGGTGATCCAGGAAAGCGGGATGCCGAGCAGCGGGCGCACGGTATAAGAGATGATCTGCCCGGCAAACGTGCGCTGGCCTGCACCCGAGGCGATGTCGAAGCCCATATACGTAGGCGTGATGATCTTGAGATTCGCGGGGTTTGCAAAGAATTTCCAGATATCGGCTGGCTTACCCGGAACGAACTGCTCCTGTTCAAATACGAAAAGCTTCATGTCGATACTCCAGCTAATACTCCAGACTGCGATCGGATCGGATAACGAATCGAGACAGTACCGGGGCGGATTTTAATATTGAAAGACGATGTACACGTTGTAGGCCTTGCCGTTCTCGTCGTAGATGTTGCTTAATCCCGTATAGGCAAGCAGATCCATCGTCGCCGGATCATAATCGACGAGAATGGGGGCGACTACGCTTCGCAAAATAAGGTTATCGGGAGCCAGTTGAAAGCGAACGGCCCGTCGACCGTTCACCTCAGTGTCGGCGATCTTGCGCACCCTGAAATCAAACGTCGTCAGGCGAGAGGGCACGCCGAAACGAAAGACAAGGGTCTGGCCTGCAAGCAGGGCGTCTCTGTTCTTCTTCAAATAAAGATGAAAGCCCGAGTCGACGACGAGATCCGAGCCGGCCGGTATCGATCCGCTTTTCTGGGCGCTCTGTGTATCGTCACGATGAAAGAGCGTGATGGCGCCGCCGCTCGGGCTGCATCCTTCCACATAACCGCTGCGTCGGTCTTCAAGGCGAAAGGAGGGAACGGTGGAGCCCGGCCTGTATTCGCTTCTCTTCTCTGCGAAGACTTTTTCGGCGGGGTCTTTATAGAGAAGCGTGGTCGCCGCATGCTGACCGTTTCTGTAGATCTCCGTATGGTTCTCGGAGTAAAGGAACTGTCCCGTTTTCAGATCGAAGGCGTTTCCGCGAAAGGATCGCGCGTCGACTTCTAAGACCGGAATTACTGAAAGCAGCAGGACCGGTGCAAGATAGCGGAGTCTGTTGGAGAAAGATCTGCGTGAATGTCTCTGTGCCGTGATCATGGTTCGCCTCACTTATTTTGCCGTGTCAGGCAGTTCTCGATTCTGCGGTCGCGAGAGCAGGATCTGACAGACGTTAATATAGCGCTCTGTGAAGGCCACCTCGCAGCTGGTCAGATAATACTCCCACTTTCTGATGAACGTCTCGTCGTAGCCCAGCGTCCTGATACGATCCAGAGAGGCGTTGAAATTCAGACGCCACTGTTGCAGAGAGCGAGCATAGCTGAGGCCGAAGCTTTCAAGATCATACAGGCAGAGGTCTGCCGTGCGATGAAGAGAGTTCAACACCTCGCGATGACTGAGAAGCAACCCGCCCGGAAAGATATGCTTTTGAATAAAGTCCGAGGAGTTCGCATAACGTTCGTAGCGCGGCTCCGGATAGTTGATGTACTGTAATACGGCCAGACCATCCTCTGATAGAAGCGAGGCGATTTTGCGAAAGTAGACGTCGAAGAAGCGTCGACCGAGCGCCTCGGCCATCTCAATCGAGACGATGCGATCATAGCGACCTTCTATGCGCCTGAAGTCTTGAAGACGAATCTCTATAAGATGACAAAGGCCTTCGCGTTCGATGCGCTCTTTCGCGAGAGCAAACTGCTCTTCTGAAATGGTAACAGTCGTTACTTTAACGCCATGCTCTCTGGCCGCATGGATGGCGAATCCGCCCCAGCCGCTGCCGATCTCAAGCAGGTGCAGCCCGGGACGCAGATTCAGCTTCTCGCAAATACGTTCGAACTTGCGAATCTGCGCCTGTTCGAGATTCTCAGAGGAGTCGATCGATTGATAGATGGCGGCAGAATACGCCATCGTCGGGTCGAGCATCTCTTTATAAAGAGCGTTGCCGATGTCGTAATGCTCTGCGATATTCTTCTTCGCCGTCGTTTCATTGTTCGGACGCAGAAGGTGAAGAATTCGATTGTAGAAGCCTAACGCTCCGACAAGCAGATGCTGCACGGTCGCCGCGCTCAGCGTGGGCGTCGATCGGGAGTTCTGCACGAACCACTCAAGGGCCCGGTAAAGATCGGGCGAGTCGAAATAGTCGAGCATAAACGCCTCGCCGAAGCCGACCTCTCCGAAGAGAACGACATGGGCGAAGAATCGGCGGTCTTTCACATGTATGATGGCGGGGACTGCATCGCCGCTATCGCCGAACACAAAGCCTGTTCCGTCTTCTTTGAACACATGCAGGGCTCCGATGTGGTTTCGAGCGAGAGCCGAGACAAAGACGCGCTCGAAGATACCGCGCGGCGAGGTGGGCTCGGGCGAGGCGGATGCTTGAGGTGTTGCCGGTGTCGTACGGGCGACGGGCGTGTTTTTTATTTTATTTCTTTCGAGGATCGTAGTGTTTGCTCGTTTCATAATCAGGCCTCCTGATACTTCTTTTTCTGTGTTTTGATAATGGCTGCGTCCGTTTCGCCCTTTGTATAGAAAGGAATCTTCTTTAAATAGAGAAGCAGCGCATGCCAGTGAATGCCGGCAATAATACGCAGCGTGACGAACGGGATGCGAAAGAACTCGTAAAGCAGAGCAGCGTTGCCGTAAGGTCTGCGTCGGCCCGTAAGTGTGGCTCGTAGAAGAATCTCTTTTTGTGAGTTAACTGTATAACCCGAGTCGACGATAAAGAATAGCTGTTTTTCTCGCGCATCTCTGAAATGAAAAAACAGATCGGTATCGTGTTTGAGAAAGGGCGATACGTAAAAGTTCTTCTCGCTCTGAAAGCGATAAAAGCCTCTGTCATCGGCAAGATCACGGCAATCGATCAGGATCGGATGCTGCTCTCCGAACGTATTGTTCACCTCGGCCAGAACGGCCATCAGACGATCGTTTCGGTAACAGTAGTAAAACGATACGGGATTGAAGACGTAGCCGAGCACGCGCAGATTCGTAAGAAGGAGGATCTGCTCCGGTTCGGGAAGACCAGAGCTAACCACATACTCCCGGACTTTCTGCGATGTGCTGAGAGGCTGTCCATCTTGCAGAAATTTAAAGTGATCACGGTCGTAGAACGAAAACAGGTTGAATCGATTCACCGATACAAGAGGCCCCGTTGTTTCAAGCCCGTCGAGATCGAGCAGGAACATGTAGGTTTTCGCTCGCAACGTATGCGGACGAACGGCGGCCTTTGCTCGTGTGCGCGCATGCGTCACCACGGTATCGAAAAGGGCATGCATCACGACCACCTCCCCGCCGTTTCTAAGGGCCTTACTACCGGTTCGCGCACAAGCCGCTCGACGACTTGCAGAGCCGAAAGAAGGCCATCCTCATGGAAGCCATAGCGAGAATAGGCGCCAGCAAAATAAACGGGACCAGTTTCGTTCAAATCCTGAAAACGCTTCTGTGCAAGGAGCGAACGCATGTTGAAAAGCGGATGTTCGTATTCGATCTCTCGCACGATCTTATCCTCGCGGATCTGATCGATCTCGTTGATCGAGACGAAATAGTCCGTATCGGTGGGCAGATTCTGCAGACGGTTCATGTGATACACGGTCGTCTGTCCGGCATCGTCGATCTTGTAATTCCAGGCCGACCAGATTCGCTTGATGGGCGGCATAACCGATGCATCGGTGTGCAGCACCGCTTTATTGGGATGATACGGGAATTGCGAGAGAATATCTTTTTCAAGCGGCGTCGCATCGACAAGCATACGCAGCGTATCGGGCGCATGGCTGGCCATGATGACGGCGTCGAAGCTGTAGACCCGCAGCGAAGTCGTCACCTCCACCGAATCGGGCCCGAGACGCTTTACCGATAGCACCGCTTCACCGCTGTGCACGTCTTCTTTCAAAAGAGAGCGAATGCGATCGAGGTAGGTGCGGCTTCCGCCCTTCACCGAGTACCACTGATGATGGGTATTCAATCCGAGCAGGCCATGATTTTCAAAGAAGCGGATGAGCGCCGCCGCCGGGAAATCAAGCATCTGATCCATCGGCGTCGACCAGATGGCCGAGCCCATAGGCAGGATGTAGTTCTCGCGAAAGGCATCGTCGAATCCTTTTACATCAAGATACTCGCGCATCGTCCAGGACTTATCAAGCAGCAGCCCGGAATGCAGATCGGCCGGCGCCTCGGCGTTGAAGCGATTCGCCTCAAGCAAGAAACGATAGTACCAGGGACGCAGCAGATTGCGGCGCTGCGCAAAAAGTCCGGATAACCCCGATCCGCAGTACTGAATGCCCGTGCGACGGTTCCAGACCGAGAATCCCATCGATGCCGGATGCTGTTCGATTTCAAGATCGGCGAACAGGCGCAGCAGATTCGGGTAGGTAACGTGGTTTAAGACGATAAAGCCCGTATCCACGGGGACGAGCCTGTCTTTTTCTTCGACGGTGATCGTATTCGTATGTCCGCCCGGTCGATTCTCTTTCTCGAAAACCGTGACGTCGAATTGATCTTTCAGATAATAGGCGGCTCCCATGCCCGAGATTCCGCTTCCGATGATGGCAATACGTTTCATTCTTTCCCTCTGGTTTCTTTTCTGTTAGACGCCGTTTTTGAGATGGCGCCTAATCTTTCAGGCTCAGCGTTCGTTTATAACCGTAGCCGCCGAAGTGAACATGGCGCACGCCTGTCTCTTCTTTGATGCGATTGCGCAGTCTTTCGATCTCTTCTCGTTTGCGTGGGATGACGACGGAAACGCTGACGCTGCGATACTGCTCTTTTTGAAGCTCTTTAATCAGATGCTCTTCAGGCAGCATCCCACAGAAGCGAACCGGCACGCGGTAATAGAGAAGTCGCGCATAGTGTAGCAGCGCTCCCAGTTCATGCTCGTCTCCTGGAAAACTCGTCACAAGCCACAGCGGCGGCTGATTGGTCTGAAGCCATTGGACGCGCGACAGGATGTATCCGCGCAGCCAGTGCGAGAAGGCGTGCTCATCGGCTACAGAGAGGATGCCCTTGCTCCAGGCCTCTCCCGTCAGCATCACGGCAGGATGCACGCTTTTGCGAATCCACTGCGGAAGGGAGTAACTCTCAAGCGCATTATTGAAATGACCTTCGAGCGTTCGGAATTCGCTGCGCGAGATCGCGTTCAAAAGCGACCACTCCTCGTCACGAAACAGCACCTGCGATGAAAGCAGCTCGTTACGAGAAAGGGTGATGATGGATTTCAGTTTGTGCCCCGCTGAGAGTCGCTCCTGCACGCTCAGCAGAATGCGCAGGTCGTCGTTGTCGTAGTAATGGTAGCCGTTATCAGCCTGGACAGGCGCCAGAAGCCGAAATCGCTCCTGCCATTTGCGGATGCGAGCCGGCGATAATCCGGTCAGGCGGGATAGGTCTTTGATCAGGAACTTCACATCCACATTGTAGAACCTTTTTGTCGAATAGTCGAATGTTTTTTGATAAGATTCGACATTTTTCTTTCTTTTTGGCCCCTTCTCGGCTATTATGGGAGTATGAACCGTCCGAATCGGCCCGTTTTCCTCTATTGGATGCGTCGCGACCTGCGAACCGATGACAACAGGGCCCTTTTTGAGGCCTGGTCAGCAGCCTCTCGTGCCGGAGCCGATCTTCTGGCCGTTTTCTGTTTTGATCCACATATTCTGGAACCGCTTCCTCGCTCGGATCGCCGGGTCGGATTCATCGTTGATGCGCTTCGAAACGTCGCCGATGCAGGGCTGCCTCTGATCAGCTTTTACGGGCCGCCCGCCGATATCTTCGAAGGCCTGAGCCAGAATCTGTTTGTTGCCGGCGTTTTTGCAAACGAGGATTATGAGCCCTATGCACGGGCCCGAGATGCACAGGTGAAGGCCGCCCTCAATCGCAGGGGCATTCCGTTTCATCTCTTCACCGATCACGTTATTTTTCATCCCGAGCAGATCTTAAAGAACGACGGTCTTCCCTACCATGTCTTCACGCCTTATTCCCGACGCTGGAAAGACAGGTTCTTTCAGAGCGTCATCAGTCCTCTTGATGCGCCAGATTTCGCGCAGCTGCCGTCTGTGGAGTTGAACGGGCAAGCAGGGCGCCAGTGGCAAGAGCTCTTCGAGATGCGCCGCCGCATCGCGGAGAGGGCGGGGCGTAATATCAAGGGGGATGCTGCAGCGACGATCTCTGAGGAGCGTCTTCTTGCGGCAGCGCAGATCGGATTTCAACCCGAACCGCATGGCCTTCTTCTTACTCCTGAGCCTTTGCGTATTCCAGATCGTATTATAGAGCGTTATGCAGAAAGTCGTGATCTGCCCGCTCTTGCAGATGGAACGACGCGACTCGGCCCTCATCTGCGCTTCGGTACCGTTTCGATTCGTCGTCTGGCGAACGCAGCGCGCCATCATCCCGTTTTTCTGAACGAGCTGATCTGGAGGGAATTCTTTCAGATGATTCTATATTATTACCAGGGCATCGATCAGGAATTCCGACCGGAGTTTCGGATACTGCGTGAGTTCTGGCGAGATCCTGACCGCTCAGCTGATGCACGAAGAGACTTTGAGGCCTGGAAAGGCGGAAGGACGGGTTATCCGCTTGTTGATGCCGGTATGCGCGAGCTGGCTGTAACGGGCTTCATGCATAATCGTGTGCGTATGGTCGTCGCCTCGTTCTTATGCAAGCATCTGCTGATCGACTGGCGCATCGGCGAACGCTATTTCGCAGAGCAGTTGCTTGATTTCGAGCTTGCCTCGAATAACGGGAACTGGCAGTGGGCGGCGGGAACGGGATGCGATGCCGCTCCTTACTTTCGCATCTTCAATCCGGAGCTGCAGCAGAAGAGGTTTGATCCGCAGATGCAGTATGTGCGACGCTGGCTGCCAGAATACGGAACGGATCGTTATCCGCCTCCGATCGTCGATCATAAGGCGGCAAGGGCTCGCGCTCTGGCCTTTTATGAGAGAGTCAGAACGCAGAACCCTTCTTGAATTACGACCACATCGATTCCGAAGTCGCATTGGAGATGGCTTCGGTCTTTACAGGCGGCAAGCTCTGGGCTGAAGCCTAACGACTGAAGATGGAAGACAGGCCCATCAGATTCTGCGCCGTTGATGTCAGATTCTTCGACGTCGCTCCCATCTCTTCTGAACCGGCGACGATCTGCTGCATGGCCTCGTTCATCGAAGAGATACCTTTTGCGATGCTGTTTAACGCCTCTTTCTGCTCGGCCGAGAAATCAAGGATGCGAGACGCCTCCTGCTCGACAAGCTTCAGCGATTCGCCGGCCGCCTCGTTCAGAGCGCTTTCTTTCTTCGTGAGCTGTACGATGAGGTCGACGCTGCTTCCGAAGGCAGAGATCTGTCCGATCATCTTTCCAAGCACCTCAGAGAAGGCCTGCAATTTCTTGCTGACGAGATTGATCTCGTCATGGCTGTTTTCGAACAGGATGTTGATCGATTTCAGGTTGTTGGACGTATCGTCGGCAAGCTTGCCGATTTCATGGGCGACGACGGCAAAGCCGCGACCGGAGTCTCCGGCACGGGCCGCTTCAATCGATGCATTGAGAGAGAGCAGGTTGATCTTCTCAGAGATCTCGTCGATGACGCCGACCGTATCGCGCATATCGTCGAACTTGGAAGCGGCCGACATCATCACCTTCTGAACGGCGTTGATCTCTTCGCGTGATTTCTCGACCGACAGATTCAGATCGCTGCGAATACTCAGAGCGGAATTCGTCTTCTCGCTTACGTCGGTGACGACTTCGTGCAGGCTGTGCATCTGCAGCTGCACGGATTCGGTGGCGCTGGCCTGTCTCTGCGCTACGCCGAATAGATTCTCTCCGCTTGCGGCGAGCTCTTCGACGGTCGATGAGATCTCTTCGATAAAGGCCGCCTGCGTTTGCGTGTTGTCGGCGAACGATTCGGCTGCCGCCGCCATCTGTTCGGCCGACGAGGCGAGCAGGGCCGCCGTATCGTTTGTTTGAACGAGAATCCGTTCGATGCTTTCTCTGTTGCGCTGGCTCTCGTTCAGAGATCGTTCGATGGAATGGTAGGCCTTTTCTGTGTTGCGAATGTATGTAAAAAGAATGATCGTGAGGATGATGATGGCAATCAGGTTATCCATCAGATATTCCGACGCCTCTTTCTCGGTGAGCAGCTCGATCTGCCTTGAGAAGACGGTGAATCCGATAAGGCAGGCGATGTGCAGAGCGGCGTAAACAAGGACGGTGCGCTTTCCCGTAATCAGAGTCGCCATCGCAAGCAGCGGAAAAACGAAGGCGATCGTATCGGTGACCGAGGTAAGATCGAGTTCGCCTGCCGTCGTAAACATGAGCAACCACAGATAGGAGCTCATAGGAATCAAGAGCAGGTGGGCGGCCGGCCCGCTTCTGCCGGCTTTTGTGAGAAGAAGGGCGCCCAGAAGAAAGACCTCAACAGTGAGAATGCCGAGCACCGAAACATGGAAGATGGGATGCTTGAATACGCTGATCAAGAATGTCAGAATGACGAGTAGAAGTAATCCGGCTGCGCCTCCGACCCCGCCGATGATGGCGGCCCGCTGCTGTTCGCGCATATCTCTGTTCTCGTAGGCGGTAAGGAACCAGCGCTTCGGTGATACCATCTGTTTCTCCTGCTATTCAATCTCGAATGGGCCCGGTGCGAGCAATTTAAGTAAGCTACCGATATGCTGCACGTCCAGGGTTTCGAGATCCGTTCTCGAATCAATCAGTGCTTTTTTCTCTGAGGCAGTGGATTCAGCAACACCGATTTGTGAGGCGTCGGGATTGTCGCAGATGGGTCTTCTGGTTGAGTCTGAAAAACGCTGGACGCGAGTTTCAGCGTCTGTATGATCAGGCTGCTTCGCGAGAACTTTGCGATCACCTCAAGCCAACGGAGATAACTATGACTCAGGAACGAATCGATCAGATGCTCAGTCCCTATACGGAAGACGACTATACGGTAAAGCTGCTCAAGGCCGTGTATGGGGTCATCCCGGGCTCACCGGCCTTTCAATTCTATAACAGCTTTGAAGGCGGATTGCGCCGCATTCGTCCCGATCTCAGCGAAGCCGATCTCGCTCAGGCGCGGCAGATCGTCGCCGGCGAGGATTTTCAATCGGCCCTTACGGTTCTCGGTTACATCGATACGGGCGATAAGCTTATCGCCGGCTATGCAGGTTTAAAGAACGTCCTCAATCTTTTCGGCATGGGCAGCAGCGGCCCGCAGAAACGCACGTTTGAATCCGATCCGCAGCAGACGCTTGATGCCGGCGTTAAGGCCCTTGCCATCGCCTTTGCCACCTATCGCTTTCTTCCAGGCGATCTTACGACGAAAGTGAAGTCGCTTAAAGATATTCCGGCGGGAGTGGAGCTTTTGCTTTATTATGGAGCGGTCGAGGTGGCGCTTCCCTTCGCCGACAACATCGTCGGCGCAGGCGGCGAGGTGATCTCAAAGCTGATGAAGGCCGGCGGAGATATTAAGAGCAAATTCTCGGCCATCCCCGGCGTTGGTTCAATCGGTGATGCGCAGGGCATGCTCGACGGTATGAGTTCGATGATGGATCAATATGTCGGTATGGCAAAGGATCATGTCGGCACGATTGCGACGAAGATTAAAGAATTCATGCCTGCCATGGCTAACGCCGCCGACAGCATTACCGGTGCGGCGGCAACGGGCGCCGACCTTCTGCCCGTTTGGAGCTTCCTCGGTGGACGTTTTGCCGCCGAAGCGGCTGCCTATCGTATCGGTCGTTAATTGACACAGGCTCTTGTCCTGACGGTCAAGAGCCTGCTGCCTTTCACTCCGGGTTGCATCATCCGAATCGGTACGGTGGGGATAAACTCATTTACCGGCGCGCAGGCGTTCAGTGAACGAGTATATGTCGTAGATCCGACGGCAGGCGAGCGATCGTATGCGGCGAAGGGTGTGCGGGCGGCTCTTTCTGATAACCCCATTTACACCAGACAGCAGTCGCTTTAAGATTCTCTGCGGCCTGCATGTCGGCCTGCGAGTCTCCGATCATGAAACGTTCGGTCGGATGAAGGCCAAGCCTTGCAATGGCATCTTCTATGGGAGCGGGATCAGGTTTGCTCTTTGCATGGCTATCAAAACCGATGACTTCGGTAAAGCACGATAGCAGCTGCAGCTTTTCAAGAAGCAATCGACTCAGGCTTTCGGGCTTATTCGTGTAAAGGAAGAGCTTTCCGTGGCGTGCCAGTTCGGGAAGCGTCGATACAATGCCTTCATAGGCCGTCGTATGATCGACGATATGAGCGGCATAGTTCACCTCATATTTCTGTACAAGCGCCTCAGGTACGGGCTCGCCTTCTTTACAGAGTTCCGGAAAGCAGCTGCGATAGAGAAAGTCCATACCGCGAATCACAAGCGTTCGCAGCAGATCATCGGGCAGTTCGGGCAGTTCGTAGATGCGGCGCACGCGATTCACGCTCAGCGACATATCGGTGCGACTGTCTTCAAGCGTGCCATCAAGATCGAAGATAAAAAGCGGTTCTGACATAGGATTCCTTTTCAGGAGGCGCTGTAGCTGCCTTTATAAGTTCCTTCGGATTGCAGCTCTTCCATGCGACCTTTTCCATCGCCGTGTTCGGTGACGCTGCGCTCTCCACTTTCAGAGCCTTTATAGGCGCGAAAGGGCCGGTCGTTATGCACCTTCACCTCATGCGCCATGCCGCCCGGTATGATCAGAATATCGCCGGCTTCGATGGTAACAGGACCGCCATCGAAATGAAAGGTGATCACCCCTTCGACTGCTCCACGAATCTCTGCGTAATCGTGTGCATGGCGACTGCGTTCAAACCACGGCGGAACGGTCTGCAGATCGTAAACCTTGAAGCCATGTCGCTCCATCTCGGCTCGAACGGATTCTTCGGTCGGCGGCTCTTTATGAGGCCATTTGTGAACGGAAATGCCGGTGGAAAAAATACCATGAGAAGACATAGATACTCCAAAAGGGTTAAAGGTCATGGGGGCGGATCGTCAATCGCTTGTTGGCACGTGTGCGTTCGATCGCCCGATCGATCATCTCATGAACGCGACGATTGATGGCTTCGAGCGTTTCCTCGGAAAGCTTGAGATCCTGCTGGCTTACGTAGGCGCGAACACGGGAGCCGACAACGAAGCTCTGATTTTCTGAAGTGGAACTCATCGCAATCTGGCCGGTTTTCTGACGGCCTGAGCTACAGTAAAATGTGTTTTACCGGCTCGTAAAGTGCATTTTTTTAGCCAGGGAATGGCTCATAAGAGAAAGACGGCCGGCATAACGGGCGGCGCAGGCTACATCGGATCCCATATCATCGCAGATCTGCTGGAACGAGACGTCGAGGTCTATGTACTCGACAACTTCTCGACGGGCAATCGTAGGAATCTTTTTGAGCATCCGCACTATCATCTGATAGAAGGAGACGTGCGCGACCCAAACGCCGTCCAAGCCTTCCTCGCTCATCGGCCCGACGTCGTCTTTCATTTCGCTGCAAGCAAAGCGGCCGGCGAATCGATGGTCGATCCGGTAAAGTACAGCGATAACAATCTTCGCGGAACCCTTCTTCTTATAGAAGAGCTCGTTAAAGCCGGCATCGGCAGCTTCGTCTTCTCGTCTTCGGCGGCCGTCTACGGCGATCCGCAGTATATTCCGCTCGATGAGAAGCATCCTCGCATCCCGGCGAACTTTTATGGTTATACGAAGATGGTCATCGAAGACACGCTTGAGTGGTACTCCAGACTCACGGGTTTGCGATACGCCTCCCTGCGTTATTTTAACGCTGCCGGCTATGATGTAAAGGGCAGGGTGCGCGGCCTTGAGAATCAGCCGCAGAATCTGCTGCCCATTGTCATGGAGGTTGCGGCCGGTATGCGATCGGAGCTGCAGATCTTCGGAGACGACTATGACACGCCCGACGGCACCTGTATTCGGGACTATATTCATGTGAACGATCTGGCAAGGGCGCACATCCTCGCCATGGAGCATCTTCTTCAAAAGCGAGAGAACGTCACGGTCAACCTCGGCTCTGAAAAAGGGTTATCCGTAAAAGAGATCGTCGAACAGGCTCGCCGGATTACCGGCCGGCCCATCCCGGCAAGGGTGGTCGGTCGACGCCCGGGCGACCCGGCTGCGCTGTATGCGTCGGCGGCGAAGGCGGCCGCGGAGCTGAACTGGCGTGCCGAGGTCTCTGACGCCTCGAAGCTGATTGAATCGATGTGGAGCGTTTACCGGGAGATCAAGCCTTGAACCGACCGAGTCTGATCGCCCCTCTCTTACTGTTTGTAGCAGGCGCGCTTTTTTCCGCATGCGACCGTCAGCGCGCCGTCGTCGACTATGCAGAGGATATGCTTGAGGCAGGCGAGTTTGAACGTGCCCTTGAACTGATCAACCGGGTTGATTCGATCCACAATACGCCCGAGCTCGATGCTATGCGCGGCACAATCCTTTCGCTTGAGCCGTCGACGATGGTGGATGGCATCTTTCTTATGAATCGTACCGTCGACGGCCTGGACGATCCCAGGTTGCGACGTAATCTCTTTCAGCTCTATCTCGATACGAAGTTATACACCAACGCCGGCCAGCTTGTTTCGGGCGAGCGCGTCGGCCCCGAGAAGTTTTTCAGACGCGATATCGTGCGCATGAGATCGGTTATGCGCTGCTTTGAGTATCCTGATCCGGCATCTGCAAAGAAGCTGCTGGAAGATCTGCCGCGCAAAGAGGAGAAAAACGACGATTTTTTTGCTCCAGCTCGCGACAGCTCGCGGCTTTTTGCACTGCTCTGTCTTGGAAGAGGCATTCGCAACGCTTCGAAAGAGGCGGATCTTTACTGGGTTCTGGATAACACAAAGCGCGACGAGAAAATCAAATCGTTACCCGCTTACAGTCGCCCTCAGCTTGAAGGTCTTGTCGCAGCCTTTCAGGAGTTGATGACCGTTCCCGAGGACGACGATCTGGCCCGGCGCAGCCGTTGCGAGATGATGGCCCGCATGGGAAGCGAAGACGTCGCCTCGTCGCCGCCGGATGTCGTGCAACAAGAGCTGAGCGAATGTAGAGAGAGTTATCCAGGATCGCTTGTTCTGCGTCGCATCTGGCCGGCCAATCTCGATGGCCTGAATGCCGAAAAAGGAGGGCCCATGCTCTTTGACGAAAGCCCGTTTTTTCCGGTGTATGTACCCAGGCCGGAGTTTGAACCTGTCGCCGAAGACTCGCTGCCCGATCCGAATTACCCGGTCATACGTCCGCAATAGTCCCGTCCGCACCGGCTCTCACCCCGCGGGTGGCACTTTGTTGTCTGGCTGAGTGCCAGGCGGGGTTCGACCCGGTGCGGACGGGATGGGATTGGTGGAACCGGAGCTATAAGGCTGCATCGCTCCCTCCCGATGTTCCACCCGCACCAGCCCTCACCATGCGGGTGGTGCTCTGTTGTCTGGTTGAGCACCAGGCCTGGTTCGAGCCGGTGCGGGTGGAACGAAACTCCTGGCATGGAGCAATGCAGCCGGCTTTGGTGAGACGGGAGATGCGCTTGTATTGCCGGTGTTCCACTCTCCAGCCTGCCCGCTCCCCCTGCGTAGCGGAGCAGGAGTGCGGAGCGGCCGGAAGGGCAGACGGGCGAATCGGTGGCATCGCCTGGGCTACGCTTGAAACATAGCTGATGCGGGACACATCTGAGGTATCCACCTTTTCCACCTCGAGCCTGAAAAGAAATAATCTATCAATTAATCTGATCAGCGCAGGTATCTTTTGATTTAAGATAGAGTGCACAAGCCAACAAGACAGACGTTTCGAATGCACGGCAGCTTTCAGCAGTCCCTGTGCCAGCGGCTATCCGTGCTGGACAGGATGCACTAACACCGAGTGTTAGCATGCAGGTTTTTTCTTCCGCCTCCATGTCCTCTTGGAATTCGCATTGTTCACGCGGCGATGTACAAGTTAAAGGGATCAATAACACGCAGTTTACAAAGAGAACCTGTATTAATGCTATTTTTTTCGATAATTTCATATCAACTATTCCCTGGGAATTCTCTGTAGATCTGCTCTGATTCGCGTTCCGATCAATCTTTCTCACGAGATTCCTGTGCATTTCCGCAGAAACCATTGCCTTTGATACGGAACCATAGGTCTCAGCTGATGCCTGTGCACTCGCTGGAAGCCGGATTCAGTCGGATAACCTTCTTGATTCTTTACGATTTTCGGAAAGATAGGCAGATCCGATTCTCTTGAGCATTTTGATCTTGCATCAAGATACTTCGCGCAGGTGAGCAGCGCCCTATCAGTTGTTTGGTTACACTGCTCGATAGTTGCTGTGCCTTGCGCGATTTTTTCCGGGCACTTCATCATTGAATATGACATCAGGATGCAGAGACCTTCCCATTCTTCAGGAGTTTCGTGCCACTCACATGTCTCCCGTTGCGATACGCATCCGGTAAAGGCGATGAGAACTAATGCTGTCACGAAGTTTACTGTTCTCAGTCTATCGTCCATTGGTCGCTCCGACAACTTCCTTACAAATCCCTGACAATATACGGTCTTTCATTATTGATACTCTGTATTGCTCTTGCCGCCTTCTGAGCTTCTCCGGAATAAGCCGTTGGCGGCAAGCAGATATTCTGATCCGGCCTGAGTTTGTGGTACTACAATGCAGCCTGGTGCCGAAAGACTGAACAGGGCGATAACGCTGCCGAACCGGTAGACCGTAACCGGTACAAGGCCAGGAGCTTCGTCGGGGGCACAGGTGTTCCACTTTCCAGCCTGCCCGCTCCCCCTGCGTAGCGGAGCAGGAGTGCGGAGCGGCGACGATTGACGCAGGAGTGCGTGCGGCCGGTTCTGGTCAGACAGGCGAAAGGCTGGCATTCCAGAGGCTCCCGGGGCTTTCATTCCAGCCCCATCACTCTCGCCCGAAAGCGAGCCACGGAGGGCAGAGCGGCCCGACCTGGCGCAGGATCGCGCCACTGTCGGGTGAGGGCGAGAGTGATGGGGCCATTGCTTGACAGTCTCCCTGACGGAAGTGAACTGGCGCCGTGACTGCTGTTCTTGTACTGGAAAATGGCCTGATATTTCGAGGCCGATCATTTGGAGCCTCTCAGGAGTCGACCGGCGAGGTCTGCTTCAATACGTCGATGAGCGGATACCAGGAAATCCTGACAGATCCGTCCTACTGCGGACAGATTGTGACGATGACCTATCCCATGATCGGCAACTACGGCGTGAACGAGTTGCATGATCAGTCCGGTCGTGTGCAGTGCGCCGGATTTGTGGTGAAGCAGTATGTGCGTCGTCCTTCGAATCATCTCTCGCAGCAGTCTCTGGGCGACTACCTGATCGAGCAGGGCATTCCCGGCATCGAAGGCATCGATACACGGAAGCTCGTTCTGACGCTGCGCAACGAAGGGGCGATGCGAGGCGGCATCTTTCAGGGCGCCTATAACCCTGAGATGCTCGAGCGAGTGCGTTCGATTCCGTCGATGACGGGCCAGGATCTGGCGACGGTGGTGACGACGACGAAGCCCTATGTGTTCGGCTCGACCGAGGGCAAACGTTATAAGATCGCCGTGCTTGATTTCGGCGTGAAGCGTGCTATCCTGCGTTACCTGAATGAGAGCGGATTCGAGGTCCACGTCTTCCCGGCCGGAACGTCCTTCGATGATCTGAAAGGATTCGACTGTTATTTTCTCTCGAACGGTCCGGGCGATCCCGAGCCGCTTCATACGCCCATTACGACGACGCGTTCGCTTCTGGATTCGGGCAAGCCGCTCTTTGGCATCTGCCTCGGTCATCAGATCCTCGGGCTTGCGCGCAACTGGAAAACGTATAAGCTCAAGTTCGGCCACCGCGGCGGTAACCAGCCCGTGCGCGACGTGCGGACCGGACGCGTCGAGATTACGGCGCAGAACCACGGCTTCGCCGTAGACACGACGGGCGCCGGAGGGTTAGACATCATCTACACGAACCTGAACGATCAGACGGTCGAAGGCTTTCGCGACACGGCGGGGCCCGTGATCAGCGTGCAGCATCATCCCGAGGCGAGTCCGGGGCCGCATGATTCGCTGCATATGTTCGCCGATTTCTACCGGATGGTCGACGCCCATTACGCAGGACGGCGCTGAGCATGAAACGTTTTACGGAACATCGTCCACTCGGCTCATCGCTTTTTCTGGCTCTGATCTTGCTTTTCGCGTCTGCATGTTCTTCTGCCGACGAGAAGCAGGCGCAGATCAAAAAATTCGATAAGAGCACCGTAGAGGGAGAGCGCATAAACTCCGTTCGTCTGCTTGTCGGAACACGACCGATCACCGATATCGATTACGAAGACGGCTCCGCTCTGGTGAAGCTCTTCCGTCAGGGGCGGGCGACTCCGAAAGAAGTGGAGAACTTCCTCATTGAAAAATCCATCGTCGATCAGGTCGCCGAAGAGGAATCGATTGTCGTCAGCGATGAGCGCATCGATAACGAGATCAAGCGCCGTATGGAGATGGCGAAAGAGACCGATGAAGAGGCCTTCAAGGCGCGCATCGAGCGTGAAACGCAGGTTTCGTTCCGGCTCTGGAAGGAAAGCCTGCGCTATCAGATGGTGCGACAGCAGATCGTTCAGATCAAAGTGACGATTCCGCAGCCTGATGAAAAAGAGGTTGAAAAGTTCTATAAACAGAACGCTCACCGTGTCGGCGTGGAGCTGCTCTTTCGTGAGATCGTTTTTCCTGTTGCTCCGACGATCGCCGCCGAGCGAGAAATCGATAAGCGCGCACGCCAGGTTCATTCACAGGTATCGGCGAATCCGGCGAGTTTCGGCGACGTAGCGCGATCGCTTCCCGAGAACGTATCTGCATTCAAGGCCGGCGGCGGCATTCGTCTCTGGATTCCCATCGACGACCTGGCACGTGAAGATCGCGTGCTTGCCGGTATGCTGTATAACCTTCCTCAAGGAGCGGTTTCGCCCGTCTTCCGTGACAGCACGAACCGATATCGCATCGTTCTGCTTGAAGGGAAGCGCCCCGTTTCTCTTGAGAAGATTCGCGAGATGATTCGCATGCAGCTTTTCTACGATAAAGCCGACGAATCCTTCGAACGCTGGATCGAGGAACGTAAGCGCAACCTCGTCATTCGAAAGCCCGGAGAGCCTCAGGGGAAATGACGAACAGGGTTATCCTCTGTCTGGAATCTCCTCCCGTTCTGCATGAGGAACTGCTCGCGTCTTCTGTCAGACGCCTCGGCGATTTTATTCACCCTCTATCCAATAAACCGGAACTTGATATACTGTGTAATGAATCAGCCGCTTCTCAGGCAGAGCGGTTGGCGACGGCGATCAACGAGAAGATCGGCCCTGTGAACGTTCGTTCTTATTCCGGTCCGATTGCCGTTGCCCTGTATGCCTGCATCTCCGTTGATGAGGTGGCCGTCGTTTTCCCGGGCATCGTGCCGTTTCTTGACGTCAGGCAGGGCATGCAGATGCTCGAACGCCATCTGAAGTTCCGCACGCATTATTCTTACTCCGATACGGCCGTTCCGGGGTTCCTGTTTGATATCGTATCGGGCGATCTTTTTACCGATATGCCGCCTGAGGGCATGCAGCAGCCGACGATTGAGGCGCTGAGAGCCTTCTGCTTTCGCAATATTCAGGATGTCGATATCGATCTGCATTATGCGACGCCCGATCTGCGCGCCTATCGCCTGCGTCTTGATTGTCTGGACGCCCGTTCCGCCGATCGTGCTCTTCGTGTATATCGTAAATACCCAGACCTTGTACACGAACAGCTGTCGGATGTCGTGCGTTCTGAGGCGGATCTCTGCGGACGGCAGCCGTCTTATCTGGAGATCGAGCTCACGACGGAGCAGGCCGTGCAGCCGACAGTCTACCCGACCACTGAGAAGCATTCGTTAGACGAAGAGCAGGCGTCGCTTATCCTGAAATCATTGCGTGCTTTTCCGCTTGAGAACGATGTGACCGTCTGCATAGGCGGACGGGGTGATCCGTTCGCCTATGCCGGTCTGGACGACTTTGTCGCCGCACTTTCTGCGATCGATGTGGTGAAGGCCCTTTATATTGAGACGCCGGGAGTGGGCCTCACTCGGTCCCGCCTGGAGTCGTTAGTCGCTTCGTGGATGGGATCGAATCAATCGAAGCGATCGCCGTCGCTGATAACGCTGATCGTAAGGCTGCCGTCATTGAAACAGGCACAGTACCGCCGCTGGATGGGAGCGGACCGCCTGAATGACGTTCTTTCCTTTCTTGATTCCATCTGTGTGAATCCGGTTGCGATGAACGTCTGCGCCGAGATGATCCGACTGCCTGAGAATGAAGAAGAACTCGATAGCTTCATGAAACGCTTCCCGGCCGACAAGGTGCGGCCACTGATCGGCAAATACAGTCGCTTCGGCGATGCTCTTCCGGCTCTGGACGTCGTCGATCTCAGTCCTCTGAACAGGGATTACTGCCGTCATCTTGCCTTTGATTTCTTTATTAATGCAAAGGGCGAGATGCCTGTATGCAGACAGAAGCTTTCTGGAGGCCCGACCCTGCGCGAGAGCGATCTGCTCTCGGTCTTTGAGTCGCGACGCAATTTGCATCTCTCATGGATGAAGGGCGAGTATGAGAGCGTGTTGCCGCAATGTGCCTCATGCGACGACTGGTATTTCTTTAACGCATGAAAGCCGCCGTATTGATACAGGCGCGAAGCCGCTCCACCCGTCTGCCGGGAAAATGCTTTCTTCCGATACCGTTCAGGAATTCAACCAATGCGAGCGCTGACACGGCATTAAAGTCTGAAGTTTCTGCGAAATTGGACGGAGGCGAAGCCATAACGCCCTCCCGAGAATTTTCAATAGTCGAACGAGTCTTCTCGCAGGTTGTTCGCAGTGAAATCCCCTCATACTTCGTCATTCCCGATGATGATGAAGATCTCAGGCGGCATCTTATCGAGAAAAAGCTGCCTTTTCTTACAGGGCCCGAGCATGATGTGCGGGAGCGGTATCGTAAGGCGGCGACTGCCTTGCATCTTGATGTGATCGTGCGGGCAACGGCCGACAATCCGTTTACTGATCCGGATCATATTGTCCTTTCTTTGAATCGTATGAAGGAAGTCGGCGTCGAGCTGTTCTCTTTTACCGATCTTCCTCTTGGAGTGGCCGTGGAGGTCTTCACGATGCAGGCCTTGATGACGGACACGCCAGAAGAAAAGGATATACACCGGGAGCATGTCAGTCTTCATATCAAGCATCATCCGGAACGTTTCGCCGTGCTGCATGAGTCGTCGCCCGTTATGATGTCCTGGCGCAGGCGAACGCAGTATGGCGGCCCGCTTCCCCGTCTGACCGTTGACGAGCGGCGCGACTATGATACGCTGGTCGCCGTGGCGGAAAGGCTTGAAGAGGATTCCTTGATCGGCTTACTTGATCTGTTTCTTGCCATGCCTGGTTTATTTGAAGGCAATCGTGATGTGGAACAACTACGTTTCGACAGGGGCTGATCGTCGCATCCTTATCCTTGCTCTTGATTCCGGAGCAGGGCACAGGGTGCGTATGGAAAGGCTGAAGCGCCAACTCGATGAAAAGGGCATGCCCTGCCATCTGCGAATGATCGCCGACGATGAAGAGCAGGCCAGGCAGATCGTCGCCTCAGAGCCGGTCGATCTCTTGATCCTTGATGCGCGAGACATGGACCCCGGAGCCTTTGGCGATACTCGGGTGCTTGCGATCGATAACATGCATGCTCGAAGAAAAACGACGGACAGCGGCATTGTCTTCTATGATACGCTTCCGCATCCCGATCTCGACGATCGCTTTGACGAGATCTTCAGACGCATCCTTTTTGACGACGAGGTGACGGAGCGAATCGCCCGACCGCGACGACCCGCGCTTCCCGGAGCTGCGCGGATAACGTTCTACGCCGGCCCCGAGGGATTCATGGATGCGACGATGATCGATGAGATCGACGCCTCCATGACGGGGGACGACTCGGTTCTCTATACAAGAGTCGGGGGCAAGCCCGGCGGGCTTTCAACGATCGCCTACCTTACGAGGTCGCGCTATCTTGATCTGCTGCTTGATACCGATATTATTCTGACGTATCCGGGCATGACCTTCTGGGAGGCGATGGTGCTTGGTGCAAACCCTGTACTGCTCGAAACGGGATCGGCCGTGCACGACCGACTGAGCGAGTATCTGTCGCGTAAAACGGGCGCTCGCTGGTTCCGGTCCGTCGAACGACGGGAAGGCACCACGGCCGGGATGATTCTCGACGCCATGGCGCGCTCCCTTTCCGTGGACGTGCAGGCATGGAGGAAGGATGTGATAGAGCGTCCTGGACTGCGCAGCCTGGTTCGAACCGTCGAGGAGTTATGGAATGACAGTGGAAAAAGATCCCCCCGTCGCTGACCGCATTCTCAGAAGCGTTACTTTTCTCATACTTTTCCTGGCCGTATTCGGTTCGTTCTTTCTGCGCCCCGAGCCGAAGACCGATAGTGCCGTGCTTGAAGATCTTTCAAAGACGCAGAGCGATCTGTTTTTCAAGTTCAGTGTAGCGGGAGCTCTGAACATTGACGAAGCGAAAACCGAAGAACAAAAGACTGTTCTCAAGAATGCCATTGTCGGGCAGTTACAATCCATCGACAGTGAGCCGGCCTTTCGTACTCCAGAGGTGCAGGTACAGAAGCGAATGGTGCTGGCTTATCTCGGCGAAGACATCAGCGGTTATGATGAAAAGAGCCTTGGCCCTTATAAAGAAGCCTTTCAGAATCTCTATGCCGACCGTTCTCTACCTGCTGAGGGAGACGCTATTCTGTCTATGCCGGCGACGGAGCTTGCCGTTCTGGATTATTTGAAGAGAAACGATCCCGAGCGTTATGCGATAGAGCATAAAAAGGCGAAAGAAAAGGCCGCATCGTTGCTCACCGCAATTAACATTGGCAGTATCGTCTTTCTTTTCGTTATCACTCTGGGGCTTTATGGAGCGGTGCGATTCTTCTTTAACCGACCGCCGGCATACTTCGGCCGCTTCCTTGATACGGTGAAGCCGGCGCAGCAACCCGTTTTCATGGAAACGGCGATTCTCTTTTTATTCGTCATGTTTCCGGTCGGCATGATCCTTTCGCGCTTTTTAAGCGAGCAGTGGATGTTTCCGTTTAATTTTGTTTTGATCCCGGGAGCCTTCCTGATTTCTCTTCTCTATTTCAAAAGCGAAACAAAGCCCGAAATGCTGCGATGGCTTTTCTGGGTTCCGGTATTTGATCAGGTCTCATCAGAGAATGATACCGCTCCTACGCAGCGTCCGTTTTTGCCGTCTTTACTTAAAGAGATCGGTGTCGGTATCGTCGCATGGGCGGTTATCTTTCCAGTCGGGGCGCTTGCCACATTGATTGCCGTTACGCTTGCCGGAGGCGAGGCAGTGCCTTCCGTGCATCCTATCGTGCAGTATGTCGATGGACATCGTCTGGAAGTCTTTCTGCTTGCCGTTGTGATCGCGCCGATCGTAGAAGAGGTGATCTTTCGGAATTTCGTCTATGGCTTCTTTCGCTTTCGGTTCCAGGGATTTCTTGCAGCGCTTTTCAGCGGCTTCTTTTTCGCTGTCATTCATCCATACAGCGCCGTGCTTATGCCTCAGCTTACGGTACTTGGAGCGGGACTTGCCATTCTGCGAGAGCATCGTCCTGGAATCGTCGCCCCCATCGTCACACATATGATCGTCAACGGACTGGCCTTCCTATTCATGCAGCTGCTGTTTTGATGTTTGCTATTCGGCAAGGGGGATGAGCGTAAAAACGGCTTGCCTTCTTGAAATGACGGCCGTAGCGTCGTGGAATGAAACGATTGTTGATTGCAATGCTTGCAGTGCTTTTGCTGCAATGCCACGGAACAAAGGACCACGCTCACTGGAGTTATAGCGGTCATGGCGGTCCCGAGAAATGGGGTGAGTTACAGGATGACTTTAAACTCTGCTCTACGGGCAAGAACCAATCTCCGATTGATATACAGCCTCTTATGGCGCGACCGACCGGCGCATCCGATATCATGATTCAGTATCAGCCGACGGCGATGAAGACGTTGAATAACGGTCATACCGTACAGCTGAATAACTCCGCACCAGGCGTCGCCGTGATTGCCGGCCAGAGATACGAGCTGTTGCAGTTGCATTTTCATGCGCCGTCCGAGCATAAGATCAACGGACGCTCTTATCCTCTTGAGGTGCACCTTGTTCACAGGAATGCAGGCGGCGGGCTTGCCGTGATCGGCGTGCTTTTCGAAGAAGGCACGGCATCGGCCGCTCTTGAGACTCTGCTACAGTCGTTTCCCGATGCCGCCGGGCAGGAAAAGGATCTGGCCGCGACGTTCCAGCCGGCTACACTGCTTCCCGCGCAAACCGGCTATTATCGATACTCAGGATCGCTGACGACGCCTCCCTGTTCCGAGGGCGTACTCTGGAGCGTGGCGCGACGAACGGTCACCGCCTCACCCGAACAGCTTTCGCGTTTTCGCAAGCAGTTTTATAACGGGAACGCACGGCCCGTGCAACCGATGCAGGGTCGCGTTCTTGAAAGCAAGATGTGATATTGCCGTTTTGTAGGCGAGGATTCCCGTCGGTCGACCGGCGGGAGTCTGTAAAGAGGTTTTGTGCGGCTGTTAATGTATTGACTGACAGAAGTGACGTTCCGGTATGTTGATCATATTTTTCGCGGAGCGGATTGATGAAGAAACGGCCCGGGCTGATCGCCCGTCTACAATACAGATTCGATAATTTCATGTCGGGGGGCGGCTTTTCCATCTTCCTGGCATTGCTTTCGCTTTTTGCTGCGGCTTTTCTTTTGATGGCCGTCATCCGATTTGTGGCGAATCTCATGCTGCCCGATGAGACGGTCGGCTCTCTGACAGATCAGCTCTGGCGCGTCTTCTTACAGATCTCTGATGCCGGCGCCGTCGCCGAAGACGGAGATAGCTCTGTCGTGAATAAGGTGATGGGCATCATAACCATCTTTCTTGGCCTTGTGCTCTTCTCGAGCCTTGTCGCCTTTATTACCAGCCAGTTTGAAGCGAAGCTCGACGATCTGCGCAAAGGACGCAGCCTGGTCGTCGAAAAAGGCCATACGCTGATCCTGGGATTCGGCGATCGCGTTCTTGAAATCGTGCGCGAGCTTATCGTGGCTAACGAATCTGAGCGCGATGCGGCCATCGTCGTTCTTTCGGCTGAAGAGAAGGATGCCATGGACGACTTCTTCAGAGAGCAGATCGAAGATACGAAGTCGACGCGCATCATCACGCGATCGGGCGTATCATCAAGCGTGCAGACGCTTGAGCGATTGAGCGTCATCGACGCGAAAAGCATCATCATTCTGAACGACGTCGCCGCCGACGCCGAGCACGACGATAAGGAGCTTGCCGATGCCCGTGTGTTGAAAACGATCATGGCCATCATCGCCTGCACCGGTGAGGCTAACGTGCCGCCCATCCTTGCCGAGTTTCATCTTGAGAATAAGCGCAAGCTGGCAAGAGGCATCGCTCCTCAGATAAACGTAATCGAAGAGCAGTCTTTACTGGCCAAGCTGATGGTGCAGACGTCGCGAGTTCCGGGCCTCGCCTTTGTCTATGATAACCTTGTCGGCTTTGAAGGCTGCGAGTTCTATTATTATAAGAATCCGCGCGGATGGGGCGGCAAAACCTACGGCGATCTTGTCTTTCACTTCGCGTCGAGTTCCGTTATCGGTTACCGCAAGCCCGACGGCGATGTCGTGGCCAATCCTCCGGCGAGCACCGTGATCGATGATTCCTGGGAGCTTCTACTGATCGCCGAGGACGACTCCGATATCAAGTATCTGGATGCTGCGATCAAGGCGATGACGCCGACCGAGCCGGGGCACGCCGCTCCTCCGCGACGGATCGAGCGGCAGCTTATCGTCGGCTGGAGCCGCAAGTCGGCGATTATTGTCGACGAATACTCCGACTATCTGGCTTCGGGATCAGAGATCGTCGTCGTTGTTCCGCGGATGAGCGACGAGATGCGCGCCGAATTCGAAGAGATCCGGGGGCGACACGAAGGGATTCAGATGAAGCTTGAGCAGATGGATCTGCACGACCCCGCAGCCATGCACTCGCTGACGCCCGAACTCTACGACAACGTCATTCTCTTAAAAGAAGACGGAGGCGACCCGGAGCTGCGCGATGCGGCGACGATTGCGATGCTTCTGGAATTCCGACACTACTTCAAGAATTCGGGCAATAAGAACGTGCGCACGCAGCTCATCAGCGAGGTCGCCGATTCAAATAACATTGAGGTGATTCAGGAGGTCGGGGTGCGCGACTTCCTGATTTCGAATAAATTCGTCTCGAAGATATACGCCCAGGCATCCGAAGAGGCAGACGTGCTCAAGGCCTATGACGAGCTTTTCGGAGCAGAAGGCAGCGAGATCTACATCAAGCCGCTTTCGCTGTATATGAGCAGCATTCCCTCGCGTATCAGCTTCGGCGATCTCTGTGCCGCCGCTTTAAAGCGCGGCGAATCCTGCTTCGGAGTTCGGATCAGCGCCGAAGAGCATAACGGTAACGGCAACCACGGAATCTATATCAATCCGCCGAAAAGCCGTATCTTCGAACTGACGTCGGCCGACTTCCTGATTACGTTAGCCGAAGAGATGGAATAGTCGTAGCAGGCATTGACAGAACAGTTATACTGTGTCAATGCCCGCCGGATTGTGTTCGTGTGTTTCGCGCTTTTAGCGGTCTTAGAGATTATTTACCGCTAAAAACGCGAATCAGGGCCGACGTCCACCGGACTGTGGGCCTCGCGAATCCTTTGAGTCGCGGGAATCGTTTCGTCTGCGATTGTTCTGACGCCCGTTGCGATTCCCGTTACTCTGGCCATTCTGATTGCGCGGGCCTCTGCGATTCTGGCCCTGATTCTTCTGGTTCGGTGAACGGCCGAGGGCGCGCTCTTCCGTTCCCCAGACCGGCTTGAAGTAAAGCCGTAGCGCCTCGGTATCGATACGATCGAGCTCAAGCTTCCAGCGCTCTCCAAGAAAGGCCGGCCGCGAAAGCCGCTTGATATATACAGAGAACGGGTCGGGCAGCACAAGCTCGCCTTCGGAGCTCAGATGCATGGCCGGCACGATGCCCTCAACGGGGCATTCTTCGAGTTCGAGATAGACGAGATCGGGCCTGAAGCCTGTTAAGAATCCGTGGAACTCCGTACGTCCGCTCTGCTCGATAAAGCGGATGAGCTTCAGCTTCCACATATCGCGCTCCGCCTCCATGGCGTGGCGCTCCTTCTCGCTGGTTTGCAGAGCGAGCGCATCCATCTCGTCGTCGACGTAGGCGGGCTTTTTCTTCTCGATCAGATTCACAAGAGAGCGATGCACGACGAGGTCTGGATAACGTCGTATGGGCGAGGTGAAGTGACAGTAGTCTTCGAATCCCAGGCCCCAGTGGCCGACGGGCTCGGGGCTGTACTGTGCCTGCATGAAGGAACGAAGAAGCAGCATATTGAAGATACGGCTTTCAAGCGGCCCCTTTGCGCGGGCGATTTCAAGCGCTTCCTGCAGTGAAGCGGGATCCGTATCATCCAGACGACAGTCGATATTGTAGATATCGAAGAAGGCGTTCAGCGTTTCGAGCTTCGTTTCATCCATCGTCGAATGGATGCGATAGAGCGTCGGAGCCTTCTTCTTCTTTAAAAAAGCGGCGACGGCCGTATTCGCCGAAAGCATGCATTCTTCGATCAACATGCTCGAGCGCAGTCGGGCCCTCGTTTCGATGGCGATGACGCGATCCTGTTCGCCGAACTTGAATTTAGGCTCGGCGATTTCAAGATCGATCCGGCCCATCTTCATACGATCGGCCTTCTGTTTCTGCGCCAGCTGCCAGAGCGCCGGCAGGATCGGATCGGCATCGGGCCCGTCTTCGCGATCGAGCCTCGTTTCGGCGATATCGTATGTATAACGCTTATCGACTCTGATGATCGAGCGATAGAAGGTCGACGATTTAATGCGTCCCGTAGCCGGATCAATCTCCATCTCGGCGGTGACGGCAAGCCGGTTATGATCGGCGACAAGCGAACAGAGATTCTCTGAAAGCTCGGGCGGAAGCATCGGCACGACTCTGTTTGCCAGGTAATAGGACGTCGAACGCGAAAGCGCCTCTTCATCAAGAGGGCTGCCTTTCTGCACGTAAAAGGAAACGTCGGCAATATGAACGTAGAGCCGCCATTTTCGCTTTGATACGATCTCAAGGCTCAGGGCGTCGTCAAAGTCTTTCGAATCGGCGCCGTCGATGGTGATCGTGTAAAGCTTGCGCAGATCCTTTCGCTTTTTCCAGTCGGGAACCTGCTTCTGGTCGTCGGGATCTATGGCAGGGAAGGGCAGATCGGCATACGCCGGATCAAGATCATATTTTAAGAGAATGCGATCGAAGTCGAGGTCGAACTCCGTTTCATCTTCGAAGCGCACGAAGCTTGCCTCATGAAAGAAGGCGTTCTGGTAACGAACGTTACGACCGCGAAGCTCTACGATGAGTACGGTGTCGGTTTTGATACGGGATCGCGTATCGGCGGGCAATCCCTTCAGATTGATAAGCGAGGTGAATTTGCCCGGCATATCAAGAAGCACGCCGGGCGTCATGCCGTCTTTACCGACGGTGAGCACGCGAAAACGATGAAAGCGTCGTGCGCGCTTGACGACTGAGATCACCTCGCCTTCGAAGCGATCCTTCTTGCGATCGACGAGTCTTACGGCGACGATATCTCCGGAAAGCGCTCCGGCGCCTTTTGCCGGCGGAATAAAGAGATCGCGCACTTTATCTTTCTCGCGGGCAGAAAGCCGCGGCATGGCGAAGATGAGGCCGGCCGGGTTCATGCTGGCCTTCGCCTCGATTAAAAAGGGCTTGCGTACGAGATACGAGTTTCGTTCGCGTTTGATGAGGCCGAGAGAGGCGAGATCTTCAAGCACCTCGTCGGTGTCGGGAACGTCGAAGAATCCGCGCAGGCGTCCTTTTCGTCGGTCTTTTTTCGCCGTCAGGCGTTCGATCTCTTTCTTGCTGATTTCTTTGCCCTGATGTTTTTCAAGGTACTGTAGTAATTGGTCTGTTCTCATGTTTTATTTAGCGGCTGATGCCGGTTGGTTGGGGCGGGCAGGATTGTCACGAATATATACCGGAATCAGATCCTTCCAGCTCTTCTGTGGATGAAAGGCATCCAGCTTCAGGGCCGTTTCAAAAAAGGAGCGAGCGGTTAACGCTTCTGGCGGTATCGTTCGTATCCGCACCCGTTCGGGTAAGGAAAGCGAAGAGGGATCATCGACATAAACCTGCGAAAGACCGATGCTTTCGAATTCGAGCGGATCAAGGTCGACGATGATCTCATCGCGAGTCGTGAAAAGATCGTTGGTGATCTTCTTCGTATAGTAACGTTTCTGTCTGCCGTCGAAAAGAAGGGCGAAAGGCTCCTCTATCGAGTCGTGTTCTCTGACGGCCCATCCATAGAGTGTAAGCGTGTCGATGCCGGCGGCCGGAATATTCCACAGCTGCGACAGATCGCGGGCCGTCGTCACGCCGATGCGCAATCCGGTAAAGGAACCGGGACCGAGGGCGCTCAGGATGTAATCGGGACGCAATCCCGTCCGCTTGACCAGTGCTCCGATTTCGGCCACGAGACGAGTCGAGCTTTCGCGCGGCGCCTCCAGCCGGATCTCTGCTCCAGGAATAACGGCTCCGTCATGCAGCGAATGAATGCCGCAGATGATCCAGCGTGTGGAGCAGTCGATAACCAGACAGTTCAAGCGTTTCTCCTGTAAAGATGGATGGTCCGGTGTTCTTCGGGCGGATGAAACTCCAGCTCGATCCGGAACACCGGCAGTCGGGAATGAATCGATCCGGCACGCCTCCACCATTCGATGGCATGAATGGTGAATCGCTGATCGACGACGTCTGCCCAGAGATCGGGGAACTCCAGCTCCTCAAGCTCCATCTCTGAGATACGATAGAGGTCGTAATGGCAGAGGACGCCTTTTTTTCCGCTGTGCTGGTGCAGGAGGTTGAACGTCGGGCTGTTTACGGGCTCGTCGATGGCAAGCAAGCGACCGAGAGCTCTGCAGAACGCAGTCTTTCCGGCACCCAGATCTCCGTCGAGTAGCAGCACGGCGCCGGGCAGATCGAGTAAATAGCGGGAGAAGAGACGATGAGCGAAGGCCTCTGTGTCAGATTCGTCGTTTGAACGAACCGTTTCCAGAAGCGTCTCCCCGTCTGGCGTCTGGGATGGCTCCTCCTGCATCTATCTTCACTATATTTATAGAGATTGTCGCTCTGTCGAGGAAATATTGCTTTGCCCGTCGGCGCGCCCTGTGAAATTACTCCGATGCTGACCTGGTTGATGAAAGGCGGGCCCGTCATGGTGCCGCTTGCCTTATGTTCTTTGATCTATCTTGCCCTGATCCTCTATGTGGTTTCCGGGTTTTTCAAGCTAAGACATCTTTCACCCGACCTGTATGCCTCTGCCGATGAGTCGACGGAGGATTTTCTCGATCGCTGGGTCTTTCCGTACCGGAGCGCCATCCTCTGGATGAACCGCCTGGCCGGCATTGCTACGCTGCTCGGCCTTTTCGGAACAGTAACCGGCATTCAGGCTGCCTTCGCCGATATGGAGGTCGCTCAGAACATCAGCCCCGATACGTTTGCGCGCGGCATCAATCAGGCGTTGATTACGACCGTCGTCGGTCTGGCGATGGCCATTCCCGGAACGGCGCTGCATTTTGTGTTTCGCGACCTTTTCGAAAAGGCGGAGCGAGCGGCCCTGCGTCGTCGTCCCGAAGGCGAGAGGCGATGAAGCGCTGGCCTGAAGAAGAGGCAGGTATTTCGCTCAACTCTTTGCTCGATGTGCTTTTTATCCTGCTGCTTTTTCTGATGATCTCGCTCAATCTGAAGCCCGAGAACTATCTTGATCTGCGGCTTCCCGAGGTGAATACCAGGGATGAAGAAGCGGGCAATGATCCGGCGTTGCTGGTCGAGCTTTCGTCGAATCAGGAGGTTTTCCTCAAATTCGGTGAGAGCAGCGAGCGCTTTCCGCTGGCCGACCTGACCGCACATCGCAAGCAGCTGCTTGATCTGTGCACCGAGAAGAAGAGGGTTCTTTTGCGCGTGGATCGGGCCGTCATCTACGAGGATTTTGTTCAGGTGCTTGAAACGTTGAAGGCATGTGATGGCGCTGATCTGGCCGTTCAGAAAAGCGATTGAGATATATCGCGCCTCGGGCTTTTTCGAGCGGACAGCGTTTTTTTTTACGGAAAATCAGAGATTCTAACTGTCTGATAAAGAAGAGGACAACAGGACGTGAGAATGAAGCTTCGATGGATACTGTTGGGCCCGCTACTGGGCGTCGTGATGTTTCCGCTTTCCGGATTGCAGGCGCAGCTGATTTGCTCAGGAGCGGCCTGCTCGTCGCTTCCGATTAATAATGCACAGCTTGATCAGGTATTCCATTCGCTGGAAACACAGTATCTGAATGAAATACTCAAAGATATGTCCGACGCCTCCGTAATGGCCGGCGTGCATCTATCTCCGTCTGGAGTCGTTAATCTCAGAGAGTTTACAATCGGAACGCAGATCGTTGCCGGCGCCACCGAGCAACGCAAGCTGAACGTCTATGTGCCTGACTATGGGCTGCTTGAAGATATGCCGTCCGGAGGGTTCGCTGTCGTTCCGCGCATCTTCATAGGGTTCAACGTCGGCTATATGTTCTCGGGAGAGCCGCATGACTGGTCGTCAACATCGCCCTTTTCGCTTCATCGCTTTGACTTCTATGTTTCCGGGCTCAATATGTCTCTTTCTGACATGAAGGAGTTTGCAAAACCGAAGAAGGATGAAGACTACGGAGGCTTCTCTAAATCCATCGGCGGCGAGCTGCGTTATCATCTAATGGAAGGCGGCGATCGCGGCGCCTTCTGGTTTGCTTTTACGGGAATGTCGTTAGGCGTCGGTTATAACCGCGTGGAGCAGAAGCTGGAATACACGCGCGCCAATTCAAAGGTGAAGGTGAAGGCAGGATCGGGAACGACGATCATCTGGAACGCCGAGGATCGCATCACCTACAGCTCGAAGATGGACGTTTTTCCCGTCAGCATAAGAACCGGATTTCAGTTTCTCTATCTCTTTCGCCTGTCGCTTGGTGGCGGAGTGGCCTGGGCAAAGGGAAGCTCGAATATCGAGCTAAAGCGCTACGGCCGCGCCTATGCCGATAACGACTATGCGGCCTTACTCGGAGTGACGTTGCCCGATTCCTATCTTGATCTGACGATGAAAGGGGCGGGCGGTCCGAGTCGACCGACACAGGCCTTCGCGTCGCTCGGTCTTGAACTCAATATCCCGTTCTTGAAGATCTTCGTCGATGCGGCCGGGAATAAAGAGGTCTATTCGGCCAGCGCCGGCGTGCGCATGGTGTTCTGAGGCCCTGCTCCGGGCCCGGCCGTCATTTTAACCGCTTTTATTGAGCCGGCCGCTATTTAGCCGGCTTCTCCTGTGATTCGCGAATGCGAGTGAGAACGGGCTTCAGGTGGCGGGCAATTTCGATATAACCGTATTCGTTAAAATGAATGCGATCGTACTCGATAAGATCCTGTTCTTTGTTCCCCATCATACGCTGCATGAGCGTGAGCTGTGGATGAATTAAGACGGCAAAGCGCTGCTGTAAAACGGGGCGATCAGGATCGGCGAGGATCTGCCACAGATCAAAGTACTCGACCTTCGGCCCGGATTCTTTTGCAAGATCGGCCATCATGGCATTGAAATACGGAGTGACGCTGTTTACCTTCCACGAGAGAACAGGCGGAACACCGGCGAGGATGACGTGCGTTTCGGGAAGCTGCGTGCGTACTTTAAAGAGAAACAGCCGCACGTTCTCGCGAATCTCGCTCAGACATCGCCCGCCCATAATATCGTTGCCGCCGATGGAGATAAAGATAACCTTCGGACGCAGTGCGATAATATCCTGATCCATGGCCGTAAGCAATAGAGCCGTCGTCTCGCCGCCGATGGCGCGATTCAGAATCGTGAATTCAGATAATTCCTTTTTATAGATGCGTTCATCAAAAAGAGCGGCCGTCGACTCGCCGGCGATGACCATAAACGGCGACTCTGAAACCGGAGCACGAAACGCCGCCGTGCGCAGCTTCTCGCGCATGAGCAGGTATAGTGCATCCTGTTCTTTAGGGAGAGCTCCTTTCTTGCAGGCGAACTCCGGCCTGAAGTAATCCGTGCCGGGCGCCCCTCTGAGGTGCGTATACGGGGTCGTGCAGGCGGCAAAGAGGTATAAAAGGGCGCCAGGAAGGATGGATTTTTTCATCGTTGTATTACCGTGTTATCTTTCAGTTTTTCGTTTGATAGGGCGCGAAGGTTTTTTCAGAGCTTTACGCAAAGAGAGGTTCTGTTTTATCCTCTCCACCCAGGTTTTGACCTTGCTCTGCCTGACGACGCCGTGTTCTTCAAGCCATAGAACGATCTGCGGGAATACCTCGTCGGGCGCATCTTCACCCATGACGAGCCCGATGTGGCAGTAGTCATGTTCGTATCCCTGGCGTTTACCGGCCAGTATGAATTTCTTCGTGCGCGATCCGCATTTTTCGAAGGCGAAGCGCACCTGAATGGGCGGTGCGATATGATCGCCGGCGCCGGCAATCATCAGCGTCGGACATCGTATTCGCTCGTAGCTGCGCCTGTACTCGATCAGGCCGTCGTTCGACGATTCGTTCCCTTCGCGTACCCAGCGCGCCATCTCGTCAAGCAGGCCCTGGTTAACCTCAGTGATGGCGTTCTGCAGCATCAGCTGAACGGTACGGCGACGCACCGTTTCGGGATTGTACAGAATGCGATCGATGGGGGTTTGAATCCAGCCTCCGAGAGGGGCAAGCACTGCCGATCCCGGTTGCAGCGGCAGAATATGCTTCACCCAGGGATGCTTCACAAGTCGATCCATGAGCAATCCCTTTACATGGTCGGCCTTTCCGGGGCTGCCGATCGTAACAAGGGATTGAACGTATTTGACCTCGGGAGAATCGGAGCCGCAGAAGGCGTTGCCGATCATACCTCCCATCGAATAGCCGACCCAGTTTAAAGCCGGCGCTCCGGTCAGTTCAATGACACGTCGTATCATCGCCGGAGCGTCAAGACGCACGTGATCGTCGAACGTGAAGCGCTCTTTGCGCGCATAGCGTTGTTTACGATGCGACAGGCCCGCTCCGCGAAGGCTGACGGCGAAAACGGGAAATCCGCGCGACTTGAGATAACAGGCGACGCTATGATACTCGTCGAGGTCGACGCCCGATTTGTTCGTGGCGATGCCATGCACGAGCAGAACGGGAAGTGCCCCTTTCAGCGGAACACGCGGCTCATGGTAGTGCAGGGCAAGATACCAGCCGTCTTCGGTGCGAGCATAGAAGACCTGGTCGGCCGTATCGGGCAGGCCATAGAGCTTCTTCCAGAGCGGCAAAAGCAGAGGATAAAGAAGGATGAGCACCGAGACCAGAAGAGCAAGAAAGAAGGCAAATCCGCCCGCCATCGCCGCCCCGCCGGCCAGGATGACAAAGGTCAGAAGAACGGTAAGCGGCCCCGGACGATTTCCCGACATAATTCTGATTCGTTTTGATCTCTGCATGAGGTCAATTAAAATGTCCCTATCGTGAAACGCTTCCGTGGAACCTTCTTTGACCTCGAATACTCCGATACCTGGGAGATGGAAATCATCGAAAACGTGCCCTGCTTCTTCGACCCCGACGGCATCGGCGCACTGCAGGCGGCGGCCTTTCGCGAGCCCGAAGGTACGCCGTTTAATCCGATCGAGCAGCTCGGTGCCTATCTCGAAAGGCATGGCCTGACGCTCGATACCGATCGCGTCGCCGTCTTTGATCTGCCGTCCGGATTACAGGCGGCCGCCTGCGAGTTCATGAAAGACGATCGCTTCTGGCTTGTGAACTGCATCGTCAAAGGCGATAAGATGCTTCTCATGCTCTGGAATAGCGACGCTCTTCCCGATGCCGATACGGCTGAGGCCATCGGCCGCACCGTAATGACGATTCGCTTTTATGATTGAGGGGGCGATTCGAAGAAAATGGCCGTTCTGAAAAGTGTCATGCTTCACCATCGAGCCATTCCGGTGTTCCTGGGTCCAACCGTTGTAAGCAACAAGCCTGTGGCGTATGAGGTTCAGGTGCAGATGATCCGTAAGGAGGAAAAGAAAAAATAGGGTTCTTCGCCATTTATTGATCAACGGGTTACAATCAGTGGACCCTCACCGAACCAATGTTATCGGTGGTAGTCGACATTTTTTTACTGCGTCAGTTGTCGGAGGTATGAGGGATCTTTGACCGAAGTGTCATCAAAAGGATTGACTTAAATATAGAATGTGACAGCAGTGACGATTGCAAGGTGTAATATCAGGCATATCGTATGAAGCAGTTTTTCAGCCCCTGGGTCTCGTTGGTTTTCTTGCTCGCATTGTCCTGTGGGGCCTTGCAGGATGCCGTTACAGGCGACCTTGAAGAGCAGATCGATCAAACGCGAATGCTTGTCTTCCTCGGTTTGCTTTCCGATGAAGGAAGCCTGGTAGTCGCCGTTGATGATGCTTCTGTGGAAGCCACTCCTGATCCGCTTCAAAATATCTGGGCCGGCCTGAGTAATATGCCACGCTTGATTCAGCATGCATCGGCTGAAACGGTTGGTGGCAAAGAGTATGTCATCGGCGGAATCAATCCAGGGTCAGGCGGTACAAGCGACCGGGTCGACGAATACGATCCGGTTTCGGGCGCATGGACGCAGCGCACGAAGATGCCCTCGCCGCGCTACAATGCGGCTGCCGAAACCTACAACGGGAAAATCTATGTTTTCGGTGGACAGATCCGGACGTGGCAGTGTAAGGCCAGAGATATCTTTGGTAACTGTGTATCGTCAGGCTACAGGAATTATACGCAGGACAGCACGCTGGTATACGATCCGGCGACGCATTCATGGACGACTGAAACGCCCATGCCAGCCGGTCGTTTTGGAGCGGTAGCTGTTCAAGTGAACGGACGCATTTATGTGATGGGCGGAAGCGCCAGCAACAATAACGAAGAATACGATCCGGCCACGAAGACCTGGACTACTCGAACGAATGTACCGTTTGTAGCTTCCTTTTCGACTGCGGCCGCAGTAAACGGGAAAATCTATGTGATTGGTGGAAGTACATCTCCTTACAACCATGTCTATGAATATGATCCGGCGACCGATACATGGTCGACTGCAAAGACGCCCATGCCCACAGGCCGCTATTACACCACGGCACAGGTAGTGAACGGAAAAATCGTCGTTGCCGGTGGTTATACGAATGCCGCCAAAAATCAGGTGGAAGAATATGATCCGGCTACGAATACCTGGGAATCAAAAACTGCGTTGCCTACGGCTCGATATGGTTCGATTTCAACGGTCCTTTCAGGAAACGAATTTCTTGTGATCGGCGGCAATGTCAGCGTGATTGAAAAATATGATCTCGTTACGACATGGACGCCCGTTCAGGCCACTATGCAATCGGCCCGAGCGTATCATGCCGCCGCGTACTATAACAATAATATTTATGTATCGGGCGGTTTTAATAGTAGCTATCTGAATACGATGGAGATTCTGGATTTGAGTAAGAATGTCTGGCGATCAGCGTCGGCCATGCCGGTTCCAAGGCGTTACCATGCCTCCGTCGAATTGAACGGGAAGATTTATCTGATCGGCGGCCATAACAGCGGCTCTGGAATTCTGGATAGCGTCGATGTTTACGACCCGGCAACGGATAGCTATGTCGCCGGCACGCCGCTGCTAACACCGCGACAGAACCATGCAGCCTGCGTTCAGAACGGAAAGATCTATGTCTTTGGCGGCAATACAGGAGGGACGTACGCAACCGCTCAGAATAGCGTCGAGGAGTATGATCCTCTTACCGATCAATGGACGAACCGAAAGGCGATGGGAGAGTATAAAGACGGACCGACCTGCGCTTCTGTAGGCGATGCGATCTATGTTTTTGGCGGACGAAATCGCAGTAATATCGTTCTGGATCGATTGGAATCGTTCGATTTTTCGTCTGATATCTGGTCTTTGAATCAGAATATGGCAACGGCAAGACAGAACCATGCCACCGTCGTATTGCAGAATCGCATCTATGCCGTCGGTGGATACTCGACGACGCAACTCAGCCTTGTGGAAAAATATGATCCGACGCTGGAGCAGTGGATTCCCGAGAATCCGATGATAGAGAAACGCAACGGACTGACGGCCATCAGCGCGAACAACAGAATCTATGCCATCGGCGGACATAATGGCTCGGCATATTTGAATAACGTAGAGGTTTTCTATTGAGGCCTCTATGAGATTAAACCGCTGTCTGCTTGTCGTTACTGTCTTTGTTCTGCTAACCTCCTGTTCTTACTTCAGGGCCCCTCTACAGAAGGAATTGCAGGAAACGCAGACCCTTGCAATGCTTCTATTCGTCGATCCTCCTTCTGTAGGATCAACCGACGAAGAATGGGTGGATAACGCTTCGACGGAGTCTGTCGTTCCTCTCGAAAATCTATGGGCCTCGCTGTCCAATATGCCGTTGAAGCTTCAATATGGCGAATCCGTTACTGTAAACGGTAGGATCTACAGTATCGGAAGCTACAATAACGGATTATATCGCGGTCGATGCCCGGCGGAGCTTTACTTACCGATGGCAGCGTATTCTCCTGATGATGGAAGCTGGCAGGTTTCTCTTCCTGTGTTGGATAGATCGCAGGTGGCAGCTGTAGAAAGGAACGGTTTTATTTTTATTTTTGGCGGAGAGCATAAGCGGGCGTACACGCACTATCGGGGCATGTGTGGAATTGAGACTACTCTATATAATACGGTCCAGGTTTTTAATCCCGTTACACGCTCCATTGTCTCAAGACCGGCCATGCCCAACAAGCGGACCGGCGCCACGGCTGCCGTTGTGAATGGTAAGATTTATCTGATCGGTGGAAATCATCTCAAACTTGTAGAAGAGTATGATCCAGATCTCGAAACATGGACGCGAAAGAGTGATATGCCGACAGGGCGCAGAGATGCCGTCGCCGCCGTCGTTAACAATAAGATCTACGTGATCGGCGGCAATAAAAGCCCGTATAACCAGGTAGAGGAGTATGATCCGGCCACCGATGCATGGACGGCAAAGGCTCCCATGAGTACAGGGCGCTATCATGCTACCGCACAGGTTGTGAATAATAGGATTTTCGTTTTCGGTGGCTATCCCAATAAGCCCTACAACCATGTTCAGGAATACAATCCGGCTACGAATACCTGGACGGTAAGGGCCGTCATGCCAACGGGACGGTACGGCGCCTTTTCGGGCGTGCACAATGATCAGATCTATGTGCTTGGCGGAAGCGCCAGCGTTATCGAATCCTTTGATCCGTCAGCGAATACATGGACGGAGTTTCGATCGGATCTGTGGACGGCCCGCGCTTATCACTCCGCTACGATGGTGGATGGGAAGGTCTTTGTCTTCGGTGGCTACAATGGATCGTACCTGTCCTCTGTCGAAGCTCTTGATCCACAGACGCTTTCCTGGAGCGGCAGAACGGCCATGCCGACGGCAAGAAGGTATCATGCCTCAGTGGAGCTTGGCGGCAAGGTCTATCTGATCGGCGGCCACAATGCAGGCGGTACATTGAGCTCTGTTGACGTGTATGATCCGGTAACCGACAGCTATTCTTCCGCAGCTCCGCTTCAGGTAGGGCGGCAGAGTCATGCTGCCTGTACAAGGGATGGACGCATCTATGTCTTTGGCGGAAATACGAATGGAACGGCTGCCACGGCTCTGAACAGTGTCGAGGAGTACGATCCGGCGACCAATACCTGGGTGTTTCGCCGTTCGATGAGCGACTATCGCACACATATGATCTGCGTGCCCGAGGGAAATCGTATCTTCCTGACGGGCGGGATGAACTCGGCGGGCACGGCGCTCTCGACCACGGAATCCTACGATTTCCGTTTTGATGTCTGGTCGATCCATCAGGCGATGAAATTCCCTCGCTATCATCATTCTCTTGTTTATATGAGAGGTCGTATTTACGGAATGGGCGGGCGGGATTCTACAGTGCTCTCTTCTGTCGAAAAGTTTGATTCTGCTCTCGAACAGTGGATTCCAGAGAATGCGATGACTGTAAGCCGTCAGGGTGCGGCCGCCGTCGCTACGGATGCGAACATCTATGTCGTTGGAGGCTATACGGGCTCGACCTACCTCAGATCAACAGACGTTTTTTACTGATAGGCCTGTATCGACGTTCTCTCTAAAAGTGGAGCGTTCTTTTCCTCGATATTTCACACGCCGTTTTCCGCTTTGCCGCCTCCTCTGCGACGGAATCCTGGACCTATGGCGCGGATCGTCGCACTGGCTTCAGGAAAAGGAACGAATTTTCGGGCGCTTCTTGAAGCGGCCGCAGACGGACGCATCTTCGAGGCTGAGTTTGTCGGGTTGGTCGTCGACCGTCCGCATACGGGAGCCGAAGAGGCCGCTCGTGAGGCGGGCATCGAGTGCACGGTTGTCGACTATAAATCGTTTTCATCTCGAAAAGAGTACGACCAGGCCTTTGCAAAGGTCGTCGCCGATTATGCGCCCGATCTAATCGTCGCCGCCGGCTATATGCGCATTCTCGACGATGATTTCGTGCGCAGTTATCCGAACCGCATCTTGAATATTCATCCGTCGTTGCTGCCTGCCTTCCCCGGACTGCATGCGCAGCGCCAGGCCCTTGAGTATGGCGTGAAGGTGTCGGGATGCACCGTGCATTTCGTCGACGAAGGCCTCGATTCCGGGCCGATCGTCGTGCAGCGCGCCGTGAGCGTGCCCGAAGGCGCCGACGAGGCGCAGCTGGTGGCGCTGATTCGTTCGGTGGAGCATGAGTCGTACATTGAGGCGGTTTCGCTTTTCTGCGAAGGACGCCTGCGCTTTGATGATCGGCGCGTCGTAGTCCTGCCCGGGCGCGAAGAGTAGTTATCTATTCCAATAAATTAGAATTCAATTCTGGAGATTATTATGATTCAGGTAAAAAGAGCGCTTCTTTCCGTGTCTGATAAGACGGGCGTCGTCGATCTGGCCCGCTTCCTTGCTCAGCGCGGAGTCGAGCTTGTTTCTACAGGCGGCACCATGAAGGCGCTTGCCGACGCAGGGTTAGCCGTTCGATCGATCGACGACCTGACGGGATTCCCCGAGATGATGGACGGCCGCGTGAAGACGCTTCACCCGAAGGTACATGGCGGTCTGCTCGGCCGTCTCGATATCGTCGATCATGTCGAGGCGATGAAGAAGCACGGTATCGAAAAGATCGATTTAGTCGTTATCAACCTTTATCCGTTTGCGAAGACGGTCGTTTCCGGAGCGGACGCCGATCATTGCATCGAAAACATCGACATCGGCGGCCCGTCGATGCTGCGCTCGGCGGCGAAGAATCATCCCTTTACGGCCGTCGTCTGCGATCCATCCGATTATGGAATGCTCATAAAAGAGATCGAAGAGAAGGGTGGCATCGACATCGCTACGTCGCGGCGCCTTGCAGCTAAGGTCTTCAATCAGACGGCCTCATATGATGCCATGATCGCCGACTGGTTTAATCAGCAGATCGGCGAAGAAGAGCCCGCCCTTCTCACGCGCACCTATGAAAAGGTGATGCCGCTTCGCTACGGCGAGAATCCGCATCAGAAGGCGGCGTATTACCGTCCTGTGCTCGATGTGGCCCGTCGACCCGATCTTCGCGAAGGCTTCGAGCAGATTCAGGGCAAAGAGCTTTCGTTTAACAACCTGCTCGATCTGAGCGCCGCCTTTCAATGCTCGCTTTCTCTGCCGGGCCACGGCGTCGTTATCGTCAAGCATCTCAATCCCTGTGGCGCTGCCTTCGCGGTTGATGCTCAGAACATCGCCGACGCCTTTGTCGAAGCGCGTAAATGCGATCCGGTCAGCGCCTTTGGCGGCATTATCGCCGTAAACGGACTGCTTGATGAAAAGACGGCGAAGTTGATCAACGAACAGTTCGCCGAATGCGTGATCGCTACGGCCTATAGCGATGAGGCGCTGAAGTTCTTCGCCGATAAGAAGAATCTGCGTGTTTTGAAAGTGGATGACGTGCAGCGATTCCTATCTCCGCGTAAAGAATTCCGTCAGGTGATGGACGGTATGCTCTTTGAAGACATGGATGTGGGCTACAGCGATCGTTCTACCTGGACGGTGCCGACGAAGCGCAAGCCCACCGAGGCGGAGTGGAGCGGCCTGAATTTTGCCTGGAGGCTCGTGAAGTATGTGAAGTCGAACGCCATCGTCTTCACGAATGAAAAGGCCAGCCTTGGAATTGGCGCCGGACAGATGAGCCGTGTGGATGCCGCCGAGATAGCGGCATCGAAGGCCGCTCGTAATAGCCTCGACCTTTCCGGATCATGTGTGGCCTCTGACGCCTTCTTCCCGTTCCGTGACGGACTTGATGTCGTGGCGAAGGCCGGTGCAAAGGCCGTTATCCAGCCAGGCGGATCTGTGCGTGATGAAGAGGTGATCGCCGCCGCCGATGAACAGGGCATCGCCATGGTCTTTACGGGCATGCGGCATTTCCGTCATTGATGAGTGAGAGTGAGCAGAGGCCTTGCAAAGATTTCGTTTGCTGACCGAGGAAGAGCGACGTCGCGCACGTTTGCTTCAGCGCGTCATCATCAGTCTCATCGTCTTCTCGATGTTGATGCTGCCTCTGCTCAGTTATGTTACGGGTCTTGTCTGGAGATACGTCGTTATCGGAGTCTTCATGCTGGGGCCGTTGCTGCCGGTGTCCCTTTTATTAAAGCGGGGCCAGGTAACGATTGCCTCCTGGATTCTCGTCTTCAATCTTCAGCTGCTTGCCGTCGCCATCAGTCTCACATCGGGCGGAGTTAAGTCGCCAGGCTTTGCCGCCTTTTTCATTATCATATTTTTCGCGGGTTTATTGTTGGGCGGTCGCGTCGCTGCCCTGATTGCTTTTCTGTCCTCGTTATCCGGCCTCTTCATGTGGCTCATCGAACGATGGGGCATGCTGCCCGAGCCCGTGTATCGACATGGCGATTTCGTCTTTCTCATCTTCGCCAGTATTCTTTTTTTTCTGACGTATTTCGTTCATGATTTTTCGGATCGCTTCATGCGCCGGACTGTGGACAGACTGCGCAGCGAGGTTTCGGTGCGTCGCCTCGCCGAAGAGCGTTATCGATCGGTGATCGCTGCTCTTGATGAAGGCATCGTAGTACAGGACAGGCAGGGGATCATTACCGCGCATAATCGTCGCGCCGAAGAGATACTCGGTATGACCGATGATGAAATGATGGGTCGCAAATCCGTCGATCCTGTCTGGCGTGCGATTCGAGAAGACGGCTCACCCTTCCCTGGAGAAGAGCATCCGGCGATGGTAACTCTCAGAACCGGCGCTCCTCTGCATAACGTCATTATGGGAGTGCATCATAGAGACGGGAGCCAGCACTGGATATCGATCAATTCACAGCCTCTTTTTAAAGGGGAGGAAGAACTGCCGCATTCCGTCGTTACCTCATTCACCGATATCACCGAACGACGCGCCGTTGACGCCATGATACGGCGTCAGGCCTTCTATGATTCGCTGACAGAGTTGCCGAACCGCATTTTATTTCTGGATCGACTGAATCAGGCGATTGCCCACTGTCGGCGAAGCGGTACCGTGCTTGCCGTTCTTTTTCTCGATCTGGACCGCTTCAAGAATATTAACGATACGCTCGGGCATGGTGTGGGCGACGGGCTTCTTTCAGCTGTTGCAGATCGCCTTCGAGAGATTCTGCGTTCAGACGATACCGTTTCCCGTTCCGGCGGAGATGAATTTCTTGTGTTGCTATCTGATCTTTCTCAAGCAACAGATGCGGGCTTTGTCGCCGATAAGATACTCACTGCCATGGCCATGCCGTTTCGTGTCGGCGACTATGAGTTGCATCTCACGACATCAATCGGTATCAGTGTGTATCCAGACCACGGAGAAGACGCTGAGTCTCTCATTAAGAACGCCGACATCGCTCTCTATCGAGCGAAAGAGATGGGGCGGAATACGAAGGCCAGCTTCTCGATGGCGATGGACCGACATGAATCGATGCATACCGAGAATGAACTGCGGCGCAGCCTAAAAGAGGAGCATTTTGAACTGCATTTTCAGCCGAGGGTCGAGCTGCTCACGGGTCGCATTACGGGCTTTGAGGCATTGTTACGCTGGAATCATCCCGAAAAGGGCATGATCGGACCGGATCGCTTTATACCGATAGCTGAGGAATCGGGCCTGATTCTTCCACTCGGCGAATGGGTTATTCGCGAGGCCGAGAGAGTGGCGCGCAAATGGCGCGGCATCGGCATGGATAACTTTACGATTTCGGTGAACGTTTCAGGTCGGCAGTTTTTTCAACCGGGCTTCGTGCAAAAGCTTCTTACTATCGTAAGTGAAAACCGTTCCTGTATCGAGCTTGAGATTACCGAAACCATTGCCATGAAAACCGGCGAGCAGACGCTTGATATTCTGCGTCAGCTGGATCGGGCCGGTTTTTCGCTTGCCCTTGACGATTTTGGAACAGGCTATTCCTCGCTTCGCTATCTACAGGAGTACCCGATCGATACTCTGAAGATCGATCGTTCGTTTGTTGAAAAGCTCGAACAGGATGAACGCAACAGGCATATCGTTGAAACGATCATCGGACTCGGCCGTCACCTCGGTCTTCGCACAGTGGCTGAAGGAGTGCAGACGCCCGAACAAAGGGAGCGTCTTGCTTCTATGGGGTGTGATGAGATTCAGGGATTCCTCTTCAGTCCGGCTGTGCCCGAGGCAGCGGCACTCGCAATGATGCAGAGCGGGCTTCAGGCCGATTGATCGACCGCAGCCGAAACCACACATCCGGCATGCAGGCTATCGGCCTCTATGCATTGCTCGGCCCGATCAAGCAGGTCACTCACCGTTTCAAAGAGTTCGCTTTCACGTCGACTGACGGGCATAGCGGCATCGGTGGCCCGGGAAAGCACGTACGAGAAGAGCCGCTCCAGGAATGGCAGTGATCTGTGGTCGGCCGGTTGCAGGTAGGCGAACTCATTGCGGTGAACGTCGTGAGCATACAGCACTGAGAAACGGCAGACTTCACCGGTAAAGAAGTACAAAGGGTACACGCGTACGGTCTGCCAGGAATCGTCGTCTGCACATTCGTCGAAATACGGGACTCCGACGTAGAAGAAAACGTCGTCGGCTGAGAGATCGTTCATGGATTCGGGGTGTTGCATACACCCCTTTTACCATCGACCCGGGACAATTATCGAACGTGGTCTTCGCTATAGACGACCTGACCGGCAGTCAGCCGACCGTTTTCGATGCGTGCCTCAGCCGTTTCTAAAAGCAGGCCGATCTGATCGAATAGCTCACGCTCTTCGTCTGATTCATCATTATCCGCTTCTTCGTAGATACGTTCAAGGAGAGGAACGGAACGTTCATCGGCCGCTTCCAGATAGGCGAAACACTGCCGGTGTACGTCAAAGGCAAGATGTGCCGACACATAGCCATGCCCTTTTACGAAAAAATGCAACGGCCAGATCTGCACGGTCTGCCACGATTCCGGAGCGATGGTGTGCTCGGCCGGCAGCGAGGCGCTGGCCGTCTCTTCGAAAAAGGGCTGCCCGGTCAGAAAGTAGACATCGGCAAAGGCGGCCGTTTCATCGGAACGAGAGAAGGATGGTGAGCTATCTTCCTGTTTCATACGCCTTATATAGTCTGCGTCACACTGCATTTCTCAAAAAAAAATTAAGCGGCTCAAAAATCACGGATGGGTCTACAGGCTGAAATATCCGGCCTCGGACATTGATTCTCATTCTTGTCTCGATCGGATCAGCGCATCATTTTCGTATGGCTGTCTCTCGGTGGGTGCTCTTCTATAGAAGGCAATGACATCCCGAAAACTCTTTGTGATGGCCGTTTTGATGCTTTCTGCCGGCACTCTCTTCGCCGAACCGACGCAGGAATCGCTTCAGCGTCGACGCAGCCTGCTCAACCTGCATCAGATTGGAGGAATGACGACCCTGGTGCTCTGGCTTGCCACAAACATTGAAGGCGAGAAGGCTCTGAAGTCTATGTACAGGCGGTCCGATGAGTCGGCTCGCTTGCTTTTGCTGACCCGACCGGAGTATGCGGTCGGCGATCCGCTGTATTTCGCCGCGCTGCGCCAGCCCGATCGTCGCAGCATAGCCGCGGACTATTTTCTTGCAAAGGACCCACAGCGAAACGCTCCCCTTTATTTTGCCCTGAAGCAGAATGAAGAGTGGGAGGCCCGCAGGGCCGGCTCTTTGCACCGCAGCCTGGCCATGGCTACCTTTGCCGCCTATACGGTAACGGCCGGCGCTGCCTTCCTTGCTCCGGAGGGTGTGAACTATAAACGTGAAGGTTATGACAGCGTATTTTTCCATAAAGCCATGATTCCCGTACATCTGGCCTCGATGCTTGTGCTGGCCCGCCTCGGTTCGCAGGTTGAACATCGCGAAGGGGCTGCTTACGAGATGCAGAGAGCTGGCTGGACGGGATTTGGAGCTCTTTCGATTGCCTTTCTTACGATCACTTTTTGATCCGGCATGGCAGTGAAGAAGGGTGGTATTCTTCCATATGAATGTTCGTCCTTTATTCAGGAGAAAGCAGATGTTACGTCGATTACTCTTATTTAGCTTGTTTCTGACGGTCGGAGCTTTGCAGGCAGAGGTGCTTGAAAAGAGCATCGATTTTTCCGTTTCACATCCGTTGCACGAGGTGAAAGGGACGGTAGACCGGATCGAAATCCGCAATCTGCAAACATCGGATGGTCGGTCTATTCGGGGGCCGTTTCAGATAGAGATTCCGTATACGGCTCTGAATACGGGAAATGGAAACCGCGATTCTCATCTGCTTGAAATCCTCGGCTACCCCGAACACCGTAGCATCCTTGTTGAGATCCTCGAAGTGAAGCCTGTCGATGAGGCGCATGTGAGCCTTCATGGATTTCTTACGATCGGCGGCGTCAGGCGTCCGGCCATGATCCCGGCAAGCCTGACGGTTTCGTCCGGTGTCTCAACGGTCGAAGGCACGACGGCGATCTCTTTAAAGGAATTCCAGATTGAGGCGCCCTCCCTTCTGGGAATGACAGTTGACGATCGTGTTATCGTGCATTTTCGATTCCTCATCCGCCCCGATGCAAAATAGCGCCCCCTGTTCCTGATTCTGCCTCGACAGGCTTCGCCCGGCCGACGGTCTGGATCTGTATGGAGCTTTACACGGAAAAAGAGATCACCCTTCAGGATGCCCTCGAGCATGGCCTGACCGAAGAAGAATTCGAGCGCATCAAAGGCTTCCTCGGGCGTATTCCCACCGTTACGGAGCTCGGCGTTTATTCCGGCATGTGGTCGGAGCATTGCAGTTATAAAAATTCCATTCTACAGCTGAAGACCTTACCGACCGAGGGCTCGCGAAACCTGGCTACAGCGGGCGAAGAGAATGCAGGCGCCATCGACATCGGCGGCGGCCTGGCCGTCGTTTTCAAGATCGAGTCGCATAACCATCCGACGGCGATTGAGCCGTTTCAGGGAGCGGCCACAGGCGTGGGTGGTATCATGCGCGATATCTTTACGATGGGCGCCCGTCCGATTTGCTCTCTGAACTCGCTGCGCTTCGGCCCTCCTGCCGAGCCGCGCAACCGACATCTTTTCACAAAGGCCGTCGAAGGCATCGCCTTCTATGGAAACTGCCTCGGAGTCGCCGTCGCCGGCGGAGAGGCCTTTTTTGATCCGACCTATTCGCGAAACTGCCTGGTGAATGCGATGACGGTGGGCGTGGCGCGTACCGACCGCATGGCCACCGCAACGGCGAAGGGCGAGGGCAATCCGGTTTTTTATGTCGGAGCGACGACGGGGCGTGACGGCATCCATGGCGCAAGCTTTGCTTCGCGCGACCTTTCAGAAGAAAGCGAAAGCAAACGCAGCGCCGTTCAGGTAGGCGACCCTTTTAAAGAGAAGCTTCTGCTTGAGGCGACGCTGGAGCTGATTCGATCCGACGCCCTCGAAGGCATCCAGGATATGGGAGCTGCGGGGCTTTCCTGCTCCACAAGCGAGATGAGCGCGAAAGGCAAGGTCGGCATGGATATCGATCTGAACCGCGTGCCTCTTCGCGAAACGGGTATGAACGCCTACGAGATCATGCTCTCAGAATCGCAGGAGCGTATGCTGGTCGTCGGCAAGAAAGGCCAGGAAGAGACGATCCGACGTATCTTTGAAAAGTGGGATCTTCACGCAGAGATCATCGGTACTGTGACGACATCCGGACGACTGCGCCTTTTCCATAACGGAAAGCTCTGTGCCGATATGCCTGCCGAATCGCTTGTGCTTGGCGGCGGAGCACCGCGTTACGTGCGCGAACAGCGTCGTCCCGAGCATATCGACCGTGTCGCCCGATTCGGCGACGACGAGGTGCCCCCGTCGAAAGATCTGGCCGGTGATCTGCTTCAGTTATTGGGCTCGCCGAATATTGGTTCAAAGCGTCCCGTTTATGAACAGTATGATACGGAGGTCGGCCTTGTGCGCGTGCAGAGCCCCGGCGGGCAGGGTGGCGTTATTCGTATTCCGAACATCTTAATGGAAGATATCGAGCTTGCGAACTTTGCCGATGATCCGTCCCGTGTGGCTGCCTCTCCCGTGCCCGAAACGCACCGCGGCCTTGCGGTGAGCACCGACTGCAATCCGCGCTTTGTCTATCTTGAGCCGGAGCGCGGCGCCGCCCTTGCCGTATATGAATCGGCTCGCAACGTAGCCGTGACCGGAGCGGAACCGCTTGGCATCACCAACTGCCTGAACTTTGCAAATCCCTATATTCCCGAAAACTATTACATGTTCGCCGGCAGCATCAAAGGCATGGGCGATGCCTGTCGCAAACTTGGTATTCCCGTTACGGGCGGAAACGTATCTTTCTATAATGAGAGCGAAGAAGGGCCGATTCTTCCCTGTCCGACGATCGGTATGGTCGGCCTTGTTGACGATGTAGAAAAGGCCATCGGCCCCTTTTTCAAGCAATCCGGTGAACGCATCTTCTTGATTGGAGATTTCCTGCCCACCTTCGGCGGATCGGAGTACCTGTGGCAGAAGAGGTCAGTCGTTGCCGGTATCGCCCCGGAACTGCGCCCCGATACCGAGAAGGCGCTTCATGCCTTCTTGCAGGAATGTTCGCGAAGCGGACTGCTGCAGTCGGCGGCCGATCTTTCTATCGGAGGCCTGGCCGCGGCGCTCTTCAGAATGTCGTACAATTCTTATTTTGAAACGTCGGTCGGATTTCAGTTATCCGAAGCTGTGGTTGGCGAGCTTGCGAAGAAGGTCGGGCGTCCTGATAAACTCTTCTTCGGAGAAACCTCGGCCAGCATCATCGTTAGCGCACAGCCCGAAAAGCTTTCTGCTATGAAAGATGTGCTGGCCCGGCATGGCCTTAACGCGATCGAGATCGGCGTCACCGGCGGCGAACGCCTTGACTTTGGCCTGTTTCAGGTTGAAACAGAGGTCGCGGTCAGAGCGTATGAAGGAGCGTTGAAGCCGGTTTTTGCTACGGCTCAGGGCTGATTGCGCATCCGCCGGATTAAGGTGATGCGACCCTCTGCATCGGTGTAAAGGTCAAAGCCCTCTTTGATGAGACCTTTGAGCACCCTGTAGAGGGTCAGCGATACGACAGTATCTTTTTTCAGGGATTCGGCGCTGAAGGACTGCAACTCGCTCATCTGTTCTATTTTCGGTTGGCAAGAGCCTGTAATTCAGGGGAGCAGTCGAACACTTCTTTACAATCATGCCCATTCTGCCAGAATTATCAGGGAACCTGGCCGGCATCCGAACCGTCATAAAAATCAATTGAAAAAACAAAGTGCCGATGGATCATTGCCGCATTCGTCCAAATTGCTATTTAAAGAGAAATCCCTGATATGAAACGTGGAATACCGAAATTCACAAAAATCCTGGCCTCGATGGCTCTACTGCTGTACGCCGGCTTCTGCGGATGTGACCCAGCGCAGAGTAAAGAGGTCCCGCAGGGATTCTCGCAGGATAATTTTGATCGCGTTGTTGAGCACGCCCTTTCCAACTATCTCGATCCCGAGATGGTCGTAGCCCGGCGCTGCTATATCGGGGCCGCCGAAGAGGCCTTTAAGACCCTGCCGGCAGGCCTTCTCATGATGCCCGAGTCGTTCTATTCGCGTATGCCCGAGATTGTCGCTCCCGAACGTCAGATTCCAGGAAAGAAGATAAAGATCAGCGCCGACGATGCCTTTGTTATCATCGTGCCCGACTATAAAGAGCTTGAAAAACGCCGCAAGGCCATAGAGGCCCGCGAAAAGGCCCGTCGCAAGACGATGACGCAGGCGCAGAAAAACGCCGAGGCCGAAAAGTTTCGCGATCAGCTGAAAAAAGAACAGAAGGAACTGGAAACGGCATGGGACTCCGTGAAGTTCTCTCGCGATGACTTCCTTCGCGTTATGACGTGGATAGAGGCGAACCTTGACACCTACAAAGAGCTGCCTTCTACGTTTGAGGGCGAAAATCCTTATGCCGATACGCCGTTTGGCATGCACTACGTTTATTTCGCCGCTGCAAACGGATTCTTGCAGAACATGGACCCGCATAGCGCCGTGATCGATAATACGTCGTGGGATAAGATGCGCAAAGAATCCGAGGATTCCTCTTTTGAGGGTATCGGCGCCCTTCTTCGCGGAGGCGGCTCCAGCGATGTGATCGTCGAGACTCCGCTTCCTGGATCGCCTGCGTTAAAGGCCGGATTGCGAGCGGGCGATATCATTCGTAAGGTTGATGGAAAGAGCATTGAAAACCTGAATCTCTCTGAAGTCGTCAAACGCATACGTGGAAAGAAAGATACGGCCGTCGTTCTCGATGTGGAAAGGACGACGGAGGTCGAGCAAATATCCATTCGCATCAAGCGTGCGAAGATCGAGCAGAAGGCCGTATCGTCGAACTATCTGCTTGATCTGCCGTATAAGGATTTTATGCCGATGCGAGTCGGTATCATCAAGATCTCGTCGTTTCTTTTCGATAAGAAGCGACCTTCTGAATTGATCAGGCATGAATACTACCAGTTGCTTGAAAAGGCCGACGGACGGCTGGATGGTATCATCCTTGATCTGCGCGGGAATCCGGGCGGCGATCTCGAAGAGGCGATCAACGTGGGCGGGCTGTTCCTGCCCGATAACACCGTCGTCGTCGAGATTCGTTCGAGAGAAGAGAAGGCCCGTCGTAAGAGCCGTGAAAGAAGGCTCGTTGTGAACAGCAACGACGTGCCCATCATCGTGCTCATTAATGCCGGCTCAGCTTCGGCCAGCGAGATCGTAGCCTCTGCTCTACAAGATCATAACGCCGCGCTGATTCTCGGAGAGCGATCCTTCGGCAAGGCCTCTGTGCAATCCCTGCGCCCCGTGGACTCCGTTATCGTGAAGGTGACGACGGCTCGTTATTATGCGCCCAATAATTATACGATCCAGGTCTTTGGCGTTGAGCCCGATATCAAGGTTTCAGACGAGGTTGACGGCTCCTATCCCGTGCGTTTTCGCGAAGAGGATATGTGGAAGCACCTGCCCGAGCTCCAGCAGAAAAAAGAAGATCCGGCGCGTCGGGCTTGGATTGAACGTTTGAAGCAGCTTGCCGCAGCCGAATCGCAGGCCGCCGAGAACTTTCTCAAAGGGCATGAAAAAGACGCGGTGAAACCTGATGCTATGTTGATCCGGGCTCTGCCGTATCTGAAGGCGATGAAAAGCGGCGCCGCTCCCTGAACACGATGGCCGAGCTGAGTTGCGATTTCCTGATCCTCGGAAGCGGCGTAACGGGGCTGTATACGGCCTATCAGCTTGCCGACCTTGGATCGGTCGTTCTCGTAACGAAGGCCGATCTCGTCGAATCGAATACGGCCTATGCGCAGGGCGGTATCGCTTCTGTGCTGGCCGCCACCGATTCCTTTGAGAGTCATATCCGCGATACGCTTGATGCCGGGGCCGGGCTCTGCGACCCCGAAGCGGTCAGGGTGCTTGTAACAGAGGGGCCCGATCATATTCGCCGACTCATCGAGCTGGGCGCTCGTTTTGAAACAGGGCCCGGCGGAGAGCTGGATCTGCACCGCGAAGGCGGTCATTCGCATAATCGCATCGTTCATTCCGGCGATCTTACAGGGAAAGAGGTTGAGCTGGTTCTCGCCGACGCCGTTCGCAGCAAGAACGTGAAGATCCTCGAGCATCACTCCGCCGTGGAATTGATCACGCGTTATCATCTCGACGGCGGCAATCCGGGCGCAGAAGAGCCGGCCTGCTTCGGCGCCTACGTGTATAACCGCAAAACATGGGAGATCTTCGTAATCAGGGCCAGGGCGACCATTCTGGCTACCGGCGGGGCAGGGCACGTCTATTTGCACAACACGAATCCCGAGGTGGCTACGGGAGACGGTGTCGCTCTCGGCTACAAGGCCGGCGCCGTCGTTTCTAACATGGAGTTCTATCAGTTTCATCCGACCTGTCTCTATGATCCCGGACGGCGTTCTTTCCTGATCACCGAGGCGATGCGCGGTTTCGGTGGCAGGCTTCTCAGCTATGAGATGCGTCCTTTCATGCATGAATATGACGAACGCAAAGAGCTCGCCCCCCGAGACATCGTTGCAAGAGCGATCGACGCCGAGATGAAGAAAAGCGGCTCGCCTCACGTATGGCTTGATGTCAGCGATCATCCGGCCGAAGAGCTGATGCATAAATTCCCGAACATCTATGCTACATGTCTCAGTCGCGGCATCGATATCTCAAAGCAGCCCATTCCCGTCGTACCGGCCGCTCATTATATGTGCGGAGGCATTGAAACCGATCTTTTCGGCCGCACCCGCCTGAAGGGCCTGTACGCCGCGGGCGAGGTCGCCTCGACCGGTGTGCACGGCGGGAACCGTCTGGCCTCAAACAGTCTGCTTGAAGGCCTTGTATTCGGCAGTCGCATCGCCGCCGATCTGAAGGCGAATCCGATTCGCGACGACAGAGAAAAGATCCGACCCTGGAATAAAGAGGGCCTGGATAACCCTGAAGAGTGGATTCTGGTTCAGCATAACTACGGTGAGATCCGGCATATAATGTGGAACTATGTCGGTATCGTGCGATCGAATCTGCGTCTGGATCGCGCCTTGAGACGGATGAATCTGCTCTGTGATGAGATTATGGATTTCTATCGTAGAACGGTCATTCAGAACAAAATCCTTGAACTGCGCAATCTTGCCGTCGTGGCAAAGCTGATCATTCTTTCGGCGCGTCATCGCCATGAAAGCCGCGGCCTTCATTTCACGACCGACTATCCCGAAAACCGGACGCCTTCGCGTCAGAATACGTCGATCGTCCGCACACCGGACGAAGAGTTCAAGTTCCTGAATTGAGGGCCTGCCCGCGATCCGGAATTTCGGGTTTAAGCGATGCGGCCTTATAGTCGCCGGGAGCGGGTTTGAATTATTTATCCGCAAGCGGCAGAAAGAGTTCGGCAAGGATTCTCTGGCGCGAGGCGCCATCCATATGATCGCGTACTTCCTGAATCAAAAACATCCCGCCATGCTTGTTCGCTATATGGTTAACGACAGAAAGCCCGAGCCCAAGGCCGAAGCGTTCTACCTGTTCCATGCCTTCAACGGGCGGATGCAGCCTGATGAAGGGCTCGATGACAAGGCGCTCAAAGTCTCGCGGAATTCTGCCGGCTTCGGCGACATGATTCATGACTGATAGAACGGCATAACCGTTTGCCTGATGGGTGTAGCAATCGATTCGCCCGCCATCGGGAGTATATTTTAACGCGTTGATCAACATTTCCTCAAGGGCGAGTCCCACGCTGTTTAGATCCACCTCCAGAGAGACCGATTCTGGATTGCTATGGAACTTCACCTCCTGCCTGATCGTTATCTTCTCTGAAAGCCCTTTAAAGAGGTGATTAAAATGCTCTTGCACGGCCAGTAGCTGTGTCGGCATCAGATTGAACTGACGCTCTATGACTTCAATGATGGATTCGAGTCCATTAAGAAGGTTTCTCGACACGTCGCTCATCTGGAAAAGCCGGCTGAGAAGGTCGGCCGGGACGATAAACTGGTTTTCATCGGATTTGCGTGATTTCAGGCGCAGTAAATCGATCATCGTCAGAATGCTGCCGAATCCCGCCCCCTGATTCATCGAAGTCATCAGATTATGGATCAGATTTCTTTCATAGGAATGGGCATGTTCCGCCTTGTTCTGTTCTTTGTAGGTTAGCCATTGTAAGTGCGTTCGCAGCTTCGTTGAGGATTGCTGTTCGAGTCGTTTGCGAGCAAGCAAATCGTTTCTATGTTGCCAGCCGCTAATGAGCGTGGTTTTCAGTTGATCGGGATTGAGCGGTTTGATAAGGTAATCGAAGACGTTAAGCTTCATCGTCGCAACGATTTCCTCCGGGTGCGATTCCGCAGTCTGAATGATGATGACGGGATGCGTGTCGGCCTCCTGGATCTGCTTGATGAGATCGTGGCCGATGTCGGGAAGACTGGAATCCAGAACATAACAATCCGCCGTTCCATGTCGGCTTATGAGATGCAGGGCCTGCTGGCCGTCGGCGGCTTGAAAGCAATGAAATCCGGTTTCTCTGCCCAACCGCTCGGTTAGAGAGCGACTTGCCGCGTCCCCGCCGATAATAAAAAGCCTCGGCTTGCTCTGACCCCGCTGAAGGGATGCAGGCTCTCTTGAAGCGGCAGGCTTTTCGGATTGAATCAGCATACGGTCCCTCTAAACTATCAGATGGAGCCGATCGAAAAATCCCGGTAGATTTTTCCGCAGATTGCCCGAGTCGATTTTTTTTCTGACAGTAGTTGCCTGCACCAGAGCTTGCTCTGGCAGGCATTCGACCGGCCCCTCCGTACCCCAGAGCCGGCTGCATCGCTCCATGCCAGGTGTTCCGTTCCACCCGCACCGGCTCGAACCAGGCCCGTCTAACCAACTCCATCACGCCTGCATCCACCCGAATCCCCGCCTGGCACACAACCAGACAACAAGGTGCCACCCGTGGGGTGAGGAGTGCGGTGCAGGCGTGATTTACCACCCGCACGGCCGAAGGTGGGTGCGGTTGGAACTTGACAGCGCGGCCTTTTTATGAAATCTGGCGGGATGAACGGAAAGACGGCAAAACTGCTGAATCGCTATGCTCTGAAAAAGGGAACTAAGGTCGACGACCTGAAAAAACAGTGGCTGTCTCTCAATGCCGGTGAGCGCTTCTCTCGCCGTCAGGAGATGCTGAAAGAGCTGAAAGGCGGAAAATGACCGCTCCGGGCTCTGAAAAGGCCCTCCGGTTGCAAAACGCAGCCGATCCATTCCATCGTCTGAAAGAGATTACGGCCATCCTGCGCGAACCGGATGGCTGTGAGTGGGATCGCGCCCAGGATTTCCACTCCATGAAAGAAGGCCTGCTTGAAGAGGCCAGCGAGGTCGTCGCTGCCGTCGAGTCGGGTGATCCTGAGAATCTAAAAGAAGAGCTGGGCGATCTTGCCTTCCTCGTTCTCTTCTATTGTAGACTGGCCGAAGAGAAGGGGCTTTTCCGGGCCGCCGACGTCTATGAGGCCGTCTCTGATAAGCTTGTCTTTCGCCATCCGCATGTATTCGGCGATCTACAAACATCTGATCAGAAAGAGATACTGAAAAACTGGGAGAAGCTCAAAGAACGCGAGCAGCGCGCCAGAGGCGAAGAGCCGCGCTTCGGCGAGAAGACCGGGCATCTGCCTGCGTTGATCCGTGCCGATAAGATTCAGAGCAAAGCTTCGCGGAAGGGCTTCGACTGGAAGCGAGGCGACCTTGCATCGATATTTTCCGTATTGCGCTCTGAGATCGACGAGCTTGAGGCCGAACTTGGCGCTACTTATGAGGCGACCGATTCACCGTTAAGCGACAAGCGCCGGGAGCGTATTGAAGACGAACTCGGCGATCTGCTTTTTTCTGTTGTGAATCTCGGCCGTCATCTTGCCGTTTCCTCAGAGCGATCGCTTCACCGATCGACAGAGAAATTCATCGAGCGATTCCGGCGTCTGGAAGAGGCCGCCTCCAGTGAAGCGGTTAACCCATTTGGTATCGAGAACGAAGCGGAGCGCCTGAACGCTCTCGAACGACTCTATCAGAAGGTGAAGTCGGATCGTGGGCATTGATATTCGGCGCGACGTTCCGCTCGCTCCGCTGACGACTCTCGGCCTGGGAGGCCGTGCCCGTTTCTTTATTCCTGTTTACTCCACTGACGATCTGCGCGAGGCCCTTGCATGGACTCATGCAAAGGCGCATCCGCTTTACGTTTTAGGCGGAGGCAGCAACACCATCTTTCGCGACGCCGGCTTCGACGGCACTGTGATTCATCTTCAAATGAAAGGCCTTGAGCGATCCGGTTGCGACATGACTGTCGCTGCCGGCGAAGTCTGGGATGACGTCGTTACCCGATCGATCGAATACGGCCTGTCGGGCATCGAAAGCCTGTCGGGCATTCCCGGATTGGTCGGTGCGACGCCCGTGCAGAACGTCGGAGCCTACGGACAGGAAGTTGCGTCGACGATTGTTAGCGTCACGGGCGTTCATGCTGAGACGGGTGAGATACGGACTGTCGAAAAATCGGATTGCGGCTTTGCTTATCGTAACAGCTCTTTTAAGAGAGGTTATCCGCTCATTATTACCGAGGTGAGATTTCGTTTATACGAAGCAGATCCAGAGCCTTCCTATCCCGAGCTGAAAGAGGCGTTTGCAAAGGCCGTCGATTCCTTCGCGAACAAAAAGGGAAGGGGACCGAACCGGCGGGAGGAGCTACAGTTACTTCGAACGAGTGTGCTTTCCATTCGCCGACGTAAGTCGATGGTTGTCGATTCCTCTGACCCCGATTCGAAATCGGCGGGATCGTTTTTTACGAATCCCGTTCTCAGCGAGGATCAGTTTGAAGAATGTCGCAACAGGGCGGCACGTCTCGGGCTGTCGCTTCCTGCATATCCATCGGGAGAGACGGTGAAGCTATCTGCCGCCTGGCTCGTGGAAAACTCCGGTTTTGTGCGAGGTTATACCGAGAACGGCGTGGGCATCTCGAAGGCCCACGCCCTGGCCCTTGTGAACAGAGGGGGCACTACAGAGGCTCTTCTTGCTCTTGCCGGTAAGATCGTCGGTGCTGTAAAAGAACGCTTTGGCGTCGAGCTGGAGCGCGAGCCCGTCCTTGCCCGCTGCTAAGGCCCTGAACGCTTGTGGTCAAGGTCCTCGCTCGATCCGTGTTGACATATCGCCACTGCTGGATTTGCTGTGGATGTGTATGTTGCAGTGGATACGATGAGCGGCGATCACGGCCCCGCCCCGGCCGTCGACGGAGCCGTGCAGGCCGTGCATGAGTACAATGCCCGGGTTATTCTTGTGGGCGACCCTGAAATCCTCGAAAGGCAACTTGCAGGCTATTCTTTTGATCGTGACATGATTCTCATCGAACCGGCCCGCTGTGTGATCGGAATGGACGAATCGCCTTCGCGCGCCGTAAAAGATCGACCCGATGCCTCCGTCGTCGTCTGTGCCGATCTTGTACGACGCAAAGAGGCTATCGGCTTCTTCTCTCCGGGCAATACCGGGGCAACGATGGCCGCCGCCCTTTTCAAGATGGGGCGGATTCGTGGAGTAAGCCGTCCGGCGATCGCATCGCCCATTCCGCGTGAAGATGGCGGCACGACCGTTCTTGTCGATTCCGGAGCAAACGTCGATGTGAAGGCTCGATGGCTTGTGGAATTTGCCATCATGGGCGAGCTTTATGCGCGCGAGATTCTCGGCGTGCCGAAGCCGCTTGTAGCTGTTCTATCGAACGGAGAAGAAGACAAGAAAGGCAACGTCGTCTCGGTGCAGGCCTGCCGTGATCTTGAAAAGCTCGATCTGAATTTTCTGGGCAACATCGAAGGGCGGGATCTGTACGGCGGCACACCAAGACAGGTTGATGTCGTCGTCTGTGACGGCTTTGTCGGTAACGTCGTTCTTAAAGCGACGGAGGGGTTGGCCGCAACGATCTTTCGCATCCTCATCAAGGGTATTGAAGAATCAAGCCTTGCTAAAACGGGCGCCTTTCTATTAAAACCTGTGCTGACCGAGATCCGACGCCGCATGGACTATACGGAATACGGTGGCGCTCCGTTGCTTGGCGTGAACGGCGCCTGTGTGATCGGTCACGGAAGCTCTAATGCGAGGGCCTTTAAAAACGCCATTCGTATCTGCTGGGATTTCGCTGAAAAAGACATCAATCATAAAATCGAGAAGCGCATTTCTGAAATCCAGTATACAGCAGAGACCGGTTTCTGAGAATCGAGCATGCGGCGCAGATGCGCTTAAAAAAAGGAACGGCCTTACAGGCCTTCGGCGGGAGTAACAATGAGCGAAAGACTGTTCTATCATCTTGATGAATCTGAGATGCCTGATGCCTGGTATAACATACAGGCTGATTTTACCGATCCGATGCATCCTCCGTTGCATCCGGGTACAGGGCAGCCCATTGCGGCGGCCGATATGGGTCCTCTTTTTCCCCAGGCCCTCATCGAGCAGGAGATGTCGCAGGAGCGATGGATCTCGATTCCGGGCGAGGTCGTCGATATCTATCGGCTCTGGAGGCCGGCTCCTCTGATTCGAGCACGAGCTCTTGAGAAGGCCCTTGATACACCGGCGCGCATCTACTTTAAATACGAAGGCGTATCGCCGACAGGTTCGCATAAGCCGAATTCGGCCGTAGCACAGGCATACTATAACAAGAAAGAAGGCGTGCGCCGTATCACGACCGAAACGGGAGCCGGCCAGTGGGGTAGCTCCCTTGCCTTTGCCTGCAACCACTTCGGTCTGGAATGCCTTATCTACATGGTAAAGGTATCTTATAATCAGAAGCCCTATCGCAAGAATATGATGGAGCTTTTCGGGGCGCGCGTCGTCGCTTCTCCATCGACCGAAACCGACGCCGGCCGCAAGATCCTATCCGAAACGCCCGATTCTCCTGGCTCGCTCGGCATCGCCATCTCTGAAGCGGTTGAGATGGCCGTAAAAGACGAGCATACGAAATACTCGCTCGGTTCCGTTCTGAACTTCGTAGTTCTGCATCAGACCATCATCGGTCTGGAAACCGAGAAGCAGCTGGCCCTGGCCGGCGAGAAACCCGACGTGCTGCTTGCCTCTTTCGGAGGGGGCTCGAATTTCGGCGGTTTTGTTCTGCCGTTTGTGAATCGTAAGATCAAGGGGGAGTCGATGCGCATCGTCGCCGTCGAGCCCGCCGCATGCCCTACGTTAACCAGGGGCGTCTTTGCCTATGATTTCGGTGATGCGATCGGAATGACTCCGCTTATGCCCATGCATACGCTGGGCCATGATTTTATTCCGAGCCCCATCCATGCTGGCGGATTGCGATATCATGGAGCGGCGCCCATTATCAGCCACGCTCTCAATCAGAATCTGATCGAGGCGGTCGCTCTGAAACAGAACGATTGCTTTGCTTCGGCGGCACTTTTCGCTAAGGTGCAGGGCATTATTCCGGCGCCGGAATCTACCCATGCCGTTCATGGTGCCATGCGTGAGGCGCTTCGCTGCCGTGAAGAAGGAAAATCCGAGGTTATCGTTTTCAATCTGTCAGGTCATGGTCATCTTGATATGTCGGCCTATGACGCCTTTTTGCAGGGTAAGCTGGGCGACGGTGAAATGAGCGACGCGGAGCTTCAGAAAAACCTGGCCGCTGTGCGAAAGATCTGATATCTTAGCGCTGAAACCATGCAGAAGAAAACTAAAAAGCGGCAGATGCTCTTGATTCTGATCGGCGCTGTCGCTATGGGCGTTTCGTTTGCAGCATGCAAACAGTCCGAAGGCGGATCTCCTCGAGTGCATAGAGGAGATCTCATCTCCAGAAGCAATCTGAACTTTGATTACGTCGAAGGCGATCTGATCAATTGCAAGAACGTATCGGTCGTTTATTTGAAAGGCGACATCCGCGGCGAGAAAAGCCGCGGTGTGCACGTTCAGGTGATGAAAGGCAACGTGCAGGCCGGTCAGGTGAAAATCGACGTGCTCGAAGGCGATATCATCGAGGGACGATCGGTGAGCGTCCGCCTGCTTCTCGGCGAAGATCTGAGCGCCCGAGCCGATGTTCTTGAACGTCAGCCCTCCCGCCGCACACAGTTTTAGCAGGCTGCTGAAAAGCAGCCTGTTAGAAATTCCAGGTAAGGCCGGTGCTGATCGCCGGCTCACCCGATGCCGTACGCGTCATCCCAATATCGAAGCGGTAGACGTCGACAAGATGGTAGGCGTACAGGCCGGCCGTCAGAGCGGCGCCGGCATAATAATAGACTCGATACCGGTTATAGGTCGACGTATCTGCCTGCCAGCGATCATAGCCGGCGAGGGCGGCAAGATATACCGCCTGATTCGATGACAGCTGATTGCTCAGCGCCGCCGTCGTCGTAGAATCTTTGAAAAGACCGTATACGGGATCGGATTGCAGGCGATTGTAGGCCGACGTCGCCTTCTGATACGAATAGGCGGTAAAGGCCAGCGAGCCGAAGAACGATACCATGAGAGCGTTCCCTTTTAGCTTCTGTCCTCTATCGCGCTGCGGAATACCGGGAATCAGCATCGCATAACGCAAATTATTGCGTCGCATTTCGGCTTTCTCGGTCGGTGATCGGTCGATTACGACGATGTCTTTCTTTACGTCACGCTTGCCTTCGGGGTTTTCCATTACCAGATCGTATTCACCGGGAGGCAGAGAATCGGGGTCGATGTCGATCGAAACCTCGTCGCCATTTTGAACCGTTTTCACCGAGCGTTCTTTGCCCTGCGAGTCGACGAGATAATAGCGCGTCTGCGGCATTTCGCCTTCTGTCTTCAAGCGTATGGTACGGCGTCCGCCGCCGCGAGGGATGGGACCGACCGGTGCGGCAAGCTCCATCTCGGGTTGCAGCACCCGAATGATGCGAAGCGGATTCCAGTCCGTCCAGAGATACAGCTTGTTGAACTTGTTGATGAGGCCCAGGCGCTTTTCATATTCTCCAGGCGGCAGAATGATTGTGGCCTTTGTATCGGCCGTTTCTTTTTCGGCGACGAGCTTGCCTCCCGGCGTGCGAATCTCCAGTCGATACTTTTCAGCTCCGTTAACCTTATTCCATTCTACATCGATCGAGATGTCTTCTCCTTCGGCTGGAGCATCGACCGTCGTCGTATTCGGTTTCTCTTCGGTTTTGCCCTCTGTACTCTGCGGCTCGGCCGGTTGAGCCTGAAGCGAGAATCCCGCCCCACTTAAAAGAAGCGGCAAGACGGCGAAAAGAAAAAAGACGTACAGTCCGCTGCCCTTCGCAAAAGAGCTGAGCCGGCCGATGCCGCCGGGCTCCGTCCGCTCCACTGTTGATTTGTTCGATGCTTTTTTCATATCTCACTTCACAAAGATCGTATCAGGACTGATGAATTCCGGCTTTTGCCCCTGATCCAGGCTGATGCGGAACGGCACGACCGTCTCTTCGCTTTCGGCGTCCGTTCCTTTCGTGCGGGCCGTTACAGACCAGCTGAAAAGGCCCGTATCCAGAAGTTCAAGACGGTTAAACAGGAGCTGATTGACGGGCGTCAGCTGTTCGAATACCTGCTTGCGGCCAGGTTCTCTATACAGCCTGAAACGATAGGCCGTTGCGCCGGCGACGGGCTGCCACCTGAAGAGAATATTTTCCTGCTGCGTCATATCGACAGGGGTCTGAGCGAGCGGATAGACGGGCATTACCTTCGCCGGACGAACGGCGACGGTGAAGCGCTCGATGCGGCTTTCGCCAAGCGCCTCGCCCGACGATCCCGTCTGTATAACCTTCCAGTAATAAAGGCCCGGATCAAGTTTTACCTGACTGCCTTCAGAGGCCGAGGGCTGATCAATAATGGGATTCTTGAGATCGGCGGCCTTCGAGACGATAAGGCGATATCCTCCGGGGATGCCTGCCGATCCCTGCCAGCGCACGGCGACGGCTTCGTCGCGTTCAAGCACGACGGAGCGATCGGCGACAGGAAAGATCGAAGTGACTTCAGTCTTGCTGCGTATCGAGAAGTTCAAGACGCCTGACGGATCTCCCTCTTCGGTAAGCACTCGCCAGTAGTATGTACCTTCCGGTAGATTCCGCTTGAGAAGTAGCGATCCTGTCGTGGTCGACTCGCTGACAATCGGCTGGCCGAATTTTGCATCGGACGAAATCTGAACTGTATATCGCTCTCCCTGTATGGTCGATTTGTAAGCGAAAACCATGCCCTTCTCGGCGACGACGCGCTGCAAGAACGTGGCCCCGGCCGGTGCGACGGGAACAGGAGGAGGCATTTTTTCGAGACGCTTCACCTCAAAAGAATTCACCGCCGAGGCCGATACCGCTTCGGCCACAGAACTCACAGGCTTTACGCGCCAGAAATAGTTACCCGGAGGAAGAGGCATTGTAAGCAGGGTAGTGTGTGCCGATTCCTGACGAACAATGTCGCTGCCGGCTGCATCGCGTGATACGATGATCTGATAAGAGCTGGCGAGATCGAGCTGCGACCATGAAAACTGTACCGACGCCTCCGCTCCACGGACCGGAAGCGTGCGTCCATTCTGAGGGGAGTGCAGTACCACGCCGCGCTTCTGCAAAAGAGAAAGGCTGCGCGGAGGAGTGGCCTGCTCGCCAGCGGGAACGACTCTCCAGAAATAAACGCCCGAAGAAAGCGGAAGGTCAACGGAACCCGTAGCGGGCTGGCTCATGACAATAGCGCGAAAGTCGCGCGTTCGCGAGAGTTCAAACTTCGCAGGCTTGGCCGTCGTCCATCGAAAGAGCACACGGCTCTTATCGGCTTCAATAATACGACGTTCTCCGTCGGCGGGTTCGACAAGCGTCGCAGAGACGGGACGTGTTTTGATTTCACTGCCGTCAAGCGAGGCCACTTCATTCTCTGAAATCTCGTTCGACTGCCCGCCTCGCTCCAGGCCGGCCTTACCCTTCTTGACCTCAAGCTGCAACGAGTCGGGACTGTCTGATGACAGGCGCGCCTCGGCGTTCGCAAGATTCACTTCGGTATCGCCAGAGCGCACTTTCAGGTCGGCGCCATCGCCCGAAGCGGCGCGGATGCCGCCATACGAGAAATCAAGTAAGGCCTCGTTGTCGGCAAAGTTCAGCACGATAAGGGTGTTCTCTTCGAGAGCGATGCGACTTCCGTCATTCAATACGATTTCAGCCTCAGAAAGATTCTCGGTACGTATGGTATCGCGGTTATACACCGGCGTCTCGGTGCGAAGGTTCTCCCATACGGGTTCGCGATCAAGTCTTCTCTGAGCGACCCTTTCTTTAAAGACGATCTTCCCTATTGGCTGACGATCACCGGCATCCAGCGTGCGATTGAGGTCAAGGTACAGCAACGTCGAGAGCAGCAACGCTACAAGCAGCGCAATCGCCGTAAAGGTGATGTCACCCTTCGATAATCTCATACTTCTCTTCTTTATCCTCTTCCATCACAGCGCCGAGTTCGCCTTTCGTTCCCCAGTCGATGCCGGCTCGCTTACGCAGTTCGTCGAGATTTTTCGGTCGATCGGGATCATCCTTTCTCCCGAGAACGCAGTAGATCGTCTGCGGCTCTGATTTTCCCTTCACTTTAATAGCGGGCATTTTGACGACTTCAAAAAGATCGGCGACTCTGTCATAGGCGTCCTGTGAGATGAGGATGTCTGTGGCAAAAGGCTTATTCAAGGATTCGATACGCGAGGCGAGGTTTACGGCGTCGCCGATGACGGTGAACTCAAGCTTCTTCTCTGAACCAATCTGACCCGAAATGACCGCCCCGGTATTGATACCGCAACCGAATTTGGCGATCGGAAGACCATGCTCGGCATTATACACGTTGAATTCCAAAAGCGCCCTGCGCATCATCAGGGCGCCTTCAACGGCGTTCGCCGTATCGTTACCGTGACTGATCACCGATCCCCAGGTGGCCATGACGGCATCACCGATGAATTTATCCACTACGCCGTGGCTTTTGTCGACGCAGTCCACCATAAGGGTAAAGTAACGGTTCAGATATTCGACGACCTCTTCGGGCTGAAGCTTTTCAGACATGGCGGTGAATCCGCGAAGGTCTGAGAAGAAGACGGCGCACTCTTTCTTTTCACCGCCCAGCTTGATCTCGCCGCGCATCGCTCGTTCGGCCACTTCTTTGTTAACGAAGCGGCCGAAGGCGTCTTTCATCCGCTCGCGCTCGGCAAGACCGTTTACCATCTTATTAAACGAAGCCGCCAGTGCGCCGACTTCATCGCCGCTTCTCGGTTGAACGGCGACGGAGTAGTCTTCGTTTTCGACACGACGTGTCGCGCCGACAAGCTCGCGTAGCGGCAGGGCAAGGCTTCGCGCGAAGAAATAACCGACAAGGATGGCGAGAGAGAGAACGATACCGAGAACGTAGAGGTTCCGGTTGCGGATCTCTTCGACGCGAGCAAAGGCCTTCGCTTCTTCGATCGTGTAAATCACGCCCAATCCCGCCAGAGGCAGCTTCTTGTAGGCGCCTCTGTACCACTTGCCTTCATGCTCGTAGCGAACCATCGCCTTATCAAGCGTGCTTTTCATCATGTCTTGAAAGACGGGCAGGTTGGCCACGCTCATGCCGCCGAGCACAACAGTCGGATCAGGATGCGCTACGATGTTTCCGTTGCGATCGACCATGAAGGTTAACGATGCGTCGGTGCCGAGAAAGGATTCGCCGATACGGCGAGCATCTGCAACGATGACAAGGATCTTGCCGGTTTCAGCTCTCGACGGAAAAGACATGACGATGAGCGGCATGCGAAATCCGGCCGAGGCGTTCATGACGGTCGTGGCCCCCGTCTTTGCCGCTGCCAGCGATGCGCCATAAAGCGAGGTAATACGATTGAGATCGTCCTCAATTAATCCGTTCAGATCCATCTGCTCTTTATTAAGAAGAGTCGAGGAAACCGAAAGCGTATCGCCGGAAGGTTCCGTCGTTATGATAGCGAAGATATCCTGATTTCCCTGAAAGACCTCGGAGCCCTGGCCGTCGGACTCGGCCGCTTTTGCTGCGATGAGATTGGCGCTGTAGCGGGTCTGTTCGAGGATGACCTGCACTTTTTGCCCGACAACCTCATTCAGCTGAGTTGCATTGGCTTCGATGTCGCGCGCTACGTCCTTGCTGAATTCCATACTGGCCCAGAAGATCATCGCGCTTAACGCCGAAACGATCAGAGCCGAAAGAAGGGCGATGGTCTTAACCTTGATATTCCAGCGCGATACCTTGATCTCGCTGCGGGCGATCGGTGTTTCCCGTGCGGCTTCCTGTGTCGCTATAGAAGGAGCGGGAGCTGTGATTGTGGGTGGGGCCGGTGCAGCGGGTTCGGGCTTTTTCGATGACCTCTCTGTTGAAGCAACCTCTGCCTCTGGAGCAGTGGCAGGAGGCGACAGGGGCGACTTCTGCGCTTGTTCCGGTTTGCTTTGCGATTCCGGAGCTTTTTGAGCGGGCGGGCGCGATGGAAACGGAACGACTGAGCCTTCATTTTTTCTGGGTGTGGCCGGTTCTTTCTCGGGAGGCAGCGGGGCCTTTTCTCGGGGTGCTTCGCGTCGCAGTACGGGCTCGTCGGTGATTACAGGCTTGAGGACGATCGCAGGCTCATCCAGCACGGGATCAAGATGCAGGGCCTTCTGCAAGCCTTCATTCGACTCTGCATGCAGTAACAGCGTGCGCTCATCACGGAAGCGGGCGAGCGCACCTCGGGCAAAAAGCTCTTCAAGGCGCATGAGATGCACGGGCATATTCTGTAGAAGGATATCTCTTGCCAGAAACTCAAGCGCCATGCCCTGACCGGAATCGACGAGCAGGACGAGCTCAACCCCCAGAAGCTTCCACTCCCGGACAACTCTGGACAGGTCGGCATCACTTCTGTGTCGGATGAGCGTATTAAGCGAGTCGTCAAGCGCCCATTGAAAACGATTTTTCTGATTCCCGATCATTCCACCCTCGATTCGTTTGAGTCGTCTTTTAGCCTTAACTTTTGACGTTTTTTTCCATCAAATGATCACATTCTTATGATGCATCTAACAGAAAAGAGAATATCTTGAAACACTATCTCAAAAACCCTCGTGGTTCCCGGAACAGCTTCTTTCTAAATCGGCTTCCACAGCAGCCCTGTTAATGAGAGAACACCGAGCCCCCGCTTTTTTTTCAGACTTGCTGCCAGAGGCACCCTGGAAAACGTGACTCTGAAGAAAAGTATGGACATCCGGAATATTGCTATTATCGCTCACGTCGACCACGGCAAGACCACGCTCGTTGACGGCATCCTCAAGGCCACCGGCCAGATCAACCAGAAAGAAGACCGGGAACGGGTCATGGACAGCATGGACCTCGAACGGGAACGCGGGATCACGATCCGCGCAAAGAATGCCTCGGTTTTTTATCAGGGAAATAAGATCAACATCATCGACACTCCAGGCCACGCCGATTTTGGCGGTGAGGTGGAGCGAGTGCTGGGAATGGCAGACTGCTGTTTACTGCTGGTCGACGCCGTCGAAGGGCCGATGCCGCAAACTCGCTTCGTGCTCGATAAATCCCTGCGCATGGGCCATCGCCCCATTCTTGTTATTAATAAAATCGATCGTGATTTTGCCGCTCCCGATAAGGTGATCGATAAGGTTTTCGATCTCTTTGACGAGCTGGGCGCCACGCCCGAGCAGATGGACTTCCCCATCGTGTATTGTTCGGCAAAGTCCGGCTTTGCATCGACGGAGCTGGCCCGCGCCGGTAAAGAGGATAAAGATCTTCTGCCGCTGATCGACGTCATTGTAAAGCATGTGCCCGTTGCTTCGGGCAACGCCGACGGCGCCTTGCAGATGCAGGTGATGAACCTCGACTATGACGACTATATGGGGCGCGTCGGTATCGGACGCATTTTCCGGGGCACGATTCGTAAGAACCAGCCCGTAGAGTGCGTCGGCGAGGGCGGTACGAAGAAAGGCAAGATCACCAAGATCCTCGGCTTTGAGGGCATGGATCGTATTGAACTGCAAGAGGCCGTAGCCGGCGATATCGTCGGCATCACAGGTCTTGAAGAGCTGGCCATCGGCGATACGATCGGCGCCGAGGGCAATGTTGAGATGCGTGCTCCGATTCGCGTGGACGAACCGACCGTATCGATGTTCTTCCTGGTCAACGATTCCCCTTTCGCCGGCAAAGAAGGCAAGTTCGTAACGACACGCCAGATTCGTGATCGTCTGTTTCGCGAAACGCTGACGAACGTCGCCATGCGCGTGCTTGAAGATCCGGAGCGCAAGGACCGATTTCAGGTGCAGGGACGGGGAGATCTTCATCTTTCTGTACTCGTCGAAACGATGCGTCGTGAAGGCTACGAGCTTCAGGTTTCGCGCCCCGAGGTTATCTTGAAGAAGGATGAACAGGGCCGCCGCACCGAACCGTATGAGCAGCTCATTATCGACCTTCCCGAAGAATTCAGCGGTACGATCATTCAGGAACTGAATCGTCGTAAAGGCGAGATGGTCGCCATGGAAACGTCCGTTCACGGAACGACGCGTATCGAATACGTCATTCCTACGCGAGGCCTGATCGGCTTTCGCAGCTTCCTCATCACGGAAAGCCGCGGCAGCGCCGCCGTAACATCGGTATTCTTAAAATATGATCTCTATGCCGGTCCGATTCAGGGACGTAAGAACGGCGCCCTGATCTCTATGGAGCAGGGTGTGGCCGTGCCGTATGCGCTTTGGGCCATTCAGGAACGTGGCGTTCTTTTTGTGCCTCCCGGTATTCAGGTCTACAAAGGCATGGTTCTCGGCGAATGCTCGCGAGAGAACGATCTTGAAGTGAATCCGTGCAAAGAGAAGAAGCTCACGAACGTGCGCGCAAGCGGTTCGGACGAGGCTGTCCGTCTTGTTCCTCCGCGTCAGCTAACGCTCGAACAGTGTATTGAATTCATTGATGACGACGAGCTGGTGGAGATCACGCCGAAAAGCCTTCGCATTCGTAAGAAGTTCCTCGATCCGAACGAACGAAAGAAGATGGCGAAGGCCGCAGCTCTTTAAACCGAGGGAATGACGCAGACAGGATTTGACATCGCCGAAGAGAGCTCCGGGCTCGATCCTCTTCTTGAGGGCACGGGTTATGTGCCGACGAAGGAGAGCTCCGATCGTATTCGAATGCAAATCCCGTCTTTGCCGTCGCACCTGCATCCGGTCAGAGATTTCGTCTACAGACTCTGCCTGCAGCATGGCTGTTCGCGTTCCGATGCCTTTGATATGAAGCTGATCGCCGGCGAGGCCCTGACCAATATCATGAAGCATGCCTACGGCGGTCGACCCGACGGGGCGATATTCATCGATCTGCTATTCTTCCGTACGTTTGTTGAAATGCGTTTTCGCGACTTTGCTCCAGTAAAAAATGATAAACTGACCGGGAAGGATCTGAGCGAGTACAGGCAGGATGGTCTGGGCCTCTACCTGATTACCTCGTTGTCGGATTATCATTATTTCGATCGCAGTCGCGGAACGTTGCTCGTCGTCAAAAAGAGGTTCCAATCATGATCTTTGAACTTCCCGATCTGAAGATTCGCAATCCCTATCTATCGCTTGCCATCGAAGATGCCGTCGCCGAATACTGCGGCGCAAAGTATCGAAACCTCGGCATGCGCGGTTTTATCAGATTCTGGTCGAATTCGTATACGATCGTGCTCGGCCGAACATGTGATGCTCGGAAGAACATCAGCCCTGAGTTTCTCGAACAATTCCGCCCGACGATGGATCCACGAACGTGGAGGCGGCATCCGATGATCGCCCGCCGCGTATCGGGTGGCGGAACGGTGCTGCACGGTCCGGGTAACGTGAACTTCAGCTTCTTCCTGCCCGTCGAGCATCATCCCGACCTGTATGCGGTGCGGCATTCATACGAGGTCTTCCTCGGCATGGTGACGCGAAGCCTGGAGGCCCAGGGCATCGAGTGCGGAGTACGCGGACTGTCCGATATCGTTATGGATCCGCATGGCTTGCAGAAGAAGATCTCGGGAAACGCGCAATTCCGTAAATACGGCATGATCGTTCATCATGGAACGCTGCTTGTGCAGAAGGATATCATCTCGTTTATATCACGATTTCTCAATCATCCGCCCGCCGAGCCCGAGTACAGAAAGAACCGATCGCATGATGAATTCCTCATGCATCTTCCCGATACGTTCGATCTATCGGGCTTCTACAATTCGCTGCTTTCGCACTTTAAGTCTTACACGGGAACAGAATCGACGCTCTGCCCGGAGCCGATCCGGCATGAAATCATTCGTAGAGCGCGACAGAAAACTCGTACCATGTACTCTTCGCCTGACTGGATCCTTGAAGGGCATCCCGCTATGGCCGGAGCAGGGCAGGCATGATTATCAAGTCAGGACTATTCCGCAAAGAAACGAACAGGTCTTTTTTGCGGGATAACTTATGGAATCATATTTACGGAAACAGGAGAAGCAGATGTTAAAGCGTTTTTTGAAAGATACCGACCCGGCCGTTTACGACGTGCTCGTAAAAGAGGATGAAAGACAGGAGCATTCGCTCGAGATGATCGCCTCTGAGAACTTCGTCAGCCGCAGCGTTCTTGAGGCCTATTCTTCGACGCTGACGAACAAATACGCCGAGGGTTATCCAGAAAAGCGTTATTATAACGGATGCGAGCAGGCCGATGCCGTCGAGACGCTTGCTATTGATCGTGCGAAGCAGATCTTCGGCGCCTCGTATGCGAACGTCCAGCCCCATTCCGGAGCGCAGGCCAATGCCGCCGTTTTCCTCGCCGCCCTCGAACCCGGTGATACCTTCCTTGGTATGGACCTCTCGCACGGAGGACACCTGACGCACGGCTCAAAGGTGAACTTCTCAGGGCGTCTGTACAGGCCCGTCTCATACGGTGTGCGTGAATCCGATCATCGCATCGACTACGACGCGCTTCGCAAGCTGGCAAAAGAACATAAGCCGAAGATGATCATCGCCGGTTTCTCGGCATATCCCCGCGTTCTTGAGTTCGATCGTTTTCGTGAGATCGCCGATGAAGTCGGCGCCGTTCTCATGGCCGATATCGCACATATTGCCGGTCTTGTCGCCGTGGGAGAGCATCCGACGCCGGTCGGCGTCGCTCATTATGTGACGACGACGACGCATAAGACGCTGCGCGGACCGCGAGGCGGCCTGATCCTCACCAACGATCTCGATCTCGGCAAAACATTGAACAGCAGGGTTTTTCCGGGAATCCAGGGCGGACCGCTGATGCACGTCATTGCAGCGAAGGCTGTCGCGTTCGGCGAGGCTCTTAAACCCGAGTATAAAGAATACATACTCAGAGTGAAGGCCAACGCAAAGGCCCTCGCCGAAACCTTCCTTTCTCGTGGATTCGCCGTCGTCAGCGGCGGAACGGATAATCACCTTGTACTATTGAACGTTTTTTCTCGCGGTCTGACCGGAGCGGTGGCTGCAGATGCGCTGCATCATGCGGGTATTACGGCAAATAAGAACACCATCCCCTTTGATCCGAATCCGCCGGCTGTGGCAAGCGGCGTGCGCTTTGGTTCACCGGCACTGACGACCCGCGGGCTGGGCGTCGAGGAATTCCGTCGTGTGGGCAACCTGATCTGCGATCTGCTTGAGGCTCCGACAGATGAGGCTAATATCAAAAAAGTAGCGGCAGGCGTGCAGGAGCTGTGTCAGGCCTTCCCTATGGAGAGGTTTCGCCTCGACTGATAATAGTAGAGATTTCGCCAGGATGCAGCGGCTGACATTTGCAAAAACGGGATCGGCCACGAATGGTCCCGCAACCGAATTATGCTTGCACGTCCGGGAACAATGTTAATTTTTATGTAAGGTCCGTGAATGTCGGCAAAGCCGACCTGAGAAAACGGTGCAGCTAAGGAGGCTGGATGGCAAAAAGGTTTCAACCCCCTCGCAGGGAGATAGAAAAACTCCCGCGTATCAACAGGCAGATAACGACGCCGAAGGTGCGCGTGGTCATCGACGGGAAAGGCGTCGATTTAATGGACACAAGGGAGGCCATCCGGCTTGCCGAGGATTCCGGACTTGATCTCGTCGAGGTCTCAGCAGGTCAGGATCCGCCGGTATGCAAAATCATCGATTTTGGAAAATGGCGTTTTGATCAGCAGAAGAAGAAAAAACTTCAGGCGAAGAATCAGCACGTCGTCGAGATCAAAGAAATCAAGTTCAAGCCGAAGATCGGCGATCACGACTACGAGATCAAACGCAAGCGTGCCGTAGAATTCCTCGAAGAGGGCGATAAGGTGAAGGTATCTCTTCGCTTTCGTGGTCGTGAGATCGCTCACCCCGAGATTGGTATGGCGCTGGTGCATCGCTTCCTGAAAGACGTTGAGGGCCTGGCCTCGCCGGAATCTCCTCCGCGTATGGACGGTCGTCAGATCGTCTGTGTAGTCGCTCCGGCCGCTGCCGCAAAAAAGAAGCCCGAGAAATCTGATAAGCCGGCTGAAAAGTATGAAAAGGCAGAAAAAGCGGGACCGGAAAAGGCTCCAGCTGCGCAAAACGATAAAAAAGCGGTTGATCCGGCAGCGCCTGTTCAGAATCTGGACTAATCCTTTACCATTGAGATCTATCGGAATAGAACCATGCCCAAGATTAAAACAAAGCGCTCGGCAGCAAAACGGTTCCGGGTAACGGCAACCGGAAAGGTGAAGAAGGCAGGTGCCTTCAAGAACCACATTCTGACAAAGAAGAGCCCGAAACGACTGCGACGACTGGCGCAGGGCGGCATGATTCATGAAACGAATCTGGCCGAAGTGAAGCGGCTGCTTCCATATTCCTGATAGTGTAACAGGCAGACCATGAGAACGAAGAACGGAATCGTACATCGAAATCGACGCAATCGCGTCCTGAAAGCAACGAAAGGCTTCCGCGGAGCACGGCACCGCCTATACAGAATTGCGAAAGCAGCTCTGCTTCATGCGGGTCATAACGGCTTCGTAGGTCGTCGTCAGAAGAAGCGAGAAATGCGAAGCCTGTGGATCCTGCGCATCAATGCCGCAGTGCGGCCGCACGGGCTTTCCTACTCTCGATTCGTCAACATGCTTGCGAAAACAGGCGTGCAGCTGAATCGTAAGATGCTTGCAGACCTCGCCTACGTTGATCCGGCCGCTTTTGCAGCGGTTGTTGAAACGGCGAAAAAAGGCTGAGATTCATCAGCTCGATGCGAAGAGGGGCTTTCGGGCCCCTTTTTTGTTTTCCAGATCCGTTTGAATCCCATTACGAAAAAATCTGCTTGTTTCTGGATGACCTGCCGTTAAAGTATTGAAAACCTCTCCTCCCTTTTCGGGAATTTTTGAAGGAGCTGCAATGATTACTCTCGAACAACTCGATGAACTTGAGGGCCGGATTGTCAGAGCTCTTGAGCTGATCGGCGATCTCCGCTCTGAGAACTCACGTCTGGAAACGGAAAATGAGCGACTGCGGAGCGAGCATGACGAGCTGAAGCTTGCCCTTGATGAAAAAGAAAAGACTGTGCAATCCCTGAAGGATCAGCTGGATCGCACCGGCGCCGAGTTGAACGAGCTCAAACAAAAAGAGGCCGTTCTCGAGAAGCGTATTACCGAGATGCTGTCCCGTCTGTCCGATGTGGAAGGCCGCCCGGGTACTTCGTCTTCGTCTTCGTCCTCGTCCTCGTCCTCGTCCTATTCCGCTCCAGCCGCTCCTCGCTCTGAGCCGGCGCCGGTTGCCTCTTTTGCAGCTCCGGCAGCGACCTCTGCACCGGCGGCCACCCCGGCCGCTATTCCCGAAGAAGACGACCTGATCACCATTGAAGATGATGAACCGGCCCCTGTGATTCAGTCCGGCGATGACGAATCGATCGTTCTGCTCGAAGATGAAGATCTGCCTCTTCAGAGAGCAACGCCTGTTCCACCCGTACCCGAGTCAGTTATCAACGAATCCACTGCTTCAGAAGAGCATGGTTTTACACGGCAGGCCGATTATGAAAGGGCGCAGCCCTCTGTTGATGCGGGAGAAGATGAAGATATCATCATCCTTGATGATGAAGACGATGACGTCATCTTCGCCGACGAAGATGAGATCGAAATCATCGAAGAAGCGCCTGCTGCAGTAGCTGTCGCTCCTTCAACGCCGTCAGTGTCAGCTGCCGATTTCACTCCGCCGCCCGAAGAAGAGGGCTCGCTGGCCCTTGAAGACGACATCCTGCTCGATGACGATGACGATATCGGCATCTTCGATATGGATGATGACGACGACTTCCTGATCGTAGAAGAGGATACTCGCAACACATGACCTCGGGAAGCGACACGGTTTCGCGGGTGCGGGTCGATATCTACGGAGAGACCTGCACCGTTCGCGGAGACGGGGCCGATCCGGAGTATATTGCCGGGTTGGCTCGCCTTGTCGACGAGCGCATGCGTGATCTGGCTACACAGGCTCCGTCGCTGACACGCGCAAAGCTGGCGACACTTGTGGCTTTAAATCTCGCCGATGAATTGATGCAGGTAAGAGCGGGGCAGCGCGACGATTCAGATCCATCGGCTCCCGATCAGGCTTTGATCGTTCAGAAAACTCGCTACCTCATCGACCTGCTCGACGAAGGCATGGTCGGAGACGGCTTCTGAGAAGCGGGGAACCGCCTTCGCCGTTATTTGAAATTCCCGGGGACCTATTACATAGGTGGGTTCTCTACCGAACGAATCTATCTACTTCGAAAAGCATGATATCATCGCCCGAACGCGAGATCCCTCTGGAATTCTTTACGGTCCGGAAAAAGCAGCACGAGCGAGGCAGAACCCCGGTCCATATTACAGAGAAAACAGAGAATGTCAAGTGAGCGATGAATTGAGCGCCTCAAAGCGCATGTCTGGCGATGCGAGCGCGGAACCAATCACCAAAGAAGCGGCCAGGCTTTTCGCCGGTAGAATCTGGGCAGAGCTGGACATGCATCGTCGCAGGAGTCTTGCCGAACAGGCGGGCGGTTTTGCCAGACGATTTCTTCAGGAGAGGGGCGCCTCCGGACGCGTCTTTCTGACGGCCCCTATCGGCGCCGAAATCGATCTGCTTTCCGTTATGAGTGCCTTATCATGCGATCTCTTTCTACCTGTAATTCGCGACAGTTCAATGGATTTTGTCGCCTATCGCGAGGGGCAGACCATCGTGCCGCTGCGGCCCGGACGTTTTCAAATTCCTGAGCCGCAGGGAACGCACATCGCCGTACCCGATGCCGGAGATTTGATGTTTGTTCCGTCGCTGGCCTGCAATCCTCATCGTTTTCGGCTGGGCCGCGGAGGCGGTTTTTTCGATCGCTACTTCGCCGAGCATGCACAGGCGAAAAAATGCCGGAAAGTCTCTGCAATGCCCGTCGAATTGATAGAAATTCACTTCCCAGAACAATCACATGATGTAAAACTGGATGAGCTCGTGACCGATACTGGAACGGTGGAATAACGATCATGCCCGAGAACTCTCTCAATGCCATTTCCTGGAACGACGATGAAACCGAGGCTGTCGTTGCCGAAGCCGAGGTGCAATTCCTCGTTTTCCGTTGCGGGAGCGGCCTTTACGGCGTCGATCTTCTGAAAATCCATGAAATCCTGAAGCCGCTGCCGGTAACAAGACTTCCGAACGTCGAAGAAGAGGTGCTTGGCGTCATTAATCTTCGCGGTAACATCATTCCCGTTCTCGACGTACTGAAAACGCTGCGACATGAATATGCTGAGCTGCATCCGACAAGTCGCATCGTCGTCTGCTCGGTGAACGATAAAAGCATGGGATTGTTGGTCGATGCCGTCGTCGAGGTTGTTTCGCTCAAGGAATCGAGCATCGAAGGGGCCGAGCTGCGCGGCTTCTCTCAGGAGTATCTGAGCGGAGTGGGGCGCACGTCGGACTTCATATTCCTCATCTTCAATCTTGCCCTGCTTTTTAAAGATCGTGTGGCCGAATCTGAAGCGAACCTGCTCGAAGAAGGCGGTGAAGTATGAGCGGCAACAAAGAGCGATATACAGAACTCTTCCTCGATGAAGCGGCCGAGCATATAGAGAATCTTAACACCAACCTGCTTCTTCTCGAAAAGGACCGTTCCGATCCCGAAATCATCAATGAAATCTTTCGATCGGCTCATACGCTGAAGTCTTCGGCCGCCTTCGTCGGTCTTGACGCCCTTTCGCGTCTCGCTCATAAGATGGAAGACCTGTTCCAGAAGGTACGCGAGGGGTCGATCAGCGTAAATACCGATCTGGTTAACCTTCTATTCGCAAGCCTGGACCGTATCAAGCAAGCCGTGGCCGTCATCCAGGCCGGCAATATGCCCGACGACGCCTACTCCGACTTGATCTCGCAGATCGAGCAGTTTCAGGGAGCCGAGAAAAGCGTCCAGCCGACTCCGACCGGTGCGACGGTGAGCGCCGGGGACTCAAAGGCGACCGGGACGGCGAACATTCTTCATGAACAGGAGTCGGTGAAAGAGGCCCCCATCCGCAGCATCCAGCTGACATCCGAGCAGCAGACGGAACTGGCTCGCTCAGCCGGCAAAAAGCCCATCTATCACGGCTACGTTTCCATCGACGAAGACGCGCCGATGAAGAATATGCGCTTTCTTCTGTTACTGAACAAGCTGGCCCGAATCGGCACCGTCTATCTGTCAGAGCCGTCGGCGAAGGCCCTTGAAGAGGGGGCGAGCGTTAACCATCTTCTTTTTATTTATTTCGGAGACGAGAAGAAGGAGAACCTTTTCAAAACGTGTCAGGTGGACATGGTGGAAGAGGTACATCTGACCGAGCTCGAAGTGAACGGAGATCAGCAGCATCCGACGGCGCAGATGGCCGTCGATCGCAAGATCGACGTCGGCATGCAGGATACGCATCTTAAAACCCGTAACATTAAAGTATCATCTGAAAAAATCGACTATCTTCTGAATAACGTCGGCGAACTCGTGATTACGAACTCAGGTCTTCTCAAGATATACGAAGATCTGCTCGGCGAGTTCGGCGAGTCGACACTGTTAGGCGAGCTGAAATCGCGCATCGATCAGGCTGGCAGAATTGCTCGCGATCTGCAAACGGGAATCATGAAAACTCGCATGATTCCGATCGGCATCGTATTCCAGAGGTTTAACCGTCCCATCCGCGACCTTGCCCTTTCGCTCGGCAAAGACGTCGAGCTTCATATCGAAGGGGAAGATACGGAACTCGATAAAAATATCATCGACGCCCTGAACGATCCTCTGTTGCATCTGATCCGCAATGCGCTCGATCACGGCATTGAGTCGAAAGAGGAGCGAGTCCGCGCCGGGAAAGACGCCATCGGCCACGTGACTCTGAAGGCCTATCAGAGCGGGAACAGTATTTATGTAGAGATCCGGGACGACGGTCGCGGCCTCAACAGGCAGAAGATCCTTGAAAAGGCGATACAGCAAGGGCTGATCGCGGCCGGCTCATCGCCTTCTGACGACGAGATTTACAGCATGATCTTTTTGCCGGGCTTCTCGACGGCCGTTCAGGTTAGCAACCTCAGCGGTCGCGGCGTCGGTATGAATGTCGTGCGTAAGATGGTCGGCGAATTCAAAGGGACCGTGCAGATCCAGAATACGCCCGGGCAGGGCAGCGCCTTCATTCTAACCTTCCCGCTGACGCTGGCCATCATCTCGGCCATCCTTGTACGCATTAAAGACGAGGATTATGCCTTTCCGCTTTCCGATGTCGTCGAAACGATCCGCATTACGAAATCCGAGATTACGCGACTTCAGGGAAAAAGCATTATCAATCTGCGCAACGAGATCGTTCCGGTTTTTCGCCTCGGTCAACTGATGGGCAATCCGGACGGTGAAGAAGACGAAGAATTTCCCGTCGTTATCGCCAGCGTTTCAGATCGTAAGATCGGCTACATCGTCGATCAGATGATCGGCAAGAAAGAGATCGTCATTAAATCTCTCGAACAGAACTACCGTCGTGTCGACGGACTGATCGGCGCATGTCTCATGGGCGACGGTTCTATCGTCATGGTACTCGACGTGCATAGCCTCATGGAGATCGCGAATCGAACACATGCCGTCGGCGAGATATCGCAGCCCGAGCTTGTGCTCAACGCCATCCGTCGCTATAACGATCGCGTGAAGGAGCTTGCCTGGTCGGGACGCAAACTGCGTCGTCGGGACCAGGCTCCGAAAAATGACCCTCATCCAGGTTCCGTCCTGGAGGCGCCGGTCGTTACTCCCGAAGTGACGCCTTCCACTGTGCCGGCCTTACCGACCGTGCCAGAGACCGCCATCGATCAGCCAAAGTCGCAGAGCGCTCAGGAGAGCGTCGCCTATACCGCCCATCCCGAGCCCGCCGAACCTGTAGTTCAGGATGCTCGCGCACAGAGAGATGAAAGCTCCACCGTATTGACCCGCCTTGAAGCGGCGCCCGATGTGATCAGCGATGAGCAGGTGCAGAAGTCCATCGAATCTTTTCATCATGAGAAAGAAGAACGCATGGACCAGGGCTTGCGTATCTTTTCTCCGTCCGTCGCTCCGGCGGAGGATCTTGAAGAAGCGGACTATAACCGGCTTTACTCGGTGATCAATACGGGTATGATCAACGGCGGTCTTGTGCTTTCTCAGCTACTTGGAGTCACCGTCGAGGTTACGGTTCCTGAGTTTCAGACCATACACTACGGCGATCTGCAGAGCTATCTGCCCGATACCGATCTGATCGGCGTTTTCCTCGAAACGGAGGGAGACTTCTATGCCTTGCTCATGCTCGTCTTCGACGAAGAGACGGGCTATAACGCTGCCGGCGAGCTGATGGGCATCTCGGTCCAGGATCGCAACAAGCGATCCATGAATATTGAAGACGTGCAGTCCGTTCTGTCTGAACTCACAAACATCGTAGGATCAAGCCTTCTCAACGAGATGGCGAACCGTACGAGCCTGGCGATCACACCTACCGTGCCTCACTTCGTACATGGTAAGGCGTCGGATCTTCTGAGCTATATCGACGCGAAAGAAAATCCCGACAGGGATTCGCGGTTTATCTATATCAGTACAGATTTTCTCAGAGAGGACACAGAGCTTCTCGGCCGCATGTTTATGCTGCCGAACCGTCCGGAGCTGATGGATCTTGTGAAGCGAATTCGATGAGTTTCCGCATACTCCTGATAGACGACTCCGCCTTATCGCGACGGATTGTCCGGGACATAGCCGAAGAGCTACCCGGAGTATCGGTAATCGGCGAGGCGGTGAACGGTCGCGAAGGCCTCGAAATGATGGAGAGCCTGAAGCCCGATCTGGCCATCCTTGACGTCGAGATGCCCGTCCTTGACGGCATTCGCGTTCTGGAAGAAAGGAGGGCCCGACGGCTCGAAACGCCCGTTCTCATGCTTTCCGTTCTGACGCGAGAAGGCGCCGATACGACGTTTCGCGCCCTCGAACTCGGTGCCCTGGACTTTGTGCCGAAGCCTTCGGCCCATATGGGCTTCATGGTCGACCAGCTTCAGGCCCTCTTAAAGCAGAAAATCTCTGAACTCATCGCAAGCCGACAGACTGCAGCCGTTTCTATCGTTGAGAAGCGACCGATCGGTCCGGAGCGTCGATTACAGGATTTTGATCTTGTTCTCATCGGAAGCTCGACGGGCGGACCTCAGTGTCTTCACCGCATCTTTCGCAGGCTACCTGCAGGCTTTCCTTTGCCGATCTGCGTCGTTCAGCATATGCCGCCCGTGTTCACCGCCGCCTTTGCTTCAAGACTTTCGTCGGTCTCAGGAGTCGATGTGTTTGAAGCCGAACCAGGGCGCGAGCTGCGTGCAGGCCAGGCCGTTGTGGCCCGCGGTGGCATGCACCTCGCCGTAAAAAGAAACGGATCGAGACTCGTCGTTGATCTCGACGAAAGTCCGCCGATTCACGCCCACCGTCCCTCGATCGACTTCACCCTGCGCAGCGCCCGGCAGGCCTTAGGTGGTAGAATTCTGGGCATCATCATGACGGGGATGGGTAGAGACGGCGTGGACGGGTTGCGTGAGCTGCACGATGTCGGAGGACACGTTCTTGCGCAGGATGAGGGAACGAGCATAATTTTTGGCATGAATCGGCGGGCAATTGAAGAAGGTGTGGTGGACCGGGTTCTTTCTGACAGTGGAATTGCCGATTATTTACTTGAGTTGCGGTAGCAGGAAGGAATGACGGTTGTTTTTCGCATCCCGGTATCGAATGGTGTTTTTTTAGTTGCAAGGAATCTGAGCGCCGGTTATTACTTGACCTGGGCGTCAGAAAAAAAGAGAAATTAAGGGTTAACTGGAGATCGTATGGCAAGAATCCTCGTAGTGGACGATGCAAAATTCATGAGAACGCTGGTCAAAGACGCCCTTTCGTCCCAGGGCCATGTGATCGTGGGCGAGGCGGAGAACGGCAATCAGGCGGTCACGATGTATGATTCGTTGAAACCTGATCTCGTAACCATGGACATCACCATGCGCGAAAAAGACGGTCTCGAAGCCGCCTCTGAGATCCTCAAAAAAGATCCGAATGCGCGTATTATCATGGTAACGGCTCTCGGGCAGGAAGATCTGCTGGCTCGCGCTATCAAAATGGGTGTGAAAGATTTCGTCGTGAAACCGTTCCCACCGGAAAGACTGCAGCAGGCCGCTCAAAAAGCCCTGTCCTGATCGCGCACAGCTGTCGTGGAAGAAACGAATTCAGAAGGACAGCTTACGTCCGACGACGTCACCGATGAAGAGTTTATTGTACGCTGGGTGGGCCCTTCCGGCGAGGAGGAAGGCCCGCTGTACGTGCTCTGGCAGCTCATTGAATCCTATCGCATCGACATCTTTGATATCTCCATTCACCGTATTACCGAGGATTTTCTTGGCTTTATAGACCGGGCCCGGTCCTTGCGCATGGAGCTTGCCTCTTCTTTTGCACTGATGGCGTCACGCCTTGTTTATTACAAAAGCAGGGCGCTTCTGCCCGATCCCGGCTTCGAAGAGCCCGAAAACGAATCGCGTCTGCCGCCTGAGCTGATCGAACAGCTGCTCGAATATCGCCGCTTCCAGCTTGCGGCCGAGGCCTTTCGCGAGATGGAAGACCTGACTGCCTTCATGCTGACAAGACCTCCGGTAACAGAAGCCGCTCCGGCGCCGGCCGAGGAGCAGATCCTTGACGTCGTAGATCTTGTCGAGGCCTATCTGAAACTGATGCGACGAATCGAGAAAGCGAACGAGCCCGAAGCCTTCATGGAAATCGTCGGCGAAGAGATGGCCGTCGAGGATCGCATGGCCCGCATTCGAGAGCTTCTTGCCGGAGCCGACGGATTCGATTTCTTCGATCTCTTCGAGAATCTTGCCGTCAGCCGGATGCTTATCGTCGTCACCGTGCTTGCGATTCTGGAGCTGGCGCGTTTGAGAGAGCTTGTCGTCGTTCAGAACGAAACCTTCTCTGAGATTCGTATCTTTCGTCGCTCGGCCGTCGTCAGCTAACCAGAATCCGGCTGGCATGCATACAGCTGGCATCCAGACCGATCCCATTGAGCGCGTTTCTGCCTATTCAAGCGGCCTCGTAAATTCTATACCGGATTCTCGCTCAATAAGGTCGGTCGAGAAATAGCTGCGACGCAGCTGTTCGGCAAAGCGCCGCTCCATAAAGACGTTCCGCCTGTGTGCAGAGCTGTAGGCGCCCGTAATATTTGAGGCGTAGAATATCAGTCCGATTATCCCCGTAACGATGGAGCCCGTATGGGGACGATCTGCGGATCGCTCGAGATCGTAGAGATAGGCCGTCCCGCCGACAAAAGTCAGATTCCAGAAAAAGGCCATCGTTGCATCGCTGTAATGCTCGGTGTAGGCCTGTCCGGCGCCTGGAAAAACGGCCGATAGGCTGGCGGCAAGCCAGGGCGACTTTCGGGAGATCTGCTGATGCTGGCGCAGGTCTTCAGCGAGCATCAGCGACCTCTTGCCCGTTGCATCGTCGGTACGGCCGAGCTCGGAGTAATAGAGCACGGCCTCGTCAAAGCGGCGCAGATCAAGGATCTCTGCTCCGCGTAGGAAATGCATGCGACGGTATTCGGCTTCGCCCGAACGATTTGAACCTGTCTCTGTTCCGTTGCGAGCTTCGAACGATTCAATGATCGGTCGGGCCAGATCATAGCGTTGCAGGCGGAAGGCGGCATACACCGAAAGATAGGAGTACGTGAAGCCGGCATCGGGCTGGGGACGATAGAGCAGGCTTTCGAGCATCCGCTCATCCTCACGGCGCAGCGAACTCAGGAACAATCGGCTGGCCGCTTGTTCATCGGGAATCATGCGATAGAGATGAAGATAATGCAGATGAGCGCTTTCATAGTCACGTCGCGTATAATAGGCGTCGCCAGTTTTCTTAAAGTAATCGTTCGAAATAAGAATCGTGCTTTCGGGAGCGGCAACCAGGCTTGCAGGTTTTACAAAGCTGAAGAGAACAAACAGCAGAAACGGGCCAGGCTTTTTAAATCGAGTGAACGCCTGTCGACTCATTGGTATGTAGCTCTCTTATTCGTATCATCGGCGATAGCCGAAATGAATCGTGTTCTCTTTTTTTTTGAATCTGACACCTGTATCACCACTTTTCTTCTTGATCTTTACGTGAGCGTATCCCTTGATAGGTCAGGACCGATTTTGAAGTTTTTCGCCGCTCCGGCGGTGCATAATAAAAACACAAAGAAGACTTCATAAATCTCAAAGGTCGGTCCGGAGGTTCAACATGCGAAAGCTTGGGTATTTTGCCCTTGTGGCCCTCTTCTGCGCCGCTCATGGCGTCGAGGCGGTTACCTACAAACTTTTTGTCCACGGTCGTTCGGGCGAAAATCACTGTCAAACCCTCTCCACGGTCAACGATGGAACATCTGACCATAACAACTACTGGGGCGGCGCCGTAACGGGGCTCACCAATGTTCGTTATGTCGGTTTCGACGGCACGAAGTCGGGCGGAGCGTACAGCTGGTCTACCTGCGGAGCGCAGAAACAGCTGCATGATGCCGTTCGCGTCTTCTGCACAGGTTCGAATTCGTGTGAAATCTACACGCATTCGACCGGTGGTCTTGTCGCCGCTGCCTACTTCGGTCAGAATAATCCGTCGGGCGTGAATATCAGTCGTATCCAGCTGCTGGCAAGTGCTGCCGGTGGATCAGAGCTTGCGGATTTCTCTACAAGCTACCTGGCATGGCTGGGTTTTGACACGCTTGGCGGTGCGCTCGACCAATCCGTGAGCACAAACGGGGCCCGGCTTGGCTTTAACCACAATAACTCCAACGGTCGTACGTACTATACGACTTCAGGAGAAGGTTCGGATTACCTGAACGTGACCAGCCCGCTGCTTCCTGGAAAGGATGACGGCGTTCTTGCAAACCACTCGCTGTGCAACATCAACCAGGTTGCCGACGTGGGGGTATCCTGCTCGCGCGGAAACGGTCGTCTGACCGAGTCCTATGCGTGCGGATTCCTCTGGCTGAGTACATGTTACAAGTACCACTACCGCTGGACTCCGTACTATACGGTGTATCAGGGTGGAGGATCTCATTCGCATTCCGATGCGAAGGCCGACTATAACCGTCGATGATCCGTCGGCCGCCTTCGGGCGGCCTTTTTCTTCAGAACCGCTTCAAAAAAGAAGAGTGTACGGTTCTTGTGGTGACGGTAAGAGTTATACAATACAGATCATGGCCTGAATCCGGTCAGGGTCCGCTCGCGGTCCCTCTCAGACAATCACGTAAAAAAATATTGGAGGTTACTAATGCGAAAACTCGGGTTCATTACCCTTGCGGCGCTGCTTTTCGCCGCGCACGGAGTGGAGGCGGTTAACTATCGTCTTTTCGTGCACGGACGTTCAGGCAAAAGCCATTGCCAGTCTCTGGCGACGGTGAATGACGGAAGGTCCGATCATAACAATTACTGGGGCGGAGCCGTAACGGGCCTGTCTGACGTTCGGTACGTCGGTTTCGACGGAACGAAGTCGGGCGGCGCTTACAGCTGGTCCTCATGCGGAGCGCAGAAGCAGCTGCATGATGCAATCCGTGTGTTCTGCACGGGCTCGAATACGTGCGAGATCTACACGCATTCGACGGGAGGCCTGGTCGCAGCTGCGTACTTCGGCCAGAATAATCCGTCGGGCGTGAATATCAGCCGTATTCAGCTTCTGGCTAACGCATCGGGCGGTTCGGAGCTTGCAGACATCTCGACGACATATCTGGGATGGCTCGGTTTCGATACGCTTGGCGGCGAGCTCGATCAGTCCGTGAGCACGCGCGGTGCCCGTCTGGGTTTCAACCACAACAATTCCAACGGTCGCACGCTTTACACTACGTCGGGAGAAGGATCGGATTACCTCAAGTTAACCAGTCCTTTCTTGCCAGGCAAGGATGATGGAGTTCTGGCGAATCATTCGCTCTGCAACATCAACCAGGTCGCCGATGTGGGCACATCGTGTACTCGTGGAAACGGTCGCCTCAGCGAAACCTATCGTTGCGGCTTCCTGTGGCTGAAAAAGTGTACGAAGTACCATTACCGATGGACGCCGTACTACACCGTTTACCAGGGTGGCGGGTCTCATTCGCATTCCGATGCGAAGAAGGATTACGGACGTCGGTAAATACCGGCAGGCCGGCGAAAGCCGGCCTTTTTTCTGATAGTTGGAATAAAGTATGAACCAGAAACGCATTTTCATCGCATTAATAATCACCGTTGCCGTTGCTTTAGTCGCGGTAATTCTTTTGCTCTTGAGAGAGCCAGGCCCTTCAAAGCTTGAAGAGGCCGAGATCGCTTCGCCGAAAGATCCGACGCTTACGCCGGTGGGCGAAGATGGCCAGCTTCTTCTTGTAAACGAAGATCCTGGAGAAACGTTGAATCGATACGTTCAGTGGGCGCAGTATCCGCCCGACTCGCGGCCGCTTTTCGACTGGCAGAAGGATCTTATTGAGCCCTATAAAATTGTAGCACAACCGCTTCCGGTCATCAAGACGCCTGCCCGGGACTGTACGCAGGACGAAAACGGAATGCCGGTCTGTAAAGAACCGCCAGAATTCCTGAACGTCAAATGTGATATGAATTCCGAATCCTCGGTTTCGGTGGGCACGGGGGATCATCGTGTCTTTCTCTTCTGCGTGGATGAAAAAGGCGAGCGTGTGAAGCTCGATAATCTGAAGACGCGAGTTTATCGTATCTTTGACCGCAAAGAGATCGGGACGTTACCCGCCATCCATGCGGCCGACGACGGATCGGGCGGCGACGATAAAGAAGGCGATCTCATGTACACGGTCACCGTGCGACCGACAAAGGCCGACTGGGGCGATATGTTTGTGGAAGCCACTTTCAACGTGGCGGGCAAAGAACACAATCAGCGCGTGGGCTGGTTCAGCACGCCCCATGTCGTCGCCGAATTCCAGCAGGGAATCACCGATCACAATGAAGGCGGTCATCTTGTCGTGCGCGTGCCGATACAGATTCATAAGGCTGGCTATTACCTGATCGAGGCCAATCTGCAGGAGAAGAATGATCCGAATCGTTTTCTTGCCACCGCCAGCTTAGAAGGCAAGTTCGAGCCCGGCCGCCAGGTCGTCGCTCTGCGTTTCTTCGGAAAGATCCTGCGTGATCAGGGCGTGGACGGTCCGTATGTCGTGCGTCAGCTGCGTGCGCGAAGAAATAACTCCCCGGTAACGCCCGATATGGTGCAGCGTTCGATTGAAACGGGCGAAGAGGTCTCAGGTGATCATACAGAGCCTCTATGGGAGTTCGTTCGCATGGCCGCGCCGCACGAAACGCAGGAATACGAGGCCTCGCAATTCGGAAAAGAAGAATGGAACTCTGACGAGAAACGCCGCCGCATTGAATTCCTGGAAAAAATGGTACGGGAGCAGGGATAATGAAGCGGCTGATCCTGCTCGGCGTGATCCTGATGGGTCTGAATCTTACGATGAGCTGTCGCGTATTGATACCACGGGAGCATCGAGAATCGACGGCTACCTGGAACGGAAATACGCAGCTTGTCGAGGGGCTCAGCCGGTATAAGGCCCGACTCTCGTGGAATCCGCTCAGTCAGGAGATGATCGTCGGTCCGGCGACGACTGAGATCCTCGTCTATGCCATGAAGCCGGCCTCTCTTTCGTTATCCGAAGCCAGGCAGATCGGCAAAAGCCCCGGACGGATTCTGCCGTCCGGGTTAGTCGTATCTGGAACAAGCGTCTATTATCTTGTTGAAGAGGACGGTCTGCGCACGCTTTTTGTCGTCGACATGAACGGCGGGCAGCCGCAATCTCTTTTAAGCGGTGAGATCCTGGCCATCAGCGCCTCTGAGCGTACGCTGGCCGTGTTTGGCCTTCTGTCGGGTCGCACGGTTGTGTGGGTTTCCGGGCTTGATGAGAACGGTCGGCTTAAAGCGAGGCTTGAAGGATCGTATGAGGTTCCGGGCAGTTCAAGCACGCCGCTCTTTCGCTTTATGAAAGACCGACTTTACGTTAAAAGCGCCGGCTCGGTCTTTCTCTTTGACGCAGACGGAGCGCGGGGGCGTGCCACAACGTTCCCTGCCTGCTTCTATGCCATTGACGTGGATAAAGGCCTCTCCCCTGACGGGCGCCTGTTCTCAAGGTCGGCGGACGACGAGCTGAGAGTTATCCAGGCCGATCCGTTTTACCCGAATTCACGCATGACGGATCGCATCGACGACGACAGAGGATGCTAACGGGCCGGCACTCCGTACACGATGCCGGCGCCCTTTTCCACCGTGCGATACGTGAGGCCGGATAGAAACAGGATGCCGATCAGATACATGATGCGAAAGATCGTAGCGTTCCGGCCCTTGATGGCGAAAACCGCAAAGAGAAAGCAGGCAAGGCTTGTAAGAAGAAGCGATTCCGCCGCCTGCTCATGAGCATCCAGCACCTCGACGGCGACGCGGCCCTCCAGTTCTTCGCGATCCACAGAGCCCGTGTACATGGCCGCATAGATAAAGCCCGAGAGCAGCAATGACAGAAGAGGCGCCACCACCCACGCCTTCTCAGAGATCACCTTCTTGAAGACGGCGACGGCGAGCAGTATCATCACAGGCGGCATCACAAAGGCCAGAGCAACAGGCAGATGAACAAGGGCAGGATGAAGCGACATGCGTCCAGGATCGAAGATCAACTTACAGGGAAAAGTGGAAAATGGAAGGAGGGCAGCGGCTTGAGGCTGTTATGCGGCCCCGCCTGGCTTTAAAGGGGGTGCAATTCCAGTGGAGGAACAAGCATTTAACGGAAACCGGTGTGCGACATAATAAAATTATCGGGACAATCATTATGCGAAAATAACGAGATTATGTCGCGCCCGTTCACATCGCCCTTTCATCCGCATTATCCTAAGCTAAAACCCCGGAACTCCCGGCTTTTGCATAGATTTGCGCAAGAGTCCCCCGAAGCGAGGAATGGCTTGCTTGCCAGAATATTCTTTGAGCGATCAATGGCTTTCTATGGGCATGTTAGGCGGCGATTCATCGACGGATCTGGTAGGTTCATTGTTCAATCATGTTGAACAGGCTTCACGAAAAGTTTGGGATGCCGTAAGGCGGATTCACTGGGACGTCATCCTCGGGCCGCTCTTGAGTTTTGTAGCGTTTATTCCATTCGTGGCTGAGTGGATGGGAACGACCTTTAACTGTAATTTTGAAGTTGGCGGCCCATGCGGTTCAAATGATACCACAGCAGCCATTTACAGCGCCGCTAATCTGGTCACACTCGCTATGATTATGTGGTCAATGGGCACCGTTCCTGTTTTGATCGCCTTGGGTGCGATCATTCTCGGAGTCAAGACAATGCGAAGGGTCATTGCTCAGTTCATAGCCAATCCTGGTATCGGCGCAACGCTGGAATTTATGATTGGGTTCTTTTCCGTGGTATCGGGTTTGATTGCGGTAGTGCTGATAGGCAGAATTCTTATTGAAATATTCTTTTAAAGAATGGGCCAGCATGCACCCTATCGCTGTGCGCCTGTGCCGATGGTCTGACTGGTTCGAAGGAGTGTACTGATCCGGTCAATTTCTGCCATGATATCTTCATAAAAAACGAAAAAAGTGTGCGACATAATAAAATTATCGGGACACTCATTATGTGAAAATAACGAGATTATGTCGCGCCCCCTCAATTGAGACGAAAGGTTTCCCCGCCCGCCGCATCCAGTCCGAGACGGCTTGTTCCAATCCTCCGCTTTGCCTTCCGATGATCACTCTCTCCCAAACGCCGAACGCAGCTGCCGTAAAAAGTACTTGTCTGATGTTCCGGCTGCGTAGAATCTGATGCGACATAAAAAAGCGGCCCGCATCGGGCTGTTCGGGGTTACATTGTTATGAAGAAAAAACAGGTGGAGTCTGAGAAGCTCCTGCCGTCCGATGAATCGCAGATACATGAGGCGACGGAAAAGGCCGTTCAGCTTGCAGAGCGAAAAGTGGAAGAGCACGAATCAGAAGATCAGCTTGAGATTCCGATTCAGTCCGACTCAGATGCCGGACTGCCGTCTCACCGCGAGCTTACGGCAGAGGAGATGGACTTCTATAGAGGTCTGATCGAGGCCGTGCTTTTCGTAAGCCCCGAGCCGATCTCTGTGACGGCGCTGGCCCGTCAGTGTAACCTTGACCGCACCAATACGCGTATCCTTGTCGATTCGCTCGTAGATGACTATACCGAACGTGGGGGCGGGATTACCCTGCGTGAGGTCGCCGGCGGATACCGTTTCCTTACCTCTGAGGCCTATTCGGGCGCCCTTTCAGGCGTCTTTGCCGATCGCCGGCCCGAACGTCTGTCACGCTCGGTGATCGAGACGCTGGCCATCGTGGCGTATCGTCAGCCCATTACGCTGCCCGAGATCGAAGAGGTGCGCGGAGTGAACAGCAGGGCTATGATTGCGACCCTCTTACAGAAGAAGCTTGTGAAGCCGCAGGGCTATCGTCCCGTGCCGGGGCGTCCGACCCTTTATGTGACGACCCGTCAGTTCCTGATGCGTTTTCATCTGAATACGCTTGCCGATCTGCCGCCGTTGCGAGATCTCAAAGAACTGCCGTTCGGAGACGCCGACCGCATCGACGATATCTCTCTTGATTGACAGAACGCCCTGTGCATCCTGACGCCGGATGAAAGATCTTTCGTATTATCGTCAGGAGATCGACGGCCTGGATCGCGACATCGTGCGTATGATCCTGCGTCGCGCCGATCTGGCCCATGAGATCGGGCGCGTCAAAAGGGACCGGAACGAAACCGTGTACCGCCCCGATCGCGAGAAAGAGGTCTACCAGAACGTTCAGGCCATCGCAGAGAGCTATTATCAGGAAAATCCGGATTCGACGCGTTTTCCGGCCGAGGCTTTGCAGAGTATCTACAGAGAGCTCATGTCGGGCACGATCTATATCGAGGGCGGTCCGATCGTCGCCTATATGGGACCGGAAGGATCGTTCTCGCATATGGCGACGGTGCAGCGTTTCGGATCATCGGTTCGCTCGCTGCCGCTGCCCACGATCACCGACGTCTTTCGCACGCTGGAGGCCGGCGGCGAGGCGACGTTTGGTATGGTGCCTGTGGATAACACCACGGGCGGTTCGGTAATGACGACGCTGGACGCCTTTCTTGAATCGGGGTTGAAAATATATGCCGAACACTTCTCGAGAATTCAGCAGCATCTTCTCTATCATGATGAGATCGCTCTCGACGACATCCGGCGTATCTACTCGATTCGCATCGGGCAGGAGCAATGCCGGGATTGGTTAGCCGCTCATCTGAATCTGCGAGACGTCGAGTTCGTCGAGACCAATTCGACCGCGGCCGCCGCTCGCCTTGCCGCCGAACGCAAAGACGGAGCCGCCATAGGGTCAAATCTTGCGGCCGAGCTGTATAACCTTCGCATTATCGCCCGCAGCATTCAGGATTCGACGAATAACATCACGCGCTTCTGGGTGATCGGTAACGAACAGTGCAAGCCGACGGGCGACGACAAGACGTCGGTCATCGTCGGAGTGCACGATCGTCCCGGTTCGCTTTTCTCGATTCTTGATCCGTTTCACATGGCCGGCATCAATCTGACGAAGATAGAGTCCCGCATCACGCGTCGCAATTACGGTGAGTATAACTTCTACATCGACTTTCAGGGACACTTTGAAGATCCGCATATTGCCGATATCCTGAGAAAGCTTGAAGAGAGATCTTCGTTTCTCAAGATTCTCGGCTCGTATCCGGCGGCGAAGGTGCTCTGATGATTTCTTCTTTGAAGCGTGTCGTTATTTACGGAGCGGGCATGATGGGGGCGTCGCTTGCCCATGCTCTGCGTCATCATGCGCAGTTTTCGGGTGAGATCATCGCTGTGGTGCGCAGCGAGAAGTCGGCCGCGGCTCTGCGCGAGAAGGGTCTTGCCGATACGATCCTTGTCGATGTCGATCCGGCGACGCTTGCGCAGTATGAGCCGGGTTTTGTAGTTCTCGGAACGCCCGTGCTTTCGTTGGTGGAGATGCTTCCGCTACTGAAGCTTGACTGTCCGGTGACCGATATGGGATCGACGCGGCTGGCGATTGAGCGTGCGGCGCGCGGCACGACCCTTCGATTCGCAGGATCGCATCCGATGTGCGGTTCTGAGAACAGCGGGCCCGAGGCTCTGGTGCCCGACCTCTTTGTGAATCGGCTCTGCATAATTATAAACGGGATCGAAGAGGCCGTCGTCGATCGAGACGCTGATCTTCTGGATTCTATCGAAACATTCTGGAAAGAGCTGGGCATGCATACGTTCCGGCTCGATGCGACGACGCATGATCGTATTGTCGCCGGCTTGAGTCATGGTCCGCATTTTTTATCCAGCGCCCTTGCCATGACCTATCTGTCTGATCCGCTGCTTCTTGCAAAGAACGAAGAATCGCCCTGTGCCATCACGGGAGGCGGTCTGCGCGATATGCTGCGTATTGCCGGATCAAATCCCGTCATGTGGCGCGATATCCTGGCCACGAATCAACGTCCTATCGTTGATTTTCTGAGAAGCTTTCGAAGCGAGCTCGATACGCTTATACAAAACGCCGAACGATCCGATACGGATTGGGTGTTGACGTATCAGGGCAGGGCGCATGAGGTACGTGATCGTATCTATGGCAATGCAAGGATGGCAAACGGGAATTCGGCAACGCATAAGGCCTCCTCCTCTCTGGTGGTGGGCTCCGAGAATGCTAAGCCCCGCATCCTGTCGCTGGACGGACCGGCAGGATCGGGCAAGAGTACGGTTGCCGGTATTATTGCCCGGAGGCTCGGATGTCTGCATGCCGATTCGGGAGCCATCTACAGATCTCTAACGTATGCTTGCATGCAGTTGCTCGGCGAGCAGGCATCGCCCGAAGAATTCGGCAGAGTCTTCCTTGAACAAACACCCGATCCGCACGGATTCGCTCTGCGAGTGGATTATGATAATGGAAAGCAGCTGCATTATCTGAATGAGGAAGAACTCGGATTAAAGATACGAACGCCTTCCGTTACGGCACGTATTCGGTATATCGCCGACCATGCGCAGTATCGAAATCGTGTGAACGAACTTCTGCGTGAGCTCGGTGCAAAGACGGCCCTTATCGTCGACGGCCGTGATATCGGAACCGTTGTGTTTCCTGATACGCCGTTCAAGTTTTATCTCGATGCTGCCGTGAGAACGAGGGCGGAGCGTCGTCGCAAAGAGCTGATCGAATCGGGCATGGAAGCTCCGTCTCTTGAAGAGCTTGAAAAACAGATCGCCGATCGAGATGAACAGGACCGAAACCGGAAAATCGGAGCCCTGCAAATACCGCCCGGGGCGATTCTAATTGACACTTCTAACATTGACCGGGATATGGTTGTATCGGGGATTCTTGCGCATCTGCAGGAGCAATTCTGAAAAAAGCGCAGTTCCGATCCGTAGCGGCAAGACGGTAGATACGGCACAATAATGTAAGGATCCGCCTTCGGGTCGGGTCAAGGATTTTATATGGCGGCAGCGACTCCCTTTGACAAAGCACAGGACGATAAGGTAGAGTTTGAAAAGTATCTCGAAGAAAGCGAGAACGAACAACTCGAGATGGTCCGATTCAGCAAGGGGGATCTGCTTGATGCCGTTGTCCTTGATGCAAACGATCGCCAGGTCTTCCTCGATATCGGTCAGAAGCAGGAAGGCGTATGCTCGCGCGATGAATTCGAGGGCACGCCCGAACCGGGCATGCGCGTTACCGTCGTCGTTATGCGCGGCGCCGGCCTTGAAGAAAATACGCTCGTATCGCATGCCGAAGCGCGTCGCCGCGAAGCATGGAATAAAATCATAGAAGCTCATGCCAGCTCCGTTCCTCTTACCGGAGTTGTGAAAAAGGAGCTGGAGAATCGCAAGGGCTATATCGTCGACTACGGCGCCCTTGATCTCTTTCTGCCTCAGTCGCAGGTCAGCGCCCGTTCGCGCGGCGCTCATCTGAAAAGCGGCGAGAAGATAGACTTCCGTATCCTTGAAGTCAACGATCGCCGCAAGTCGGGCATCATCAGCCGCCGCGTCATTCAAGAAGAACAGGACCACGAAAAGTGGGATCAGTTCACCGCCGCCCATCAGGTCGGCGAAGACCTTGAAGGCGAGGTCGTACGCATCGTATCATTCGGTATATTCGTTCGCATCGACGGCATCGACGGACTCGTGCATCAGTCCGATCTGAGCTGGAAGCCTAACCGTCCTTTTCGCGATCTTTATAAAAAAGGCGATAAGGCCAACGTTCGAATTCTCTCGATCGATGTGGAAAACCGCCGTCTTTCGCTTGGTATCAAGCAGCTTTCTGAAGATCCCTGGGAGTGGGCAAGGCGAGAGCTTCATGAAGGCGATGTCGTGGAAGGTACGGTTACAAGTATCACGGATTATGGCGCCTTTGTCGAGGTCCGCGAAGGTCTGGAAGGGCTGATCCATATCTCTGAGCTGTCCTGGCTGAATAAACTCAAGCATCCGAAGCGCTATTTCAATCCTGGCGAGAAAACGAAGGTCTGCATTCTCACCATAGATCATGATAAGCGTCGCATCGCTCTCAGTTACAGGCGCACGCGGCCCGATCCGTGGACGCAGATCGATTCGATCGCTAAGGCTGGCGATGTGCGTCAGGGAGTCGTAACAAGTATCACTAAATTCGGCGCCTTTGTGGAACTCGGCGAAGAAGTTGAAGGTCTGATTCATTTTAAAGACTACAGCTGGGACGATCATCCCGATCGCAAGATGTTGCGCAAAGGGCAGACGGTTGAATTCAAGATTCTGGACGTTGACCGACAGCACCACCGTATCTCTTGCGGAATTAAACAGCTCACTCCAGGCCCTTACGAGGCCCTGAAGCAGAAATACAAGAAAGGCCAGTCCATCGACGGCAAGATCACGAATATCACTTCGTTCGGCGTTTTTGTCGATATCGGCGAAGGGTTCGAGGGACTTGTTCATGTCTCTCATCTGCCGCTGCGCCGCGACGAGAAGATCGAAGAGCGTTATTCCGTCGGCGATGAGGTGAAGACCGTTCTTCTCAAGATCGATGCCGATGAAAAAAGGATATCGCTTTCGATCAAAGACTACGACCGTCGCCAGCAGAAAGAATTGATGAGCCGGTACATGGTGCCCGAGAACGAAGGCTACAGCTTCGGCGCTCTACTCAAGAATAACCTCAATCAGAAAAACGACGAGCCTGATCAATGAGCACGAAACGATTGCATCGTAAAAAGACTGTTGAGAAGGCCCATCAGGTTCATGAGGCCGTGTATGATCCGTTCGCGGGTTTTGAAGGCAGCAAGTATGAGCTGATGGTGGCGAAGTTCTTCTATTATCTGAGGGACAATATTCGCGCCGTTCTTTTTGCCGTGGGAGCGGGCTTCATCACGCTTGTCGGTCTTGTCGTATATGATATCTATCAGACTTCGCGTGAAGATAAGGCCCTTCTCGCGTATGAAGAACTGCTGAAGAATCCCGTGATGACGGCAGCGGCCGATCCATCGGCAGCCGTGCGAAAACTCGATGAATATACGGCCGCCCATACGACGGATAACGCCGTACGTCGGGGCCTGATGCATAAACTTGCTCTGCTGGAAAAGGCCGATCGCAAAAAGGATGCGGCTGAAGTTGCCTCACAGCTGGCCGAGAAGGTAGAAGCTCCTTCGCTTAAAGTCTTCATGTATACGCGAGCCGCTATTCTCTATGAAGGAGCCGGCGAAGCCGGAGCCAGTCTGACAGCGGCCGAGAAGGCGTTAACCCTCACGTCAGATGAAGGCGAGATCAAGGCTACACTGCTTTTCTTGCAAGCACGGGCGCTGAGAGCGACCGGAAAAGAAAGCGCGGTTCGCCAGGTCGTTGAGACGCTGATGAAGATGGATGAAAAGACGCATCCAGAAGTAGTTCCAATTAAACAGGCTGCGCTGGTTTTTTTTATTAGATGAAAGCGCCGGTGGAAAATAAGCCGTTCACGATTGCGCTGCCCGCCGGGCGCATGTCAGAAGAAAGCCTGGAGTTTTTTGCTCGTATCGGCTTTGCGCGTTTTTCGGGCCCGTCAAGCCGAGAGTTATCCTTTTTCGATGAAACCGGAACCGTGCGCATACTTCTTGTGCGCAACCAGGACGTTCCGCTCTGCCTGTTACACGGGGGCGCCGAGGCCGGCGTTTGCGGCCGGGACGTTATCCTCGAGCATCGCTACGATCTGACCGTTCCCGTCGCGTTGCCGTTCGGGCAATGCCGGCTTTCTGTCGCCGCACCATCCACTCAGGCGGATGCGCTTTTTCGGCTGCCGCATATTCGCGTGGCCACGAAATACCCGCACCTTGCTTATCGCTGGTTCCATGAAAGAGGACTCAGCTGCGAGATTATCAAGATGCACGGCTCGATTGAAGTAGCGCCGCTCATGGGAATCGCCGATTGTATCGTCGATCTTGTCAGCACCGGGAATACACTGCGGGCAAACGGTCTCGTCGAACTCGAAACGATCCAGGAATCGACGGCGTTGCTTCTCGTTAACAGGCCTGCGTATGCACTGCAGAATTCGCGTATCATGGAATTGATCCGTAAGTCGCGACTGGCCGCCGTTTAGGAGCCCTCTATGGCCGCTAAGATCACGCACCTTGAGATCTACAGGCAGTCTCTGGTCCTTCTCGAACACGGGAATGATGCCGATCAAAAGATCGCGTCGCTTCTTGAGCGCGATGACCTCTTTCGCTACGGATGCGCCGGAGCCGTTTCCCCCGATATCTTCTACTATTACCATTTGCTTTCTGCAAAGAAGCAGAAGATCGGCATGAATTGGGGCAACCGTATCCATCACAGCCGCGTCTTTGAGCTGATACTTGCATTTCTCGATCGTATACGGAGGGACACGGACGAGGAACGACGTAACAAAAGGCTGGCCTTCGCACTCGGCTATATATCGCACTGTGCGGCCGATATCGTAACGCATCCGTATATCTTTTATATTACCGGCAACTACTATTCGCCCGATCGCGATGAGGCGAACCGGGCGCAGGAGAACCACCTGCGCGTGGAGAACATCCTCGATTCGTATCTGGTTTACGAGCGATGGGGTATCTCGCCCGAAAAATATAATTTTCTGAAATACGTTGATATTACCGAAAAGTATCGCAGACGCAAGATCCTGGATTTCGACATCTGGCAGATGTGGGTGAATGCGCTCTCTGTCGTTTATCCCGATGAATTCCGAACGGAGTATCCGGGATCATTGCAGACGATCCGAGAGGATGATCTGATCAACGACGCTTTTTCAGGGTTCTTGAAGTTTAATCGCATCGTCGATACACGATCGAAAGTCGTAAGAGGCCTGCTTCGAACGATCGATACCGTAACCTTTCATCGATTGAAGGCGCGGAACCTCATCCTGCCGCCGCGGCACATGATCGACGATCGTTATCCAAATACACACAGAAAGCCATGGAAATTTCCCGCTGATCCCGATCGTATATCGACGGAAAGCTTCAATCAGCTCGTGCATCGCGCAGCCGAACAATCGGCCGATTGGATCAGGCTGGCCCGAGACTTTGTCGCAGGTAAGAAATCTGAAAAGGATTTCAGACCGCTCATCGGTTACAATCTCGATACGGGAACGATCACCGATTCGACGGGTATGTTCGCCTTCGAGCCGATCCCTGAAGTTTAGCGGAGGCCCTTTGAAGGCCGGATTCCGTGTCTGACGGTTCGATCAGGGAAGCCACTTGCCCTTTCGGTACAAAAAAGCAGACGTCTTGCCCTACCTTTATTAGCATGTATCATGCCGGTCACCCCTACGACGCCTGTTCTATTTTTTGACGGTAACTGTCATCTGTGTAACGAATCGGTGCGGCTTCTACTGAAGCTGGATTCTCACCGGCGGCTGCGGTATGCTCCGTTACAGGGCGAGACGGCTCGTATGCTGTTTGAGCAAATCGATGAATCGAGTAGCCTGACGAGAGCCTTGCCCGACTCTATCGTTTTCTTTGACGGTAAGCGGCTGCTTGTCACATGGAAGGCGCTTCTTGGAATCGCAACGCTTCTGTGGCCCGGGTCACGTTTTTTTCTGGCCGTGCTGGCAGTTCCACCGATTTCCTGGATCGGCGCTGCGCTATACAGGATGATCGCCGCTCTTAGGTATCGCGTCTTCGGGCGGGCTGAATATTGCGCCGTCGGCAAAAAGGCTGATCGCGAGTTGTTTCTGCCGTAGCAGAGAGGATGCTTAAGAGGAAGGTTAAAATGAGAAGAAGGATCTTTCACCGATTGATCGGGTTTTTCGTTATACTGATGGTCACTTCGGGTAACCTTTCGGCCGCTCCCTTTGATTCACAGGCCTTTCGACAGATTCTCAAGAATCACCGGACGATCGTGCACTCCGGCACCGTTTCGTATGCCGGTATACGCTACGAGGATCCGGCGCTGAGAGCGCTTTCAGCGAAGGCCATGGCCGATGTCGAGGCATATACCGGATCAACGCCGGCGGAATGGAAGGCCTTTTATATCAATGCCTACAATATCGCAGTGATTCATGTGATAGCCGAGAACTGGCCGGTCAGAAGCATTCTTGATCTTGAAGGCGGCAAGGTATTTCAGAGCCCTCGCGTTCTCATACAGGGCCGTCGCATCTCGCTGGACGATCTGGAAAAGAAGGTTCTTCGCCCGGCAGATGACCCGCGCATCCACTTTGCGCTTGTTTGCGCGGCGATAGGTTGTCCTGATCTGCGCTCCGAGCCTTATATGCCTGCGATACTTGATGCGCAGCTGAACGATCAGACGGTACGGTATCTGAACTCTGCGCGCGGAGCGATCGTTTCAGACAACACGCTTCGTCTTTCCAAGCTCTTCGAATGGTATGCCGCTGATTTTAAAGATGCCCGGGCCTTTGTCGCTCGTTATAGAAAACTGCCGCCGGGACTGCGTCCGGTCACCGATATCGAATATGACTGGAGAGTGAATAGCTTTCCGGAGGTGAAGTAAAGCATGATAGCATCAAAGAGAGCCATTCAATCGGCGCTTCCTGCGCTGCTGCTGTCAGTAATTGCCTGCGCCCTGCCTGCGACAAAAAACGACACGACCGTACAGAGGCATGCGAACTTTCACCAGAGACATCATACCGAAGAAGGCTATCGCAATCTTGACCCGGCTCCGGAGCGACAGACGTCGAAGGCCTTTTTCTGGATCGTTAACAAAATCCTCTTCGGTGAAGAACGTTCTTCTGAGGTCAAGGTCAGGCAGGTGACCTCCGAAGAGATACGGACTTCTTATGAGTCGGCGATACGCGAGAAGTCGGGCATACGTTACTGGTGGCTCGGGCATTCAACCGTTCTTATTCATACGTCATCGGGCGTTTTCCTGACCGATCCCATATTCAGCGATCGCGCAAGCCCCGTTTCGTTCGCAGGCCCGGAGAGGCTGATTCCGCTTGCGGCGCAGCTCGGCGATCTCGGTCGCGTTGATTACGTGCTCATCTCGCATAACCATTATGATCATCTTGACGAGGCGACGGTGAAGGAGCTGCAGCGCCTGTACCGTCCGCGCTTTTTTGTGCCGGCTCGCGTCGGCAGCCTTGTGCGCTCCTGGGGAGCCGATAAGGTCGTCGAGCTTGACTGGTGGGAGTATGTGACCGTCGGCGGTGTACGATTTCACTGCACGCCGGCCAGGCATTTCTCGGCCCGCGGCATCTTCGATCGCAACGAAACGCTCTGGGCGAGCTGGTATGTAGAGGATGAGCCCGCCGGCTTCAGCTTTTATTTTGCCGGCGATACGGGATACTCCTCGCACTTCAAAGAGATACGGGAAACGATAGGGTCGCCTGACCTTGCTCTTATTCCTATCGGAGCTTATGAGCCGCGATGGTTCATGTCAGAGGTCCATGTGGATCCCGATCAGGCCGTGCAGGCCTTTCACGATTTGCAGGCCGGGCGTATGCTTCCCGTTCACTGGGGAACCTTTCCGATGGCTGAAGAGGGCATGATGGAGCCGCCGACCCGCATGCTTGAAACGGCGCAGCGACTCGGGATCGCCGCCGATCGCTTCGACCTTGTTCAGGGAGGCGAGCTTGTTCACTTTCGCAAGTCGGGGCGTCCTCTCGTAAAGAGAACTCTTGCAGGCGCTGCACCGTAGCTTCCACTTTACCGCAGAGAGAGCACTTTTTTTCTGGTAAGAGAATGCCGGTAACGGCAGCGGGTGTCAGGAGCTATATGGATTATGGTCGGCAGTCGATTGAGCTTCGCGAAGCAGGCGGAGGACAGATCGGAACATTATTAAAGCAACAGCTGAACACGAAAGAAGATCTTTCTGTTCTCTACACCCCGGGTATTGCAGCGCCGTCGCTTGCCATTGCCGGCGATCGTAGCCTTGCACGCAAGCTGACTATCAAACGCAATTCTGTGGCCGTCGTAAGCGACGGTAGCGCCGTTCTTGGACTCGGTAACGTCGGCCCCGAAGCGGCCCTGCCTGTTATGGAAGGGAAGGCGATGCTTTTCAAACGCTTTGCCGACATCGACGCCTATCCCATCGTTCTTGCAACACAATCCATTGATGAAATCGTGCAGACCGTCGTCAATATCGCTCCTGGCTTCGGCGGCATCAACCTTGAAGATATCTCGGCTCCTCGTTGTTTCGAGATCGAGAGACGGTTAGGCGAGCTACTTGACATCCCCGTCTTTCATGACGATCAACATGGCACGGCGATCTGTACTCTTGGCGCCCTTGCCAATGCGCTGAAAATCACCGGACGCTCGAAAGAAGACATTCGCGTCGTGCTCTCCGGAGCCGGCGCCGCCGGTATTGCCATCGCCCGACTGCTTCGCGATTGGGGAGTGCGCGATTTCATCCTGACCGATTCAAAAGGCATCTGCAGCGTAGATCGTACCGATCTGAATCCCTACAAAATGGAATTCGCCGTCGAAAAAGGCGGCACTCTGAATGATGCACTTGAAAACGCCGATGTCTTTATCGGCGTTTCGCAGCCCGACCTTCTTGGCCGTGATGATATCAGGCGAATGAAGGCCGATCCGATCGTCTTTGCGATGTCTAACCCCGTTCCCGAGATCTCTCCCGAAGAGTGCGCGGCGGCCGGTGTGGCCGTCTATGCTTCGGGACGTTCGGATTATCCGAATCAGATCAATAACGTTCTCGTCTTCCCCGGTTTCTTTCGCGGCCTGTTTGATGCCGGCGCCTTTCGCATCACCGGCGAGATGAAAATACGGGCCGGTCTTGCGCTTGCCGCGATGGTTGAGAATCCGACTCCGGAACGCGTTATACCGGGGCCTTTTGAGCCCGGTGTGGCCGATGCCGTCGCACAGGCCGTGAAGTCCGTCGTGACGGCTGGGGTTTAAGGGCTGGTTGCAAAACCAGCTCTTAAAGGTCAGGATGACCTTGCGCCGCGAAATTTTCGCCAGAAAGTTGAGCAAAGGCGTGAGGGAAATGGTAGCTCTGCTGGCATTTCCCGTTCCGTCTCAAAACCCCAGAACAATGGATGGGTTTTGAGACGTTTTATTAAGGATAAAGCCGTTCCGTTTTCCAGCCCGATGCAGTGGTCGTGTCAGGCTCATAAACAAGCCGTTCGTGTAGCCGGAAGGGGCGATTCATCCAGAATTCAATACGTGTCGGTTTTACGCGAAAGCCCGACCAGTGCGGCGGACGCGGAATCTCGCCGATGGCATACTTCGCGGTAAAAAGAGCGACGCGTTTTTCAAGGGCAAAGTTATCCTCAAGCGCTTCGGACTGTTTTGAGGCCCAGGCTCCGATGCGACTTTCGCGAGCACGTGACTGAAAGTAGGCGTCGGCTTCGGCCTCGGTGACCGGTTCCACCGGACCTCTGATGCGCACCTGACGGCCGAGCCCCTTCCAGTGAAAGCATAGAGCGGCAAACGGATGTCGCCTGAGCTGGCGGCCTTTTCTGCTTTCGAGATTTGTATAGAAGACGAAACCCTGGCGATCGGCGTCTTTGAGAAGAACCATTCGCGAATCGGGAATCCCATCATCATCGAGCGTGGATAACGACATGGCTGTGGCCATTTCTTTTCCTTCGTCGGCGATGGCCGCATCAAGCCACTCCTGGAAAAGATCGGCCGGATGCTCACGTTCGGGGATTTTCATGCTTGATCAGCCTTTCATGGCCGCGAGCTTTTCATCAAGCAGGCGATTCACCTCGTCGGGAACGGCCTGGCCTCGCGTCGCTTTCATGATCTGGCCGACAAGAAAGCCTTTGACGCGATCTTTGCCGCCGAGGATGTCCTGCACCTGTTCTGGATGAGCCTTAATGACCTCGTCGATGATCTGTGGCAGAGCGCCCGTATCGACAGGTTTGTAGTCGTATTTCTCGATAACGGCCTCGGGATCGAGATCCTCTTCATAGACGTGCTCGAAGACCTGCTTGGCGATACGCTGTGTGATCTTACCGGCGTTCAGCAGTTTGATGATGGCGGCCAGTCGCTCGACGGTACACGGGAATTGGTCAAGTGCGATGTCTTTCTTATTGATGATACCGAGCACCTCGTCTTTTACCCAGTTCGACGATTTTTTAGCGTCACCGCTCAGCTCGGCTACCTTCTCGAAATAAGCGGCCGTTTCGCGATCGCGGGCAAGCACATCGGCGTCGTATTCAGGCAGGCCCATCTTCGTCATATAACGCTCGCGCTTCTGATCGGGCAGCTCGGGCATGTTGTTGCGAATCTTGTCTACAAAGTCGGGCTTGATCTCGAAAACGGGAAGATCGGGATCTGGAAAGTAGCGGTAGTCCTCGGCATCTTCTTTGGTGCGCATCAGACGCGTCTCGCGTTTATCGGCATCCCACAGAACGGTGGACTGGATGATCTTGCCGCCCGACTCGATCACCGAGATCTGTCGTTCGATCTCGTAATCGATGGCCGCCCTTACGGCCTTGAAGGAGTTCAGGTTCTTAATCTCGACGCGAGTACCAAACGGAGCATCGGGCCCTTTGCGTACCGATACGTTCGCGTCGCAGCGAAGCGAGCCTTCTTCCATATTCGCTTCAGAGATATGAGTCGCACGGATGATGGCCCGCAGCGTCTGTAAGAACCACCAGGCATCTTCGGAGCTGCGTAGATCGGGCTCGGTAACGATCTCAAGCAGAGGCACGCCGGCACGGTTCAGGTCGACGAACGATACGCTTTCTGCTCCCGATCCGCTGTGAAGCAGCTTGCCTGCATCCTCTTCCATGTGGATGCGATGGATGCGCACCTTCGTAACGTCTGCGGCATCCTTCTTCTTGAACTGTACGATGCCGTTTGTGGCGTAGGGACGGTCATACTGCGAGATCTGATAGCCTTTCGGAAGGTCAGGATAATAGTAATGCTTGCGGTCGAATTTCGTGATGCGCGTGATGCTGCAGTTCAGGGCAAGGCCGGCCGTTACGGCCATACGCAGAACCTCTTCGTTCAGGACGGGCAGGGCGCCCGGAAGGCCGAGAGTAACCGGACCGGCAAGCGTGTTGGCCGGCTGTCCGAAGGTGTAAGGGTCGGTGGAGAATATCTTTGTGTTCGTTTTCAGCTGACAGTGGACTTCAAGGCCGATCACGGGTTCATAGGAGGACATACGCTTAATTTTTTGGCTTTCCCTGCAGGGGCAAGCAAATTCAATGTGCGGCAATGGCCACAGTCATTACGGTAGCCAATCAAAAGGGCGGCGTCGGCAAAACCACGACGGCCATTCACGTGGCGGCCGGCCTGGCCCGACGCGAAAGCCCGACGCTGCTTGTTGATCTTGACGCCCAGGCCAATGCTACCTCCGTTTTTATCGAACAACCTCCGGCTATGGATCAATCGGCGCATGCCATTTTCAGAGAAAAGAAACCGGTGCGTCAGATTGCCGTCCCGACCCGTATTCGCCATCTGCATCTTGCGCCGGCCGTGCTTCAGATGGCCGAGATAGAGACGTTGCTTGCCGGCAACGTCGACGGTTTTTTCAGATTGCAGGAGGCGCTGCAGGGCACGCACTATGAATATGTGATCGTCGACTGCCCGCCCAATCTCGGTCTATTGACCGTAAACGCCCTTGTCGCATCGCAGTATCTTATCGTGCCGATGCTTGCGTCGAAATTCTCTCTTGATGGTATCCGCACGATACTTGATACGTGTGAAACCGTGCGCAGCCGTTTTCGATCCGAGCTGCGTGTGCTTGGCGCCCTGCTCACGATGTTTGATCCTCGCACGGCCGTTTCGAGATTGATGATGGAACCGGTCGAAGAACGTCTGCCGGTCTTTTCAACGAGAATCGGTCGTTCCGTCGTCGTCGAAGAGGCCCATCTCATGCATCAAACCGTTTTTGAATACGACGCGAAGAATCGCGTGGCCATTAAATACGATGCGCTGGTACAGGAGATCCTTGATGGCATCAAAGAAAGATAGACTCTCTCGCAAGATACGGGATGAAGTTGAAAAGAACATCGGTCCGGGCGAATCGGGCATGAGCGGCTTCGTCGATGACGTCGCCTCGCGCCGCGACGAAGGCCCGTCTGAATCAGAAGGCACGTCGTCGGGCGAAAGACCCGGGCGCTTCGCTCGTTTTACTCGTAAGAAAGAGGCCGATCGATCGCGTTCTCAGGACTATCGCGTCTCTTCGGCGAAGAAGCGGGAATCGGTGTATAACATCACCGGCGACATACGGCTTGAGGATTATATCGATTCGAGAGAAGAGAATCCGTTCTGGAAGAAGCAGGGCTTTTACCGGACTCTTGGCTTTGCAGCCCTGGCACTCATGCTGCTCACCGTTCTCTGGCTTTTCTTTGCATGGCTTTTCGGCCCGAGCTATAAGCTCGGTATCGCCGCCGTCGAACTGACCGAAGATAACATCGAAGACTATGAAGATACGGAATCGCTGATGCTCGGTCCCGGTCGTCCTATCCATATTCGCTTCCAGTGGGAGGCCGACGAGCTCGATACCGATTACCTGAAAATCATGATCGGCAAGAAAGGCAGCGGCGACTATGAAGCCGAGGCCGAGCTCGGTCGCCGACCTCCGCAGACGGCTAACTATATTTATTTTTACGGTCCTCTTGATCCAGGCGAATACCGGGTCGAGGTGCTGAATCGCGAAGGCGACGTCCTTAAAGAGAAGGAGATTAAGGTGCGATGAAAGCGGCCTCGAAGATCCGGTTTTTTATTTTTGCCGCTTTGCTTATCGCCCCGATCCTTCTATCTATCGGATGCGATAGACTTGTGCTGCCTCCGCTGCCCGATGGCGTTCCTGAAGGAGCGTCGTACGACAGACGTAACCGGCTGTGGGTCATACGCAAGGATAACCGGGAACTCGCCTATTATGCGAATGGAAAGCCTGCGTATGCGGGAGAGCTGAAGGGCGGACGGCGAGAAGGCCCCTGGACCTCTTATGCCCCGGATGGAAAAACCGTTACGACATCGGGCGAGTATCGCAACGGTCGCAGGGACGGTACCTGGGTTCACAGAGACGACAGCGGTCGGCTTTATGTTAAAATAGGTTATTCCGCAGAGCCTTCTGATCCGGTGCTTTCTGCCGTGTCAGGGGAAACGGGTAACGAGAACGGTCCGTTTGAGCGTTATTATCCCGACGGCAGAATCGAGTTAACCGGCGAGTACAGGGCAGGCCGGTTCGACGGCTTCTTTCGCCGCTATGGCCGCACGGGTCGGATTGAATACGAAGGGCGATACAGCGCTGGACTGAAAGAAGGCCTGTGGAAGATCTACGACAGATCCGGATCTCTTATAAGGGAAGAACGCTATCAAAACGGCGAGCTCGAAGGCGAGTTTCGTATCTTTCACGACGGTCGAGCTGTTTTCGAAACCGTATACGCAAAGGGCAAAGAAATCGGCCCTCGTCTTAACGTCGATAGCGAGAGTTGATCGGCTCAATCTGCGCGTGCGAGAGGCGTTTAACAGACCGGCAGCTCTTTATTCAACGACCGCTCTGACCTTCTCAAATACCTGAGCGGCGGTCAGATCTTTCATGCAGCGAAAGTGTTCGAGAGGACACTTTTTTGCTCCATGAGTTCCACAGGGCCTGCACGGCAGATCTATTTCCGCAACGGCGCTTCGCGGAGCGATGGGCGCATAACCGAGCGATGGCGTCGTCGCGCCGAATATGGCGACGACAGGCACGCCGGCGGCGCAACCGAAGTGCACGGGGGCGGAGTCGTTGGAAACGACAAGCATGCTGCGCTTCATGAGAGAGTAAAGCGTTAACAGGTCGGTCTGGCCGCATATATTGCGTATATGCGGCAGCGTGCTTGCCGGCAGCATCTCTCGCGCGAACGAGAGTACCTGTTCGGCGATAGCCGAATCCGCTTTCGAGCCGACAAGAAGGATCTCCTGTCCGTAGGCGTCAAAGAGTCTGCCGGCAAGTTCGGCGAAACCATAAGGCGTCCAGCGTTTTGTCGGCCAGATCGACGAGATCGCCAGGAGCACAGGCTTAGAACCGCGACCGCCAATGGCAAGAGAGTCGAGAAGCTGCACGGCCTTCAGGGCGCTTGACTGCGATTCAGCGAGGATGAGCGACGAGTCGATCTCATGAACGGGCGGCAATTCAGGACAGTAGCCTTCTTTCAGGAAAAGTAAAAGTCTGTAAATCTCATGCTCGCTGAGATCTCGTTTCAGATGTCTGTTATAGGCAAATCGCGCGAAACCGGCCGATGCATACCCATAGCGCACAGGAATGCCCGAGAACATCGCAAGCAGCCCCGTGCGATGGGATTGATGCGGCGAAAGCAATACGTGAAACTTCTTCGCGCGGATCTCTCGGATCAGACGAAACATGCCTCCGTAGCGATGCTCTTTACCTTTATCAAAGACCATCACATCGTCAATGTCGGGATGACCTTTTAAAAAAGGAGCGGCCTCGGGTTTGACCAGCACGGTAATCTCGGCGTCGGGGCGGCTGCGTCGCAGGGCTCGTAGCATCGGAGTCGTGAGAACCACATCTCCTATAAAGGCGGTCTGAATGACAAGAATGCGAAGCCCTGTTCCGTCCATGCCCGTTCATAAACGTGTGCGCCGCCGGAGCGTAAAGCAGGAAATGGTTGGCATCAGATGCCGGAATCGTAAGCTGGAGGAGTGATCGGCTTTTTTCGGCGATTTCAACCGGCTGTTCTCGATCGGTATATCTTTCTGGAGATCCTGCAGCCCTTTCTGACGGCTCTGCTTTTCTGGACGAGTCTGTTCGTCGCCATGGTCTTGAAAGACGTCATCGGCGACCTTCTCGGCAAGGGGATCAGCCTGCTCGACATCGGACGCTTCCTCGTTTATCTCGTCGGCGAAAAGATAACGCTGACCATACCCATGGCCTGCCTTTTCGCCGGCATCCTTGCTGCCGGTCGTCTTTCAGGCGATTCCGAAATCACGGCCATGCGCGCCGCCGGCATCAGCTTTCCGCGTATCTACTCCGTTTTTCTTTTCGCCGGCTTACTCGCCGCCCTTGCCGTAGCGGCTATGAACCTCTATCTCGGTCCGATGGCGGCGACGGCAAGAGAGAAGTTTGAGACCTGGCTCAAGTCGTATCATAGCCTGAGTCTTGCCCGGCCCGGACAGTTTCTCGGCGGCGGTGACATCGACGGCCTGCAAAAAGGCGGACAGGATATCTATGCCCTTTCGCGAGACGGTTCGGTGCTTCAGGGTATTCAGATTCGATTCTGGGATTACAAGCTTGATGATCAAAAATCCGAGATAGCGCAGATCAACGGCGTTCCCGTGCGCATCGGTGAGGCGACGGTAACGAGAGTTATCCAGGCAGAGAAGGGCAGACTTTTTACTCGACTGAAAGATCCGAATAACCTGAACAATGGAACAGAGAAGTTTCTTCGCATGGAAAAGGGTTACATGCTTGAGACCGACTCTGCATTCGGCAAGATCGAGGTAACGGACTTCACAGATGGATATATGGACTACGTGTTGCCTCCTCCGAAATCGACGTTTGGCAAAATCGACGTGAGGCCTGAGAATTACACCTTTCCCGAGCTCTTTCAGTTCCTCAGCGATCTGAAAGGCGGTAAGATGAAGATGGATTTCGGCGAAGAAGGGGTCAGTTTTTCTGAAGAAGGAAAGCGTCTGCCTTCGCCGCCCGAGATGAAGCTGATGGCGCAGCAGATGCGGGCATGGGTACTTCTGAATTTTTCAAAGGTCGGGCAGCCAGGAGGTCCGACGGCAGAAGAGATGCAGCAGAAGATTCAGATGATTCTTATGTTCGAGGGATTTCTTGGCGACGTGGACCGCACGCAGCGCCGCTTTGAGATAGAAATCCAGAAGCGCATCGCCGTTCCCATTGCCTCGCTTCTTTTCTTTTATGTTTCGTTTCCGCTTGGACTGGTAGTGAAGCGATCGGGGAAGGGCATGAGCTTTGCGCTCGCTCTTTTTGTCTTTTTCTTCTATTATCTGCTGCTCACCTATGGCATCGGACAGGCCAATGCAGGAAAGCTTCCCGCCGTTGCCGGCGCCTGGATGGCCGACGTCGGAGTGCTGATTCTCGGGCTCTACATCATGGCCACTCGCACGGAAGGCTTCACGCCCTTTCAGTTTGTGACTGCGCCTGTACGTAAGCTTTTTCGACGCTTTGTACGGCCCGTGCTCGGTCGGCTAATCGATCTGCTTGTTCGCTGGGTTCCCGAGCCGATTCGGCATTCTGCCAGAGTTCGCCTCGATCGATTCGCTCTTCTGTGGCGTGCGCTGAGCGAAAAAATCGCGGCCGGCATACAAAAAAGACTTGAGAAATACGCAATTTGGCGGAGATAATTGCTGATTCTATGGCTTCTTTCACGATCTGGCATATTTCAAAGAATCGCAACTTCCCTCTGAACCTTTCCGATGAGTTTTCAGGTCTTGTCGTTCGTGAGTGTAATTTTGATGAGGCAAAAACGCTTCAGCCCGACGACTCAGGCATTCATCTTTTCTTTTTTCAGGTAGAGGCGGCCGATCTCGATACTCAATGTCGAATTCTTGACGAGCTTCCTACGCTCCTTCCGTTCTTCCGTGTCGTCCTTGTTCCCGAGGCCGATTATCGTAGAGCCGACCAGCTGCTGCGAGTGCGTAAAAGGCTCTATCTGCTGGATGACGCGATTAAGTCCGGCGTTCTACAGATGTTCCTATCAACGCTTCTACAGATGGAACGCTACCGTCATATTATCCAGGATTTTTCCACGCAGCTGCGCGCACACAGGGAGTTCTTTGACTCCTTCTCGAACCTCATTCAAAAAGAGATGTCGCAGGTGAAAGGCGAGAGCGTGGCCTATCAACACCTTCTTGAGTTCGAGCAGCGCTACAGAGTATTTGAAGAGCAGGTGAACAGCGCCATCAACGAGGCCTTTCGCCTGAAAGAGCATGAGATGCTGCGCGTGCAGGATGCCTTCATGGCGATGGAAAAGTTGCAGGATTTCAGGGACAGCGAGCTGCAACTGGCTCGTGATACGCTGCGTGCCGCCGAAATCGCCTTGAACCTGAGTCGTGAAGAGAATCTGGAGCGAGACAAAATCATCGAGGCCCTTCAGCATCTCAATATCTACACCGATTCCGAGGTGGTCGAGCTCTACCGGGAGAATCAGGATCTTCGCAAAAGGCTGGGCATGCCCGCTCGGGAATAGTCGTGGTTTCGTGAATGCCGGCAGGGCCCGGAAAGTGCCGGTCCTTTTTTCGTCAAAAAGTTGGCGTTTTTGCCGACATAATCCATAGATGTGGGGCAAAAGACTTCTTTTTCTCTTCGGCATCACCGTGGTGCCGGGGGGCGGTTATTTGATCGCGCGCGAACTTCCTTTTTTTCGGTTAAAAGAGGAGAAGGCCTCGGAGTACCTTGAAAAAGGCCTCTACCATTATAATGCCCGCAACTTTGTCGCCGCCCGTGAGTATTTCTACCGTTCTCTTGACGTAAAATCCGATCTTCATCTTGCACGACGCTTTCTCGGCGATTCTTACTACTTCACCGGCGACTACGAAAGCGCGCTCGAACAGTGGGAGTCGCTGCTTGAATCCTCCGGTCCCGATCTGATGATTCTCGATCGCCTGAACCTGATCCAGCATGGGTTTACCGGTCAGAGCGAGCCCGGGCCTTATCGTTTCTATGGCTGGATTCGTCCCGAAAAGCGCCCGTATGCGCCCGTCGATATTCAGGCAGATGAAAGCGAGAATATTTATGTTCTGAGCTTCGACCCGCCGGGCATCTATCAGTTCCGTCCCGCCTTTCAGCAGATCAGGTCTGATGGCAGAAGTCCTGATTTCGATCAAACCGGAACGCTTGTCGGCCGCATCTGGGATCGTCTGAAAGGACCGATGGCCTTTCACCTGTATCAGAATCGCTTTTATATCGCCGACTTCGCCGGTGACCGCATCTATATGCTTGAAAAAGACGGACGATTCGCTGGTAGCTTCGGAGCGACCGGTTCTGGTGAAGGACAGTTTCACGGACCGTCCGGCATTGTCGTCGTTAACGATGTGATCTATGTGGCCGATCAGGGAAACCGCCGTCTGCAGAAATTCGATCTGGAGGGCGGCTTTCTCGGTGCCTGGAAACCGTCTGCATTGCAGAAGCCTTCAGGGTTAACCTCTGATGGAAAGCGCATCGCCGTCGCCGACACGGACGGAGCCGTTCTTATTCTCGATGAAGACGGCCTTGTGATGAACAGAATCGAAGGACGCGAATTGAAGCGTCCGTCGGGCCTGGATTGGAAGGCGAATCGTCTCTTTATCGCCGATGAAAAGACGGGCCCGCAGATCTACGATATGGAAGCCGGCAGCTTTGTCGAGATGCCTGGCATACGGGATGAGGCGGATCGCACCGTTCCGCTTGAACGAGCCGTCGCCTTCCGCTCTGATAGCCGAGGCAGGTTATACATAGCAAACGGCAAGGGTAGCGTGCTTCATCTGACGGGCGAGGCCGCTCTTCGTTCGAGCTATGATCTTACGTTTTATCCGATTGAGAGCGCTTCGTATCCCGACGTCGCTTTCGCACTTCGCGTCGTCGATCGATCGACGTCCGAGAATGCGATCGTTCGCGGTCTGACGGACGATAACTTCATGGTCTTTGAGAACGGCAGCCGTATCCACCCCGTTCGTGTGGACGGAATGGAACGCTTTCAGAATCGCATGAACCTCGTTATCATCAAAGAGAACTCCACCTCTTTTGAAAAAGACGGCCTCGATGAATTCCTCGATGCGGGCATGCATGATATCCTTTCGGGCATACGCGTCTCTGATCGTCTGCGCCTGTCGCTTGCCGACACGCGCACGATTCCCGTTTATGAAGGCCTGGAGCGCCGGCAGCTTCTTTCGCGCATGCAGGCGCAGCCTCCCGTTGAAGAGCCTGCCATCGGACGCGCCATCTACGACGGCATCACCGATCTGCTCGATCGCAAGGGCCCGGCCGGCATTCTGCTCGTCGTGTCGGGCCGTTCGTTTTCGACGGCCTTTGACCGGTATGATCCGACCGTGCTCGTGCAGTATGCGAAGGCGCATTCTATTCCCGTTCATATCATCTCTTTTGAGGCGGGCATGGCCGACGGTGATACGGGCGCCGCTGAGATATACCGACGCATCAGCGCCGATACAGGCGGATATTACGTGCGTTTCTTTGATGAAACCGAACGTAAGAAGCTTTACTCCAGGATGACGGCGATAAAAGATCCCCGTTATATCATAACCTATCGTTCTCCAGGCGGAACGCTGCACGGTCGTTTTATGGATGTTTCCGTGCAGGTGCATCACCGAAAGACGACAGGAGCGGCCGACGGAGGATACTTTGTTCCGTAAGAAGATCGTTTTCAAAGCTGTCATTCTGGTATTTCTTCTTCCTCTTTTCGCGCTGCCGGCCGATCCGACCGAAACGACGGTTCCGCTTTCTGATCTGAAGCAGAAGGCGGCGACGGCCCTCTCTCTCGGGCGATTGCCCGAAGCGGCCGAGCTTTACAGGCAGTGGACGGAAAGAGAACCGAGACGATCCGAGGCATTTCTCGGTCTGGCGCGTAGCCTTCTCGGTATGGGGTATGCAGATCGCGCAAGGGCGGTTTTTCTGCGGGCCGAGCAGCTGCGCCCCGATCTGCTCGAAGCGAAGATCGGCCTTGCCGAGACGTACCTGATGAACGGTCAGGCGTCGAAGGCCTATGAATTGCTGGATGCGGTCCGCAAAAAAGATCCGTCCAATGCGCAACTTAATCTGAGTCTTGCCTCGTACTATCGCCTGATGGGTCGCAATGACCTGCGTCGAGGATATCTCGAAAAGGCCCTGCGACAGGACCCGGCGATGCTGCCGGCCGTGCTTGAACTGGCCGTGCTTGCCGCCGAAGAAGGCAAGATATCGGAATCGGAACAGCGGCTCGAACGAGCGGCCTTAATCTCGCCCGATGCGCTATCGCTGATGAAAAAGCGAGCGGAGATCCATTACAGACTTTCGTATTCGAAGTACGGTCGTCCGCAACTTGAGAAGGCGCGGCACTACTATCGCATGTATCTTCATGCGGCCGGCGACGATCCGTCAGTGATCGCCGATCTGATTCATATCGAGTATCTGCTCGGCCATGCCGACGAGGCAAAGGCTCTGACGGAGCGCATCGATAGAAGCGATATCTATCGCCGTCCCGTTCTTCATGCGAATATCGCCGAGGCCATGCTTCCGGGCGGTTCGGTGGCGAGTTTAACCGAATCCCTGCAGATCGCCTGCGAGCGTGCCATGCTACCACTGTCGTGCTTTCGATTGGAAGAAGCCATCATGCGACATGATCGCAATCGGTCGCTGCAACCGCAGCGTCTGCAGCGCATGAAAGCTCGAATTCAGGAGGCGAAGCGCCGGCTTGCGCGCAATCGCACCGATGCCGAAGAGCTGCATCTGACGAGAGCGCTTGAGCTGTATCCCGACGACCTGTCGTTGCGAAAGCAGATGCTTGAGAGATATCGCCTATCCGGCGCCTACGAGGATTATCTGCGTACCCTGACGTATCTGCGAGAACGAGAGCCGGGCGAGCAGCGCTGGAATACGAGGCTGCGTGAAGCGCTGCGTTCGCGGCGCGAGTATCTTCCGTATCGCATCGGCCTCGAAGAGGCAGATTACCGTCGTCAGCCGCAGCACGTACTCATCTTCGATCTGCGGCCCGATCGTAATTCGATGGAGCACTATCGCGAGCCTTCGCTTGTTTCCGATTACCTGATCGATTCGTTACGTTCGGTGCCGCGCTGGCAGGCTGCCGGCGAAGACGTTCGTTCGGGATTGCAGAGACGACTGCCCGGCGACGCCGCCTTTCTCTTCTATGATCCATCGGTTCCTGACCTGCTTACGGGAATGGGAGTGCGTGAGCTTGACGGCATTCTTGAAGGCTCCTATGACCTGAGGCCTTCGTCGCTGCGGCTGCGGCTGACGCTTCGTAATCGAGACGGCATCGTGCTCGGTTCGTTTAACGATGATGCAGCGCCGGCCGACGTCGATCTGCTTGCGACGAAGGTGCTTGCTTTTCTTGATAGAACAATCCCGCTTCAGGCGTCGATCATCGACGTGAAGAATCTCATCGTTAACGTCGGGACGGCCGACGGACTCAAGAAAGAAGAGCTGCTTCGCGCCGACTCGGATCGAGATATTATCGTCAAAGTTGAAGAGACATCGCGCTACGTCAGTCGGGTCAGCGTGGTTAAAGGTCGAACGGATCGTATCGGCGTAGATCTGCGGTTTACGCGAGTCGTGCGCAAGTAGCGACGCGGTAGCGCCGCATTACTCAGTATTCGCGCTTGACGTCGATGACAAAGACGGTCGTCGATTCGTTCCCTGCATGATCGACGGCGCGCACCGTCAGCCGGTTGATGCCGTTTGCAATCTCGGGATCGCCGAGTCGCAGAAAGCTGTCGCTGTAAACGGATTCAAACTCCTGTTCGCCGTTTAACCGCAGCGCTCCGCCTGTGAAGTCAAGCCTGCGAAAATCGATGCTTCCGCCGGCTTTCTGTCCGGCATCGCTCTCAAGCTTCCATTCGACGATGCGGGGGCTGCGGCGACTGCCCGACTCGAGGCCAGGATCGCGCAGCTCCAGAAAAAGAGGGTAGGGCTTTGTGAGGCGGATTCTGTTCTTTTCGTCTTCGCCTGGCTTCAGCCTCGAAACGCCGCGATCAGTGATGAAGACAAGATGCTCGACCACGGGCGCATTGCTTTCCGCTGCTTGAGGAAGAAGCTCGATCATCGGATTGACGTAGGTTGTGCCGAAGTTCTCGGTCAGGAAAAAGTGCAGATGCGGGCCTCCCGAGCGTCCGGTATTCCCGGAAAGGGCAATGACGTTGCTGCGCTCCACATACCGTTTCGTGATGCGAAACTGGCTCAGGTGATAGTAGCCGCTCCAGCGGCCTTCGCCGTGGTCGATCCAGATCTGATTACCCGCTCCGGGCATCGGGCGGTAGGGATTCATCGATTGAAACTGGTAGAAAAGCAGCTTTCCGCCGGCCATCGGGCGCACCTCTTCTTTATCGCCGGCAATATCGACGCCGGCATGGAAGTGGTCGGTGCGGGATTCTCCAAACGTAGAAGAGATCATCGCCAGCTCCGGAGACTTTCCTTTTTCGATCGGCCACGAAAATCGACCGGTTTGAGACCGTAACAGGTCGGGCAGGGAAGTCAGGACAGAGACAAGTAAGAATGGCAGGAGGAGGTATGGAAATTTGCTGGACATGATACAATCCGGATCTGTATGTTATGAATTCTACGCCTATGTCCGGGAACAATAAAAAATCCGAATCGCAGACGGCGCTTGCAGTGGAATCCGATCCTGTCTCTGATGAGAAAGAGATCCTCGCTCTTGTCAATCAATGCAAGACGGGAGATGCAGACGCCCTGGAGCACTTTTTTCAGATCTACGGACAGGATATATACAATTTTCCGATCCGTGTTTTCAATATGACCGAAGACGAGGCGGGTGATTTCTTCCTTTTCGCCTTCGAGCGCCTTCGCGACGGACGGCGCATGAAGACCTTTGTCGGCGATTCGAAGTTCCGCACCTGGCTTTATACGGTGTTACGCAACCTGGTAATCGACTGGCTGCGCAGCCGGCGCGAGCTCGATCTGATACCCGTGGAGCGTATCGAGAAAGAAGAGACGCGTCCCGGAGCCGAGGCCGTGCTTACTGCGGGTGAAGAGCTCGGCGGCCTGCTTTTTCGCAAGCTCGATCAGGTGCCGGTTCTGCATAAAGTCATCTTCAAACTCGTCTATCTATACTACGTTGATCTCACGGCCGCCGAGGTCACCTTTCTCGAAAAGGAATACGCGCTCACACCCGAAGAGATCATGCACTTCGTGCTGTCCACGCGCTCCGAACTGGCCGACCGGGAAGAGGAAAACCTCAAGAAAGAAGACTCTCTGACGCATCTGTATCTGTCCATCCATCGTCTCAAAGAAAAGAGGGAGCGGCTACTATCCGATGGAAACAAAGAAAAGAAGGATGCCGATGCCGAGCGGGAGCGCATCGAACTGGCGCTTGATAAGAAGTATGCGACGCGGAACAAGATCCTCGAACGCAAGAAGAAGGGGCTGCTTGTGGCAAGGGTTCCTTATCGCGTCGTGGCCTCTTTCCTGAAAATTCCCGAGGGGAGCGTGTCGGTCTATATGGGCAAGGTGGCGTCGTTTCTGACGAATGACATGGAGCTGAAGAAGCTTTTTTAGCGATCCGGGCAAAGCCTGAGCGGACCCCTCATCGGAGCCATCGCCCGCTATCAGGCGGCCACAGAAAGGCCCGATCAGAAAAGCTGCCCTCGAAAAGATACGGAGTGTGAGCTTTTTTTTCGGGCAGTGCGTAAGGTTTTTTCCGTCGGTACCGTCCAATCAGTCGGACGACAGAAGAGGTTTGCTATGAATACATCTGAACATGAAGAACTGCTGCTGATTGCAGCCCTCCAGGAGCTTGCCCGGGCGCAGGTTTCCGAAGCCGATGAAGGTCGCCTGGCGTCGGTTTATGACCGGCATGCGTCGGGAAAGAAGATCGGCGCAGAGGATGTGGCCTATGTTCTCTCTCTTTCTTCCGTCGTCGATCGCATGAAGTCCGGGCCGGCCGTTGCCGTTCCCGAAGCTCTGCAGGCCGCCGTCGGGCGTTATTTCGCGGCCGAGAAAAGGGCGCTCGAAAAAAAGAAGCCCGGTTCGATTATCGTTCGCCTTGGCGCCGGATTGGAGCTTGTGGCCTCCACGCTTATGGGTCTCGAACCGGTCTTCGTCGCCATCACACCGACTCGCCGATCCGGCGTCGAGACCGCCCGTCGTCTTACGATGAATGAGGCGCTTCAAGGCGGCGGACTCATCGAATACAGCATCCTGCGATCGACAGAAGATACGGTGATGATATCGCTGCTCTTTCAGGATCTTAAAGAACCGCTGACCGTTCGTCTTTCTGAAAACGGCCGCCCTATTTCGTCGCAGACCGTGCGTGATGCGACGGGCAGAATCCACTTCGACGGATTAACCGCGGGCGACTATACGATTGAGATGAGCGGCTCGATGGATCGCACGTTCACGCTTCGTCTGCTCGGGCCGGCGGAATAACTCAGGCTGGCCTTCCAAAGCGGGAAGGCCTTGTGGGCGAAAACTGCCCCGGGAAAAAGCCCGACTCAGGAGCGCATCATCGTAATCAGATGGTGCGCTTTTCTGTTTTTCAGGGGAGAGGGTTAACCTCGGAGGGCGCGGAGGGTGCGGAGGAAGAAATAACCACGGAGACACGGAGGAGGGGAGAGAAAATCGGAAGAGTTTTTTCAAGCGCTCAATACACGTACAGCGCGAAAGAAAACTCATGTATTCTCACTGTTCTCTCTCTGTGTCCTCTGTGGTAAATTGCTCTGGATTATTCAGTGCTTTTTATACAATCGGCAACCAGAAACGATGAGGCGCTATTCTCACGTAGCGCCCCTCAAGATTTCCTCCGTGTCTCCGTGGTGAACGTTCTTCTGGCTTCCATTAAAGCGTAGAGAGAGAAGCAGAAACCACGGAGCCACTGGGGAAAGAGAGAAAAGAGGAAGAGTGATTTGACCACGAAATACACGAAAAGCGCGAAAGAAAACCCGTTTATCCTCTCGGTTCTTTCTCTGCGCTCTCCGTGACCTCTGCGGTTTTTCGAGGCTGTTGCCGCTAAGGAGCGGCGAGTTCGAAAAGCGGCCTTACCTGACCGCCGACCGACAGGTAGGCGCCTTCGACTCCCTGAAAGCTTTTCAGTCGTTCGGCTAACTCCTGGTTCCATTCCACACAGAAGGACTCGTGGGCGCGGATGACGATCGGTTCGCCGGCGTCGGCCTCGATATGAAAATAGATGAGAAGCGGTCCGCGGCTGCTTTTTAATATTTGCACCAGACCCTGAAGCGATCCTTCATCCATGTCGTGCTTACGCAGCTTTAAATGAAGGGAACGCTCCTGCTTCTCTTCCATGATCTCGTCGGTCAACGGAATCAGGTCTTCGACAAGGACGGTGGGAACGCCCGTTTCTTCATCGATGTCGACCGTGCCTTTTACCCAGACGATCAGATCTTCGACCAGATGTTCGCGCTTCGCCTCGACGATCTGCGAAAAAGCGATGGCCGAGACGGTGCCGGTCAGATCTTCGAGCTGCAGCCTTGCGAATTCACGCTTGTTTTTATTCGCTCTGATCTGCGCCTCATGGATGACGGCGGCGATCTCTACTTTCGATTCTGACGTCATGCCCGATAGGCGTTCGATCGGTATGGAGCGAATCGACTTCAGCGCCCGCTCGTATTTTTTCATCGGATGGCCCGAGAAATAGATTCCGAGCACCTGTTTTTCGGAGCGCAGCCTTTCCTGCTCTGAGAATTCGCGCACACCTTCGCCGCGCGGAATCGGTTCGGCCTCTTCTTCCATCATGCCGAAAAGAGAGCTCTGCCCCTGGGCGATGTCGCGCTGCTTCGATTGCGCATGCTGGATGCCCATATCGATGGCCTCGATCAGCGCCTTGCGCGTATAACCCATCGCATCGAAGCAACCGGAATGGATCAGCGCCTCGACCATGCGTCGGTTGCACTGCCGCAGATCGACGTTTTCGAGAAAATGATAGAATCCTTTAAAACGGCCGTCGTCGAGACTGCGCCGGCTGGCGATCAGACTTTCGACGGCTCCTTCGCCCACGCCTTTGATGGCGCCGAGGCCGAAGCGTATCGTTTTTTCGTCTTCAAGGCTGAAGCGCAATTCAGAGCTGTTGATATCGGGCCCGAGAACGGTCAGGCCGAGATCTCTCGATTCTCTGATATAAGGAACAAGCGAGTCGGTGTTGTTGCGTTCGGAATCAAGAACGGCGCGCATGTAGTCGGCGGTGAAATTCGCCTTCAGATACGCCGTCTGATAGACGACCATCGCATAGGCCGCCGAATGCGACTTATTGAAGCCGTATTCGGCGAAGGCGGCCATGTCGTCGTAGAGAGATGCGGCGAATTTCGGATCATAACCGAGCTCCTGCGCCCCTTTCAGGTAGAGCTCCTTCATCTCGGCCATCTTCTCGCGGATCTTCTTGCCCATCGCCTTGCGCAGGGCGTCGGACTGGCCGCGGGTGAAGCCGCCGATACGCTGGGCGATCTGCATCACCTGTTCCTGATAGAGGATCACGCCGTAGGTCTCTTTCAGGATCTCTTCAAGATGCGCATGCGGATAAACGAGCTTTTCACGGCCCTTCTTTCTGTTGATGTAGGCGTCGGCCATGCCAGAGTTAAGAGGGCCCGGGCGATACATGGCGATAAGAGCGATAATATCTTCGAAGTTTTCGGGCTGCAGGCGGATCACAAAGTCTCGCATGCCCGGCGACGTCTCAAGCTGGAAGACGCCTTTCAGGTTTCCCTCTTGCAGAATGCGGTATGTCTTTTTATCGTCGAGCGGCAGGGCATTAACGTCGATCTTCTGCCCCGTGCGCTCTTCTATGCCTTTAATCGCATTGTCGATGACGGTGAGGTTGCGCAGGCCGAGAAAGTCCATCTTCACCAGGCCGACCTGGGCGACGGTATTCATATCGAACTGCGTTACAAGGATGCGTCCGCCTTCTTTGTTGCCGGGATTGGTGACGGTGGCCAGAGGCACGAGGTTTTCGAGAGCCTCCGGTGCGATGACGACGCCTGCTGCATGCACGCCCGTCTGCCGCGAGTTGCCCTCAAGCGCTCGCGCAACGGCGAAGATCTTTTTATTGAGATCGCCGGCCTCGGTCAGTCGTTTGAATTCCGGGCTGTCTTCAAGCGCCTTATCAAGCGAGATCTTCGGAACGGCCGGAATGGCCGCCGAGAACTTATTGGCGTCGGCAAAGGGCATCTTGAGCACGCGGGCAACGTCTTTGATGCAGGCCTTCGCCGCCATCGTTCCGTATGTGATGATCTGGGCGACGTTCTCGCGTCCGTACTTCTCGCGCACATAGTTGATCACCTCTTCCCGTCGATCGACGCAGAAGTCGACGTCGATATCGGGCATCTCCTTTCGGTCGGGGTTCAGGAATCTCTCGAAAAGAAGGTTATACCGGATCGGGTCGATATCGGTGATGCCCAGGGCGTAGGCGACGATGGAGCCGGCCGCCGATCCGCGGCCCGGACCGACGGGAATGCCGTTGCGTTTCGCCCAGTTGATGAAGTCCTGCACGATGAGAAAGTAGCCCGGAAAGTCCATATCGTAGATGACGTTCAGCTCGAATTCAAAGCGCTCCATCATCTGCGCCGGCACGGGATCGCCGTAGCGGCGTTTCAATCCGTCTTCGCCCAGCTTGCGAAAGTACGAGTTCATGTCGTAGCCTTCGGGCACCTCGAATTTCGGCAGAAGCGGATTACCGAACTTGAAATTCAGATCGACCATGTCGGCGATCTTCTGAGTATTATGAAAGGCGTCGCGCATCTCGGGAAAAAGATTCCACATCTCGGCCGGCGACTTCACGTAGAACTCATCGTTGAAGCCGAATTGCAGAGGCTCGTCGATATTCTTCTTCTGATTGATGCGCAGAAGAATATCCTGCGTCAGATGATCTTCGCGTGTGAGGAAGTGCGAGTCGTTCGTCAGGGCGAGCGGAATGCCGAGTCGTCGCGAGAGTTCAAGGTTAGCCTTCGCCACCGTCTCTTCTTCGGGCAGGCCGTGACGCTGGATCTCGAGATAGAAGCGGTCCTTGCCGAACATCTCAGAGAGTTTGCCCGCAAGCTTTGCCGCTTCGTCCTGTTTGCCCGAGAGAATCTTTCGCTGCACCTCGCCGCCCAGACATGCGGTCAGGCAGATCACGCCTTCGCTGTGTGCGGCAAGAAGATCATAGTCGATGCGCGGTTTGCGATAGAAGCCGTCGGTGAAGGAGCGCGACGTCAGCTTGATAAGATTGCGGTATCCCGTTTCATTCTGCGCAAGCAGCACCAGATGGTAGTTGTTCCCGTCGGCCAGGTTTTCAAGCGTACGCGTCTCGGTCATCTTGCCGGGTGCGACATAGAACTCGTTGCCGATGATGGGTTTGACGCCGTGCTTGATCGCCTGCTGATAAAAGTTGATAACGCCGAACATGTTGCCGTGGTCGGTGATGGCGACGGAGTCCATGCCGTTCGCTTTGCAATGCTTCATCAGCTCGTCGATGCGAATGGCGCCATCGAGAAGGCTGTACGTCGTGTGCAAATGCAGATGTGCAAATTTTTCGTTGAATTGCGTTGGATTCTGTCTTTCTTGCATTGCGAAGCCTGGCCCGGGAAAATAGAATAGCTGGAAAAAAACAAGCTACCGGGAAAAGCTAATCAGGTGTTCCGTGCCGATCAAGTACTTTCTGGTTGCGGGACATAAGACGGATGGGGAATTTCGAAAACCCTGTCATACTAATTTAAGGATAGGCAGAGCAAAGAGCGAAGGCAGAATGCCGATATTTGTAGCAGTGGTGAAAGACTATCTCAAAAACCCACCAGACTTTGAGAAGGTCGTTTACGGAATCAGAAAAATGAGTCATTCGGGCGCATATCCGCTGTCAGAGAGCAGCCGCCGTTACTGGCAGAAGAAGGGATTACTTCCCGATCCGGGCGATACAAGCCTGATCGGGCAGAGAAGGCGTCGCTTCGTCGATCAGTGCTTCGAGATGGGATTTCGGCCGGCCCGCCTGATGAAACTGAAACAGGCAGCAGGCAGCGAAGAGAGGGAGCTGCATCAGCTGACGGCCTACAGCTCCGATTCCGGCCTGCTCAGCCATGATCTTGTAATCCGCAACGGCCACGTTATGGAAGAGCCGGGCACGGGGCAGATGCTCTTTGCCTTCTCTGCGCCTGTGGAAACGCAGATCACGGCGCTCCAGGAAGTCAGAGATCCGCTTCAGGCGATCTTTGACGACGGGCCCGACGAAGATCATCTTGAAGCCCGTCTGCAGGCCTTTGTTACGGAGCAGCCCGGCTCGCTTGAGGCCTGGATCGAACTCGGCAATCTGCTTTTTCAGAAGTCGCGTTATACAGAAGCGGAGGGCTGTTATGAACGCGCCCGCGCCCTTGACGGGAACTGCGCCGAGGCTCTGTATAACATCGCCGGGTGCCATGTGCAGAAGAAAGAGTACGCGGCGGCGATCCGCGCCTATCACATGAGCATTCAGATTAAGCCGATCCCCGAGGCGCTGTACAGCCTGGGCCTGCTCTATCTATCGTTGAACTATGTCGGTCCGGCGATACAAACGCTCCAGGCCGTTGTGCAATCCGACTCGGGGCAGTGGGCCGAATCGGCCCGCCAGTTTATTGAAGATATCGAGCAGCTATCTCTCTACGGAGATACGGAGTAATCGTGGACGATCAGAGAATAAATGATATCGACGAGATCTTCGAGAAACTGAACTTCCTCAGATTGAAGAAGACGGCGCGCGACGTGCTCGAGCTTCCGCATGACGTCCTCGAACGCTTCACGGGCAAGTACACAAGCGTTATCATCTATCTGCTGAACATCCTCGATACTTCGACGGCCGTCGCTCTTCTCGATCGATTGACCGACACTTCCATCATGTATCTGATGGAAGAAGAGATACGGCTCATGCTGCTTTCGCTTTTCGGTCATTCAAGCGAAGATCCGCAGTTCCTGGTGAATCTCAGCCGTCTTGTCGAAGAGCTCGATCGTTCGACGGGTGAGACCTTCCTTGATATCAAGGACTATGACGCCGTGCGCGCCTCCATGGAAACGCTTCTATCGTGCAGAGAGCGCAATACCGGCCTGAAATTCCTGTATCTGCGGGATCTCAATCCCGATCGACTCGGCAACATCATCTCCATCATTCTCGGGAACCGTCCGATTATCATTCCTGTTCTAATGATTTATGCACCCGATGAACTGAGGCAGTTCATTCTTATTGAAATAACAAAGAAGCGGCCTGAAATTCTCAAGGTCGTTCCGGCCGGAGTGTATGACCTTCGCTTTTATACGTTTCTCACGGCCCGCGACATCATCGCCTATCTGCCCGACGAGGTAAAGGATAAGCTGGAGTATCTGGAGATTGTGAAGCGTCTTGAGGCGGGACTCGAACGACGCATCGTCGAGATCGAGGCCGAATTCGCAGACAGCGCCGAGAAGGCACGCGATGCCGTGATGAACGAGATCTATGAGATCCTGGCGTCCGAAGATTTTGAGATCCAGAACCTCATGCTGATCGATCTTGTGAATAAGAGACATTTAAGCCCCGGCGATGCGGGGCTTCTACGTACCATCTATCAGAGCAAATTAAAGCTGTAATTCAGGCTGCGAAGAACTCAGCGCTGCGGATGTCGTCGATGGCGATGAACTCCTGACCGCCGGTACGGTTATGGCAGATGATCATGCGCCCGTCCATACGACGGTTTTTATCGAGCTCGACGACGGAGCCGTCTCGCATATGCAGCACGATATCGATGCCGCGAAATTGAATGTATCGGTTCAGCTGTTTCAGGAATTCTCTATCTGTAAGTTTCAAGGCCGTCTCCTCCGCAGTTACTCCGATAGTGTCGGCCGCTTTTTCAAAATGGTTCAGCCTTTTTTGTTCCCGTAACGATTTTATGTCGTATAATCTCGCGTTTTTTACGTAAGCCTTACGCCCGCCTCGAATTCGTCGAAAAGACAGGTCGGGCCTGCCTTGCTCTCTGGCTGATAGCGATGGTTTTCCGGCCGCTGGAGCAAGCCGGTTCTTCCTATAAAGAGAGTTTTTCCCGTTGACGCCGTACCGGCCGATCGGAATCTGGCCGCTATTATCCATTGTTCGGTACTGTTCGGAGGAGTATGATCGGCGTTATTCTGCGAGAAGGCGAGTCCATTGAGTCCGCCCTTAAAAGATTTAAAAAAGAGTGCGTGAACTCGGGCATCCAGTCCGAAATCAAGCGCAGAGAATTCTTCGAGAAGCCTTCTGAGAAGAAGAAGCGCAAGATGGAAGCAGCTCATCGCAAGCGTGAGAAACGCAAGATGATTATGCTCCGGCGTGACCGGGCCTGATTTTTCACTCTGCGGTCGAACCGCGGTTTCCGGCTCCGGCTTTTTTCGTTAACTTTTCCATGTCTGGATGAAAGAAGCTCTCAAACAGAGAATCCTCGATGCCGTATCCATCGACCAGTACATAGGCCGCACCGTCTCTCTGAAAAAACAGGGGCGTTACCTGAAGGGGCTCTGCCCCTTTCACGGCGAAAAGTCACCTTCTTTTACCGTCACTCCCGAAAAAGGCATCTATCACTGTTTTGGCTGCGGCCGCAGTGGTGATCTTTTCGGATTTGTGATGGAAAAGGAGGGCGTACCTTTTCCCGAAGCGGTCGAAATCCTGGCGAACTATGCGGGCATCCCCCTTGAAGAACAGGGCAGGTCCTCCGACGGGGGGCGCGAGAGAGCATGCCTTGACCTGCTTTCCGAGGCGCGGGCCCTGTTTCAGGAGTATCTGCGCGGCGCTGACGGACAGACGGCCATGCAGTACCTGCTCGGACGCGGCATCAAGCCCGAAACGATCGATACCTTTCGCATAGGTGCAGCGCCTGCCGACTGGCGCTTCTTCAGCGACCGACATCCCGACAAAGAGGATTTGCTGATCGAAGCAGGCCTTGCTCGAAAATCCGACAACGGGCGCGTCTATGATTTCTTTCGCGACCGGGTCATCTTTCCCATCGAAGACATGTCGGATCGCTGCCTGGGCTTTGGCGGCCGCGTGCTCAAGCCCGAAGATCAGCCGAAGTATATGAATTCTCCGGATAGCGTCGTCTTTCATAAGGGGCGCGTCCTTTACGGTCTCAATCGTGCCCTGCCGGCGCTGCGTAAGAACCGACGCGCCATCCTTGTTGAAGGCTATCTTGACGTGATCGGACTCTATGAAGCGGGAATAGAAGGCGCCGTCGCTCCGCTGGGCACGGCCTTTACGGATGATCACCGTAACCTGATCGCGCGCTATTCCGACGAGATGGTTATCTTTCTTGATGGCGACCGAGCAGGGCGTACGGCGGCGGCGAAGGCGGCCCGTACCATGCTTGCGGGCAACCGCACTGCTCGCATGCTCTTTCTTCCCGGCGGCGCCGATCCCTTTGACTTCAGCCGTTCGCCCGACGCCGCCTCGCTTTTTGAGCGCATGCTTGAGAAGGCCGTGCCGGCACATCGCTTCTTATTGTTAAACGTCCTTGAAGAAGAACGACTCGACTCCGTCTTTGCGAAAGAGCTGCCGCCGGTCGAGTATATGGACTATATATCACAGAGCATGCAGCGTGAGGCGGCGCATCGTCGTCTGACCGAGCTCGGCCTCGAAACGCGCAAGCAGGCCTTTCTGCGCCTGACCGCTCTTTTACTCGATCTGAACGATCTCGATCGCAATCTGCTGCAAGACGAAGCGGCGCAGATCCTCGGCGTCGATACGGCGACGATCCGATCCGAGCTTGATAAATCGCAGCGTCCGCGTATGACGCATCGTCGCGAAGAACCCGCTGCTCCCGTGCAGCGCCGTGTTCCTGAAACGCATCTCGTTCGCATCGAACGGGAGCTTATGGCCTATCTTTTTCTGAATCCGACTCTCTTTCCTGTCGTGCATCAAACGCTGGGTGATCTTGCCTTCGAAGATCCCTCGTCTGAGACGTTATGGCGCATCCTGGAAAATCGAACTCTGAGCGCACAGCCCTGGACGGGCGATCCGGCCGAAATGGCCCAGTTTCCCGCGTCTGTCAGAGATCTTTTCCTGCCCATCGTCCTGAAGCACAGGGAGAGCAAAACCGATAAGATAACGCGGGAGATCCTTCTGGAGCTGTCCATCAAACACAGCCTGGAACGGGTGGAGAGAGAGCTGAAGGAAAAGGAAAGCGAGATTAAGTTCGCGGATGATCCGGGCCCGCTTGTGCTGGCCATGCACGGTTTGCAGAAGGAAAAACTCCGACTGAAATCGCTTCTCAGAGGCGGTGTATGACCGCCGCGGCGAATTCCAACCAGGGGTGTGCAGATGGCCATCGAAGATCTTGAAGAAATACAGAAAATTATCGCAATCGGACGCGCAAACGGCGAGATCACCTACGATCAGATCAACGAGTATCTTCCCGAGAAGATCATCAACTCCGAGAAGATCGAAGACGTATTCACGCTGTTAAACCGCCTCGGCATCAATGTCGTCGAGGAGTACACGCCCAATCTGCCGTCGGACGATTATATTCCCGGCAACAGTCGCAATCGTGATAAAGAGGCCGCTCCTCGCAAGAAGAAGAAGGAGTCGAGCGTATCGGCGTCCGATGATCCGATCAAGTTATATTTGCGCGAGATCGGTAAGGTATCGCTGATCTCGGGCGATAAAGAGGTCTTCCTCGCCAAGCGCATCGAGAACGGCGAGAAGATCATCGAAGAGACCATTCTCAGCTCGACGCTTCTTCGCGTGAACTATCAGAAGCTCATGCCGAAGATCCGCTCCGGACGCCTGAAGGTTTCAGAGGTCATTTATTCCGATAAGGCTAACTATTTAAACAGCGGCGAACTGAAAGAACTCGAAAAGCTCTTCTTCGAGAAGATGGACATCATCTCGAAAGAAGAAAAGCGTCTGAACGACGGCCGCTCGAAGGTGCGCAAGTATCCTGAAGGCTCGAAGAAATGGCGCGAATACCAGGACATCGTCGAGGATTCGCAGGGCAAGATCTTCGAGGCCGTGCGTCGCATGGGCGTATCGCAGAAAGAGATCCAGCGCATCTCGCAGAAGATCAAGTCGATGGTCTTTCGCATTAAAGAGATTCAGCGGCACTTTTTGAGCCTGAAGGCGAAGTATCAGAAAGACGTTAAAGAGATCAAAGGGTATAACCGTTTTATTGAAAAAGACGAGGATCTCGATCGCATCGAGAAAGAGATGGGCGTCTCGATCGACGAGGTGCGCGAGATCATTAAAGACATCCGCAATAACGAACGCAAGCTGCGTCGTATGGAGCAGGATGCCGGATGCACCATTCAAGAGATACTACAGTGGGGCGAGGCCATCACGAAAGGCGAGCGTGAGATCGCACAGGCGAAGCGCGAGCTCATCAAGTCGAACCTGCGCCTTGTCGTATCGATCGCGAAGAAGTATGCGAACCGCGGCATGCAGTTCTTCGACCTGATTCAAGAGGGCAACATCGGCCTGATCAAGGCCGTCGACAAATTCGAATACCGTAAAGGCTTCAAGTTCTCGACGTATGCGACCTGGTGGATCCGTCAGGCCATCACGCGAGCCATCTCGGATCAGGCGCGCACGATTCGCGTGCCTGTACACATGATCGAGCAGATCAACAAGGTTACCCGTGAATCGCGCATGTACATGCAGGAGCACGGACGTGAACCCACGATCGAAGAGCTGGCCGAACGCCTTGGCTGGCCGGTGCAGCGCGTCAAGGCCGTGAAAAGCGTCGCCAAAGAACCCATCTCGCTTGAGGTGCCCGTCGGCTCTGAAGAGGATTCCGAACTGGGCGACTTCATCGAAGATAAGGTCGTCGAATCGCCGCTTAACCAGACGGCGAACAAGCTGCTTGCAGATCAGATCCGCTCGGTACTCAATACGCTGCCCGCCCGCGAACAGAAGGTGCTCAAGATGCGCTTCGGCCTGGAAGACGGTTATACGCATACGCTGGAAGAGGTCGGTTACGTCTTTCAGGTAACGCGCGAACGTATTCGTCAGATCGAAGCGAAGGCCCTGCGTCGTCTGCGTCATCCTTCAAGAAGCAAGAAGCTGAAGGACTACTTAGACGCATAAAGCCGCATCGTTCCCTACCTCTTCCCCGCGTTGGCGCACTCCTGCGCCAGGCGGGGCGCTTCGCGTCCTGCTCCGCTGTCGGCAGGGATCGATGCAGCTTGAGTTGGTGGGCCGGGAGAGTGGTGAGCATCGGTTTTTGGCCAGTGTCCCGTTGATTTCGGAAGGATGAACGACTAGCATTATTCAATGTGCGTAAGATTGAGAACAGTTCTTGAGAACTTATGGTAGGTCTTCCGCAATGTCGTCAATATAGGGTAAGTTTTGACCAATTCCAAATTCACCTTCGTCGATAGTTGCATCGTCTTGAGCTGTGAATATGTTTGTAATCAGCGGTTTACTGCTAAACGGCTTCGGACCGGGGAAAAAATGCGCATGTTCGATCAAATCGAAAATGCCTTTGATTGACACATCAAAGATTGTCTCGTTAAAAACAATCCAAGAAAAAATATCTTTTTGGGAATTGTAGATTCTTTTAGCGAAATCCATTAACTCCTTTTTACGGTGCCCGATTGCCATGTCTCTTTCAAACCATACATGTAAAATGGAGTTATCTCCAAAATTCTGTAGTTGCCTGAGGCCCTTAAATAGAAGGTTATACGCAAATTTTCTGTATCTCCAGAGGATTGTTTCGTCTGTAATCCTCCATTTTATCGCGCACTCGCAACTTATTTCATCCAACCATGAAGAGGCCAAACGATCTCTTAATTCTATTCTTGGGTCTATCCAACCAAATTTGCAACGCATATTGTTTACGAGGCCATGCCATTGACTTCCATTTTGATAATTATATCTCTCCCAATAATGCTTTGCGGAGGGAAAGAGGGAGTAGGATTCTAGTCTTTGGTGTTCTAACCGATTTGCTTTTGCGGATAGCAAACCCTCAATGCATTCTTTTTTCCCGGTTTTAAATGATTTTTGTGAGATCTGTTCGATTTGGTATGGATCGATGTTGTGGGGATCGACATGAAACTCTAATTCAATAACGGCAGATTGTCCGGCCGAGAGAAAGGTATTTAGTGTATGCTGAGTTTTTTCACTGATTAGATTCCGGAGTTCGACGGCGAAATTTGAATGTCGATCAAATTTCTTGCATTCTACATGTCCCAGTTCTTTACCAAAAAAGAATCGAATGTCCGGGTGAGATTCTGATTTTTCATCAAGGAAAGTAACGTTGGTAATTTTTTCATTCTGCGCATATTGTGCTGAAACCAAGAGCTCATAGAATATTGAATCGAATGCATCAAAGTTTTTAACTTCTTTTAATTTCTCCAGCCTGCCCTCGAAATTTCCAACCTTTGCAACGATGATTTCCAAAGCGCGATCAAGAATATTTACAGTGAAAAATGGGCGACATGCTCTAAAAATATCGTAAAATTGGCAGGGGTTTTTTATTATACTTAGTGCTCCAATGAGTGTTTTTTGAATTGCGGGTACGTCTTGGCGAGGCAGTTCAAGCTTTTCGTAGCTTAAGAGATAAGGGTGCAGCCCTTTTGTATATTCTGATAGAAGCTGATGGTTGATTTCAATTCCTAACCTTTGCGCAATTCTCTCGGCAGTCTGTTCGAGTGTTTCAAATCCTGAAGTTATCATTTTTTGCTGATTTAGAATTTCGGCGATTCGATTGACTCTATAAGAAGGCGTATAGTCCATCCTGCCTGCAGGTTCGATGACTTTTGATAATGTCTTCGCTTGGGCGAGCAGTCGTAAGCGCTCATTTCGTCCATCTTGCTCCCTTCGCCTTTCCGTGTTAAAGGTGAGGCATGGAAAATCAAGAGAAAGCAGTCACGGCTGATGAACACCTCATCCGTTGGGCTAACAGCGGCCTGAATCAGAAAGAATACTGCAAGCAGAATAGCGTCAATCCGAATACGTTCGCGTACTGGCGTCACCGGAGCAAAGAACAAAAAAATACCCGGCCGCCGCAGAATCTGATTCGCATAGAAACGAAGCCCGTCATGGCAGAGCGCCGCCTGGAGATTCAACTGAATCTCGGAATTCTTCGGCTTGACTATGTGCGGGTCTATTCATGATCTTTCGCGATCCGTGGCAGTTGCGCGTCTATGTCAGGCCAGGCAGAACGGATATGCGAAAGGCGATAAATGGGCTTCTGCGAATTATCCGAGAAAGCGTTTCGATGGATCCATGCGAGGAAGTGCTTTTTATCTTTTGCGGACGATCGAGAAAGCTGATCAAGCTTCTTTACTGGGATGGAAACGGTTTCTGCCTGTGGCAGAAACGTCTGGAAACAGGATCTTTCCCGTGGCCGAATGACGAATCACAGGCTCTGCTTCTATCTACAGAGGAAGTACGCTGGTTACTGTCAGGGATCGATTTCCGACGGAAGCATGAGATTGCATTTTTTGAACGAACGGGGTAAAATATTCCTGGCAGAACAGGTTTAGTCGATAACATGGTCTTCGTAGATGTTGACCGAGAAAGAAATAGAGAAGATGTCGGTCGAAGAGCTGCGTCGTCTTGTTGCAGCTCAGCATCTACAGATTCAATCTCTAATGCAGAAACTGTTCGGCCACAGATCAGAAAAGCTTTCTCGCATTGATGAAGAGCAACAGCTACTCTTCAACGAGATCGAAGTGCATGCTCGCAGCGAGGAAGAAGAGCAGGCCGATTTTGAAAAAGAGGCTCCGCTGTTCGTGCAATCTCATGTTCGTAATAAGCCCGGCCGTCGTCCCCTTCCTGCCAGCCTACCTCGCCGCGACATCGTCCATGATCTGGAGAATAAAGTCTGCGGCAAAGGCCATGAACTCCAGCATATCGGCGAGGACGTTACCGAGCGGCTCAGCATCATTCCCATGCAGGTCGAAGTAGAACGACACATCCGCCACAAGTATGTATGTCCGGTCTGCTCGAAGCAATCGAGCGAAGCCATCGCTCCCGATGCAGGGCCAGAAGTTATAACAGCACCCGGTGCTCCGACACTGATTCCCGGTAGCATCATAACTCCCTCTCTACTTGCACATATCATTACGGGAAAATTCTGTGATGCGCTGCCGTTTTACAGGCTCGAAAAAATCTTTTCGCGTTCCGGCATCGATCTGAACCGGGGGACGATGTGTTTCTGGGCTATTCGCGTAGCAAGAATTTCTTCCCGATTGCGGAAGTTGCTCTGGGATGAACTTCGCCAGGCAGATGTGATGCATGTCGATGAAACAAGAATTCAGGTGCTGAAGGAGCCAGGCAAGAAGGCCACGGCGCAATCGTTTCTATGGGCCTATCGCGCGACCACGGATTCGGGCACGATCACTCTTTTTGAGTATCGCACGAATCGAAGCGGAGAATTTCTTCCGAAGCGACTGCACGGTTTTCGCGGAACTCTGTTAACCGATGCTTACAGTGGTTACAACTCTCTGGATTCTCTATCGCAGATCAGGCGTGCTGCTTGCTGGGCGCATGTAAGACGCAAGTTCTTCGAGGCAGAGAAACTCGGTTCTACAGAGGCGGGCTGGTTTCTTGATAAGATTGCTCATCTGTATCGTATCGAAGAAGAAGCCCGCAGTGTAAACCGGCACCGATACTGACCCACCCCCGGCAATTATCGTGAC
>SWCA01003767.1_pt1 | contig 128925 bp, 109 predicted proteins | sample 4692961 | NCBI WGS metagenome assembly SWCA01 (sample SAMN10267275, study PRJNA491770) | bioreactor metagenome | isolation source: DHS bioreactor inoculated with | place: Japan: off Shimokita Peninsula | reverse complement strand
ACTTGCTAAAAGATATTCGGAACAACCCCAAACGTTACGTCCATTTCTCTGCTTTCGATTTGGGAAAAAACGTTTATGTTTCACCTCAAACTGCCAAATCCGGAAGCAAAGATGATTACCGACTCAAAGTTCACTTGATCTCCAGTCCATCCAGACTTTCCCTTGAAAATTCAATGTTCAGTGAATTTGATCAGGTTGAAGAAGTTGAAATCTCCGGCGTTTACAGCTATTTAACAGGCAACACATCGGATATCGAAAAAATTATGAAAACTCACACGGAAGCTAAAGTAGTTTTCCCGGATGCCAGTATTGTAGCTTTTAAAAATGGTCGAAATGTAAGGCTGGAAAAGGCTTTAAAGAAATTAGGAAATTAGCATCTTAAATTTTCTCAAAAAAAGTTAAAATCCGCAACCGACTCTAAATACAGACGTTTCAAACACTGCTCATTCTAAATAGCTAATAATGTGATTGTTATACAGCATAAAAAAAACAAAATTCTTAACTACTTGACTAATAAGTAGGTTATATTGGTTTGTTAAAAGTCAAGTCAATTTTCATTTTTTTAATACTTTTTTTTTCACAAAATTTGTTTCCGGGAATCCAAATAGGGAAAATTTTTGTCGAATATATATTAATCCTGCTGTTCAAAATGAGTAACAATCATCTTGCTGTATGGAATCGTTGTCTTGCTGTAATTAAAGATAATGTTCCTACAATTAGTTTTAAGACCTGGTTTGAGCCAATTGTACCGGTGAAAATTAACGATCAAGTGTTGACCATTCAAGTGCCAAGTCCATTCTTCTATGAATATTTGGAAGAACAATACATTGACTTGTTGCGAAAAACCCTGCGTAAAGAGGTTGGTAACGATGCCAAACTCGAGTATGTTGTTGTTATGGGAAATAACCAAAGTAATTCGCAGCCTTACACGGTTAAATATCCAACCAACAACAACAGTAAGATCCAGAATAAACCGCTCAACATTCCCCTAAAAACAGAGGGAAAGGCTTCTATCAGAAATCCTTTTATCATTCCCGGTATTCAAAAGCTTCAGGTTGATCCCCAACTGAAGGCTGACAACACTTTTGAGAATTTTGTTGAAGGAGAATGCAACCGCCTGGCACGAAGCGCCGGTTATGCCGTAGCACAAAACCCAGGGGGTACAGCCTTTAACCCGTTGATGATTTACGGAAACTCCGGACTTGGAAAAACCCACCTGGCACATGCCATTGGTATTGAGGTAAAAGAACGCTTTGCCGACAAAATCGTTCTGTACGTCAACGCCAATAAGTTTCAAACCCAGTTTACCGAAGCCATTCGGAACAATAACAGGAATGATTTTCTTCACTTTTACCAGATGATTGATGTGCTGATCCTCGATGATGTACACGAATTTGCAGGGAAGGAAAAAACGCAGGAAACATTCTTTCACATTTTCAACCATCTTCACCAAAGCGGCAAACAATTGATCCTTACATCAGACAAACCACCGATCGAGCTTAAAGGAATGGAACAACGCTTGCTTTCCCGATTTAAATGGGGTTTGACGGCTGATTTGCAGGTGCCCGACTTTGAAACCCGCATGGAAATCCTGAAACGGAAAACTTATAAAGATGGCATTGAAATAAGCGACGAAGTTCTGGAATACATTGCCTCACACATCGGCAACAATGTGCGAGAGTTGGAAGGAGCATTAGTCTCACTTTTGGCGCAGTCAACCTTGAACCGCAAGGAAGTAACCATTGAGCTGGCGAGCGATATGGTTAACAAACTGGTTAAAAGCTCCAAACGGGAATTGTCAATCGATTACATATCAAAAGTAGTATGTGACTATTTCAATATGCCGGTTGATTCTCTTCAGGCCAGGACACGCAAACGCGAAATTGTTCAGGCTCGCCAATTGGCGATGTATTTTTCCAAAAGCCTGACAAAATCATCATTGGCCTCTATTGGAGCACAAATTGGCAAAAAGGACCATGCCACCGTATTGCACGCTTGCAAAACGGTCAACAACCTGAAAGACACGGACAAAAATTTCAAGTTCTTTGTCGAAGAAATAGAAAAGAAATTAAAAATGTAACTGTAACTAGTGCTGGCAGATCAAAACGATCTGCCTTTTTTATAATCCAAAAATGACAGACTCATTTCTGACCATTGCAAAAGCCGAAGAAGGATTGTATAAAGACAAAGGTAGTAAGTTCATTGCCTATGCTTTTCCTGTTGAGTCAGAAGATGAAATTAAAGACCACATCCAGAGTCTGAAAAAAGCGCATCACTCGGCACGTCACCATTGCTATGCATGGCGGCTGGGAGCCGAAAAAACACACTTCCGGGCAAACGATGATGGCGAACCTTCATCAACAGCGGGCAAACCAATTTTAGGGCAAATCATACGATTAGATCTGACGAATATTTTGATCGTGGTTGTTCGCTATTTTGGTGGCACCCTGCTGGGTGTTGGTGGCCTGATTAACGCATACAAAGCAGCAGCAGCTGATGTTTTGGCGCACTCAAACATTATTGAAAAGCTCGTTGAGACCAGTATTACCATAGACTTTGACTATCCTAACATGAATGCGGTGATGCAAATTTTCAAAGAGGAAAATCTGGATCAAAAGGAAAGCCAATTCGAACTCCGCTGCAAAATCAAAACATCGGTTCGAAAAAGTGAAGCCGAACGAATTACTGAAAAGTTTCGAAAAATCGAAGGCGTTGATGTAGGCCTTCTTGATTAATGCCTGCTTTGTTAATAAATCGGTGATAAAACCTACATCCAATTATCGCTTAACAAGGAACAAATTATTTAATTTTGGGTTTTGATGAAGCGTTTAAACGTTCGATATAATTTCCCAACTGGTGACCAGGATCACCCGAAAAAAAAATTCCCTTTATTTAAACGTTCTATCAAAGCATTCAAGAGACATTATCAGGCTCAGCAAATTAGTTTATTACCGGCATATTACCCGGATAATGAAAAACCAACAGTGATTTTTAATCCTGTTGGTTTTTTTTTGAACCCATTTTAATGAAAGAAAACATATGAGTAAAAAAGATTTAATTTCCATCATGGATTATTCGAAGGAAGATTACCTGAGAATAATGGATATGGCTGCTGATTTTGAAGAAAATCCGAACCAGACCCTACTGGAAGGCAAGGTTGTAGCCTCGTTGTTTTTCGAGCCCTCAACCCGTACCCGGTTGAGTTTTGAAACAGCTATTAACCGGATGGGCGGACGTATTGTAGGCTTTTCTGACTCTGGCTCCTCCAGTGTGTCAAAAGGAGAAACCCTGCACGATACCATCCGCATGGTTTCGCAATATGCCGATTTAATTGTCATGCGGCACCCACTGGAAGGAAGTGCCCGCTATGCCGCAGAAGTCTCCTCAGTTCCGGTGATTAATGCTGGCGATGGAGCCAACCAGCATCCAACCCAAACCCTGCTGGATATGTACTCTATTTTGAAGACCCAAAAGACCTTCGACAACCTGAATATCTTTATGGTTGGCGACCTCCGCTACGGACGCACGGTTCACTCGCTTTTGATGGCCTTGTCGCAATTCGAAAATCCAATTTTCAATTTCATAGCACCCGAAGAACTTCAAATGCCGGAAGAATACAAAATCTACCTGCGTGAAAAAGGAATCCGCTTCTTCGAACATCGCGAATTTACAAACATCATTTCAGAAGCTGACATTGTTTACATGACCCGCGTTCAAAAGGAACGGTTCTCCGATCCTATGGAATACGAAAAAGTTAAAAATGTCTACATCCTCAGAAATAGTATGCTGAAGAATACGAAACCGAACATGCGCATACTGCATCCGCTGCCACGAGTCAATGAAATTGCCACCGATGTAGATCAAAATGAAAAAGCATATTACTTCCAACAGGCGCGTAACGGAGTATTCGCACGCGAAGCTATTATTTCTCATGCACTAAACTTAAAGTAATTGTCATGAAAGAGCAGAAAAAGAAATTAAAACTCAAGGTAAGTGCCATTAGCGAGGGCACAGTGATTGACCACATTCCTTCTGAGAGTTTATTCGATGTCATCTCTATTCTGGAGCTGGACAAAACCCGCAATATGATCACCTTTGGAGCCAACCTCGACAGCGGGAAACTCACCAATAAAGCCATCATCAAAGTGTCAAACCAGTTCTTTGAAAATGACGATATCAATCGAATCGCGCTGATTGCTCCCCATGCAAAGCTGAATATCATTCGCGACTACGAAGTGGTGGAGAAAAAGGTCGTCGAAGTTCCAGACCGGGTAGTTGGTATTGTCAAATGCTTCAATCCTAAATGCATCACCAACGCAGAACCGATCACAACCTCATTTTTGGTGATTTCAAAGGAACCAATTACATTGAAATGTAAATATTGCGAGAAAATTACGCATGAAAAACAAATGGTAATCAAGTAGTTAAAAAACAAAATGAAAACAGATTTTTCAGAAACGCTAAATCAGATAAAAGATCTGGTGAAAAGCAACCCGGAGAATTTGCGCTTGCAAATTTGCCAGTTGTTAAAAGAAGAAGTTTACCACTACGATTGGGTCGGGTTTTATCAATTAAATGACGGAGTACTGCATCTGGGCGACTATGCAGGTAAAGCAACTGATCATACCCGAATAGAAGTTGGTAAAGGTGTTTGCGGACAGGTGGCCGAAAAAAAAGAGACCATTATAGTGCAAGATGTCAGCCAGGAAGACAACTACATTGCCTGTAGTCTGGATGTTCAATCCGAAATTGTAGTTCCGATATTACGGCGGGGCGAATTTATTGCCGAGCTGGATATCGACAGCCACTCGCCTGCCCCATTTTCTGAGGATGATCAAATTTTTCTGGAACAGGTTTGTGCCTTAGTTGCCGATAGCTTTTAACTAAAAAGGTTCGTCCGGGAAATCCCAGACGAACCAATATTTTTAGTACAATATAAAAGCCACAAAATTAATAGCGATCTCTTCTCGGAGATCTTTCCGGCCGGGGCCGGGCCTTATTAACTTTTATATTCCTTCCATTTAGTTCAGCTCCATCCAGTTCTGCAACAGCCTTATCACCTTCTGCTTCAACGGCCATTTCAACAAAGCCAAAACCTTTAGCTCTACCAGTTTCACGGTCCTTTACGATTTTCACGGAAACAACTTCTCCGTACTCAGCAAAAATTTCACCCAGTGCTTCTTCTTGAAGATTGTAGTCCAGGTTACCTACGTAAATGTTCATAATTTAAGAATAAAAATTAGAAATGAATAAAAACATAACTGGTGGAGTAAGAAATGTGGACCGGAAACCTTTACTTTGAGATTTTAAAATTATTACCGAAGTCTGGCATGTTCAACCCCACCCAAAATACATAAAACAACGTTGACAGCTGGGAATGAATTTGAATTCATTTTATGGGAAAAGGCCTGATTTTATCTTAAAAACTTCCAGTTCTCAACCATACTATATACAAAAATAAGTATTGTTTTGAATCTGCAAATTTTTTAAATGTTTTTTTTACGATAAGATTCTTAAGAAGTGGTAATGTTATCTTGCAGTTAATCAATGTACAAAACCAATCCTTTCAGATATTCTCCTTCCGGATGGTAAATATTGACAGGGTGGTCGGCCGGCTGATGAAGCTGGTGTAAAATACGCACCTTCCGCCCAGAAATGGCCGCCCCGGAGAAGACTGCTTCTCTGAATTGATCCTTGCTAACAACCTGCGAACAACTAAAAGTAAATAAAACCCCACCAGATCGAATTTGCTCAAAAGCCTTGGCATTTAAGCGCTTGTATGCCTGTAGTGCCGGGCGCAAAGCTCCGCGGTGCTTGGCAAATGCCGGCGGATCAAGAATAATCAGATCATAGCAGTTTTTCATGTCGCGTATAAAGTCGAATGCGTCGGCTGCAAAAGCCTCGTGTCGCTGATCGTCTTTAAAATTCAGGGCTACGTTTTGATTAGTCAACTCAATTGCTTTTGCCGATGAATCAACCGAATGCACCAGCTTAGCGCCACCCTGCATGGCAAAAAACGAAAATCCCCCACTATAGCAAAACATATTCAGCACATCGCGTCCTTTTGAAAAATGTTCAACCAACTTTCGGTTTTCCCGTTGATCGATGAAAAAGCCGGTCTTCTGGCCTTCAATCCAATCGACGTGGTACGAAAGACCATATTCCTTCACCACACCAGGGCCGGAAGATCCCAGTAGATAGCCATTCTCTGGCTGAATATCAGCTTTAAAGGGAAGCGTTTTGTCACTTTTATCGTAAACAGCGATCAACGAGTCACCCATCAACTTTTTTAGAAGTTCTGCCAACTCGTAACGAATATGATACATACCCACAGAATGAGCCTGATAAACCGCCGTGCCGTTATAAAAATCAACAATTAAGCCCGGCATCCCATCGCCTTCGCCATGAATCAGACGAAAAACATTGGTTTGCTCACTTCCCAGCAACCCCAAGGCACGCCGAAGATTGAGCGCTTCCAAAAGCTTTTTCTCCCAAAATGCAGCATCAATGGCAACATCCTCGAAAGAGACGATGCGAATAGCAATGGACCCAATTTGATAATGACCAATCGCCAGAAAATCTTGCTTGCTGGAAACCACCCGAACCAATTCGCCTTCTTCAAGTTCCTGACTGACAAAGTTAATGGCACCCGAGAAGATCCAGGGATGAAACCGATTCAGCGACTGTTCTTTCCCCGGTTTCAGTGTTACGATTGGTATGGTCATGATTGTGCTGTAATTAGCGAATTGAATATCTCACAGGAAACCCAGGCGTCGGTGGCAGCATAACTAAGTTGAGCTTCTGTTAGTTGATCGGCTTCCCAGTTGGATAGCCGTTGCGATTTTGAAATACGGAATCCCAACACGATTCCGGTAATCTTCTTCAGACTGAAATCCTGGATGCCATAATCTTTTACTTCATCTTGCAATTCGATAAAACCACGGGGAATGAAGCGGTTAATTTTTTGTAAAGCTTTGATATCATCACGAATGGCCACACCAACTTTGGTGATGTTTTCATCAGCGAGAATGTCTTTCAGCACATTGGGCAACCCAATTTTACTAACTCTGATGATGAAAGCTTTATCACAAGTTGACAGCTGCAACAGTGCTACCTGATGGACCTGTCCGCGTTTAAAAGAAGGTTTCGTTTCGGTGTCAAATCCCAAAACATCCTGATTTTTAAGATAATTGATCACTGATTTCAGCTGTTCTTCATTTTCAATCAGAACAATCTCCCCGTCAAAGGCATGTAAAGGTAAGTCGGCCAGTGCTTCTTTCGTAATACTTTCTATAAACATATCTAATCTCCCTGGTTGTTAAATAATTGATTGAGCCAATCTGGCTTACTACTTCCCCCGGATTCATCATCATCATCATTTTCAGATGCCAGCTTCATATGAGCATCTAAATCTTTGTCGCTATAAACAAGCGAATGAACAGCCCGCAATGAATTGACCAGGCGTTGTCCCCAAAAAGTCTTGAAGTTATCCATGCACAGCCACAAGGCCTCCTGCATAACCAGCTCATCGCCGGTTCGGTAGGACATTAGGAAATCCTTCAAATCTTGGTAAATATCGGATAAGCATTCCGAAATACTTGCAACTAACGGCGCATCGCTAAATTGCATTTCAGTATCAAAAACCTCCTGGAAATCATCATGCTCACCCAACAAATTCATGACCTTCTGTTGCAAAAAATTATAATCCACCTCGCTCACAAACTTCTCAAGTCCCATTTCCTCGTAGCTTTCCACTTCGGGCAAAACCGAGATTTTCAGATAGAGCAACGGTAACATCTTTTGAACTTTATCCAGAAAAGCACGTGGAGTCAGTGTCCTGGCTGCTTCCAGAAAGCTACAGTACTCATTGGCTACGGTAACGAACTCAATTACATTTTTCGAATATACTGTTGGATTTAAACTTTCCTCGGCCATAATATTCACATTAATCCTGCAAAAATAATAAGATTTTCCGTTTCACTCGGGTTTTGCACCATTTGCCTGCTGATTTCGCTTCCATTCCAGCTTATTATCAATGCGCTTAACAATTTTACCGTTATCCATCAGCCAATGAATAACTTTAATCTTGCGGTCCTCATTCCCTTTTAACTTCATGATCAGTTCTTCAAAGGAACACGCCTCAGTCAGGTTTTCCCTAATCTCTCCCGCAAGGCGGTCAAACTCCAGCTTGCTCAAACCCAACTCATTTCGCTCCAGGCAAACATCACAATTACCGCAGCGAACCGATTCATCTTCACCAAAATACTGTAACAATACCTGGCTGCGACACTTCAGCTTTTGGGTTGAATAATGAATCATCGCTTCCACCCTTTTCTGGTAATCATGTTTACGATCGGTGTAATGCTCCTTCGAAATTTTTAACCGGCTGATATCAATCCGCTCTTTTGGAAAATAAATATAGGGCGTATTTTTCCGGGGAATGTAATGAATGATCTTATAGGAATTTAAATGATTCAGAAACCGATAAACCACCTCAACCGTAAGCCCTGCACGCTTGGCCAGCAACTCTTCATTGATCGGAACATAATCGGTAAACAAGCCCGAGTAGGAACGAAGAATCAACTTGATAAATCCATCAAAGCTGGCATTGGCCACCTGAAACTTGTACAAATCATCGCGGCCAACAATAAAAATCAGCCGGGACGGATTGTCAGATTCATCCGTCAACTCCAGATACCCCTCACGCTGCAAAATCTTGATGCTGTTGTAAATGGTCTGAATCTGCATGGTATATTTCGATGCAAATTCACCCAAGTTGAAATCCCTTGTTTGATTGATTCCATAACCAACAGCCAACTGAAAAGTATTGCAAAGTGCCTGGTACACGTTTTTAATCACCTGAATTTCGGGAAACGATTTCTCGATATTTTTCTTCAGAGCCAGCACGTCCGACTTGCTATAAATTAACACAGCATAGGCTTTGTTTCCGTCACGTCCAGCCCTGCCCGCTTCCTGAAAATACGCTTCGGGCGAATCGGCTGGCCCATAGTGAATCACAAAGCGAACATTCGCCTTATCAATTCCCATTCCAAACGCGTTGGTGGCGACAATTACCCGTGTTTTTCCCGATTTCCAATCGTCCTGCTTCTTCTCGCGGTTTAAGCTACTCAAACCGGCATGGTAATAATCAGCCGAGATGTTATTTTTACGTAAATATTCGCTGATTTCTTTTGTCAATTTGCGGCTACGGACATAAACAATTCCTGTTCCTTTGGCCCGCTGGACCGATTGCAGTAAGTACGGCATTTTGTCTTCGCGTTCGCGGACAATATAGATCAGATTATCGCGGAAAAAACTTTTCCGAAGCACATGCTCTTTCTTGAAATCAAGCTGTTTCTGAATATCTTTTTCCACCTCTCGGGTCGCCGTTGCCGTAAGTGCCAAAACCGGTACATCAGGCAACAGTTTCCGAAGTTCGGTGATTTTTCGGTAGCTCGGTCTGAAATCATAGCCCCACTGCGAAATACAATGAGCCTCATCCACCGTAATAAGGTTGATGTCCATATTGGCCAGATGATCTTTAAACCGCTCGGTGTTGACACGTTCTGGCGACAAATACAGAAACTTGTAATCGCCCCAACTGGCTTTATCGAAGGCAATTTTAATTTCGCGCTGGCTCAATCCCGAATGAATAGCCAATGCCTTAATTCCCTTTTTATTCAGGTTTTCTACCTGATCCTTCATCAGCGAAATGAGTGGCGTAATCACCAGGCAAATCCCCGGTTTGGCAAGGGAGTATACCTGAAACGTGATGGATTTACCTCCTCCGGTTGGCATCAGACCAAGCGTATCATGCCCGTCAGCAATCGACTGGATTATCTCTTCCTGCAAAGGGCGAAAATTAGAATAACCCCAATAACGAGTCAATATGGACTTAAAATCACTCACACGAACGAATTTTTTGCAATGATTATAAAAACAGATTCAACTTAACAAATTTTAATGAAATTTAATTTTTTTAATGGAGACTTGCAACGCCATAGCCAAAGCTTAATCCGGTTATTTTTTGTAGTTTTGGCCTATTAATTTCAACTAAAAATCCGCTTCATGTCGTTTCACACAGATAAGATCGTTTCAGAGGGGCTAACATTCGATGATGTTCTGCTAATTCCCTCCTATTCTGCTGTTTTGCCCCGCGATGTGGATTTGAGCTCGTCATTTTCGCGCTCCATCAAATTAAACACGCCCATTGTTACAGCTGCTATGGATACGGTTACCGAATGGACCATGGCAATTGCCATTGCACGCGAAGGTGGTATTGGAGTCATTCATAAAAACATGAGCATAGAAGAACAAGCCCGGCAGGTAATTTCGGTCAAACGTGCCGAAAATGGTATGATTTACAACCCAATTACCATTGAACGGGAAAAACTGGTCCGCCATGCGTTGGAAATTATGAGAACTTACAAAATCGGGGGTATCCCCGTGGTCGATTCCAACAACATCCTAGTCGGTATTGTCACCAACCGCGACCTGAGGTTTGAACAGGACATGGACCGACCGATTGCCGAAGTTATGACTTCCGAAAACCTGGTTTACACCGCCGAATCGACGGATTTGGAAAAAGCGGCTGAAATTCTTCAGAAATACAAAATTGAAAAGCTACCGGTTGTTGATCAGCATAAAAAACTGATAGGACTGGTTACTTACAAAGATATTACCAAAGCTAAAGACAAGCCTTTGGCCTGCAAAGACGAGAAAGGCCGGCTGCGTGTGGCAGCCGGAGTAGGCGTCACCGTTGATACGATGGATCGGATTGACGAATTGGTCAAAGCGCAAGTGGATGCCATTGTGATTGATACAGCGCACGGACATTCGAAAGGCGTGTTGGAGACTTTGCGTCAGGCCAAGGCAAAATACCCGGAGATTGACTTTATTGCGGGAAACATTGCTACAGCCGAAGCAGCCACCGACCTGGTGTTAGCGGGTGCTGACGCGGTAAAAGTTGGCATTGGCCCCGGATCGATCTGTACAACCCGCGTGGTGGCCGGAGTCGGAATCCCGCAACTTTCGGCGATTTACGATGTGGCAAAAAGCTTAAAAGACAGTGATGTTCCGGTGATTGCGGATGGCGGCATCCGGTATTCAGGCGATATTGTAAAGGCCATTGCTGCCGGGGCCAACTCCATTATGGCCGGATCGCTGTTTGCCGGAGTGGAAGAATCGCCCGGAGAAACCATCATTTTTCAGGGACGAAAATTCAAATCTTACCGAGGCATGGGTTCGGTTGAAGCCATGCAGGCGGGATCGAAAGACCGCTATTTTCAAGATGTTGAAGATGATATCAAAAAACTGGTTCCTGAAGGAATTACTGCCCAAGTGCCTTACAAGGGAACCTTGTATGAGGTGCTTTACCAGTTGATCGGTGGACTGAAGGCTGGCATGGGGTATTGTGGCGCAAAAGACATTGAAGAATTGATGCACGCCAAATTCACCAAAATTACGGCATCCGGGGTTCAGGAAAGTCACCCACATGATGTTTCCGTTACGCGCGAAGCTCCCAATTACAGCACCCGTTGAGGGTTACCGTTCCATATCGTGACAGACAAATTTAACTGATATTCATTCTATGCATCGTCTCATTTTCTTGTTTTTTGCCATTTTAACCACCACAACCGGACTTGGACAGACAGATTCGGACATCCTTGTTCAAATTGATGACCAAGCCATAACCAAAGAGGAATTTGTGTGGCTCTATAAAAAAAACAACAGCTATTTATTGAATGACTCAGATAAAAAGACACCTTCCGAATACCTCGATTTGTTTATCAATTTCAAACTAAAGGTGATGGAGGCCCAGCGTCTGGGATACGATACCATTCCAGGCTTTGTAAGCGAACTGAAAACCTATCGCGAGGAATTGGCCAAACCCTACCTGACAGCGATTCAGTACACCGACCAAATGGTGGAAACAGCCTACGAACGCATGAAAACCGAAATAGATGCCAGCCATATTTTAATTTTACTTGATCAATCCGCGATGCCCAATGACACCCTGCAAGCCTGGAACAAAGTGATGGAAATTCGAAACCAGCTGCTCCAGGGAGCTGACTTTGGCGAACTGGCCGTCAAGTATTCCGAAGACCCCTCATCCAAACAAAACAAAGGAAGACTTGGCTATTTCAGCGCTTTTCAAATGGTTTATCCATTTGAAGATGCGGCATATAAAACAGCTGTCGGCGAAATCACCCAGCCTGTTCGAACCTCATTTGGCTACCACCTCATCCGGGTCAATGGCCGGCGGCCGGCGAAAGGCCAGATTAAGGTGGCCCACATCATGAAACGATTGGATGAACACACCAGCGAAGAGGCCGTCAATCAACAAAAACAGCAACTGGATAGCCTTCTCGCTGAGCTGAAAAGCGGATCCGATTTCGCGACGTTGGCCCGGCAACATTCAGACGATCGGCGCACAGCCCAAAACGGAGGTGAACTCTCTTGGTTTTCTTCGTCAGGCATGATGCCCGAATTTGCTGACCCCGCTTTCGAGCTAGAAGATGACGGCGATCTCTCGCACGTTGTCCGCACCCCTTATGGCTGGCATATTATCAAGCGCATTGAATACCGCCCGGTGCCTGACTTCGATAAGCTTCAGGATTTTTTGAGCGAGAAAATTCGCAACAACGCAGAGATCAGTCAGCACAGTTCCGAAATTTTCATTCAAAATCTGAAAAAGGAATACAACTTTGAACAGGATCATCAGTGCTTGGATCAACTAAATGCGGCGATCGCATCCAGCACCCTCAAATCCTTTCGTCCCGGTAATCCAGACGAAGTCCTGTTTCAATTTGCTGATCAAAAAGTATCGACAAAGGAGTTTGCAGATTACCTGAAAGAAAAAGCAAACGACAAAGTTTCAGCCCAACAGGCCTATGGGAATTTCGTGGCCAGAACGCTCACGAAATACGAAAACTCAAGACTGGAAGCGAAATATCCGGAATTCCGGTTTTTAATGCAGGAGTACCATGATGGCATTTTGCTTTTCAATCTCTCCGAAGACACGATTTGGGATGCAGCAGCAAGGGATTCGGTGGGCTTGGAGGCTTTCTATCAAAAGAACAAATCGAAATATCACTGGGAAGAGCGATTTCATGGGTGGAGTATCAAATGTGAAAACCAGGAGGTGAAAGACTTCGTCGAGGCTGTCTTTGAAGAAGATCCGGAAATAAGAGAAGATGAGTTGAGCGACCTGTTGAAAAATCATTTTGAAAAAACCAGTGCCAAAATTCGCTTCGGATACTTTGAGAAAGGCGCTGACAAATTGGTTGATCACCTGGTGTGGAATGCGCCAAAACCGGATGATTTCAAAGATGGTCTGCATTTTGTAAGGGGAAACAAAGTATCACAACAGCCCAAAACGCTCGGAGAAGCACGTGGATTATACATTTCTGACTACCAGAACCAGCTTGAGGAACAGTGGATCAAGGAATTGCGAAAACGATATCGGGTAAGAATAAACCGAAAAGTATTAAAAAAAATTGAACAGGAACAATGAGGCTGAAGCTATTTTATGTGATCTTGTGGCTTTTCGTCGTTTCTGCCTGCTCGGAGGAGCAGGAGAAAATTCCTTTGGCACAGGTTGGCTCCAGATTTCTGTATCTCGAGGAGGTTGAAAAAGTATTGCCTGAAAACCTTCCGGAGCCTGAACGCAGCTTATGGATGGATGATTTTATTCAGAGATGGGTACAAAGCGAATTGATGGTTTTAAATGCTGAAGAGAATCTCACAGCAGCGCAAAAAGATGTCACCCGCGAATTGCAGGAGTACCGCAACTCGCTTATCACCTTCCGCTATAAGAAGGCGCTAATGGAGCAAAAGATGGACACGGTGATTACCGATTCGGCCATTGAAGCCTACTATGAAGGCCATAAAAATGAATTTGTCCTTAAGAATGATATCGTCAAAGCGGTATATTTGAAAACTCCTTTGGAGGTGGCAAGGCCTGAATTGGTGAAAAGTCTGTGCATAGACAATGATCCACAAAAGTTGCAGGAACTGGACGAATACGGTATTCGTTACGCCAAAACTTACGACCGTTTCGATGATAAGTGGATTGATGCCAGCCAGATTTTGGTTCAAATTCCGCTGGAAATTGACAACCTCGAGCGTTTTTTACGCAGAAACAAGTTTATCGAAAGCGATGATACAGATTATTATTATTTTATTTGTATCCGCGATTTCAGATTTGAAGGAGAATATGCACCCATTGAGTTTGTCAAATCATCTGTTAAAAATATCCTTCTGAATCAGCGTAAGATCAACTTCCTGAAAAAAATTGAGGAAGACGTTTATCAGGAGGGACTGAAATCGAAGAAATTTAAACTTTATAATATTCAAAACTAAAAAATATGTTCAGAAAAGTATTAGCTGGTATTTTGTTCTTCAGTTGCCTTACAACCGTATCGCTGGCTCAAGATAAAACGATCGATCAGATTGTCGCTGTTGTCGGTAGCAACATTATCCTCAAATCGGATATTGAAAGCATGTACATCCAGCAGCAGGCTCAGGGAATAGTCTCTGACGGCGATATGAAGTGTGAAATTCTCGAAGATTTTTTGGTAGAAAAACTCTTGCTGGCCGAAGCCGAACTGGACACCAACATCATTGTAAGCGATAGCCAGATTAACCAAAGCTTGGACCAACGGATGCAATATTTTGTTCAGCATCTGGGTTCAGAGCAAGCCGTTGAAGCCTATTTCAAAAAACCCCTCTCACAAATTAAAGCAGACCTGGAAGAGGTAATCCGGAATCAATCCATGACCAGCCAGATGCAGGGAAAAATTGTGGATAAAGTGCAGGTTACGCCCTCTGAAGTGCGGTATCACTTCCGGAATATGAAGAAGGAAGATATCCCAATGGTTGAACCCATGGTAGAATATGCACAAATCACCGTATTTCCTCCCATTGAGCTGGAAGAAGAAAACCGGATCAAAGCACGTTTACGCGAATTCAAAGAGCGCGTTGAAAATGGCGACAACTTCGCCACGTTGGCTGTTCTTTATTCCGAAGGACCTTCGGCAGTAAATGGTGGCGAACTTGGTTACATGGGACGTGCCCAACTTGACGCTAATTACGCAACAGCCGCTTTCAACCTTAAAGGCGACCGGGTATCAAACGTTGTAAAAAGTGAATTCGGTTATCACATCATTCAGCTGATTGACCGTCGGGGTGACCAAGTGAACACACGCCATATACTGCTGAAACCAAAGGCGAATATTGAAGCGATGGAAGAAGCAAAAAACCGGCTCGACAGCCTGGCAAACTTTATCCGCAAAGAAGAAGTTACATTTGCTGAAGCAGCCATGCGCTATTCATTCGATAAAAACTCCCGAAACAGTGGCGGAAAAGTAATCAATCCGCAAACCATGTCAACAAAATGGAGACAACAAGAACTTGATCCTGACGTAAGCAAAGTACTTGCCAATCTAAAAGTGAACGAAATATCAGAACCCTTTAAAACCATCGACGACAAACAACGCACGGTTTATAAGATTGTCAAACTGGTAGACAGGACCGAACAACACCGGGCGAACTTGCAGGAAGACTATCAATTGCTGACCGAACTCTATCTGCAGGAGAAACAAGAAGAAGCCATGAATCAATGGATTTCGGCACAACAGGCCAAAACCTATATCAGCATTGACAGGACTTATGCAAATTGCAATTTCAAATTCAAAGGTTGGGAAAAATAAACTTGAACACACGCTATGAATTTCAAAAATGATGTAGAAGCCGTCGATGCCTTTAAAGAAAGAATTGATTTACTTCAGAATGAGATTAGAAAGCGTATTTACGGCCAGGATGAAATTATTAAGCAAGTGCTCATTTCGCTCTTTAGCCGCGGACATTGCTTATTGATAGGCGTTCCCGGCTTGGCAAAAACCCTGTTGGTAAATACCATTGCGGAGGTGTTGGGCCTAACATATAGCCGGATCCAGTTTACCCCTGATCTAATGCCCTCTGACATCATTGGCACTGAAATACTGGATAAGGACAGGGAGTTTAAATTTATCCGGGGGCCCTTGTTTGCCAATATTGTTTTGGCTGATGAAATTAACCGCACTCCGCCAAAAACGCAGGCCGCCTTGCTCGAAGCGATGCAGGAACGAGCCGTAACTGCAGCTGGCGAGCGGTTTCTGCTGGACAAACCTTTTTTCGTATTGGCCACGCAAAATCCTATTGAGCAGGAAGGAACCTATCCCCTGCCCGAAGCACAGCTCGACCGTTTCATGTTTTCGGTTTGGCTCGATTATCCGGCGTTCGACGATGAACTGACCATTGTCCGGAACACCACTTCAGACCATGTGGCAGAACTAAAAGAAATTCTATCGGCTGAAGAAATTAAGTACTTTCAGAAGCTGGTATTGAAAATTCCGATCAATGAACACGTGTTGAATTATGCGGTGGCGCTTTCGGCCAAAACACGGCCGGGAACAGAGATGGCTGCTCCCATATCCGATAAATACCTGAAATGGGGAGCTGGTCCAAGGGCTTCACAATACCTGGTGCTCGGAGCGAAAACACATGCAGTCTTGTCGGGTAAATACTCACCCGACATTGAGGATGTAAAATCGGTGGCCAAATCAATCCTGCGTCACCGGATCATCAAAAACTATAAGGCCGAAGCCGAGAATATATCAGTTGATCAAATTATACAGGAATTGCTGTAATTCACAATTGAATGAATCCGAAAATTCGCTACAGTAAACTTATACTATTGCTTTTGTTGCTCCCTGTTTTTTCTCTGGCACAGACAAAGAAACAGGTTAACATTGAACAGGCAGACTTTCTGGAATTCAATGAAAGAATTATTGCCAATGCGCAACGCTTGATTGGCAATGTTATCATCACACATGAAAACATCCGCATGTGGTGCGACAGTGCCTATTCCTATACCGACACCAATATGGTCGATGCCTTTGGCCACGTGCACATTCTGAAAGATGACACGCTGCACTTGTATTCCGATTTTCTGAATTATAATGGCGATGCCAAGTGGGCAATTGCCATTGGTAACGTCCGCCTGATAAACAAAACGACAACCCTGACAACAGATTCACTTGAATTTGACATGGATCGAAATGTTGGCTATTACGACGATTATGGGACAGTTGTCGACAGCTCGAGCACCTTGTACAGCAAAATTGGCGAATACTATGCCAATGAAAATAAAGCTTACTTTAAAACTGAAGTAGAAGTTTTGTCCGATGATTATACACTGACATCGGATACCCTGATTTACGATACCAAAACACGCGTGATTTCCATTGTTGGGCCAACCAACATTCGGGATGAAGAAAACAACATTTACGCGGAAAGAGGATTCTACAACAGTGACTCGGGAGATGTGGAATTATATCGGAATCCTGAAGTTCTTGGCAAAGAACAAAAAATCAATGCCGACTCCATTTTTTACAACAAAACAACAGGTGACGGACGGGCCATTGGAAATGCCCGGATTGAAGACTTTAAAAACCGAATGATTGTGAAAGCAAACCGGGTGGTTTACAACGATCAGACTGAAATATCCATGGCTACCGACTCCGCTCACTTTTTGCTTTATTCTGAAAAAGATACGCTCTTTCTTCATGCCGACACCTTAAAATCGGTGCCCGACACCATTCCTGAGGAAAAGTTAGTGATGGCATACTTCGACGTTCAGTTTTTCAGGGAAGATATGCAAGGAAAATGCGATTCGATGGTCTATTGGTCGATGGATTCTACCATTCAGTTTTTCCATGATCCGGTGATTTGGTCGGACAATAATCAAATGACTGCTGATTACATCGAAATGGTCACACAAACCACTGCCCCCGACCTGGTCCGAATGGAACAAAATGCCTTTATTGTGGCGATGGAGGACTCAGGCATGTACAATCAAATTAAGGGCCGAAACATGCTGGGCTATATCCGCGACAACGAGCTCTATAAAATTGATGTGGATGGAAACGGCCAATCAGTGTATTATGCCCGCGACGATGAAGGAATTATCGGTCTAAACAAAGCCCAAAGCAGCTCGATTGTCATTCATCTAGACAGCAGCAAAGTCAGCCGGATTGTATTCATTAAATCACCCGATGGCCAATTGCTTCCGCTGATCAACATCCCCGACGAAGACAAGGAACTTCCGGGATTTCAATGGTACGATGCTATTCGCCCCAAGCGCATGGAAGATATCTTCAGAAAACACAAATAGCAAGGACATCGCCTTGCTATTTTTATTTTCTAATCACCCGAAAAATTAATCAATATTCATCTTCATTGAAAAAAAAGTCGTCCTTGCTAGGATAATCTGGCCAAATATCTTCAATACTCTCATAGATCTCCCCTTCGTCTTCTATTTCCTGCAAGTTTTCAATCACTTCAAGCGGAGCTCCCGATCTTATTGCATAGTCAATCAACTCATCCTTGCTTGCAGGCCAAGGGGCATCCTCTAATTTTGAAGCTAATTCTAATGTCCAGTACATATTCGAAGGAATTTTAGTTTTGATTCTATTTTTTTGATTTTGCGAATATATAAAAAATAACATCATAACCTAGAAAAAATTTGTTTTAACTCAAACACCCGAATCCCATGGGGTTTCAGGCGCCCGATCATCCAAAGATATCTTTCGGGCAAGGACAAAAAGATAGTCTGAAAGGCGATTAATGAATTTGATCAGGTTTTTATTGATTTCTGTTTTTTCAGAAAGTTCAATCATCCGACGTTCGGCCCGGCGACAAACTGTTCGCGCAATTTGGGCATGGGCCGCTGGCTGGCTGCCTCCCGGTAAAATAAAATGATTTAACTTGGGTAAAACCTTAAACATATTATCCATCTCCTGTTCAAGCATTTCGATCATTTCATCCTTGCAGGGAATTTGCTTTTTAAAATCAGCCGCCGAGTCATCGGTAGCCAATTGGGCTCCAATGGTGAATAATATCGATTGAATCTTCCTTAAAACCGTTTTGGCATGCTCATCAATGTTCATCGAAATGATTAGTCCGAGATAGCTGTTCAGCTCATCGACCGTTCCGTATGCTTCGAGCCGAATATCATATTTCTTAACCCGCGCACCTCCAATTAGTCCGGTGGTACCGTCGTCGCCTGTTTTAGTATAAATTCTTACTTCCTTATCCATCAAATCACTGGGTTTGGATTAATTTCATCCGATTCAACCTGTCCGTCCTTCAACCGGATTACCCGGTGTGCATGCAAAGCAATGTCCTCTTCGTGGGTAACAACGATCAGGGTGTTTCCCTTCCGGTGTATTTCAGCAAACAGATGCATGATTTCTTCCGAAATCTTTGAGTCCAGGTTTCCGGTTGGCTCATCGGCCAGCAAAATGGCTGGTTTGTTTATCAAGGCGCGTGCCACCGCAACCCGCTGACGCTGCCCGCCAGAAAGCTCATTGGGTTTATGCTCAATCCGGTCTGCCAATCCAACATCAGTTAGGATCTGTGTTCCTCGCTCCAGTCGCTCTTGTTTTTTCACGCCCGAATAAACCAAGGGCAACATCACATTGTCGAGCGCGGTGCTTCGGGGAAGCAAATTAAATGTTTGAAAGATGAACCCAATTTCGCGGTTACGGATGACAGCTAATTCATCGTCAGTTAGATCACTTACGTTGTGCCCATTTAAGACATATTTTCCACTTGTCGGTGTATCTAAACAGCCAATCACATTCATCAGGGTTGATTTTCCCGAGCCCGACGCGCCCATAATGGCCACATACTCTCCTTCGTTAATGTGAAGGCTAACCGAGCGAAGGGCCCGTACGATCTGGGTTCCAACCTTATAATTCTTAACGATATCGGTCAGATCGATTACTTTTTTCTTAGTTTCAGACATATCCAGTACTTGATTGTAAAATGGGGCTTCCATTGTTATTTTTCTTTGGTTGGTAAATATAGCGATATCGGCTTAATTTATCACTTAACGAAAGTTTTTCTCGTTTTCAAAACTGCGTTTCAAGCAAACAAAAACCATGCAATTGCTTCCATTTACAAACAGAAAAATCTTAATAACTCATTTTTCTCACGGTCGACTGCTCCCCATAGTTTTTTATCTTTGCTTTATGCCGGAGTATTTAGATCAAGACATTAAGTTTTTGGCAGGGGTTGGTCCCAAACGAGCCGAACTACTCAACAAAGAGTTGGGTATCTACACGTTTCGCGATCTGCTTTACTACTTCCCGTATAAATATATCGACCGGACACGCTTTCATAACATTTCTGAAGTCAGGGCCGATCAGGCATACATTCAGGTTAAAGGTAAGATCCGCTCATTTGAATTGCTGGGCGAAGGACGAAAACAGCGACTGAGCGCTGTTTTTTATGATGAGACAGGCAGCATGGACCTGATTTGGTTCCAAGGAATTAAATACATCCGCGAAAACCTGCTACCCGGAAAAACTTATGTGGTGTTTGGGAAACCTTCAGTTTTTAGCGGGCGAGTCAACATTATTCACCCGGAGGTGGAGGACAAAACCAGCGAACAATTTAAAACAGGCGTTCTACAGGCGTTTTATAATACGACGGAAAAGCTAAAAAAACGTTTTCTGAATACCAGCGCACTGAATAAAATTCAGTATAACCTGGCAAGGCAAATTCAGGGGAAAATTTATGAAACTCTTCCTGTGAAAGTTAAAGATCCGCTAAAGTTAATGGATTTAAAAGACGCCTTGCTTCAGATTCATTTTCCAGCAAGTACACACCTATTGCAAAAGGCAACTTTCAGGTTGAAATTCGAAGAGCTGTTCTACATTCAACTGAAAATTTTAAGTCTGAAACATCGGCGCCACGAGGCGTTCAAAGGATTTGTTTTCTCCGATGTTGGCTACAACTTCAACCATTTTTACGCCAACAATCTGCCGTTTGAACTGACCGGCGCTCAAAAAAAAGTGATCAGGGAAATCCGCAAAGACTTGGGCTCGGGCAAACAAATGAACCGGCTCTTGCAAGGTGATGTGGGAAGTGGTAAAACCCTGGTGGCTTTAATGATCGCCTTGCTGGCTTTCGACAATGGTTTTCAGGCCAGCCTGATGGCCCCGACTGAAATTCTGGCCATCCAGCATTTCAACACCATTGAGAAAATGCTTCAGGGATTGGGAGTGAACATGGCCTTGCTCACCGGCTCAACCAAGAAGAGCCAGCGTAGAATCATTCATGAGCAGCTCGAATCAGGAGAATTACAGCTATTGATTGGCACCCACGCTCTGATTGAAGATGTAGTCAGTTTTGATAGGCTGGGCTTGGTAATTATTGACGAGCAACACCGATTTGGCGTGGCCCAGCGGGCCAAACTATGGAAAAAAAACAGTGGCATTCCTCCCCATATTTTGGTGATGACAGCCACCCCGATTCCGCGAACCCTGGCCATGACCTTGTATGGCGATTTGGAAGTGTCGGTCATCGATGAACTTCCGCCAGGACGAAAGCCCATATCAACGCGTCATTATTATGAGAACAGGAGGAAAGAGGTATACCAATTCATCCGCTCGCAAATCGAGACTGGACGGCAAGCCTATATTGTTTATCCGCTGATCAGCGAATCAGAGAAGATGGACTATAAAAACCTTGAAGATGGTTATGAACTAATGAAACAGGTTTTTCCCCGTTTCAAAATCAGTATGGTACATGGGCGCATGAAACCTGCCGAAAAAGAAGCAGAGATGCAGCTTTTCAAGGACGGCAAAACACAAATCATGGTGGCTACCACAGTCATTGAAGTGGGCGTAGATGTGCCCAACGCGTCGGTCATGGTCATTGAAAGTGCCGAGCGATTTGGGCTATCACAACTGCACCAACTGCGGGGACGTGTAGGGCGAGGAGCCGATCAATCTTACTGTCTGCTAATGTCGTCCTATAAAATCAGTAACGAAAGTCGCAAACGCCTGGAGACCATGGTGCGAACCAACGACGGCTTCGAAATTGCTGAAGTTGACCTGCAATTACGTGGTCCCGGGGATATTGAAGGCACACAGCAAAGTGGGCTGGGCTTAAACCTGAACATTGCAAACCTGGGAAAAGACGGAGAAATCCTACGCATTGCCCGAAACATGGCCAGCGATATTCTGGATGACGACCCTCGGCTGGCAAAAGAAGAGCACAAATTACTACGCTATCATTACCTGAAAATGAAAAACACTGAGTTCAACTGGAGTGTGATTAGCTAAGAACAGTTGACAACTTTTCCTAATTTTTGCTTGCTCGATTGGCTAATATCAGCTCAATATTGCAAAACAGAGATTAATCAATCTTTAAAATACTGCAATCCACAGATAGCAAAAAACAGACAAAATCAATGATTTGTATCACACTTATTCGTATACATCTGCTAGTCAGTCCATTGCATTGTACATTAAAAAACCCATTATTTAAAACAAATATAAATAACTGAAGATGTTTTAAAAATGGCCTAAAGTAGGATTCCAGTTATCTAAACATCTTTAGTTTTGCAGTCATAAAAATGCAAGGAAGTGGAAATAATGTCGGGAGAGATTTCACACAAAGGAATTATTAAATCGCTTACGGATCAGCAAATCGTAGTCAGCATTGTCAACGAGTCTGCCTGCTCTTCCTGTCACGCCAAAGGAGCTTGTTCTGCAGCCGACATGCAAGACAAGGAAATTGAAATCCGAAATTTTTCAGGCGATTACCGCGTAGGGCAAACGGTGCAGGTCGTTGGGAGAACCTCTCAAGGGTTTAAAGCCTTGTTTTACGGCTATGTTTTCCCATTCTTAATTATCATGCTTGTTTTAATCACCCTGACCAGTTTGCAATTCAGCGAAGGAATTAGCGGTCTGATCTCCCTGTCTGTACTGCTCCCCTACTATTTAATTTTATACCTCACCAGAAATAAAATACGCAAAAGCTTTGAATTTGAAATTAAGCCTTTACTATGAGTGAAACGATTATTTATACGATGATTGCTTTGAGCGCTATTGGCATTTTGGCTGCTGTCATTTTGTACTTTGTGGCTCAAAAGTTTAAAGTATACGAGGATCCACGGATCGATGAAGTAGAAACGACGCTTCCTGGTGCTAACTGCGGCGGATGCGGTTTTGCGGGCTGCCGGGCCTTTGCCGAGGCTTGTGTAAAAGAAAACGATCTTGCCGATCTTTTTTGCCCCGTAGGTGGAAACGATTGCATGACTGATGTCGCTGTCGTATTGGGGCTCGAAGCAGTAAAGCAGGATCCACGTGTTGCTGTTGTACGTTGCAACGGATCGTGCGAGCACCGGCCAAAAACGAACCAATACGACGGAGCGCTGTCCTGCGCGGCAGCTGCGGCTCTGTATAGCGGCGATACGGGCTGCCAGTACGGTTGTTTAGGACATGGCGATTGTGTGGCCGCCTGCGACTTCGATGCCATTCACATGAATCCGGAAACCGGCCTACCTGAAGTGGTAGACGATAAATGTGTGGCTTGTGGCGCCTGTGTCGAGGCTTGTCCAAAAACATTGATTGAACTTCGGAAGCGAGGTCCGAAAGACCGCAAGATCTTCGTTTCGTGTCGAAATGAAGACAAAGGTGGTGTAGCCAAAAAATCATGCGAAGTAGCTTGTATTGGCTGTTCCAAATGCTTCAAGGTTTGTCCGTTCGACGCCATCACCATGAATAACAACCTGGCATTTATCGATTCAGATAAATGTAAACTGTGTCGCAAGTGTGTGGTTGAATGTCCGACCAATGCCATCATCGAAGTTGGATTTCCGCCACGAAAAATAAAAACAGACCTGCCACCCAAACCGGCAGCAAGAAAGGAAGCTCCTGTTAGGCCAGAAGCCAAAGCTTCCGAAGAAACCAAAACCGATAATTCAGATCAAAAATAGGAGGCCATCGTGTTAAAAACATTCAAACTCGGAGGGGTACATCCGGCTGAAAACAAACTCTCGGCCAGCAAAGCCATCGAAAAACTGGCTTTGCCCAAAAGTGTTTTTATCCCCGTAGCCCAGCATATTGGAGCACCAGCACAAGCCCTGGTGAAAAAAGGCGATCAGGTAAAAGTCGGACAACTCATTGCCAAATCAGGCGGATTTGTTTCGGCCAACATTCATTCATCCGTTTCGGGAACAGTAAAAAAAGTTGATTTGGCGATGGACAGTTCGGGCTATCCCAAGCAAGGTATTTTTATTGATGTTGAAGGCGATGAATGGGAAGAAGGAATTGATACTTCTTCAACCCTCATTGAAAACTTCGAAGCCGACAGCAAAAAAATCATCGATAAAATTAATGCAGCTGGCATTGTTGGACTGGGCGGAGCAACCTTCCCCACGCATGTAAAGCTGATGCCACCACAAGGCATGAAAGCCGAAATGTTGCTCATTAATGGGGTGGAATGCGAACCTTACCTGACTTCGGACCACCGGGTGATGCTTGAAAAAGCACCCGAACTGCTGGTCGGCATTCGTCTGCTGATGTGTGCTCTTGAAGTTAAAAAAGCTTATATCGGCATTGAAAACAATAAGCCGGATGCCATTGACCACCTTCGTGAACTAACCAAAGCAGAACCATCCATCCAGGTTGTCCCGCTGAAAGTGAAATATCCGCAAGGCGGTGAAAAACAGCTCATCAAAGCGGTTACCGGTCGCGAGGTTCCTTCGGGAGCCCTGCCCATTGCGGTTGGCGCGGTGGTTAACAACGTTGGAACAGCGCTGGCTGTTTATGAAGCAGTTCAAAAAAATAAACCATTGATTGAACGGGTGGTTACCATCACCGGAAAATCCGTGGCTAATCCTTCCAACTTTCTGGTGCGGGTGGGAACACCGGTTCAGGAACTGATTGATGCAGCTGGCGGACTACCTGACGATTCCGGAAAAATAATCAGTGGTGGTCCCATGATGGGAAAAGCCGTAGCCAATACCGATATCCCGGTTACCAAAGGAACCTCGGGAATCCTGATTATGCAGGACAAGGAAGCGAAGCGCGAAAAGATGAAAACCTGTATTCGCTGCACCCGCTGTGTAACGGTTTGTCCGATGGGACTGGAGCCATACTACTTGATGACCGTTTCAGAAAAGCAAATTTGGGAAAAAGCCGAAGACCATCATATCATGGACTGCATTGAGTGTGGTTCATGCAGTTACACCTGCCCGGCCGACCGGCCGTTGCTTGACTACATCCGTTTAGGAAAAGGGAAAGTCGGCAACATCATCCGGTCACGAAAACAATAAAATGATCAAGAATCAAGTATCAAGAATCAAGTATAATCCTATGAGTAAACTGCTAACCATATCCCCTTCACCGCACGTGCACACCAGCGACTCGGTGAATAAAATTATGTACCGGGTAATCCTGGCTTTATTGCCGGCGCTGGCCTGGTCGGTTTTTATGTTTGGATTCGAAGCCATCCGTGTTACCCTGCTGGCTGTTGCCGCATGCATGGCTTTCGAGTTCCTGATTCAGAAATACATCATGAAGGAAGTGCCGCAAATTACCGATGGTTCTGCTGCACTAACTGGTATTCTGCTGGCTTTCAATGTGCCGGCCAGTCTGCCAAGCTGGATGATAATCGTGGGCGCGCTCGTCGCCATTGGCGTTGGAAAACTTTCGTTTGGAGGGTTGGGAAACAACCCATTCAACCCCGCATTGGTGGGACGCGTATTCCTGCTGATTTCCTTTCCGGTACACATGACCAGCTGGCCTGTCACCCAACATGCAACAGTTGACGCACTCACTACCGCCACCCCACTCGCTCTGTTAAAAGAAGGTGTTAACGCCGGCCAACCAGTAAGCGAAGTATTACTGAATCTGCCTTCGAATCTGGAGATGTTGTACGGTAATATGTCCGGCTCACTCGGCGAAGTTTCGGCTTTGCTGCTTTTGCTGGGATTTGCCTATATGTTGTGGAAGAAAGTCATTACCTGGCACATTCCTACTTTCGTGTTGGGAACGATTTTCATTTTTCAGGGCGCCCTTTGGATGCTAAACCCGGAAAATTTTGTTGAACCCGTTTTCCACCTGCTTTCTGGCGGAGCCATGCTTGGCGCCATTTACATGGCCACCGACATGGTAACTTCACCCATGACTGTGAGAGGACAACTTATTTTTGGCGTAGGAATTGGCGTGCTTACGGTGCTCATCCGAAATTTCGGCGCCTATCCCGAAGGAATTTCGTTCGCGATCCTGATTATGAATGGCTTTGTTCCACTCATCAACGCATACATTAAACCGAAAAGATTTGGAGGGCAGAAATAATGGCACAAAAAGAATCGACATTTTTTAACATGACCTTGACCCTTTTTGTAGTAACCTTTGTTGCTGCAACTGTCTTGGGTTTTGTGCATGACCTAACCAAAGTAGATATCGCGCTGGCCAAACAGCAAGCCCAACAGAAAGCGATCGAAAGCGTTTTACCAGCCTTCGACACACTGGGTGAATCGTACAAGATGTTGCCAGAAGACAGCTCCGACAGCCTGGAGTTTTTTCCAGCCTACGATGCCAATCAAAAACTGGTTGGTGTGGCCGTGAAAACTTACACGAAGAACGGGTTCAGCGGCTTGATCAGCATTATGGCTGGTTTTTCACCCGAAGGTACAATCACCGGATTTGAAGTGCTGGAGCATAAGGAAACACCGGGACTGGGCTCAAAAATGAATGCCTGGTTTAAAGATGAGAACAAACCCGGCCAAAACATCATCGGAAAAAGTCCGGCCACTTCAAAGTTTGAAGTCAAGAAAGATGGCGGCGACGTGGATGCCATCACAGCTTCAACGATCACCAGCCGGGCCTTTCTGGAAGCTGTTGTGCGTGCGCACAAAACCTACCAAAATGCGCAGGAGCAACCCGCAATCAGTAATAACCCCACAAAAGCAGGAGGACAGTCATGAATCAATTGCAAAACTTTACCAAAGGATTTATCAAAGAAAACCCAGTTTTCGTGCTGCTGCTGGGGATGTGCCCTACGCTGGGTGTCACTTCCTCAGCCATCAACGGACTGGGAATGGGGCTTGCCACCACCTTTGTTTTGGTCATGGCCAACCTCGTTGTTTCAATGATTAAAAGCGTGATTCCGAGCAAAGTCCGGATTCCCAGTTTTATTGTCATCATCGCGGCTTTCGTAACCGTTGTGGAACTGACCATGCAAGCCTATCTCCCATCGCTTTTCGAAAGTCTGGGCCTGTTTATCCCCTTGATTGTGGTTAACTGCGTGGTGCTTGGACGTGCCGAAGCCTTCGCTTCAAAAAACAACATTGTTTCATCGGTTATCGATGGATTGGGCATGGGACTTGGCTTCTCGTTTGCTTTGACCTTGCTGGGTGCCGCCCGCGAACTTTTAGGCAGCGGAAGGATTTTCGACATGATCATCTTTCCTGAGGATTATGGCATGCTGCTGTTTGTTCTGGCTCCCGGAGCCTTTATCGTGCTGGGTTACCTCATTGCCTTAATCAACCGTTTGAATAAAGCATAGGAGATTTTATTATGGAATATATTATTATCATTGTCGCCGCCATTTTTGTCAACAACATTGTACTCAACCAGTTTTTGGGAGTTTGTCCTTTTCTTGGCGTATCGAAAAAAATCAGTACGGCCGTTGGGATGACCGGTGCTGTAACCTTTGTAATGGTGATCGCCACCATGGTTACTTATTTGATTCAGGTGTACATTCTGAATCCGTATGGCCTGCAGTTTTTGCAAACCATCTTCTTCATTTTGGTCATTGCCTCACTGGTGCAGTTGGTAGAAATTATTTTGAAAAAGGTCAGTCCTTCGCTTTACCAGGCGCTGGGTGTGTTTTTGCCGCTAATTACCACCAACTGTGCCATTTTGGGTGTAGCCATTCTAACCTATCAAAAAGAATTCAACCTGATGCAGGGCGTTGTATTTGCGATTGCCAATGCCATTGGCTTTGGTTTGGCCTTGGTTCTTTTTGCCGGATTGCGCGAACACCTGGATTTGATGAATGTTCCGAAAGGATTGAAAGGAACACCCATTGCACTCATCGTTGCCGGTATTCTGGCAATGGCTTTCATGGGTTTCAGCGGCTTGGTATAATTGATCGATGACCAGATTTAAATATTAAAAGCTATTTTTCAGACTTATCAACAATTAAAATCCAACAATTCGATTGAGAATAGGTCAAAGGCAACATCATTCCGGTGTTGCTTTTTTTTTCGACTTCAACCATTCACGCAAAAACTTGTTTACCTAGTGTACTTAAAAAAGGAACTATGTTTAAACGTCTGAAGGAAAAGTGGGAAGTTGAATCGAATCTGCAACTCATCCTTATTTTCCTTGTATTCTCTCTGGCAGGCAGTGGCGCGTTGGTCATCCGAAAACTGGTTTTCCATTGGGTTGACTATACACCCGACTGGCCATTTTGGTTAACAGCGCTAACCTATGTTTTAACAATTGTGCCGGCCTATCAAATCATGCTGATTTTCTTTGGAGCCCTCATGGGTCAGTTTTCATTTTTCTGGAAATTCGAAAAGAAGCTGCTGCGTCGATTTGGCCTTAAATTAAACGAATAATTCCACTTCCATGGCTTTTAAATCCTTGATCATTATACTGATCTTGGTCATCGGACCTGGGAATAAAAATAGGAATACAATGGAACTTGCAACATTTGGTGGTGGCTGTTTTTGGTGTACCGAAGCAGTTTTCAAAGAATTAAAAGGTGTCGAATCCGTAACCTCTGGTTATTCCGGCGGACACGTTATCAATCCGGCTTATCGCGAAGTAACCAGCGGAAGGACGGGACATGCCGAAGTTATTGAAATTGAATTTGACTCGGCAATTGTCAGCTTTGAGGAATTACTCAAAGTATTTTGGGCAACACACGACCCCACAACACTGAACCGACAGGGAGCTGATGTGGGGCCGCAGTATCGCTCGGTTATTTTCTACCACAACGAAAAGCAAAAGGAGATTGCAGAGCAAATCAAGCGAAAGCTCAATGATGAAAAGGTATTCGACAAACCGGTAGTTACCGAAATTAGCCCATGGGAGAACTTCTACCGGGCCGAGAACTACCACCAGGATTACTACGAAAACAATCGGGAACAAAGCTACTGCCAATTCGTAATTGTTCCGAAGCTGGATAAATTCCGGAAGATTTTTAAGGACAGACTAAAATAAGTTAGTCATTGGGCATGAATTCGTTGACCATTGGCAATTGGTCACTGGTGATCGTCCATAGCTTGTGGTTGGACTTTTGGAATGTGAAAACTCATGAATTGGTCAATCTTGAATGTGTCTCAATCCTTGGAATTTGAGCTTCTTTAAAACCCCAAATTCATGCTTTTTTTGATCCACAAACACCGTGAAGCTGCACGGCATGAGAAAGAAAGGTCTGCATGCATGTCGGACAAATCTCAAAATACGCATTTCGACTCTCATCTTATCCAATTGTAAAGAGATGAACCCCTGTTGTAGCAAAGTGTTGTTATTTCAAAGAGGAACGCTATCTTAATGAATCAAAGGCAGCGGAAAAACTTTTGTGCTATGAATACACCATTTCTGAAAAAGCTCGACCCGTATTTGAGACATCTGCAACCAATGACTGTTCGTCCGACCGGAGCAGTGGCGAATTGCCGGAAAGACGAGACAATCAAGGCGGTCATTTTTGATATTTACGGCACCCTGCTTATTTCGGCTTCAGGCGATATTATGCAGGATTCTTATGATGCAAGCATGTTTAGTCGGGCACTTGCGAGTGCAGGATACTTCATAAAAGTACCCGAATCAGCGCTGATGGCTATTCACCCACTTTTTGAAAGACAGGTGCTCGATGGAAAAAAACAAGCCCGTGACCTTGGCACACCTTTCCCTGAGTTGGATCTGGTTGAGATTTGGGGTAAAACACTGGCCCAAGCCCAGAAAAAAGGTCTGATAGCCATTCCTGATGAAGCAGACCCCCGGCTTTACACCATTTTGTTTGAACTGAGCAGCAACCAGGTCTGGCCCATGCCCAAGATGAACGAAACGCTGGCCAAACTGAAGCAAAAGGGATATCCGCTCGGAATCGTTTCAAACGCCCAGTTTTATACACCAATCATCATGAATTATTTTTTGGATGGCCAATTGAAAGAATCGGAATGGATTGACGGTTTTGAAAGAGATCTGTCCGTTTTCAGCTATAAACTGCTGAAAGGCAAACCAGATCCGTCTATTTTTGCCGGGCTTATCGCTCCGCTAAAACGACGCGGACTGGCCCCAAAACAGGTTTTATATGTTGGAAACGACATGCTGAAAGACATGTATGCAGCAGCGCAACATGGATTTAAAACCTGCTTTTTTGCCGGAGACCGACGAGCTTATCGCTTACGACAAAATCATCCGGAGGCATCGGCGATGAGGCCTGATTTCACGATCACCGCATTGGATCAACTCAATGAGATTTTGTAATAAATAAACGATCACACGATGGGAGATTTTCATCAGAACGGTAACATAACCACGCTTCATAACCTGGACTATTCGACCTTGGAATACCTGGAAAAAAAGCTTATGAATTTTTCGCACAGCAGAAAGATGGGCTTAATAATTCCGGCTCTGTATTCCGAACTGGAAAAGCCAGCTTTGCAAAATATTGTCAACATCCTGAAAGATGTCCCTTATATCACCGAAATCACCATTGGGCTTGACAAAGCGGATGACCGACAATACGAACACGCGAAGCAGTATTTCTCGGTTCTAAATACGCCCAAAAGGCGATGCCGGATCATATGGAACGACGGGCCGCGAATGCGTAAAATCCAAAAGCTATTTGAAAAGGAAAAAATCTACACAGGCGACCCCGGGAAAGGCCGCAATGTTTGGTTTTGCTTTGGTTACATGATCGCTTCGGGACGTTCAGAGGCCATCGCTCTGCACGATGCCGACATCATTACCTACACCCGGGAAATGCTGGCGCGTCTGCTTTATCCGGTAGCCGACCCCACCTTTAACTACAAATTCTGCAAAGGCTACTATTTCCGTTCCGACGGAACCAAGCTCAACGGGCGCGTCACCCGACTCATGGTTACTCCACTAATCCGCTCGCTCAAAAAAATATTTCCGGCCAACGATTACCTCGATTTTCTGGATCATTTCAGGTATATTTTGGCTGGTGAGTTTTCTATGCGGGCCGACATCATGAAAACCGTCCGGATTCCTTCGGATTGGGGTCTCGAAGTAGGAATCTTATCCGAAGTCCAGCGGAACAACGCCATCAACCGGATTTGCCAGGTTGAAATTGCCGATGGCTACGACCACAAACACCAACCCGAGTCGTATGACGACCCCAATGCCGGCCTCTCGAAAATGAGTTTCGACATTGCCCGGAGCATTTACGCCAAGTTGGCCACCCAAGGTTCCGTTTTCAGTAAGGGCATCTTCCGCACCGTTCGCGCCACCTACCTTCGGATGGCTCTCGACATGGTTGAGCAGTACGCTGCCGATGCGGCCATCAACGGCTTGACCATGGATCGCCATAAAGAAGAACAAACCGTTGATGTGTTTGCAGGCAACATCTACCGGGCCGGCATTGAGTACCTCGACAATCCCAACCTCATCCCCTTCATTCCCTCCTGGAAAAGGGTAATGGATGCCATCCCTGAGATTTTAGACCAATTTAATGAAGCTGTGGAAGAAGATAATAAAAGATAGTGTACCGATGGATATCAGACTGAAAACGAAACTCTTTAATCGTCTTAACCGAATCTATCAAAAGAAGTTAACGGAGAAATGGCTGGATGATTTTATCGCTTTTGTTGAAGCGCATAAAAACCAACATCCCAAACGGCAGGAAATCTGGAACGAGCGTAAAGTGATCTTGATTACCTATGGCGACGTATTGAAAACCGAAGGTGAATCGCCACTGGAAACCCTGCGCCACTTTTGCAACAACTATTTACGAGGCTGCATTTCGACCATCCATATTTTACCATTCTTCCCCTACAGCAGCGACGACGGTTTTTCGGTCATGGATTTCTACCAGGTGAACCCCGACCTGGGAGACTGGAAAGACATTGAAGCACTGGAGAAAGACTTTGTTTTGATGGCTGACCTGGTGGCCAATCATGCCAGTAGCCAGGGGGTTTGGTTCAAACAGTTTCTTAGCAACGAAGCGCCGGGAAAAGATTATTTCTTTTGTCCGCCTGCCGACTTCGATTCGTCTCAGGTCATCCGCCCCCGCAGCAGCCCTTTGCTAACGCCATTCGAAACCGCTGACGGCCCTAAAAAAGTATGGACCACGTTCAGTGCAGACCAGGTTGATCTAAATTATGCCAACCCCGAAGTTTTGAAGGAAATGCTCCAAGTCTTTCTTTTTTACCTGTCGAAAGGAATCCGCGTCATTCGGCTCGATGCCATCGCTTTTCTGTGGAAAACTTCGGGAACAGCCTGTATTCACGAACCCGAGACTCACGAAGTGGTATCGCTCTTCCGCGAAATCATGGACTATTGCTATCCGGGCGCATTGCTGCTAACCGAAACCAATGTACCACACAAAGAGAACATCACCTACTTTGGTTTGGGAGATGAAGCCCACCTGATCTACCAGTTTGCCCTCCCGCCTCTGCTTTTGCACGCCCTGCATTGGGGAAACGGTGACCACCTGACCCAATGGGCCAAAGAGTTGGGCGGTACTCAGGAAGGCATGACTTATTTAAACTTCACTTCTTCGCACGATGGTATTGGAGTCCGTCCGCTCGAAGGCATTATTCCTGAGGCTGAAATCTCGGCAATGATTGAAAAACTAAAAGCGCTTGGAGCACGAGTCACCACGCGGAAATTAGGTAGACGGGAAGTGCCGTATGAAATCAATGTAACCTATTTCGATGCGCTGAAAGGCACTAAAGATGGCCTGGACGAATTTCAAGTGGCCCGATTTCTGCAATCACAAACCATTATGCTTTCTTTGCAGGGCGTTCCCGCCTTTTACTTCCTAAACCTATTTGGTATCGAGAATGACGAGAAGGGCGTTGAAGCAACAGGAATTAACCGATCTATCAACCGGCGCAAGTTCAAGCTGGAAGAATTAACAAGCTTGTGGAAAGAGCGTCCGGTACACCAGACTATTCTAAAGGAATTATCTTTCCGGACGGGAATCAGACGAAACATGGCTGCATTTTCGCCCGACACACAGCAGCTTGTATTGAAACTGGGCAGCTCCTTTTTTGGTATCTTGCGAAAGACAAATCGGATGGAGAATTCGGTGGTCTGTATTTACAACCTGACCAATCGAAAACAGAAACTGGCTTTGCCTCCGGGGCTCATGGAGTTCAGCCGCGACCTGCTAACCCGAACGCTCCTCGACACCGAAAAAATTGAACTGAAACCATACCAGAGCTTGTGGCTCATTACACGCTTTTTATTACCTAAATGAAATTGAAATGAACATACTTTTGGCTCCTGATTCATTTAAAGATTGTCTGTCAGCTACGGAGGTTTGCCGCTACCTGGACCACGGGATCAGAAGGATTTACCCGCATGCCGAGATTAAAAGTATCCCGGTCGCAGATGGTGGAGAGGGCTTTGTTGCCGCCATGCTTACGGCATTGGGTGGAACGGAAATCAACTGCCCGGTGCGCGATCCTTTAGGCCGGAGGATCCATGCTTCATACGGAATTCTAGGGGACAAACAAACAGCAGTGATTGAAATGGCCGCGGCCTCAGGAATTGAACTCTTAAAGCCGGATGAACGAAACCCACTTGTTACCTCCACCTTTGGTACGGGGCTGCTCATGCGCGATGCTATAGAACGTGGATGTCGGAAACTAATCATCGGCATTGGCGGCAGCGCCACCAACGACGGGGGTACCGGCATGGCCAAAGCGCTGGGCTATCGTTTTCTGGATCACAACGGTGAGGAGATTGATTCGGGAGGTGGCAATTTAAATCAGCTTGCCCACATTGATCATTCATCGGTTTTTCCCCTACTGAAGGAAACCGAAATTCGAACTGCCTGCGATGTAACTAATCCGCTAACCGGAAAGCATGGCGCAGCGGCTGTTTATGGGCCGCAAAAAGGTGCCCCCCCTGAAATGGTTGCTATACTGGACCAAAATCTGGAGCATTTAGCACAGATCATCCAACGTGACTTGCAGGTTGATGTATTGAAACTTGTCGGCGGTGGTGCTGCCGGCGGCTTGGGCGCCGGGCTGGTTGCTTTTTCCGACGCCAGGTTACAAGCCGGATTTGACATTGTAAAAGAACAAACCGGTCTGGAAAAAGCGGTTCAACAAGCGGACATCATCCTTACCGGCGAAGGGAAAATGGATCATCAAACCAAAGAGGGAAAAACGCCTTGGGGTGTTGCTCAGCTTGCTTTAAAACACAGCAAACCCTGCATCGGAGTCGCCGGCTCTCTGGGCGAGGGATACGACGAGCTTTACGAGGAAGGGTTTACGGCACTGTTTGCCTTGCCCAACGGACCGCTGAGTTTACACGAAAGCCTTGCTCAGGCCCCGCAACTGTTGGCCGACACCGTGGAGCAAATCTTTCGAATTATCCGGATGACCCAGCGGGGATAAAACAGGGACCTTCCCGCATACATTTTATACAACACACGATGCACGAATTTTCGGAATGAAAAGATTCGTAATTTAAGCCCATTAGCCTTCAGCATCTTTTTATGCTGTTGATTGTTAAAACCTAAAAATAACGCATGAAGATTCTGCTGACAGGCATTACCGGATACGTAGGCAAGCGCATTTTGCCACTTTTGTTGGAACAAGGACATCAAGTGATCTGCTGTGTTCGTAACCTTGACAGAGTAGAAGAAAATTGGCTCAATCACCCGCAGATTCAATTCGTTGAGATTGACTTTCTCAAAACCGACAGTCGCCAGGATTTTCCCAAAGCCATTGATGTAGCGTACTACCTCATTCATTCCATGGCTTCAACATCCGGTGATTTTGAAGAACTGGAGCTGCAGGCTGCACGAAACTTCCGGAATTTGGTGAGCCAGTCAACAGCCAAACAGGTGATCTATCTCGGAGGAATTTCGAATGACAAATACCTCTCCAAGCACCTGAGGTCGCGGCTCAATGTGGAAAAAGAGTTGCAAAAAGGCGATTACGCCTTAACCTCCTTACATGCCGGAATCATCATTGGGTCCGGCAGCGCGTCGTTTGAGATTATCCGTGATATGGTTGAAAAATTGCCGGTGATGATCACGCCCAGGTGGGTGCTCACCTTATCACACCCCATCAGCATTCGCGATGTTTTGAAGTTTTTGATTGGTGTGATGAACAACGAGGCCTGTTTCAACAAAACCTTTGATATTGGCGGGAAAGACGTCCTTACCTATGCCGACATGCTGCTGCAATATGCCGAAATCAGAAAGCTCAAACGACGCATCATCACCTTGCCTATCATGACTCCCCGACTGTCGTCGTATTGGTTGTTTTTCATCACATCCACTTCATACAAACTGGCCATTAATCTGGTGAATAGTCTGAAAGTAGAAGTGATTGCTAAAGATAATTCTCTGGCCGAACTGCTTAACATTGAGCCCATGACCTACCGCGAAGCTGTGGAAGCCGCATTCACCAAAATCAGGCAAAACCAGGTTTACTCCAGTTGGAAAGACGCATTAAGTTCTACCGAATTTGACCCAAACTATGCCGACCAGATTGATGTGCCCCAATATGGCTGTTACTGGAACAAACAGTCGGTTGTGTTCACTGCCGATCCGGAGAAAGTATTAAGCACCATTTGGTCAATTGGCGGTGATAACGGGTGGTATTACGGCACTTGGCTATGGCAAATAAGAGGCTATATGGATAAGCTCTCCGGGGGAATTGGCTTGCGACGGGGTCGAACCAATCCCGATGAAATAATGAATGGCGATGCTCTGGATTTTTGGCGCGTTTTGCTGGCCGACAAACATAAAAAACGCCTGCTGCTTTATGCCGAAATGAAACTTCCGGGTGAAGCCTGGCTTGAATTCAAAATCGTTGAAACCAACAACGAAAAGAGGCTGATTCAAACGGCTACCTACCGCCCCAAAGGCGTTTGGGGACGATTTTACTGGGGCCTTTCCTGGCCATTTCATTTGTTTATTTTCCGCGGAATGGCCCGAAATATTGTCAAAAAGAGCCAATAGCAGGTCAGCTAACGGCTTTCAGTCCTTTTCTCGACCAATCTGAATTCTGACTACTTCAAATTTTAGTGGGATAACAAGCTGATTCCGGAAACGATTCCATATCGAGATGTGTTTTTAATGCTCAACCAAGGTTAGAGCGTCACCAATCAAGGTTAGAATGTCGACAACTACTAACGACCTGTAATCATCTCAAGAATTTGTAACCACAATCGAGTTGTCCGCTTACTTTTCTTCCTGTGCTTCCAGTTTAACCACTTTTTCGGCATCGCCGTGTTTACTTTCGGACCGTGCTGCCAAAATAATGGCAACAACGACCACAGCAATGGTGACAAATACAAAATTTGGTACTTCCGGTGAATCACCCGACGCGTAGGAATGCATGCCAGACAGGTAGTAGTTCACCCCGAAAAAGGTCATCATCACCGAGCTGAACCCAACCAGGGCCATGGTACTCAACGAAAAATGGGTGTACATTCCCGGAACTTTGCGCAGATGAATAATAAACGAGTATACCAAAATCGTTACCAGTGCCCAAGTTTCCTTTGGGTCCCACCCCCAGTAGCGCCCCCACGATTCGTTGGCCCAAACACCGCCAATAAAGCAGCCGATGGTCATTAAGACCAAGCCAACAATTAATGCCAATTCAATAATCAGTGCCAGTTCAACAATGGTAAACGAGGCTTTTTTCAAGTTTTTTGGCGTGCGTAACATCATAATGATCAGATTCAGGAATCCAAGCAGTGCTGCCACCCCGAAGAAACCGTAGCTAGCTGTAATAATGGCCACATGAACAATCAACCAATAGGATTTCAGCACAGGCACCAGGTTGGTAATTTCGGGGTTCATCCAACTCATGCCGGCCACCATCAGAATTAAGGAAGCCAAAATGGTAGTCACGGCCAGTGTGATATGTGACTTTTTAAGAAATACAAAGCCCGAAAGCAAAGTGGCCCAGCCAATATATAGCATGGTTTCGTAACCATTGCTCCAGGGTGCATGTCCCGAAACATACCAACGAATAGCCAAGCCTGCGGAGTAGGCTAAGAACACCAACGCGACCAAGGCAGTACCAACGGTCAAGTATTTTCTTAATTTCAAATTGTTGCTGAAGATCCCTAAAAAATGGACGATCAACAGGAAGAAACCGACGACTCCGCAAATCTTTGATAACAAACCAAAAATGTTCCAATTATTGTAGCGAATTTCCCAATTAATTTTCGATTGACTGGGCATAATATCGCTACCGTGAGTCCGCTGGAAGTCTTTTAAGACGTTCAATTTCTGATTGGCTAACCGATAGTCGTTTTGGCTAATGGCAACGTTGACTGCCTGAAAATAGTCAGTTAGCAAATGAACGCTGTCGGTTCGATGTGATGGTTTGGCGTAAAATTCCTTTTCGCTGACCCATTTATTGTTCTCATCATTTAAAACCGGAAATACTTTTAGAAAATCGCCCTGAAAAATTTGATAAACGATATTCATCCGTTCATCTAAACTGAGTACTTCCTTGTCATACTTATTTCGTTGGGTGGGTTGCTTCTTGTTTGTTTCTTCAACCAATTTCTGCAGCTTGTACACGCCAGTCTGCGGATCGAGTATTTGATTGAACGACACCGTTTTTTCTCTTAGCCCAAGTTGCTTTTGCAGTTCACTGTTCGAAATTCGTATAATGGGCACATTTCCCCAGGCCGCCGGACGAACACTCATGCCAAGAAATACTTCCGAAGCCGACATGCCTTCAAACTCACTCTTCTTATTAATTTTACGCAACACCTTGTCGGCCAAAGTATTGACAGGCTCAACACGTCCTTTTGGATCCTGCACTAACAAAGTCTCGAACTCGGATACATGACTTTTATCGATGGTAAACGGCTGGCTGTTTTGAGCATTAAGCGCTGCTGGCAAAATTAGCAAGAATCCTAAAACGAAACTGGTAAATGCTTTCTTTTTCAAATCTTTCAGTCGGTTTCCTGAACGCAGCAAAGCTTGAAAACGGCTCTTCTTATTGAAAAACATGAAAATCATTCCCAGGGTCATCAAAAAATAGCCTATATATGTGACCACCGTTCCCAGATAATCGTAGCTCACAGAAAGTACTGTCCCCTTTTCATCGGTATCATAAGAGGATTGAAAAAAGCGAAAGCCTTCGTAATCTAAAATATTATTCATAAAGATCCGGTATGGCATTTCCACCTCGCTGCGCTCATCAATCAAGGTCACTTCACTGGCATACGACGACGGACTCATACTCCCGGGGTAGCGCTCCAACTGAAAATCATTCAGATGAATTCTGAATGGAAGTTCAATCATTTTCGGACCAAAACTAACATTGATGGCTACGTTTCCAATGCTGGCACGCGACGGTCGGGGCTGCTCTCCCGAATTTTTATAAACGACCACCTGCTTTTGCTTGCCATCCAATTCCAACCCAAGCATGATGGCGTCACTGGCCTGCGAAGCGGCGTTTCCTGTAGCTGTTGACAATACTCTGCGCGCATGGGGAATGTAAGATTTCAGGACAAAAATATAATTGCCTAGCTGGTACATCCCACGGCTGTTTAAGGCAATTTCTTCGCCCGGAGCTACCTGCTGTTCGGTTGTTCCGCTCATCGAAACCACCCGGACGCTATCCCTTGCGGTCATGATCAAACCATCGGTTGAACGACGAAGATATAAGGCTGCGTTTTGATCTTCTCCCTCAAAACTGATTCGAAACGAACCGAATGCCATCTCTTCATTCAAAGCAATCACCCGGTCGTCGCGCGAAGCATTACGATTGACTAAAATAAATGAAAGCAGTGGATCTCCACCTTCGTCGGCCACAATGCTTTCAACAGCCGACGGCACGTAATCCAGCATGTCAATCTCCAGTTCCTTGCCGCCAAACTCCAGTTCGTTACTGAAAGCATTGCGGGTGTATGGCGAAAACATCACTTTCCACTGATTATGCACAACTTGGCTTTCGTCTCGAGCTTCAACTTTGATGTACGTATCGGTTGAAATTAGTTGATTTGAGGCCTGTCCCTCGCGGATATGCATCATGCCTTCGTAACTGTTAAAGCGAGTGATTCCGGCACCGATCAGGATAATAATAAATGCCAAATGGAACAAGACCATACTCCACCGCTTCAATTGGAATGACTTATAATACAGCAAACTACCCACGAGGTTGATGGCGGTAACCCCCAACAGAATATTAAACCACCATGCATTGTACACCAAAATTTTGGCTGTTTGCGTACCGTAGTCGTTTTCGATAAAGGTTGCATAGGCAATGGCTACTGCGAAAATCACCACCAGACAAGAGCTGGTTAACATGGAAAATAAAGCCGATTTAATTTTTTTCATTCTCTCCGCGCTTAAATAATAAATCTCTCATACATCAATTCCTTCACAAAAAATTACTCCAGCCTAAAATCGAAGGCTGAAGTACTTTATTTTCTTTTTCAGACTAATTTATGACACGATCAATCCGTTGTCAAAATAACTAAATAATACAGTTAATACAAACTAAAATGGCACTCAGAGCAGAATGTTGTCCGCCATTGTTCGTTTATATCTACCGGATGTTTAAATTCCAACGGATTTTCTGTCGTTCCATAGGCTAATTGTCCGGCGGTTCCCTGAGCCAAAATATCGTGGCACAGGTTGCAGTCGCGCGAAATGATTTCACCTGTTGCTGTTTCGTGCTTGTCGTTGTGGCACCGGTAACAACCATCCGTTTCCAAATGTCCCAGATGATTGGGGTAAACAGTCCAGTTAACTTTCATCTCGGGAAAAGTGTTCTTTTTGTACCCGGTTTTTATGGCTTCCATTGCCTGGTCATAAAGCTCCTTCTTTTCGGTTAAAACTTCCGGATACATAATTTCATAATATTCGCGGGCATAGGCTTCAATCCCATTCATTGCACTGTCCACTGTAGTATAATCAGTACTCAGGGCATCCATCGCCACCACTTTAATATCAGGCAACTTGTGCGATATCGCACCTGAAGTAATGTAGTCATCAACAAAATTAGCCGGTGATTGATAGTTATGGGAAGGTCGGTTATGGCAATCCATGCAATCCATTATGCGCATTTCAATTGTCTCCAAGTCCACGCCTTCGGTGTCAATTGACCGGTCTTCATAAATCTTTACTTCCCCGGTTTTCAAATTGGTGTATCGCACCCACGGAATAGAGTGTCTCCCTTCGTCGGCAGCGCGGTATTCAATTTTGATGTCCGGATTGATGTGCCAGTGAATCCCCTCCTGTAGTCCCTGTGCACTATAGGTAGCACTCGTTTTCATCATTAGGTGGATATCCCACTCTGAGGTGCTTTCATCAGCCAGATAGGATCTTTTCGTATTGATTTTGCGGGCGTAGAATTTTTCTGTCCAGTGACATTCCTCGCATGTTTCGCGTGCCGGTCGTAAACTATGAATTGGCGTAGGGATTGGTTTAGGATATTTGTTAAACATCACCGAGTAAACCTGGTACAAACCTGAAAGCTTGCTTTTGACATACCACCCTGCTCCAGACCCAACATGGCATTCAACACAACCAACCCGTTCGTGAGCTGATTGCTGGTAAGCCGTATATTCCGGCTCCATAACCTGGTGGCAAAGCTTCCCACAAAACTCATCCGACTCGGTTAAATGAAAAGCCTCATAGCTCCCGATAGCGGATAGAATCAGGAAACAAATTGTACCGGCAACAAAAATAATCGTGGCATTGCGTACCGCCGGTTGGTTAAAGTCTATTACGGGCCAATCCTTGGCCCCAGCCTCTTCGGGATGTTTCTTCAACCGTTTCTTTTCCTTCAAAACTCCTACTGGGATCAGAATTAGTCCAACGACCAAAACCATTGGCAAGGCAATGTAAATGAATATTCCCAAATAAGAACTTCCAATGTCGAAAATAGCTGAGACGACAAACAGGAACAAGATAATCAGTAAACTGATCAGGGCGATGGAGGCACCGATAACCGAAGTTAAATTTCTGACGGATTGAGGTAGTTTCATAAGGATAGCTTTTAGAATAAATGTTATTTCATTTGCAGATATATCCTCGTTCATTCAAGCCTAAATTCAACCTGAACTACTGTTGCACCAAACCAAAAACTGTCCTTAACGCAATATCAACTACTTCGTTGTTCCCTTATCTTTTTCAGATGGGTGAACATCATGATAGCCATTGATGATGCTCCGGAAATTATCCAGTGGATTTTTACCTATTGAAGCCACATAAATATGGATCAACAGGAAGATCGAAATAAGAAATCCAACAGATCCGTGCAAAACTGCCGTTAAAAAAATACCACTAACGGAGTATACCTTTTCAATAATCAATTCGGGAAACAAAAGGGCGATACCCGTAGCAATTGCGACAGGAACAAACACGTACATCACAAAAATATAAGCATACTTCTGCAAGGGGTTGAATTTTCGTTTCTCAGAAATTGGAAAGGGACTTTCCTCTCCTTTAAACAAACCAGAGATATAATAATCTACCTGCTTGGTGATGCGTTTTACCAAACCTTTAGGTTTGATCTTATAGTATTTCTTATTGGGTGTAATCAGGTTCCCGATAAAGAAGACAAAATAATTGACCGTTACAATTATGCCAAAGATATTATGAAGTTGTACCGCAAGTTTAAAATCCATCGGCATCAAGCTCAATTCAGAATATTGAAGTCGAATACCGGTTAAAATCAATAAAATAATTCCGATGGCATTGATCCCATGCCAAATACGGAGCCAAATCGGATAGAGGTATATTTTGTTGTTCTCAGCAGTCATAATTACTTACTTTTTTTAACGATTCGGAAAATCCAGTGGATGGCGATCCCGATCACAGCCAGGCCAAAAATAATAAAGCTAAACAGTTTCAGCAACGGATTTTGGTTTGCACCAATAATATATGCTTCGTTGGTAATTAAAGCTCCGATTGTCCCATCTTCCGAACGAGCCTGTAAATTTTCATACTTGTATAACGATGCTTTCAACATCGAATTTGATGAGTGACAGTCGTTACAATCTCTTAAAGCCTCTTCTTTAGGCAAAATATTGTGCGAAACCATAAAAGAATCCACCACAACGGTATGACATTCAATACAGCGAACCTTATCGAAGTGTAGCTCCTGGTTTGGTAACCAATCGTGTACCTGGCTGAGCTTTGGACTTTCTTCGGAAGACACAGTCTCAAATCTCAATGCATTGTCATGACAAGACAAACACATCTTATTATTGTAAGAAACAATTTCGGAAACGGTATTGCTTGTTCGCGCCGTTGCCCGGTAGTAGTGTTGGTCATGGCACTTTGAGCATGTAAAACTTTCACCGCTTTTCTGAAAGTGAATGCTCTTTTGAAACTCTTCTTCAATTTTGTCGAACTGGTAATCGGCATAAGTGTCGTCGCCCCCATGACAATCAATGCAAGTTGCCAATGGCTCCAGTTTCAATTCGGCGTTGTGTGGGTAAGTTTCGTAATCAGGCGAATGACAATCGGTACAGCTAAAACCTCCGTGAACGCCGGCCACATAATTTACCGAATCTAACACATAGAAAGGATTCATCATCCGTTTGGTTTCCACTTCCAGCCATTCATTAAAAAACGAATACGTATGATTGGCATGACAATTTAAACAATGACTATTTTCGGCGGGCATTTCTTTATCCTGCCCATTGGATAAATTCCCTACTGAAAGAAATGCAATGAGTAAAAAACTCCTGAGAAAAGTTGACATTTGTTTGTGGAGATTAAAAGCCGGAAGCCTCAGCTTCCGGCTTATCAAGTTCTTACTTCAGTGTTTTGATATAATTAACTAGCGCCCAGCGATCTTCTTCGTCTGGAATTTTGCTTTCGTAGTTTGGCATTTCGTCACGACCAATGACTGTTTGGTAGTAGATTACACCGTCCGCTTGTTTTTTAAATTCTTCGGAAGTAAATGAATGAATTTTTGTTTTCATGCTGGCGGCCTTTGGTCCGTCACCTTCACCGTTGTTTCCGTGGCAAGAACGACAATGCTTGATATAGAGAATCTTTCCTACCCGATCCAGCGATTCATCACCGGCATAGGGATTTTCCATTTTCACATACTTCTCTGGCACATCCCATGGGGCTGGATCTTTTTGATCTTGTACCGTTATAAACGACAGCAATAAACTGCCTAAAAATACGACGACTGACAAAGTCAATAAATTTCTGTACTTTTTCATTTCCTTCATTTTTTATTTATTATTAGAAACTCCACAAACGGGTAATTGTAAACCCTATCGCAAAGTTATCAAAATCGATGCCAGTATTATTATTAATCATCATGTCCTGCAACAACATAGCTGGCGAGCTACCCATGTAAATCTGAAAGGCGTGGGTACTGGTAGACACTTCGTAACCAAAAGAAAGGTTTGGCTCCGGATGATATGGTCCTGCCCATCCAGGATTATCTGTTGAATTCCAGGCTGGATTTTGTTCCGAGATACCATCAATTTGCAAAGGAACATCGTAATTAAAAATAATTGCCCCCTGCGGACTTACTTTCAACCGTCCGTTAAAATGCAGGCCAACGCGATCATGGTCGTGCCACTGAGCTACAAAGTTATTGTGCGAGAAACTAACGGCTCCCTGCACTGAAAGCGCGTTGCTTACTTTTCGACCAATAATCAGCTGGGCAAAATATGATAACCGGTTGCTGAATTTATAATCAAACTTCGATCCGGGCTCATCGTAGTTATATAGCTGAAGATCGTCCCGGTTCATTCCGTCAATGGCAGCATTGGCATAGACGGTAACAAAAACAGGCACTTGATTCTTTCTTGTTTGCTCAAAAATGGTCCACTTGGCATTGAAATCATTGTACATATTTTTTCTGGAAATTCCCCAGCCAATCTGTACGTTGTTAGCCACTACGTAGTTCAGTCCAAGCCTGATATTTCCGGCCGGAGCGTAAATTCCCCAAAGGTCAGAACTCCCATTATCAATAGAGCCAAATTTATGCTGAATGACCATTTCCAAGGTTTTCACCGTTGGAATTTGTGAGGTCTGCTGATCGATCAGCATTCCGCTCTCCCAGGCAAACCGAACTGGTTTATCCTTTTCTACCACTTCGGCTGATTCGTCATCCTGAGCAAACAAATTAGTGCAAACAAACAGACCTAAGAGGATATATAATATTGTCTTCTTCATAGTAGATTTCTTTTTATTTTCACTAATTATTTTGTGCGCCCTGCTGTATCCATACTAAAATATATTGTCCCTGGGTACCGGTGTATTGGGCATGTGTATGCGTCGAAGCTCCGGACTTAACAAATGAGTAGATCAGGCTCGATTCCGGGTTGTCCCGGTTGATATATTTTGCAGTATTGATGCTTTGGTAGGCATTGGCTGCGGATAAATCAGGTGCTCTTCCTCCCGCATTATGGCAGCTGGCGCAATTTGCAGTGAAGATTGGAAGCACGTCTGTCGCAAAACTTAGATCCTCCTCAATCGGTATATCTGGAATTTCCTCCGGAGCAACAAAATCATACTCGCAAGCACCAACGGCCAGAACAAGGAAAAGCCCCAGTAATATTTTAAAATTTTTCATATTGCGTGGTGTTTAGCTTATAAACGATTAAAAAAAAGCTTCCTCGTCAGAAGCTTTTCTTTAATTATATTTTCTCTGTTTATTGCAATTTTTCGATTGTATTGCGAAGTAGTGCTTCAGTATAGGCTGGATTGTGAACACCTTGACTATGATCATCATAGATATGCAAGTAGTTCCAAGCAGCACCCAACACATCAACAGATACATCAACACCTTCAACGACCTCTCCGTCTGCAAAAGCTCCTTCAGCTGCAAGTAACACTTCCAATTCTGTAACCAAACCGGCAATTTCAGTTAATTTACCGTTTACGTCAAAGTTGGTAGCACCACTGTGACACTGCGTACAAGCGCTGATCATTGGCGTAGTAAACTCGTGGTTGGAATCGCTCATATGACAAGAAACGCAACCAAGCTCAGCATGCGCGCTTGCGCTACTGCCCGATTCAGGATATGCTGTAGTACCTGCAAATTCGCGACCACCTGTTCCTACCAGCATATTGGTTTGAGAAGAATAGTGCGGACCATAATGGCTAGGAATAGTAGCAATACCATCACCGTCAGCATCGATATCTGTATAAGCTTTTCTTGACTGGTGGCAGTTTACACACGCATTGGAACCACTAGCCAAGCTTACTTCAATCGTATTGTCTGCCATCAAAGTAACCGCTTCATCAGTTCTTAAGAAAACAGGATTCCCTTCCCCATCTTCAAAAACTGGCGTTTCACCATGGGTGTGACACGTTTTACAGTCAATTGGTGATCCTGAAATATCAGAACCTCCATTCAGCCATGCAACAAATCCAACTCCTGAGTGACAGTTAGCACAGCCAGACCTGGTACCTGCATACCCTAGTGAGCTTCCTGCAGCATGACCTGAAGTCGCCCATTGGGCATCAAATCCATCCATTGTCGCCGTGTTGTGGCAATCAATACAAAATGCTACACCATCGGCACCATCAGCACCATCAGCACCGTCAACACCATCTATTCCGTCAGCACCATCAGCACCGTCCAATCCCGGAGGGCCTTCTTTTACACACGCGGGGATAATAAACAATACCAGCGAGGCTACAAACAACAACTTGGTTATTTCTCTGAGTTTCATACGCTTAAAAATTTAGTACATTCATTTAATCTGGAATCGCTTCCAACTCTTTAGTTTGAGCGTAAAAGTATAATTGAAAGGACTAATTTCTAAGACTTGCGGGGTGACATATTTCGAGAGAAAAATTGACAAATGTCAATCATCCATTTTTACTGATTTTTATCAGTTCCGGCTCGTTCAGAATCTCGATTTCATTTCGACTTTGCCTGAGAATTCCCGAGACCTCTAACTCCTTCATATTCCGAATGAAACTCTCTTTTGTCATGCCCGACATCTCTGCGAATTCCTGCTTGCTGAGTTTGTAATGGAATGGATTTGCCTGATAGATTTTGTTTTTTAAGTACAACAAGGTATCGGCTACCCGACCAGGCATATATTTTTGGGTTAAACCGATCAAAGTATTGAGCATCTCAATATTTTGCTTGTTGTTGTATTTTAGCAGTTCGTAGGCAAATTTACTATTGCGGGCCAAGATGGTATGTAAACGGGTAGAATCGATAAAGCAACATTCAACCGTCGTCAAGGCGGATACCGTAAAATGCCGAATATCGTCACTAATTACACCACCGGCAGTCACCAGACTATGGGTCGAAATCAACTTCAAAATTACGTTCTTCCCATTCGCACCTTCAGCCACCACTTTGGCCAAGCCCTCCTTCATACACACAAAATGCGTTGTCGAAGTGTTCTGCTTAATGATGGTTTCACCGGGATTAAAAACAACATTGCGCTTGCAATTCATTAAATAATCCATATCTTCCTTCGACAAACATTCAAATATGCTGGACTCCGCCTCGGGCAAACAACGCATGCAGCACGATTTAGCGCAGTTAATACAATCTTCTATTTGTGATTCTTTAAACATCCCTGTCAAAACTCGCTAATTAAAGAATAGTATATTTTCGCATAAATATATATATTAATATTCGCATGCATCATATTTTCATATCCTATTTTAATACTCGGATATAAGTCGGCATTTTTAAACCGCTTTAATATACTGACAATAGGTTAATTAAAAAAGAGATGAACTAAAAAAAATGTTGTAGAATATCCTCATTGGTTGCTTTTGACAAAAACTGAGCGCACGAGTACACTTTCGAGGTTTTTTGAAGACGCCAAGACCGGATAAATCCATCTTTTCGCTAATAAAAAAATCAGGAATTAACTGCGTGAACAAATCATAAAATCGCTAGTTCGTGATAAAATCCAGCACGCTGCTTGCTCCTGACGAGCGTATACCTTTATATAGCTCGGTATATCCACAGGCGCTGCACGAAACAGCGGTGAAGCGCCTGTTCTGAATATTAAAGTACTTGGTGAAACCTGATCCGGTCGTTCTTATTTCATCGATCTCGGCTTGTCTGACATTACACTTGGGACATACATAAACTTTTCTCATGAGCGTATCGGTTGGTTATTCAAAACAATTAATTCTAAATGAACAATAATTGATCAACTCACTTGCTGCCTGGTGTCTTTTTAGACTTCCGCCCGGCATCTTTCAAAGCTTTGTTAATCAACCATTCAAGCTGCCCGTTAATGCTCCGAAAATCGTCGGCAGCCCAACGCTCCAGCGCTTCATAGTCATCCGGATTTAAACGCAATACAAATGATTTTTTCTTTGTCATCATATTCTCTTTCCAATCATTCTCAACTCTATCCAATCTTCCGGAGTATCATCACTCAGATTCTCCACACGAGCCACCCCACGGCGATCGTTGTTCAGCCTCGACTTAATAAATACTTCCAGTATTAACAACCGGGGTGGCTTCTTTATCTCCACAAAGCACCACCATCAAATTACTGACCATCGTGGCTTTCTTATCTTCGTCCAGATCCACAATTCCCTTTTTGCCCAATTCATCCAAAGCCATCTCAACCATACCAACGGCTCCTTCCACAATCTTAAAACGGGCAGCAACGATGGCCGTTGCTTGCTGGCGTTTCAGCATAGCCTGTGCAATTTCCTGTGCATACGCCAGGTAATTGATCCGGGCTTCTATCACCTCAATGCCGGCGATTGCCAAACGTTCAGTTACCTCACGCTCAAGTTCCTCATTTACTTCCTCACCCCCACTACGCAATGTGATCTCGGCCTCATGATCTTCAAAATTATCATATGGGTAGAGTCCAGCTAACTTCCTGATCGCCGCCTCCGTTTGAATGGTTACAAAATGTTCAAAATCATTCACATCAAAAGCCGCTTTAAAAGTATCGCGCACACGCCAAACCAGCACAACCCCAATCCTTATCGGATTTCCAATTTTGTCGTTGACCTTAATTGGTTCACTGTCCAGGTTTCGCGCTCTCAGTGAAATCTTTCTCCTTATAAAAAAAGGATTCACCCAACGAAATCCATTCTTCTTGATCGTCCCGCGATAATCCCCAAAAAGAACCAAAACCGCACTTTCGTTTGGATTGACAATGGTAAATCCTTTGGCAAAAAACACGAAAACAATTATCAGTGAAACAGCGGGAATAGGTTTTTCGCTATAAAATCCGAACACCATAAGCACGAGCAGAATAATTTCCACAACAACAAAAACATAGCCTGAACCGGCACGATAAATTTTTTCCATTGCTTTGTAATTTAAATTGATATCATATTGATATCACTAAATTACATAAAAAAAGCATCCGGGTCAAGATGCTTTACAACTCATTTTTAAAAATCTTAGTTTTTAATCACTTCGATGTGAGCCGTCAGATTCGAGTCTAAAACCTCATACGATCTGGAGAAATTAAGAATTTCCTGAACTGACTTTTCAGAAGGCGAAAACAATAACTCGCTCAACTCAGAATCCATACTAACTTCCTTCTCACGACTTAAATCAATTTCTAGAGGAGCAAATTGATCAGATGGATGAGCATGAATAAAATAGATTAAGGTATAATTTTTCATCATAGGCATTGTGTGTAGTTTTTAATTCAAATAAAAAACGCCTGCGACGAAAGTTTATTGCCTGCCAAAGACTTAAATTTTTGTCAGGTTCATCCTATTTTTCTCAATCAGCTTACGTAAATTAATTAGGGCATAACGCATCCTCCCTAAAGCGGTATTGATACTCACTTCGGTTTGCCTTGATATTTCCTTGAAACTCAAGCCCATATAGTGGCGCATAATAATTACCTGTCGTTGATCTTCAGGCAATAAATCAATTAATTTACGAACATCCTCCGTAATTTGATCATACACCAGCTTGTCTTCGATGTTATCCTCAGCAAATTTTTGGGAGTTGAAAAGGTCTATTTCGGTATCGTCGTTCGATGTGGTATTTAACAGCTTTTCCTTGCGGAAATGATCAATGATGAGGTTGTGGGCAATACGTAAGACCCAGGAAACAAATTTTCCATTTTCGGTGTATTTCCCATTCTTGAGCGAACGAATAACTTTTATAAATGTGTCCTGGAAAATATCTTCGGCAAGCTGATGATTTTTAACGATCAGAACAATGTAGGTAAATACTCTGTTTTTATGCCGTCCGACAAGCTCTTCAAGAGCAGCCTGATCGCCTTGTATGAATTTCTGAACGAGCAAATTATCGTTCAATGTTTCAGTTTTGAACATTACTTTCTATTTAGTTTTCTTATGTAAACAAAAGTAAAATTCTTCTATAGGCAATCAGATTTTATGTATGAGTAAAACAATTTGTTAATTTTGCACGGGGTAAAAATGACTGTTTTTTGGTTAAAAAACAAATTTCCATCCGCTAAAATGAAGACAGATCCATGACAAGCAATAAAATACCAGCATCAGAAATACACATTAAGGGAGCCAGAGTACACAATCTGCAAAGCATTGAGCTCAAGATACCGCGTAACAAACTTATGGTAATTACTGGATTATCCGGATCGGGAAAATCATCCCTGGCATTTGATACGCTATATGCCGAAGGCCAGCGTCGTTACGTGGAAAGTCTCTCATCCTATGCCCGGCAGTTTCTTGGGCGAATCAACAAACCCGAGGTTGACTTCATTAAGGGAATTCCGCCAGCCATCGCAATTGAGCAGAAGGTAAACACACGCAATCCCAGATCTACAGTGGGGACTTCAACCGAAATTTACGACTATCTTAAATTATTGTATGCACGCATCGGCAAAACAATTTCTCCCGTTTCGGGACAAGAAGTAAAACGCCACCGCGTAACGGATGTCGTCAACTACATGACCTCCTTTCCGGCCGAAACAAGGATACTTATTGGTGCTCCACTAACGGCCAAGAATGGTCGGTCGGTTCTTGCAGAAGCGGAATTACTGCTTCAGCAAGGTTTTTCGCGAATTGAGACTCCGAATGGCATTCAACGCATTGATCAATTACTGGCAGATAAAAATACGGATTTCTGCTCCGGAAAGTGTAATATCGTCATTGACCGCTTGCAAGCCAGTCAGGACGAAGATAATGTAAGCCGGATGGCTGATTCGGTTGAAACCGCTTTTTTTGAAGGACACGGCTCCTGCATCATCAAAATTTATGAGGGAGAAAATGTAAAAGAGCAGACTTTTTCAAGCCTTTTTGAAGCAGACGGAATGGAATTTGAAGAACCGACCGAGCACCTGTTCAGCTTCAACAACCCGGTGGGCGCTTGCCAAACATGCGAAGGCTATGGCAAAGTTATCGGGATTGACGAAGATCTGGTCATTCCGGATAAGTCACTTTCCGTTTACCAGGATGCTGTGGCTTGCTGGAAAGGTGATAGCATGCAGAAGTGGAAACTCGAACTCATCCAGCATGCCTCAAAATTTGACTTCCCGATACACAAATCTTATTACGAGCTGAGCGAAGAACAACGCCATCTGCTTTGGGAAGGAAATCGTTATTTTGAAGGCCTCGATTCCTTTTTTAAGATGTTGGAATCAAACAGTTATAAAATACAGTACCGGGTGATGCTTTCGCGTTACCGCGGAAAAACAAATTGCCCCGATTGCCGCGGAACCCGCCTGAAAAAAGAAGCCGGCTATGTTAAAGTTGGGGGACAATCCATTCAGGATTTGGTTTTACTGCCGGTGAATGAGCTGAAAGATTTCTTTAAGCAGCTTGAACTTAATGAGCACGAACAGAAATTAGCCAAACGTATTTTAATTGAAATCAGTAATCGACTCGATTTTCTATACGATGTTGGCTTGGGCTACCTGACCCTCAACCGACTCTCCTCTACCCTTTCGGGCGGTGAGTCGCAACGCATTAACCTGGCTACATCGTTGGGTTCAAGCCTGGTTGGCTCGTTATACATACTGGACGAACCCAGCATTGGGCTCCATCCCAAAGACACGGAACGGCTGATCAGCGTATTGCGGAAACTGCAGCGAATTGGGAATACGGTTTTGGTGGTGGAGCACGATGAGGAAATTATTCGTGCTGCCGACGAGATTATCGATATTGGCCCCAAAGCCGGAATTCATGGCGGAAAGTTGGTTTTCCAGGGAGATCATAAGCAATTGCTGTTGGCAAAAAACAGTCTGACTGCCGACTACCTGAATGGTACAAAAAAAATAGAACTACCCGAACGACGCAGAAAATGGAATAACTTCATTGAAATAAAGGGCGCCCGCGAAAACAACCTGAAAAACATCACCGTCAAGTTTCCGCTTAACACCATGACCGTGGTAACGGGCGTGAGCGGATCGGGAAAATCGACCTTAGTGAGCCGGATTTTATATCCTGCAGTTGCCAAGCTCTTTGGCGGATATGGCGAAAAAACAGGGCAGCATGACACCATTACAGGCGATTTCAAACGGCTGACATCGGTGGAATTTGTGGATCAAAACCCAATCGGAAAATCGTCGCGTTCCAACCCGGTGACCTACCTGAAAGCCTACGACGAGATTCGCAAGCTATTCGCCGAGCAACAGGCATCGAAGTATCAGGGATTCAAACCCTCACACTTTTCATTCAATGTTGATGGCGGGCGATGCGAAGAGTGCCAAGGTGAAGGCGAAATAAAAGTGGAAATGCAGTTTATGGCCGACATTCATCTGCAGTGCGAGAGCTGCCACGGCAAGCGTTTTAAGGATGAAATTCTTGAAGTCCAATTCAAAGGGAAAAATATTCATGACATCCTGGAGATGACTGTCAACCAATCCATCGATTTTTTCGGACAATTCAAAGGCAGCACCGAGAAAAAAATCGCCAAAAAGCTGCAACCCCTGCAAGATGTTGGGCTGGGCTATGTCAAGCTGGGGCAAAGTTCGTCTACCTTGTCGGGCGGGGAAAGCCAGCGGGTAAAACTGGCGGCTTTTCTTGCCAAGGAAAAAGATTCACCGGCCCTGTTCATTTTTGATGAACCGACTACCGGGCTTCACTTCCACGACATCAAGAAGTTGTTGGATTCATTCAATGCCTTGATCGCGCGCGGACATAGCATTATCATCATCGAGCACAACCTGGAAATTATAAAATCAGCCGACTGGATTATTGACCTGGGACCCGAAGGCGGTAAAAATGGCGGACATGTTTTGTTTGAAGGAACTCCCGAAGACATGGTGAGCAAGTCAGATTCATTCACCGCAAAAGCATTGTCGGAGAAACTATAGATCTCAAACATCACGGTAATCCTTGATTTTCTTTCAAACGAGATAAAAATCGATATCTTTACACGCAAATAAACGCGAGAACAAGGGTAGTTTAAACTGCAGGTTTCACAAATAAAAAATAGTCTGCAAATCAAAACGTTCCGATAACAATAAATACGCATTAAATGAGTTTAAACAAACACACATTCAGCATTCCGGTCATGGGATTGGGATATACCATAGACACTCCCGTCCGGGTAGCGCACTTTGGCATTTCATCAGTCATCTCGTTAGTTGATGATATTTTGATGGAAAAAATGCGCGAATTCTACAGCCAAAAGTTTGACATTCCATACCAAACAATTACAAACAAGGCAGAAGACTTTCGGGCGAAACGCATTACAGCTTACCTGAATTTGGTAGACGAGCTGGTGAACCGGAAATACGACGAACTGGTAGATAGCCTGCACAAAAAGGAAAGTGAACTGGAGAAATATTTTGAGCTGCTTCCCGACTCCAAACAAATTCGTGAGAAGTTTAACCATCTGATGGAAAACAAAAGCCTGACCGATGTCAAAAACTGGCTGCGTACCACATTGCGTCCGGGGAGTATTGATGTCAACATCATGACCAAGCTGGACAAAGCGAACTACCTGAACCGCGAGCAACTGCCTGCCGAATACAATGACGCACATGCCGCCTTGCGAGGATTTGCCAACAGCAAATTAAGCTCATCGCTGGTACTTTCAGCCGGAATGAACCCTCGACTATACAGCTACCTTGAAAATTTCAGCGATTTTTATCCGGATGAGAACGGCCAGCTTCGCAAAAAAATCACCTTAAAGGTGAGCGATTTTCGATCGGCTTTGATACAGGGACGCTTTCTGGCAAAGAAAGGAATCTGGATTTCGGAATACCGTGTTGAATCGGGCCTGAACTGTGGCGGACACGCTTTTGCCACCCAGGGATACTTGCTCGGCCCGATCTTGAAAGAGTTTAAAGAAAAACGGCAAGAGCTGATTGACGCTACCTTCGAAGTTTACCAAAGCGGACTAAAAGAAAAAGGACTGGCAGAATTGAGCCAGACCCCTGAGATAAGAATAACCGCACAAGGTGGTGTTGGAACCAATGAGGAACACCAACTTCTGCTTGAAGAGTACAACCTGGACAGCATTGGTTGGGGCAGCCCGTTTATGCTGGTTCCGGAGGCTTGCAACATTGACGAAGAAAGCCTGAACCTGCTCAAAAATGCCGGAGAAGATGATCTTTATTTGAGCGATGCTTCACCCCTTGGCGTTCCGTTCAATAATGTTAGAGGCGCCAGCCAGCAAAAGGCCATTCAGAACTACCTTGCTGAAGGAAAACCTGGTTTTCCCTGTACAAAAAAATACTTGGTCTTTAACACAGAATATACCGAGATACCGATCTGTACCGCATCAAAACAATATCTGAAAAAGAAATTAAACGAAGTGGAAGAATCGGAAATGGGCACGGATGAAAAGCAATACCAAAAAAGTAAGCTGACTGAAAAGGAATGCCTTTGCGAAGGGCTGACCAATTCAACCTACCTGGCTAACGGCCTTGAAACCGATAGCAAACGCACTGGCGTTAGTATTTGTCCCGGACCAAACATTGCCTATTTCAAACAAGTGGTGTCCTTGAAGGAAATGGTTGACCACATCTACGGAAAAATCAACCTGCTGAAGGGAGTAAAACGGCCAAATTTGTTTCTGAAGGAATTGCACATGTATGTGGAGTACCTTGAAAACAGGCTAAGGGAAGCTCGCGAAACCCAGGACAATAAACAACTGGCTTATTTGCGAAAATTCCAGGCCAACCTGAACGAGGGAATTAACTATTACCGGCAGTTTTTCGAAAAATATGAACACAAGCTTCAGGAAATGAAACGCGATGTTTTCAGCGAGCTGGAAGCTTTCACCCAAAAGCTGGAGAAAAACAAAATTTAAGCGAGGCCTCTTGGCTGGCAAACGACACACTGCAATGTCCGTTGAACGAGATTCGACGGACATTATTTTTTGTTTTAGCGGCTCACCAGGATAACTCCGAAGGAGTGGAATTTACATCACCCCGTGCGAGACTCCGAGATCAGCGGAAAAAGCCCAAGCGACAATTTAAGCCAGACGTTTCCATTCCTTTGAAATAAAATACGTGACAATCAAGGCCGAACAGGTATCGGCAATGGGCATGGAAATCCAGATTCCTTTTAAATCCAGAAAATCGGGCAGAATATACAATAGCGGAATTAAGACAATGACCTGCCTGAGCAACGTTAAAAGGGTAGCAATTTGTGCCCTCCCAACCGACTGGAAAAAGTTGCCCACCACCACCTGAAAACCAACCAATGGGAGGGCCAGCATAGCCAGCCTTAAGCCTTGCTTCCCGATGGCCAGCAGTTCAGGATCCGAAGAATTGAAAAGCCCGACAATTGCTTCGGGAAAGGCCTGAACCAGGACAAAAGCAACCAACGATATAACCGTAGCCGAAATCATAGCCAGGCGTAAGGTTTCTTTTACCCGGCTGCCTTCATTGGCACCATAGTTAAAGCCGATAATGGGCTGAGTCGCCATGTTAATCGCCACAATCGACATCACAATCAACGTGATGACCGAATTGATAATCCCCATCGCTCCAACCGCCAAATCGCCACCAAACCGAATCAGCTTGGTGTTGATCAACGCCTGCACTGCTGAGTTGGCGGTTTGCATAAAGAACGGCGCCATTCCGATGGCTAGAATCTCTTTCACAATGGGAATCTCCAGCCGAAAATATTTTGGCCGCAGTTTAACAATCGAACGACTACTCCGGAAATGCAGAAGCACCCAAACCGATAGGGCAATCATAGAGATTACGGTGGCATAGGCAGCACCTTTCACTCCCAAATCAAAAACAAAAATAAACAGGGGGTCAAGAATCATGTTCAGACCGGCACTCAGAATCATGGAATACATCGCAATTCGCGCATTTCCCTCGCTTCTGATGACATTATTTAATGAGAAGCCCACCACCTGAAAAACCGTTCCAAGCAAGATAATATTCAGATAGTCGTTGGCATATTCTATGGTTTCGGGCGTGGCCCCAAACATCTTCAGCATGGGCATTTTAATTACGAAACCAATCAGGGTGATTAAACCTGAAGCCAGGATCATCAATAAAAAGCTGTTACCCAACACGCGTTCGGCTTTATCCATATCACGTCGACCCATATTGATCGACACCAGCACGCCGGCGCCAATGCCGATCAGCATGCCAAACGCCATCATAATCAGCATGACCGGAAATATAACTGATACCGCACTCAGCGCCACGGCACTCACCCCCTGACCGATGAAAATCCGATCGACAATGTTATACAAGGCATTCACAAATACCCCGATGAAGGCTGGTATAAAATATTTCAGCATCAGACGCGGGATACTTCCCTCGCCCAACTCCTTGGTTTTATCCATCAAAAAAAAATTGTCTGCAAATGTACTTATTCGATTCAACAAATCGGCCATGGCCTCGTTCTCATTATTCTTTTGGAAATATTAAATTTGCAGCTTAAAGTAAAAGCACATGAGTACAGAGAAATCAAAAAAGATCAGCATACGCACCGTTGAACGTTTAAATTCAACCAATACAGATACGGCGGTCCAAGCCATTGAGGAACTCAAAGAAACGGGAAACGTCCATTATATTCCAGTATTGGTTGAACTACTCCATACAACAGACAGTCCTGAGGTTAAATCGCAAATCCGCATGCTTCTGGCTGAAATTAAGCAAAGCGATGCCATTCCCTTGTTCATTCAAGCCATTGAGAATAAAAAATATGCCAGCGAATTGCAACCACTTGTTTCGGCCTGCTGGGAAAATGGCTTGGATTACAGCATGCACCTTTCCTTGTTTATTGACTTGGTAATTGAGCAGGAATTGCTGGTAGCCTTTGAAGCTTACACCGTGATCACTAACATGTCAGGACGAATTTCGAAAGAAATTGTTGAAAAGGAAAGCCGCAAACTGAAGGATGCCATGCTGCAGACCAACGATCAGAAGAAAGAACTGATGCACGATTTGTTGCACTTTCTTCCTGCTTTTGAAAGAGGCATTGAGCCCCAGTCATACTAATCATTAAAACGAAATTCTGTGAGTCGATTCGGAATGATCTTGATCTTTCTTGTGTTAGTAAGCCTCAGTCAACCTGTCAAGGCTCAAGAGTTTATCGACATTCAACGCTACACCACACCTATTTTGCTTAACCCATCGTTTGTTGGCTCAACCCGTGGCGACCGATTGATGGTGGCTCTGCAAAGCACCCGGCGCAAAGACACGCAAGCCTTATTGAAGTTGGCCAGTCATGACTTTTTTGTCCGGAAGAAGTCGCTCGGATTGGGTTTTTTGGGCGGAATTCGAATGGACTATACGCAAGACGTAGTCGCCCCTTTTGCAGAAGCCTCCATCGCCAAGTATTTTCCGATGGTCAACCGCCAGTATTTGGTTCCATCCGTCACATTGGGCTTTCAACAACCCTTGCAAGAACTGAGCATGTTTGTTTCTGAACGAATCCGACAATCAGGGAGTTCGGTGCCATTGGGCGGTTTTTTTGGAACCACCGAACTGGTTGCCGGAGCCGGAATCTTATTTTCAGACTACCATGGCTCCGTGGGCATTTCGGGCAAAGCCAGATGGTCGTACAAAAAAAATCCGCAGACCGATGAGTTCAATACATACGTGTATGACCTGTTACTTCATGCAGAAAAGATTTTCACCTGGCGCCAACGGGGACTTTTGTCACGAAGCTACTTGATTCGTCCCCGCGCAGTGCTGCATTACAGCAATGAGTTTGCACAAGCATTTGCCGAAGTGACGATTCAACGCAAGCAGCTTGAAGCCGGCCTCGGATTTCTTTCAAATTTCGATACCGGAAACAACCAACTCTCGCTCAACCTGGGTTACGACTTCGACGTCCTGAAAGTAAATTACCTGGGAGCAATTTTAAACCGGTCAGGCCAATTCAGCCACCCCATGCACAGTTTGATAATCTCTGTCATTTTTCCTGAACTAACCCGTTATGGCAAGGCGGTTCCTGCATTAATCCGCAATTTATAGACCGAATCAATTGCTGTTCTGCAACACGAAAAGGCGTTCCATCTGCCAGTTTCAAACTTAAATGTTACTTTTACCGGTCGTTAAAAAGGATGACTCAAATCTGAACTTCGTGTGAAAAAGGCTTTCTTTATTTTCATTCTTATAAGTTGTTGCATGCTGACCAATGGCCAGGATGCGGAGTATTCGCAGTTTTATGCCAACCCACTCTATCTAAATCCAGGATTTACAGGAACCTCAGCAACACCCCGGCTGGTTCTAAACTACCGCAACCAGTGGCCTCAAAAAGGGAACACCTATGTCAATTACAGCTTGTCGTACGATCAGTATTTTGAAAAGATGAAAGGAGGATTGGGGGCACAATTTCAAAACAGCACGGAGCTGAACGGATTGATTGAAACCTCATCGGGATATCTGTTCTATTCGCACCATGCAAAAGTCAACGAGCGGCTGTTTTTCGATCTCGGCCTTCAACTTGGAATGACCTACAAGAAACTGGATTACGGGCGGCTTATTTTTCCAGACATGATTGATCAGCTCACAGGCATTACCATTCCCGGTAATGAAGAGCAGCAAGAAAACGCAAGCCTGCTTTATCCCGATTTCGGAATAGGTGCGCTGGGTCAATACGATGCTTTCTTTTTCGGATTCAGCCTAATGCATTTAACCCAGCCCGACGAGTCGGTTTTTGTTGGCGATCAGAAAGGCCGCTTGCCCATGAAGATAACAATCCATGCCGGATCGCGAACCCACAAACTGCACCGGGGCTTATTGTCGCGCGAGTTTACCCTTTCGCCCAACATCATTTACCAACAACAGGGAACATTCAAGCAGATCAACCTGGGCTTGTACATGTTAGAAAAGTCGCTGGCCGGCGGACTTTGGTACCGTCAAAACCTGGGCGTACAACCTGACGCCGTGATTGCTATGATTGGGGTGATGAAAAACCGATTCAAAATAGGCTACAGCTACGACTATACACTGTCTAAATTGTCCAACTACTCCAGCGGGTCACACGAGTTCTCACTAACCTTTTTAATTGGCGAGAAACACAACAACCGCGATGCCCTCTTGATTCCGTCGCTGTAGGCGACGACGTGATGGAGTTATCGCTTGTCATTGATGGTGATTAGCCCTTCATCAGAACAGTTTGCCGGATGCTTGACACACAAGTACTTGGATTTTTGGAATTTGATACCTTCACACCCCTATTCTGCTTTTTTATAACTGATGGCCATACCGGCACCCCGGTCGTCAAGTGTAGTTTTGTAGTTCCCCAGTTGGCTGACGTACTCATAAAAGTTGTAGTTGTTGTGCTGGCTTACATTGTGGGTAACAAAACAGGCTCCCACTTCCAGCTTCGGATCCAGGTCTTTAAAATAGTTGATGTACCAGCTTTTGTCGGCATCGCTAAAAACAAAGTCGAACGGGCCTTCCAGAGCCGGGACGAGTTCATGCGCATCAGCAAGGCGCACATCGACAAAATCCAATACGCCAGCTTTCTTAAAATTCGCCAGCGCTTCGAGATACCTTCTTTTATTGATTTCAATGGTGATCAGTTTACCACCTGTTTTACTCAGCGCCCAGGCGATCCATATACCCGAATGACCTGTCGATGTGCCGATTTCAACGGCACGCGTGTAGTTATTCTCGATAATAATATCGTACAGAAGCTGGCCGTCCGATTCCGGCACATTCATGTCGCGCCAGTTGTTTTTGCTGCTTTCCAGAAAACTCTTCACACGCTGATCCAGCTTCTCCTGATTCCCGTTTTCCTGCGCACAGGCGGGCAGGGTTCCACTCACAAACAGCATTACCAAGCTGATAGAAAACAGGCATAAGACACTTCTGGAGCTTTTCATAACATTCCGCATTTCGGGGAATAATATTACGAAATACTTACATGACTAACAAGCTGATATTTTTTTGTTTCTTCAAAAAGCGACCAAGGCGTTGCTATTTTCATTCAGAAAGAAAAAAGCCAGAACTGTTCCGTGTGACAATTCTGGCTTTTCAACTTTATCTTTCACTAAATCAAAATCCAAATTTAGCAGGTAACCACAAGCTCAGTTGTGGCAAATAAGTCACCAGAAGCAACACGATTACCATCGCTAAAAACATGGGGATAAGCGGCTTGATTACCTTATCGATGCTTAAGCCTGCGACACTGCAACCGATAAAGAGCACAGATCCGACCGGTGGTGTACAAAGTCCCACACTTAGGTTGAGCACCATAATGATACCGAAGTGAATGGGATCAACCCCCATCGCCGTTACAATCGGCAGGAAAATAGGTGTGAAGATCAATACTGCCGGAGTCATGTCCATAAACACACCCACAAAAAGGAGAATCAGGTTAATCAGCAATAAGATGATAAACGGATTGCTTGAAATAGACAATAAGCCCTCACTAACATTTTGTGGAATATTTTCATACGCCATAATCCAAGACAATCCCAAGCAAGTGGCAACCAGCAGTAACACAATTCCGGTTGTTTTTACCGAACGCAGAATGATCAATGGCAGATCGCCAAAAGAAACCTGTCGATAGATAAAGGCCAGAATGACAGAATATAAAACAGCAATGGCTGAAGCCTCAGTCGCCGTAAAATAGCCGGCCACAATACCTCCAATCACGATGATCAACATGAGCAAGCTGGGAATGGCATCCAGAAGTTTCTTCGATCCATCCAATGCTTTCGCCTTGTTGTTTTTGGTCTTGATAAAGGCAAAAATAGCAAAGGCGATTAAAAAGAGGATAAATAGGATTCGATTGACAATCGGGTTAAACGTTGCGCGGGCCATCGAAATGCCCTGAAACGCCAAGACCAGTGCGACACCAATCAGTGCGGCAATTCCCAAAGCTTTTACGGCTGCCTTGGTCCCTTTACGCTTATATATCAGCATGGTGACCGCAGTAATGATAATTCCAAGCCCGGTAAGGATACCGGGAACGTAACCGGCCAGGAACAGCGCAGTAATGGATACACCACCACTAGCCAAAGAGTAAACAATCAGGATGTTACTGGGAGGAATGGATAAACCTGTGGTTGCCGACGTAATATTCACTGCCGCGCTGAAGTTGTCGGCATAACCCTCTTTCTTCATCTCAGGCCCCATAATACTACCGATGGCCGATGCTGATGCCGCTGCTGAACCGGAAATGGCTCCAAAAAGCATATTTGCCAGCACATTTACAATTGCGACTCCCCCGGGAATCCCGCCAACAAGTACACGGGCAAAGTCGATCAGGCGGATGGCAATTCCCCCGCTATTCATGATGTTTCCCGCCAAAATAAAGAACGGAATAGCCAGTAAGGCAAAACTATCCAGACCCGTGGCCATACGCTGCGAGAATGTTGTCAGGGCCGGGATCACATCAATACTGACCAACATGGTCAAAATTCCGGAAATCCCAATACTGAATGCAATGGGCACGCCGATGACCAGCAAAACAATAAAACTGAAAATGAGCACAAATATTTCAAGAAATTCCATAAGCTTATTTTTTCCGGTTTTCTTTAACCATGTTGTACATATTATCCACATCGAAATAAGCGATCAAAACACCGCTCAACGGCAATACCAGGTAAACAATTCCCAAAGGCATCCCCAAAGCAGCCGACTTAACCGACAGGTAAAACCGGGTATAAACCAGCCATGAACCACCAATAATCATCACCGTAATGGCAAACACAACAATAATGGCACTAATGATCATTTCGAGCTTAAATTTTCGTTGGGGCGAACTCTTTTGAATAAGCAGGTCAATGGCGAGGTGTTCGCGCTTGCCGGCAACATAAGCCGCGCCAAGTAAGCCCACCCAGATCAGTAAAAAACCTGCTAATTCATCGGTAAAACTGCTGGGTGAATTCATGATATACCGGCTAATAACCTGCCAGAGCACATCAACAACCAGGATACTCATCAAAAAGACCAGGATCCATTCCAGCGATTTGTCTATAAAATTTCGTACAGTCATGTTAATTTGATTTTATTCAACGGCTTGTATTCGTTTGATGTAGGAATAGATGACTGGTTTGTCCTTGTAACTTTCCAGCAAGGGTTGCACCTTTTCAATGAATGGGGCTTTGTCAGGATAGTTAATTTGAACACCTGCTTTTTGGACTTCTTCCAGCGATTCTATTTCGGATTCGGCCCAAAGTTTACGTTGCAACACAGCCGACTCATCCGCCGCCTGCTGAATCCACTCCCTCTCCTGCTCGCTCAATTTATCCCAAATAATTTGGCTGAACACCAACACATCGGGAATGGTAGTATGCTCATCAAGCGAGTAGAACTTACAAACTTCGTAATGCCGCGAAGTATAAAGGCTGGGCGGATTGTTTTCGGCGCCGTCAACCACACCACTTTGCAAGGCGGTGTACAATTCGCCCCACGAAATTGGAGTTGGCGAACCACCCAATGCTTTGGTCATTTCAACGGCTGTTATACTTCGCATCACCCGGATTTTCAATCCTGCTAAATCATCTGGATGGGTGATCGGTTTCGATTTGGTGTAAAAGCTGCGCGAACCGGCATCGTAGTATGTCAACCCACGAATCCATTTATTCTCGGTACTCAACAGGAGATCCTGCCCAATTTCACCATCCATAATCTTAAAAGCGTGTTCTTTTGACTTGAAGATGTAAGGCAGTCCAAAAACCTTGTAGTCGTCGGTAAAACTTTCCATTACGGCGGCCGACACTTTGGTAATCGCCAGGCTGCCGATTTGAAGCAATTCGACACATTGTTGCTCCGACCCCAACTGCTCGGCAGGATAAATATCGATGATCAACTTTCCTTCAGAAAGCTCAGCAGTACGTTCGGCCATAAATTCCATTGCGTGATGTACCGGATGGTCAACAGGTAATCCATGTGCCAGCTTCAGTTCTCTTTTGTCCTTTAGTGGACCAACGCAAGAGAACGTAGTCAGCAAAAGAATCCCACATAAAAATTTCACAAGTTTGCTATTATAAACCATATAATTGTCGTTGGTTATTTTTTGTATTTCTCAATGATGCCCAAGGCTTCTTGACATTTTTTTGTAATATAATCAAAATTACCTTGCTCCAAAATTTCTTTCGGGAACAATTGTGACCCCATGCCCACACAGTGAACTCCGGCTTTAAACCACTGGCTTAAGTTTTCCTCGTCGGGCGAAACACCGCCTGTTGGCATAATGCTCGCATAGGGCATTGGGCCCATCACTCCTTTTACGAAATCGGGGCCGCCAACCGATGAACCCGGGAAAATCTTGACCACTTCACAACCCAACTCGTGTGCGCGGCCAATTTCTGTCACTGAACCACAACCAGGGCTCCAAGCAATCTTGCGTTTGTTACAAACCTTAGCCATTCCTTCATCAATTAACGGCGAGACAATGAAGTTTGCACCAATAGAAATGTATAAAGCGGTGGTTGCCTCATCAACAATGGATCCCACGCCCATAATCATTTCCGGACACTCCTTAGCCGTCCATTTGGTCAGCTCGCCAAAAACCTCAGCAGCAAAATCGCCGCGGTTGGTGAATTCAAATACACGGACACCTCCTGCATAACATGCCTTTACTACTTGTTTGCATAATTCAACATCTGCATGATAAAAAACCGGAACCAGTCCGGTATTTTTCATTGTTTGTGCTACTTCTATTCTTGTAAATCGGGCCATAATTTCATTTCAAATTCCAAGTTTCAATTTATCGGGCTACACGGCCGGATGCATCTCCGCCCATCAGTTTTTTCACTTCATCAACCGTTACCTGGTTGTAGTCACCATAAATGGTGTGCTTCAAACACGAAGCAGCCACGGCAAACTCCAGGGCGTTCTGATCATTGTCAGGATAGGTCAGCAGGCCATAGATTAGTCCACCCATAAACGAATCACCACCGCCTACACGGTCAACAATGTGCGTAATCTGATACTGACGAGATTCATACAACCGTTTACCATCCCAAAGTACGCCGGCCCAGCTGTTGTGGTTGGCATTCACCGACCCGCGCAAGGTAGTAATTACCTTTTTACACCTGGGAAAACGGGCCATGATTTGTTTTGAAACGGATTCGTAAGCCGCACCTTCCACATGTCCACCGGTGACATCAACGCCTTCAGGATGAATATCCAAAACCATGGCGGCATCTTCTTCATTTCCTAAAACAACATCCGTTCCGGCAACCAAATCCGGCATCACCTCACCTGCAGTTTTACCATACTTCCACAGGTTCTTACGGTAGTTCAGATCGCAGGAAACGGTAATTCCTTTTTCATTGGCTTTTTTGATGGCTTCCAAACACACCTCAGCAGCTCCCTGCGAGATGGCTGGTGTAATTCCGGTCCAGTGAAACCATCCGGCTCCTTCAAATACCTCGTCCCAATCAATCATACCAGGTTTAATTTCAGCGATGGCCGAGTGTGCCCGGTCGTAAACGACTTTACTACCACGGCTCACAGCACCTGTTTCAAGAAAATAAATCCCGACACGGTCGCCGCCAGTTATAATCTTGTCAACGCCTACTCCATAGCTTTTCAAATCCATTTTGCAAGCTCGGGCAATGTCATTCTCCGGTAGTCGGGTCACAAAGTCCACCGGAATTCCGTAGTTGGCCAAAGAGACGGCCACGTTAGCCTCTCCTCCACCGAAAGTTGCTGTTAAACTATTTGATTGGTTAAATCTCAAGTATCCTGGTGTTGCCAGGCGCAACATAATCTCTCCAAACGTTACAACTTTTTTATTCATGTTCTAATTCTGTTTTTAGTTTCAGTGCAATCGATTGCAAAAATAGAAATCTTTTCAATAAGAATCAATTCAAATAACATCGATCGGAACTAATTTTGAACCTCATGCTCTAAAACTTAAAATAATTTTTGGCGTTGTTGTAGCAAATGTTTTCCACCATCTCTCCGAGCAACTTCATGTCATTTGGTATTTCGCCATTTTCCACATCGTTGCCCAATAAGTTGCATAAGGCGCGACGGAAATATTCGTGGCGAGTATACGACAAGAAGCTACGCGAATCCGTTAACATGCCAACAAAGCGGCTCAGCAGGCCCAAGTTCGACAAAGCGTTCATTTGCTTCTCCATGCCATCCTTTTGATCGAGAAACCACCAACCGGAGCCATATTGCATTTTTCCGGGCACCGAGCCATCCTGAAAATTACCAATCATGGTCGCGTATAATTCATTATCGCGCGGATTCAGATTGTACAAAATGGTTTTCGACAATCTGTTTTCCATATCCAAACGGTTGAGTAATTTGGCCAGTGGTGCGGCAACGGGCACATCGCCAATTGAATCGAAGCCGGTATCGGGTCCCAGTTTCTTGAAAAGCCGGGTATTATTATTACGCTGTGCCCCAATGTGGAACTGTTGTGTCCAGCCCCGCGAGTGATCCATGATACCAAATTCATATAACATGCAGGATTTGAATTTTATGATTTCCTCATTGCTCAGTGCTTTCTGCAAGCGGATCTTATCAAAAATGGCATTGATCTCCTCCTCCGTATAATCTTCGGCAAAAGCTGTATCCAAACCGTGGTCAGACAGCCGACAACCATTATCGTGAAAAAACTGGTGGCGCTTATCTAAAGCTACCATAAAGGCATCGAAACTATCAATTTCCACATTAGCTACTTCACCTAACTGGTAGACATAATCATTAAAAGTCTCTGTATTTTCAACCATCATGGCTTTGTCGGGGCGCCAGGCCGGCAACACGGCCACTTCAAATCCATCTTTTTTAATGGACTGATGGTACTCCAACGAATCAACCGGATCGTCTGTGGTGCAAATCGTATCGACATTGGCCATGCGAATAATATCGCGGCATGAATAATTGCCTGATGTTAGCTTTTCGTTACATGCATCCCAAATTTCCTTTGCGGTTTCCGGGCTTAAAACCTTATCGATTCCGAAGAATTTTTTCAACTCCAGGTGAGTCCAGTGATAAAGCGGATTACGCAAAGTATGGGGCACAGTTTCGGCCCACTTTTCGAACTTTTCCCAATCACTGGCGTCGCCCGTACAATAGCGCTCGTCTACCCCATTGGTACGCATGGCACGCCATTTATAATGGTCGCCGTACAACCAAATTTGTGTGATATTTTCAAACGACTTGTTTTCAGCGATTTCTTTCGGTGAAATATGACAGTGATAGTCAAATATTGGCATTTTGGCCGCGTGTTCGTGGTATAGTTTCTGAGCTGTTTCTGTATGTAACAGAAAATTCTCATCCATAAATTTCTTCATCAGTCTCCGTATTTTTCTCTTAAAAATTAAACTCTTATAAATTAAATAAGCGTTTCAAGTGTCTTTCATAAATATTCTCTTCAACGCAGGAGCCCACTACATCGGCATTTTTTTCAAGCAGTGAATAATACCGCTCGCCCATTTCGGCAGCAACTTTGTATCCCACATGAATCAACTGTCTAAAATTCAGATTATAATCCGGATGTCCCGGGATGTGGCGCAAGGTGTTGGCAAACTTTTCGCCCGACCAGCCATTCACTTCCTCTGCGGATGGCAAGAGGGTATCGTCAATATCAATCACGTCGGCGTAAGGCCCGCACAATTCGTCTTTTCGGCTCAGGGCGCTGGCATAAACTTCCTTGGCAGCCTCTAGCGCTTCGCCGCCGGCCAGAGCCAAACCAATCACTTCCTCAAGCCAGGTTGTTCCGGCTGTTTTTACATGAAGCCCCTTGTCGTGTTTCTTGATGATCTCGGCCATAATTGGGTAAATCGAGAACTTGTCGCTTCCCGAGTGCACACTCAGTTTCAAATCGGCCGGCAAACCAAATTCCTTTATCGCGTGTGCGATGACTAACACATCTTCTTCAAACTCTTTGGCAAACTGCCCCAAATCACCTACGTAGTCCACACCTTTATTAAAACGTCCCGTGAACTTTGGTGCAATGGTTTGCGCAGGCACACCCCTATCGGCCAACATTTTCAGAATAAAAAACAAATCAACTGGTGTTTGCGGAGTGTCCACTTCATCCATCGACACTTCGGTAATAAAATTACCTTTCCCTTTTTTCTCAACCAAGTACTGATAAATGCTGGCTGCCTGCTCTGTTGCAGCCAGAAACTTAACGGCGATTTCAATCAGCAACTCATCATCTACCTGAATTGGCTCAGAAATTCCCGGAATTTGAAGGGCGCCTTTGTATTTTTCACAAGAAGACAAAAAGGCTTCAATAGCCTCTTTCGAACTCTCATTACCGATAAAAGCCGCAACATCCAACGTGAAAAAATCGGATGCCTCCACAAAAGGAGCTACCGTTGTAAGATTGATGTGATCGGCATCAACAAAATAGCGGTCATTCCAACCCAACGCTTTTACAGCTGCATCAGCTTCTGTTCGAACATCATTTGGCGTTGTCTTTACAATCCCATGCTCCCGGTTCGACTTGTTCCAAACCGGACTCACATCAACACCTGCCTTGTTCGCCTTAATAATAGCTCTCAACTGGGCTTCTCCTTGGTGTGAAAAACGGTCACCCACACCAAAACTATATTTGCTTAATTCCATGTTAGATATTTATTTGTTTTATTAATACAATCCAAATTAACGAAGGACACGGCCACTTCCGTGTTCGCACACGAAAGTAGAACATTTCTTTTGCAAATCCATAGAAAAAATCAAAAATCGATCGAAAAATGTTATAAAATAGTTTTTCCCGTGTTCGCACACGAGTCTAAAAAAAATTCCATAGCTTTGTTGGTCTAAGATTTTTTAAACTAAAAGAAAAAAGCTATCAAACCGATAAGAAGAATACGAATTAAGGACATTGCAGAGAAAGCAAATGTCTCGATTGGCACGGTTGATCGGGTGATTCATAAGCGAGGCGAGGTTTCACCTGCCACACGCGAAAAGATCATGCAAATTATTGAAGAGCTCGATTACCAGCCCAATATTCTGGCCAGCACGCTAGCTTCCAAGAAAGTTTATTCGCTGGGAGTTCTGATTCCTGAGCCTCAAACGGAAGAAGCATACTGGAGCAAGCCGCTGATTGGAATCAGACAGGCTTTTAACGAGATTCAGCAATACGGTATAGAAATTAAAATCTACCAGTTTAAGCAAACCGATCCCTTTTTTTTCAAGGAGAAAGCCCACGAACTTTTACAGGAGCAGCACGATGGTGTCGTTTTAGCACCGTTCTTCTCGCGCGAATCCAAGGCGTTTATTAAAAGCCTGGAAGAGCGCGAAATTCCGTTTGTGTTTATTGACTCAAACATTCAGGATAGCAGCAAGATCAGCTACATTGGCCAGAATTCGTTTCAAAGTGGCATGCTGGCGGCCAAATTGCTTGACTTTTCGGTGCCTGTTGACGCTTCAGTTTTAATCATTCATTTTGCCAAGGAAATGGACAACCAGAACCACTTGGTACAAAGAGAACTAGGCTTTTACGATTATTTCAAAAGAAAAGAAAAACCTTCAAAACGGCATATCACGACCATCGAGATCAATGACCCGGCCAGTGATGATTATTTTGCTCCGATTGAAGCCGGGATCAAAAAAGCTGGCGATGTGAAAGGAATTTTCGTGACCAATTCCCAGGTTTACAAAGTGGCCGAATACCTGGAAAAGAACGACTTGCATGACATCAGGCTGATTGGACACGACCTGATTCCAACCAACAGGGAGTATGTACGTAAAAATATAGTGGACTTCCTGATTTGTCAGCGTCCTGAAGAACAGGGCCATCAATCGATTATCACCTTGTTTCAACATCTCATTCTGAAGAAGACAGTAGCTTCAGAAAATTATACTTCAATTGATATTGTAACCAAAGAGAACCTGGATTTTTACCAGGAGTTTAATTCAAATAATTATGGAACCAATTAGTTTTAAAGATTTAAGCGGCAAAGTATGTGTCATTACCGGAGGAGCCGGCGTTATAGGACTTGAAATGGTGAAAGCCATGGCTTCAGTGGGTGTTAAAATTGCTATTGCCGATATTCAAAAAGATAGGGCTGAGCAAGTTGCCGCAGAAATAGCCGCCGAATTCAACGCTCAGGTTATCGGGGTTGAAGGCAATGTTCTGGATAGGGAATCGCTTGAAAAAGCCAATGAAGAGATTAAGGAAAAACTTGGCCCGGTTGAAATCCTGATCAACGGCGCTGGAGGAAACCATCCGTCAGCCACGACTAAAGTCGAACAAATACTAGAGGAAAATCTTGACAATTTGGAAGACACGTTTTATGGACTTGAAATGGACGGTTTCGACAAGGTTTTTGCCTTGAATTTCAAAGGTACGCTGCTGCCGTCGATGGTGTTCACCAAGGACATGCTGAAAAACAAAAAAGGGGTAATTTTGAATATTTCATCGATGAACTCTTACAAACCCCTGACAAAAATTCCAGCTTATTCGGCAGCCAAAGCATCGGTCAATAATTTCACTGAATGGCTTTCAGTACATCTTGCTAAAATGGGCATTCGCGTAAACGCCATTGCCCCCGGCTTTTTCATCACCAATCAAAACCGCTTTTTGGTAACCGATGAAAAAACAGGCAACTTCTCCCCTCGCGGACAAAAAATCGTAGACAATACACCTATGGGGAAATTTGGCGAACCTGAAGACTTGCAAGGAGCTACCTTGTTCCTGATCTCAGACATCTCCAGCTTCATCACTGGAATCGTGCTTCCTGTTGATGGCGGCTACAGCGCCTTTGGAGGGGTGTAATTTGGGCACTAGTCCATGGTCATTAATTATGAGTCATTTCTGATCAGCTAATGACTGATTATCCGGTCATCTAATATCCAGTAATCTAATTATCTAAAATATGAGTTTCGAATTAAAGAAAGATTGTAACTATTCCTTGTTGGTACCAACAAGTATGGGGGTACGTATTACCCCGATAAACGGGCAACCCGTGCATAGCAGCGACACGTTTAAAATGCAGGCAACAAGTGCTGAAACCAATGTAGCCAGCATTTCTTCGTACCTCGGACTTCCGGTGAAAGTGTTGACCACTTTTGTAAAAGGAAGTCCCATTGCACAATTTATCAAGAGCAACCTGAAAAGCCGCCACATGGACTATGAAGGCCCTGAAGTGGCCCAGGACGATCCTTGGGGATATCGCCACCAGTTTAACATTGCCGACAGCGGTTATGGCTCGCGTGGGCCCCGTGTACACAACGACCGGGCTGGCGAAGTTGGCCGCACGTTGAATGTCAAAGATTTTGATCTGGAGCGTATTTTCGGAGAAGAAGGCGTACAGATCGTACACCTTTCAGGATTGATTGCTGCTCTCTCTCCTGAAACCAGTACATTTTGTCTCGAAATAGCCCGGGCGGCGAAGAAGCACGGCACGCGCATTTCATTCGATTTGAATTACCGGGCTTCATTCTGGAAAGGCCGTGATCAAGAATTGCGTGACAACTTTACGGAGATTGCTTCCGTATCAGATATACTGATTGGTAACGAGGAAGATTTCCAGCTTTGCTTGGGAATCAAAGGCCCTGAGGCAGGAGGTAAAGGCATTGAAGCGGAGATCGACGGTTTTAAAGGCATGATTGGTCGCGTCAAAGAAGCCTTCCCCAACGCCTCTGTATTTGCCACCACCTTGCGTGAGGTTGTCAGCGTGAATGAGCATTTATGGGGCGCCATAATGCTGGAAGGCGAAAACAACTGGCAAGTCATTCAACCAAGAACAATTAACGTTCTCGACCGCATTGGCGGGGGCGATGGCTTTGTTGGCGGTTTGCTTTACGGAATCCTGAAAGGCTGGGATGCTGAAAAATGGCCACAATTTGGTTGGGCAACCGGCGCAATGGCAACAACCTTCCTGACTGACTACGCCCAACCAGCCGACGAAGACATGGTTTGGAGCATTTGGGAAGGCAACGCGAGGGTAAAACGATAAATGAGTTGCGAGTTTCGGGTTGCGAGTTATTGGGAACTCGCAACTTGTAGCTCGCAATCCGAAATCTTAAACTGTATTATCATGCTTTATTATGAAATAGGATCACCAGATCACGAGTTAACGGGCGAGGACCTTAAAAAGGGTTTATATGCCGCGTTTGATCAGCTGAAAGGTATCAACAAGGTGTTGGCCATTCCGCCGGATTATACACGACTGCCCAGCCGCTCCGGCGAGCTAACCGAATTCACGTGGCAGTACTATGGCGATAAACTGACGGATGTGCTGCCTGCCCTGGGCACCCACACACCAATGACCGACGAGCAGATTGCCCACATGTTTGGAAGCTTGCCCAAATCGCTGATCCGCGAGCACGACTGGCGAAATGATGTGGTCAATGTGGGCGAGGTGCCTGCTGAGTTTGTCAAAGAAGTATCGGAAGGAGCGGTTGACTTTCCCTGGCCGGCGCAAGTCAACAAATTACTGCTATCAGGCAATTTTGACCTGATTTTGTCCATTGGGCAGGTTGTTCCACACGAAGTGGTAGGTATGGCCAATTATAACAAAAACGTATTTGTGGGGACAGGCGGCGTAGAAGGGATCAATAAAAGTCATTTTATTGGAGCAGCTTACGGAATGGAGCGAATGATGGGTCATGCCGATACCCCGGTACGTAAGATTTTCAACTACGCGTCGGATAATTTCACCAACCACATGCCCATTCTGTATGTACAAACCGTGGTTGGACTCGATAAAACTGATGGCAAAGTAAAAGCCCGCGGACTGTTTATCGGCGACGATTATGAAGTTTTCGATAAAGCGGCCAAACTTTCGCTCCAGGTCAATTTTGAAATGCTTGACAAACCGCTGAAAAAGGTGGTGGTTTGGCTCGACCCAACGGAATTTAAATCAACCTGGCTGGGAAATAAATCGGTTTACCGCACCCGCATGGCTATTGACGATGGAGGTGAACTTATCGTGTTGGCACCTGCCCTAAAAGAATTTGGCGAAGATAAAGAGATCGACCGCCTAATTCGGAAATACGGTTACTTTGGAACGCCAGCCACACTAAAAGCCTGCGATGAAAACGAAGAATTGCGCCATAATTTAAGCGCGGCTGCTCACTTGATCCATGGGTCTTCTGAGGGTCGGTTCAGTATTACCTACTGCCCAGGCAAAAAGCCTGAAAATCTGACCAAAGAAGAAATCGAAGGCGTTGGATTTCACTATGCAGATATCGACGAAATCACAGCACGATACAATCCGGCGAAATTGAAAGACGGGTACAATATCCTACCCAATGGGGAGGAAATTTTTTACATCTCGAACCCAGCCATTGGCTTGTGGGCTTTTAAAGACCGGTTTAAGTATTGAAGGCCATCCCGACGTCTCCAAAGGAGAGCAGTCAGAGAGCAATAAGCATATGGCTCTGAGATGAGAAGCCTTATAAAGAAGAGCTGTTCTACCCCTATCCTTTGAATAGAAGTCAGTGTGGGTAAGGCTCGTGAAATTTGGAACTTGAAATTTGGAATTTTCAATGGAACTTACAGAAGTTAATTGGGGCATCATTGGTTGTGGAGATGTAACCGAAGTGAAGAGCGGGCCGGCTTTTCAAAAAACAGAACACTCCAGACTCGTGGCAGTCATGCGCAGGAACAAGGAAAAGGCGGCTGACTATGCCCGGCGACATGGCGTACCCAGATGTTATCATATCGCTGACGACCTGATCAACGACCCGGAGATCAACGCCATTTACATCGCTACTCCACCCGATACGCATGCTGGATATGCCATTCAGGCGATGCGTGCCGGAAAACCAGTTTATGTAGAAAAACCCATGGCACTAGACTACGCCGAATGCCGTGAAATGATTAAAGTGTCGAAAGAAACCAAAATGCCACTTTTTGTGGCCTACTACCGGCGTACTTTGCCAGCCTTTCTGAAAATGAAAGAACTCATTGACACCGGAATCATCGGTCAGCCGCTCAGTGTCGCGGTTACCCTCATCAAGAGCGCAACAGAGCAGGGGAAAGCTCCGGAAGCACATAATTGGAGGGTCAACCCGGAAGTGGCCGGCGGCGGACACTTTTTTGACCTGGCCTCACATCAATTTGATTTTCTCGACTTTCTTTTTGGCCCGGTTACCGAAGTTCATGGCATTGCGGTTAACCAAGCAGGCTTATACGAAGCTGAAGATACCGTAACCGGTGCATTTGCATTCGAAAACGGCGTGACGGGAACGGGCCATTGGTGTTTTGTTGCCGACGAATCCGCAACGAAAGACGATCTGGAAATCATTGGCACCAAAGGAAAAATAAACCTTCCGAGTTTCAGTCATGACGACTTGCTTTTAACGACTGATAAAGGAACCATCAGTTTCGGTTTTCAAAATCCTGAAAATATTTCGCATCACCTTATCAAACAAGTTGTTCAGGCTTTGCGCGGCGAAGGAGAATGTGTGAGCACCGGAGAAACAGCAGCACGCACCAATGCAGTACTCGATGAAATGGTGAAGAATTATTATAAAAACAAACCGTCTGAAAACACAAGAGAAAAAGGCAGTTGCCGATTCTAACAAAAACAAAGCGCTAAAATTCAACGAAGATTGATTTTTTTAACAAGTTAAAATTAAGGCAAAATCAAACCAATGAAGTTTATAATTGACGATAAAATACCATACATCAGGGGAGCTTTCGAACCATTCGGTGACGTGGTTTATCTTCCGGGAGCGAAAACCACTCCGGAAGTGGTGAAAGACGCCGATGCCATTGTAACCCGCACCCGTACCATTTGTAACGAACAACTGCTGAAAGGTTCTTCGGTTAAATTCATCGCCACGGCCACCATTGGATACGATCATATAGACACAGAATATTGCAAACAGGCCGGAATTGAATGGACCAACGCCCCAGGCTGCAATAGCAAGTCAGTAGAGCAATACGTCCTTTCTGCACTATTTGTCTTGGCTAAAAAAAAAGGTTTTGAGTTGAAAGGAAAAACCATCGGTATTGTTGGCGTTGGACAGGTTGGTTCCAAAGTAGCACGCGTTTGTGAATTACTGGGCATGGAGGTTTTGCTGAACGACCCGCCTCGCGAACGAAAAGAAGGGCCAGAGCAGTTTGTCAGCTTTCAGCAGATTATTTCCAAGTCCGACATCATTTCGTTTCATGTACCTTTGACCATGCATGGCGAAGATGCAACTTTCCACATGGCCGACACCCTATTTTTCAACGCACTGGAGCGCCAACCAATCATTCTAAACAGTTGTCGTGGCGAAGTAGTCGACACGTTTGCCGCGGAAACGGCCATTCAACGTGGACAAATTTCGGGTTCAGTTTTAGATTGCTGGGAACGCGAACCAAATATTGACCAGAACTTGCTTCAGCTGGTTGATATAGCAACACCACATATTGCTGGCTATTCGAAAGACGGAAAAGCTAACGGAACCACCATGAGCGTGCAAGCCATAAGCCGGTTTTTCAAGCTTGGAATTGACGATTGGCAACCGCAAGGGGTTGACTTGCCTGAGCAAACAATTCTTCAGTTGGACAGTTTGAATCGCGCAGAAGAAGAGATCCTTCGCGAAGCGGTTTTGTTCACTTACGATATTCGTGAAGACGACAAACGCCTGCGGGAAAATCCAGATGATTTTGAGACATTAAGGGGTGATTATCCCGTTCGAAGAGAATTCCCGGTTTTCACAATTCAACATAAACATACATCAAAAGAGACGTTAGAGAAATTGAAACAAATAGGATTTAAAATAGCATAATCACTCATCGTCATTGCTAGTCATTGATGGCCATTCATTGTTGGTGTGCCCGATGATTAATTGACTATTGAATGGCAACAAATGACAAAGAACCACAACAAATAACAACTATTTAAAGGAATAAAAAATGAAAAAATTAGCAGACATCGGTTTAATAGGATTGGCCGTGATGGGCGAGAACCTGGTTTTAAACATGGAAAGCAAAGGCTACACGGTAGCCGTATTCAACCGTACCGTTGATAAAGTAGACAAATTCGTTAATGGACGTGGTGCAGGTAAAAATTTCATCGGGGCGCATTCAATCGAAGAACTTTGTGCTTCGCTGGAAAAACCACGCAAAGTAATGATGCTGGTCAAAGCCGGTAAACCCGTCGATGATTTTATCGAATTGATCATCCCTCACCTGGAAGAAGGTGATATCATTATCGATGGCGGAAACTCGCATTTTCCCGACACCATTCGCCGGACCAAATACGTGGAAAGCAAAGGTCTGCTTTACATTGGAACTGGTGTTTCGGGCGGTGAGGAAGGCGCGTTAAAAGGCCCCTCCATGATGCCAGGTGGATCGCCTGCAGCATGGCCGGCGGTCAAAGAAATTTTCCAGGCCGTTGCCGCCAAAGTAGAAGATGGTGAGCCTTGCTGCGACTGGGTTGGTGAAGATGGCGCCGGACATTTCGTAAAAATGGTTCACAACGGAATTGAGTATGGCGACATGCAAATCATTTGCGAAGCCTACCAGTTAATGAAAGAAATGCTGGGCATGAGTGCCGATGAAATGCACGAAGTTTTTAAAGCATGGAACGACGATGTACTGGACTCCTACCTGATTGAGATTACCCGCGATATTCTTGGATTTAAAGATGAAGATGGCGAACCGTTGGTTGAAAAGATTCTGGACACCGCCGGGCAAAAAGGTACCGGAAAATGGACAGGCGTCTCGGCTCTCGACCTCGGAATTCCATTGACCCTGATTGGCGAATCAGTTTTTGCCCGTTGCCTTTCGGCTCAAAAAGACCTGCGCGTAGAAGCTTCAAACGTAATTAACGGACCAGTTGCCAAGTTTGAAGGCGACAAAGCCCAAATGATTGACGACTTGAAAAACGCTTTATTCGGAGCTAAAATTATTTCGTATGCCCAAGGTTATAACCTGATGATGGAAGCCGCCAAAGAATATGGCTGGAACCTGAACTACGGAGGTATCGCCCTAATGTGGCGCGGCGGTTGTATTATCCGCTCGGTTTTCCTGGCTGATATCAAAACTGCATTCGACAACAATCCGAACCTGGCAAACTTACTACTTGATCCTTATTTCAAAGAAAAAGTAGAGGCTGCCCAGGTGGGATGGCGACGTGTTTGCGCTACAGCCCTTTCAAATGGAATCCCTGTACCTGCGCTCACATCAGCCCTGTGCTATTTCGATGGCTTCCGCAGCGAGCGTTTGCCAGCCAACCTGTTGCAGGCTCAACGCGACTATTTTGGCGCACACACCTACGAACGCACGGACAAACCGCGCGGCCAGTTCTTCCACACCAACTGGACCGGACGCGGAGGCGACACCGCTTCGTCAACTTACGAAGTATAAAAGCTTTCCGATAGCGGAAGAGCAACGAAAAATAGCCAGCCTCTGAATTCGAGGAGCTGGCTCTTTTTTTTGTGGTGAGGTTTCAACATAAAGAGGAGCCCTCACCGCACATTTTTTATGTTGCAGTCCGTTATTAAGCGAACAACTTGAGTAGCCCACGATATAAATCGAGTCAACCGCTTAATTCATACAAATTATTGCTTGTTTTTAAACCAAAAGCTCCGGTTCTTTGTAAAAATATCGTAGTTTTGCGCAATTTTTCAATCCAAAAGCTGATAGATTATGGCCAAGTACTCAAACGAAGTTTCCAGAACCTTTAGTGAATATCTGCTGATTCCCGGACTAACCGATAAAACATGCCTGCCCGAAAACGTCTCATTAAAAGCGCCTTTGGTAAGTTTCAAAAAAGGTGAAAAACCAAGCATGGAGCTGAATGTTCCCTTTGTTTCGGCCATCATGCAATCTGTGTCCGACGACAATATGGCCATTGCCTTGGCGCGCAACGGCGGGCTTTCCTTTATTTTTGGTTCGCAACCCATCGACACACAAGCCGAAATGGTGCGCAAAGTGAAAAAATTTAAGGCCGGATTCGTTGTCAGCGATTCGAACCTGACCCCGAAACATACGCTGGCTGATGTGATTAAACTGATCGAAGAAACAGGCCACTCCACTTTGGGAATTACGGAAGACGGCTCGCCCAACGGCAAATTGCTGGGCATTGTCACCGGACGCGACTTCAGAACGACACGCGATCCGCTGGATAAAAAGGTAAACGATTTTATGACTCCCTTCGACAAGTTGATTACAGGCCAGCTTGGGATGACATTGAACGAAGCCAACGATGTGATTTGGGACCATAAACTGAACAGCCTGCCAATTATTGATCAGAATCAAAACCTGCAATATTTTGTCTTTCGGAAGGACTACGAAAGCCACAAAGAATACCCGAACGAACTATCAGATACGAACAAGAAACTGATGGTTGGGGCCGGAATCAACAGCCGCGACTACAAAGAACGTGTCCCCGCCCTGGTGGCGGCAGGAGCCGATCTGCTTTGCGTAGACTCATCTGACGGCTTTTCGGCCTGGCAACGGGAAACCATTGAATACGTCAAAAAAGAATACCAGGGTGAAATAAAAATTGGTGCTGGAAACGTGGTTGACAAAGATGGATTTTTATACCTGGCCGAAGCTGGGGCCGATTTTATTAAAGTGGGAATTGGCGGCGGATCGATTTGCATAACCCGCGAACAAAAAGGTATTGGCCGCGGACAGGCAACCTCCATTATTGAAGTGGCCCAAGCCCGCGACGAATACTTTGAAAAAACAGGAACTTACATCCCCATCTGCTCCGATGGTGGCATTGTGCAGGACTACCACATGGTGCTGGCGCTGGCCATGGGAGCCGACTTTTTGATGATGGGCCGCTACTTTGCCCGCTTTGACGAAAGTCCGACCCGTAAATTGATGGTCAACAACCGCTATGTGAAAGAGTACTGGGGAGAAGGATCGAACCGGGCACGCAATTGGCAACGTTACGACATGGGCGGAAGCTCCGGCCTTAAATTCGAAGAAGGCGTAGATAGCTACGTTCCCTACGCCGGAAAGCTGAAAGACAACCTCGACATTACTCTGGGAAAAATGAAATCAACCATGTGCAGCTGTGGTGCTATTTCCATTCAGCAACTAAAAGACGAAGCCAAAATCACGCTGGTGTCAGCAACCAGCATTGTCGAAGGCGGTGCACACGACGTGATTCTGAAAGATGCCAACATGTAAGCATAACCTATACAAGCTACAAAATCCCGGGCCACCACAATCGTCCGGGATTTTTTTGTCTTAAACTGACTTGATAAAGCGTGAACAATAAGAGGGTCAATCCGTTGAAAGTTTAGCTAAATTTAGACTATTTGACTGCTGCAACTATGACTAAACCAGAATCTAACCCAACCGTCAAATTCAAAATTATTTTTGCCGGCCTGATCATTTTCTTTGGAATCCTTTTTTTTATCGATCTGAAACCTGGCTCGCCGGAAGTAACCTACACCGCGGCCATTGCGGTGCTTATTGCCTTGTGGTGGGTCACCGAGGCATTGCCCATTGGCGTGACCTCCCTCCTCCCCATCTTGCTTTTTCCGGCATTGGGCGTATTGGACGGGAAAACCATTTCCAACTCGTACATCAATTACATCATCTTCCTGTATATTGGTGGGTTCATCATGGCCCTGGCACTCGAGAAATGGAATCTGCACAAGCGCATTGCCCTAAAAATCCTGTCCCTCACAGGAAGCAAGCCTATCATGATTTTGTTTGGTTTTATGTTTGCAGCCGCCTTTTTATCCATGTGGATGTCGAATACGGCCACCGCCATGATGATGCTTCCAATTGCTTTTTCTGTAATTACAGCCTTGACTGAGGTGGTCGGCGAAGAGCACATCCATCGATATCGCACCGGCTTGTTGCTCAGCATTGCTTATGCCTGTTCAATCGGTGGAATCAGCACCTTGGTGGGCACGCCACCTAACCTGTCGTTTGTCCGTGTCTTTGAGATTATCTTTCCAGCAGGACCCGAAATATCCTTTGGACAATGGGCCCTTTTTGCCTTGCCGCTTACTATTGCCATGTTTGTAATTACCTTGCTATTCCTGTATTTCCGGTACAAACCCAGTCCGGAAATGTCAAACCTGAAGAAGAACTTCTTCATAAAAAGATACGAGGAACTGGGGCCGGTTTCCACCAACGAAAAACGCGTGCTGGCTTTATTTTGCCTGCTTATTTTTCTTTGGTTTTTCAGAAAAGAAATTGAATTGGGGAGTTTATCAATTCCCGGGTGGAGTGCCATTTTTAAGCACCCGCAATTCATTAATGATGGCACCATCGCCATTTTTGTCGCGGTGTTGTTGTTTGTTATTCCCTCAAAACAAAAAAATGAAGGGCTGGTTACCTGGGAAATCACGAAAAAAATTCCCTGGAACATTGTTTTTCTTTTTGGAGGGGGCTTTGCGCTGGCCAACGGCTTTATCGAATCAGGCCTGTCGGCCTACATTGGCAACCAACTAGCCGAAGCAAAATCCCTGTCGAACCTTGGGTTGATCGGAGTCGTCACCGCAATGATGAGCGGGCTGACGGAGTTCACGTCCAATACAGCAACAACCGAAATGATGCTGCCGATTATTTCGGGTTTGGCCACGGAAATCCAGGTCAACCCCCTGCTATTGATGATTCCGGTTACCCTGGCAGCCTCCATGGCTTTTATGTTTCCGGTGGCAACTCCCCCAAATGCCATTATTTTCAGCACAGGCAAACTATCGATGATGGAAATGATGAAGGCAGGTTTCGTCCTGAACCTGATTGCCATTGTTTTAATTACCTTGCTGACCTTGTTTTGGGGCCCTGCAGTACTCCCCATCGACCTGACGAGTTATCCTGAATGGGCGGTTGAGGGAGCCAAAACGATGGGCCACTAACAACCCTATACTTTCTTAAAATACTCTTTCGCCGCGTTACAAATCGGGCATTTATAATCGTCAGGCAAATCTTCAAACGGTGTTCCCGGGGGAATTCCCATGCTTGGATCCCCCACTTCCGGATCATAGGTATAACCACAAATCAGGCAAACATGTGGCTCAGCATCCGGTTTAGCAGCTACGTCAGGCTTCTGCTCCTCTTCTTCTTTCTTCGCTTCAGCTTCTTCCTGATCTAAGGTGTCCCGTTCAATGTAAGTCGGAGAATTCTTCGGTGAAAACATTTTATACTTCTCACGATAGACCTTGTAAGTCAAGGGCTCCTCGTCCAAAACCACGTCGCTGTCCACTACTTCACCAATAATCAGCCAGTGCGATCCCACATCAACGGTTTGGGTAACCTTACAGTCCAGCCAGGCCACACATTCGTCCAATACGATGGGCATACCGGTTTTTGCCGTTTGCGTTTTCACATCCTGAAACTTATCCATGTCGGTGCCCGACATAAAACCAAAGTTGCCAATCAATTTGACATCCAGTTCCTGCTTCAAAATGGACACTGAAAAAGCGCCGGCTTCACGAATCATATCAGTTGTTTGATTGCTCTTGTGACACGAAATGGCAACCTGTTCCGGAGAGTTTGTTACCTGAAAAGCGGTATTGGCAATGTAGCCCGATTTTTTCCCATTCAACTCGGTGGCTACAAGATACATACCGTATGACATTTTATGAAAAGCTTTGTATTTCATTCCTCTGTAATTTAATCAAATATTCGTATTAACAATAAAAAACACACATTACTTTAACGATTGAATTCCCATTGATTTCTTTTGAGTCCCTAAATTTGGTGATTTTTGACAGACTTTCACAAAAAATAACTCGTTAAATGAGGCAGAAAAAGCCTGGCGTCCCTGATCGGTTTTAAGTCATCCCGTTGCAATCAGTCGATAAATCAATCGAAAAAGCAGAAATCGACCCGTTTTTGAGTTTACTCATTTTTAATTCAGCCTTTTTTTCGCTTTTTTAGGAGCCTTGATTTTGAACTCCCAAAACAGAGAAATTTAAAACGAATAATAATGAGAAAAAGAATAAGTGCAATTGCCTTTTTTATTTTGATTGGCTCAGTATACAGCTGGGCTTGTACCAATTTTCTGGTCACCAAAGGTGCTTCGGTCGACGGATCAACCATGATTACTTATGCCGCCGACTCGCACAGCCTATATGGCGAGTTATACTTCCAGCCGGCTGCTGACCATCCCGAAGGAGCCACCCGCCAAATTCACGAATGGGACACCGGGAAGTTACTGGGAGTCATTCCCGAGGTGGCACACACGTACAGTGTCGTTGGAAACATGAATGAATTTCAATTGGCAATAGGTGAGACAACCTTTGGCGGACGCAAGGAGCTGGGAAGCCAATCAGGAGCTATTATGGATTATGGAAGCTTGATTTACGTCACCCTTCAACGTGCAAAAACCGCCCGGGAGGCAATCGAAGTAATGACTGACCTGGTTGAAAAACATGGCTATTACAGTTCTGGTGAGTCTTTTTCAATTGCTGATCCAAATGAAGTATGGATTTTGGAGATGATTGGCAAAGGAGAGGGAGAGAAAGGTGCTGTGTGGGTAGCTGTCCGCGTTCCTGACGGATATATCAGCGGTCATGCTAACCAAGCCAGGATTACCACTTTCCCTTTAAACGATTCGCAAAACTGCGTGTACTCAAAAGATGTCATCTCTTTTGCCCGCGAAAAAGGATGGTATGACGGCGTCAATAAAGACTTTAGCTTTTCGGATGTTTATGCACCGGTTGATTTTGGCGGCGCCCGTTTCTGCGAAGCGCGGGTTTGGGCCGGGTTTAATAAAGTAGCGGAAGGAATGGACCAATACACCAACTACGCCAAAGGTCTGGTTGAGTACGATACAACTACCAACTACGCGACCAACCGCATGCCTCTTTGGATAAAGCCCGACAAAAAGCTATCGGTTAAAGATGTGATGGAAATGATGCGCGACCACTTTGAAGGTACGGAACTGGACATGACCCAGGATCTTGGAGCGGGCCCACATGCTTTGCCTTACCGCTGGCGCGGGCTAACTTGGGAAGTCGATTCAGTTGAATACTGCAACGAACGCGCTATTTCAACCCAGCAAACCGGGTTTTCGTTCGTTTCCCAAAGCCGATCGTGGCTGCCCGACCCCATTGGCGGGATCCTTTGGTTTGGCGTTGATGATACTTACAGCACCTGCTACGCGCCCATGTATTGCGGCATAACCGAAATTCCCGAGTGCTTTGCCGTTGGCAATGGCGATTTGCTGAACTATTCTGAAACATCAGCTTTTTGGATCTTCAACACAGTGACCAACTTTGCCTACTTGCGCTACGATGACATGATCAAGCACATCCGCGAGCGTCAGGCTGAAATTGAAGGCAAATTTATTGCTTACACTCCAGCAATTGATCAGGCAGCCAAACTGCTCCTCGAAAAGCAAGGCCGGGCCAAAGCACGCGAGTTTCTGACTCAATACTCCATGAATGAAGCCAACAACATGACCGCAGACTGGAAGAAGCTATCACATTACCTCATTGTCAAGTACATGGATGGAAATGTAAAAAAAGAGAAAAACGGCCAGTTCTTGAGAAATGAATATGGTTTACCGGCATCTCCTGATTTCCCTGGATATCCGGAATGGTGGTACGAAGCGATTATAAAAAGCACCGGAGATCATTTCAAGGTAATTGACGGCGCTTCACACTAAAAATAAAACATAAATGTTTTGCAGGACCGCAAATATTGCTAATTTTGCGCCAAATTATGCAATCTCTTACACTGCAGCTGTGTAACATTGCTTTAAACTTTAGAACGATGGATTTAATTAAAGTAGCCGAAAAAGCTTTTGAGGTTGAAAACAACCTACCAAAATTTAGCGCAGGTGATACCATCACTGTACACTACAAGATTAAGGAAGGAAACAAAGAACGTATTCAGGACTTCCGCGGTGTAGTTATTCAGGTGAAAGGTGCCGGAACAAACAAGACTTTTACTGTTCGTAAAATGTCGGGAAACATTGGTGTTGAGCGTATTTTCCCAATGACTTCTCCTTTTATTGAAGGAATTGACATTAACAAGACCGGTAGTGTGCGTCGTGCACGTATTTTTTACCAGCGTCAGCGTACTGGTAAAAAAGCGAGAATCAAAGAAAAACGATTCTAAGATTAGAATTTATGATATAAAAAGGCCTTCAATTGAGGGCCTTTTTTTGGTTATTTCCCCAGGCTTCCGGTCAGCTCCCATTCCATACAGAGTATCCTTTTTTTCACAGAAATAATGAATAAAAAAAGCCACCCGGCAAGAGGCGCGTCAAGAAAACTTTCACCATGAGAAACCTCATCTACAGGTGTGGCTATTTAACCACGCAGCAGGCCAATCATGATTGGAATGAAAGCCAGTTGAAAGCTTTTTCGCTATCCATAAAATATTGAACGTCAGACATGGGATTTTCCATAGAGAACCGGGCTGCCTCAATGGTGGCATGTACAAAAAGATTACTCGGAACAACCACGGCGATCTTTTTTACCGGCAAACCCTTTAATCGCTGAAACAGTGTATTTTCATACCAACGGATGTGCTCGCCCGAAGTATAGTAGGTGCAAGCTGAAAGGTCAGTCAGCATGGCCGACGGTCGATGTTTTTCGACGATGCGCTCAATCTTTCTTCTCTCGTAATCGATGTCAAGCTCCAATAAGTTACCGCAGGATTCAGAGAACCGGATAATCAATATGGAATTATCCGGATCGAAGAAAGCGTACACATTGGGGGTATTGAAATATTCTTTTTGCACTGTCATTTCTGTCAATTTTAAGTTTTTCCACCTCTTTACAAACAAAATTCACCCAAACATCGAGCCGCACTCAAAAACACCATAAATCACTCCACCAACCTACAAATGATGCTTTTGCTGATAAAAATCACTGCTTATCATCCGATACTCAGCTTAATTTGCATAAAACAGAAACGTATGGCATTCCTCCAAAAAGAAAAATTGTTTACCCTTCGCTGGTTCAAGGAATATAGTTTCATAACCATCGGAGCATTCATCCTGGCAGTTGGATTTGTTTTTTTCATTACCCCTCACAAAATTGTTCCCGGAGGCGTTTATGGTATTGCCATTGTTGTGCACTACATGACAGAAGGCGTGTTCTCGTTCTGGCCTGACGGAATTCCAATTGGATTGTTTGGGCTGGTGCTGAACATTCCGCTAACCATTGCTGGCATAAAAATACTGGGGCCGCGTTTCGGTGTCAAAACGGTGGTTGGCTTTGTACTTTCTTCTGTTTTCATGGATCTGATTACTTACCTGCGAATTGATGGCAGCGCGCCTTTGGTTGAAGATGTGCTGCTTTCATGTGTTTTCGGTGGCGTGCTCATTGGTTTCGGACTCGGACTAATCTTTAAATCCCGCGCTACTTCTGGCGGTTCTGACATCATCGCCATGATCATTGCCAAATACACCGGACTACAGTTGGGCCAATTGCTTATTTATGTTGATTCGGTGATCGTATTACTGGGACTTGCAGCTTTTGGCGAATGGCAGATTCCACTTTATTCCTGGCTGGTCATTTACATTACCGGTCGTGCTATCGACACCACTATTGAAGGCTCAAACTACAACAAAGCGCTGCTGATAATTTCAGACAAACACGACGAAATTAAACACAAACTACTGGTTGATCTTGAACGCGGAGGCACCTATCTAAAAGGAACCGGTATGTATAGTGGCGAAGAAAAAGAAATCATCTACACCGTGGTCAGTCGCCGCGAAGTAGCCATTCTGGAACAGTACATCGGGCAAATTGACCCCAATGCTTTTATTACGGTAATGGACACCAGCGAAATACTTGGGGAAGGGTTTCAAAACCTAAAAATGAAAATTGATTCCTGATTTTCATTTAGCTTTCCGATTATTCAGTAATTTAGCATTCATTTTAGTAATTTAAGAGGCCAAAAATCATTCGAATATTACTGCCATGAAAGCTTTTTTCCTGATCATCTTCATATCGTGTTTTGCAACTTTTACCAACGCACAATCGGTCGGACTCGTTCTAAGCGGTGGCGGAGCAAAAGGCTTGGCACACATTGGTGTAATCCGGGCGCTCGAAGATAATAATATTCCAATCGATTACATTGCCGGCACATCTATGGGTGCAATTATTGGCGGATTATACGCCGCCGGGTACACGCCCGATGAAATGGAAGAGCTTTTCCTTTCCGACCAATTCCGATTCTGGGCTACAGGCAAAATACAGGAAGAATACCGTTACTATTTCAGAAAGCTGGAACATACCCCCGCCTGGCTGAATCTCGACCTTCGAAGAACAGAAGATCGCCTTCGAATAATGCTGCCAACTAACATCATTCCCGAAGAACAAATAGACTTTGCCTTTATGGAGATGTTTTCTTCAACCAATGCCGTGTGTGGAAACAACTTTGATAATTTGATGGTTCCCTTTCTATGCATTGCCACCGATGTTTACGAAAATAAGGAGGTGGAGCTTCGAAGCGGCGATTTGGGAGAAGCCATTCGCGCATCGATGACCTTCCCTCTGTATTTTAAACCGATTTCGATTGATGGCGCCTTGGTTTTTGATGGTGGTATCGTGAATAATTTCCCGGTGAAAAATACTATTGAAGCGTTTAATCCCGACATTGTTATTGGCCATAAAGTAGCCAACAATTCCGAACGCGCACACGAAGACGATGTGATGGCGCAGCTGGAAAACATGATCATGCAAAAAACAAACTACGAAGTGCCGGAGGACAGAGGAATTTTACTGGAGAGCTCCTTCTCCAATGTCAGCTTACTGGATTTCAACAAGGTTCTATTGCTTGAGCAAGCCGGGTACGAAACAGGATTGGCACAAATGGACAGCATCAAAATGTTGATCAGCCGCAGAGTAAGCCAGAAAGCAGTGGATAAGAAGAGACATGAGTTTAATATAAGAAAACCCGAACTTCTATTTCAAAACATTCAGGTTGAAGGCGTTAGCGACCCAATGCAGCGAAAATACATTATTCAAAGCGTCAAGCACAAAAATGAAATCATCGATTTGGATCAACTACGCAAGGAGTATTTCAAATTGGTGGCCGATCCACAGCTGCGCTCAGTACGTCCGGTCTCTTTTTACAACAAGGAGACGGGTTATTTTGACATTCATTTGAAGGTAAGAAAAGAAAAAGCCCTCGAGATCAAATTTGGTGGAAATGTTTCAACCAAGCCTATTAATCAAGGCTTTTTAAGCCTCGACTACCTGTTTTTTGATAACCGGGCTTATACCCTTAGCACCAATCTTTATTTTGGCCGGTTTTACAGTTCGATCAAAGCTGGCGGAAGAATTGATTTTCCAACCAACCTCCCATTCTACCTTTCGGGTTATCTGACCCTTAACCGGTGGGACTTTTTTACGAGTAGCAATGAGTTTTTCTTTGAGGACGTAAGTTCTCCTTTCATCATTCAGGATGAAAGTAATGTCAGGTTCGAGCTCGGGTTCCCGGTAAAAACGCATGGAAAAATTACTCTTGGAACCAGTTATTCTTCTTCCATCGACTCCTACTACTTTAATGAATCGATCAAGCGGGACGACAATGCTGAAGAAACCAGATTCGATGCGTTTTCAAGCAGAATCAGCATTGAACGGAATTCGCAAAATTACAAGCAGTATGCTACAGAAGGGGTTGCTTCAGAGCTTAGCTTCACCCATACGCTGGGGAATGAGAAACATCACCCCGGATCAAATTCTCCGCTTAACAGGCCTTTTACCGGCTCCCATGGTTTTTTCACATTAAAAGGAAAGTACGACAACCACTTTCCCATTACCCGCCGCTCGACCTTAGGTCTGACGCTGGAGGGCGTTTACAGCAACAAAAAGTTGCTGAACAATTATTCGGCAACCTTGCTGGAAGCCAATACCTTTTCACCAACGCCGTTTAGTCAAACCATGTTCCTGGAGAATTACCGTGCCAACAAATATGTGGCTTCGGGTTTAAAATCGATCATTGAATTGAGCAGTCAAATGCACCTGCGAATGGAAGGCTATGCATTTTTACCCGTTCAGAAAATTATCAGGGGAGAAAACTATCAAGCCATCTATCATCCGGACAATTATTCGGAGATCAGTCTGATGGGGCTCGGTGGATTGGTTTATCACACCGCACTTGGCCCCTTGAGCCTGACAGTGAATTATTTTGAAAAACCCAACACCAAGTTCTATGTTGTTTTCAGCTTTGGCTATGTACTATTCAATAAACGCGGTTATTAAAATCGAACGTTAATCAATCAGGACTTTCGTTTTTGATAAAATCGAACCCAATCAATTTCAAAATTATGTGGCAGTGCATTGCTTTCATTAATCACCAGCGAGGCCAGATTAATAAACATCGGATAATCCGGGACCCTATCGTGAGTTGTAAAAAGCTCTTTATCATTTACTTTCCAGCTAATTTTCCCTTTATCCCACTCCATGCTAAAAATATAAAGCTTGCCTACAGACAAACCCGACAAAGAAAAGCTCTCTTCATGAATCTTTGTGTTTTCAGTTTTACTTAGACCAAACTGGGTCTTCACACCACCTTCAAACAAATTGACCCGAAGCGAGTTATCTTCACCAGCCAGGTAAAATACGTCTTGAAAATTTTTATCCGGATTGTATTTGATTTTCGCTTCCAGAATTCCGTATTGCGATTCAAATAGCCCCCCAGAGGTCAAGTTGTCGGACGAATAATCCATCTCGGTTTCAACAAATCCCAAAACTGGATTCCAAACCAGCGCGTTCAGCTTTTCCTTCTTCACCTGAATCTGAAGCCGTGCTCCTTTTAGGTGGATATTTTTTCCTTCAGTAAATGCCTGCAAATCCCCTGCCGGTGAAAAATTTTTCCCAACAGTCTTCGCCGCCCAGTAATTCAGCGGTTTCCATTTTGAAAGATCCAACACACCAGCTTCGAAACGATCTTCAAACACGATTTCCCATTTCTTAAAAAAATCCAGGGCAGAGGAGTTTTTATACTTTTGATAGAGACTAATTTCCGGTTGGTTTTTCAGTTCAAGGTATCGCTTTTCCATCTCGAACTCGGGGGTTTTCTCCCACTTCTTCGGATCTTCCAGATAAGTCTTCTTTTCTTTAAATTCATCCGATTCAACCGCATCCTTCAGATCTTCAAAACTTCGCTTTTCTTCGGAGTTCTGCATTCGCAGGTAATTTTTGTAGGCGGACGATTTGGGGTATTGAAGAAAAAATCGCACGGGCTCACTTGCTTTTAGCCGTTTGTATTCGGCTTGAGTTTCTTTTGCCCTTTCATCTGATTTATTCAATCCCTCCTGAATCAATTTTTCCAACTCAAAATAACGATTCAGGTCGCTTCCTTCCTTTAAACTTTCATAACGCTGCAAATCCTTCGAGCCGGTCGTTTGATAGTATCGCTCCAACCTTTTGTCTCGCTTCAGCTTCTCAAACTGCTTGAGCTGTCGCTCTTCAGGACTTCCTTTAAACTTCAAAGCAGCTAGTTCGGACTTACGCTTTTTGAACGATTCGGAAGTAACCTGCGGTTCCAAATCCAGGAACTCTTTCAGTTCGGCAGACTGTTGAACTTTTGAAAATACTTGGTAATCGTTCCAAAGAGATTCTTTTTCAGATTCAATTTTTGAAGTGGCTTTAATACCGCCAAAGGCATTTAGCAGAAACAGTTTTAGAGACATGTTAAGCGTTTTTCTTCGGGTTTATTCGATTTAAAAATAGCAATAAAAAAGTTAGTTGATAACATTTTTCAGCTTCTGTCAGAAAAATATTAATTTCAACTCGTCAAACCTACAATCTATATCTTATGAGAATGAATAAATTCGCTATATTATTTCTGCTCATCCTAAGTCTATTTGTTCATTTACCGGCGGCAGCTCAAGACTATTTCAAGAATGGTGGAGAACCCGGAAAAACCTACTTGCTAATGGCCCACCCCACTGTTGAAAACATCAAAACCATGAAATACTTGATCGATAACAATATTTTATTTGTTGGTGAAACCGAAATTGTCGGTATTTATTACAGCTTTGAGAACTATAACTACAATCAATCCATCGAGTATATCCGCGACAATGAGCTCAGTCGTTTTCACTTGCAGCATTTAACCGGGATGCTGAGACCAGACAATATTTTCACCGAAAACGATTTCTCTTCCAATTTCGAGATTCTGTTTCAACAAACCTTGGGGATCTTCTTTATGGGTGGCTCCGACATCCAACCCGAACTCTATGGTGAAGAGAATCAATATGCAGTTGTCACTGATCCATACCGTCACCTGTTCGAACTTTCGCTGCTGTTTCATCTGCTGGGCGGACCTCAAAATCCTGAATTTGTTCCCCTGCTCGAAAGCAATCCGAAATATTTTATAGCAGGCTTTTGTCTGGGCATGCAAAGCATGAATGTCGCCACTGGTGGATCCTTGATTCAGGACATTCCATCAGAGATTTATGAAATTGATGATCCTGCCGAAATTGTTCAACTCGATAATAACAAAATCCACCGTAACTATTGGCAAGAGATTTTTGAGAATGACCAGTTGATGACCACTAATTTTCATCCCTTACAATTGGCCGAAAATGGCTTTTTCAAAAACGATGTCAAATGGCGTTCAACAGTTTCGCCGCCTGTACTAAGCTCGCACCATCAGGCCATTGAAAATCTGAACGACTGCTGGGAAATCACAGCCTGGTCAATGGATAAAAAAGTCATTGAAGGCATCCGCCACAAAAAATACCCCAATGTCTTTGGCGTCCAATTTCATCCTGAAGTTACCGCCCTTTTTGAACCGGGCGATGCCCTAATTTTCTCTCCTTCTGATCAGCCTCGAACTTACTTTGATCGAATTGGTGAGGAAGGAGCAAAATTTCACAAACGATTGTGGCGTTACATCTCCAAATCCATTCAATAAACACAAACCCGGTTTATTCTCTTATTCTCCAAAAAATCCTATTTTTGCAGCTCAAATAAAATGTATGGGCTTTTTAGAAGAGATTAAACGCAGAAGAACTTTTGGTATTGTTAGCCACCCCGACGCCGGGAAAACCACTTTGACGGAGAAACTCCTGCTTTTTGGTGGTGCAATCCGTGTTGCCGGTGCCGTAAAAAGCAATAAAATAAAAAAGGGTGCCACCTCCGACTTTATGGAAATAGAGCGCCAGCGGGGAATCTCAGTCGCCACCTCGGTTATGGGCTTTGAATACCGTGACTACAAAATCAATATCCTGGACACGCCAGGCCACCAAGATTTTCAGGAAGACACCTTCAGGACACTAACTGCAGTTGATAGTGTCATCATCGTCATTGACGCTGCCAAAGGTGTAGAAGCCCAAACCGAAAAGCTGATGAATGTTTGCCGAATGCGGAAGACCCCGGTAATTGTCTTCATCAACAAAATGGACCGCCCAACACAGGATTCGTTTGAATTGCTGGATGAAATTGAAAATCAATTGCAGATTAAAACACGCCCGCTGAGTTGGCCAATCAACAATGGTCCCGATTTCAAGGGTGTTTACAATATTTACAACAAGAGTTTACGCCTTTTTGAGGCCAATGTGCAAGCGATAAAAGAAGGGATTGATTTTGAGGATCTCGACAGTCCGGAACTAGAAAAGTACATTGGCGAAGATGCTGAAGTTTTGCGCGAGGAACTGGAATTGGTCGAAGGTGTTTATCCTGAATTTGATCACCAGGAGTACCTCAAGGGGAATTTGGCCCCCGTATTTTTTGGCAGTGCGCTCTATAATTTCGGCGTGCAGGAACTGTTGGATGCTTTTGTGGAGATTGCCCCTTCCCCCCGACCAAGCATCACCGAAGAGCGCGAAATAAAACCCGAGGAAAGTGAATTCACTGGTTTTATTTTTAAGATCCATGCCAACATCGATCCCAATCACCGCAGTCGGATCGCTTTTGTAAAAATCTGTTCCGGAAAGTTTGAGCGCAACAAACCCTACAAGCACATTCGCAGCGGGAAACCGCTTCGGATTTCAAGCCCGACAGCTTTTATGGCCGCTCAAAGAGAAATTATTGAGGAAGCCTATCCAGGAGATATTATCGGTGTGCCTGATTCTGGCAACCTGGTCATTGGGGATTCCATTACAGGCGGTGAAGAAATTCACTTCAAAGGCTTGCCAAGTTTTTCTCCCGAATTGTTCCGGTACATTGAAAATGCCGACCCCATGAAATCAAAGCAATTGGCCAAAGGCGTTGACCAGCTGATGGACGAAGGAGTTGCCCAGCTTTTCACCAACCAATTTAATGGTCGCAAAATTATTGGAACTGTTGGCCAACTTCAGTTTGAGGTTATTGAATACCGTTTATTGCACGAATACGGAGCCAAGTGCCGTTTTGAGAATCTGCCGATGCATAAGGCCTGTTGGATTGAATGCGACAATCCCAAAACGCTCAGTGAATTTAAAAAACGGAAACACCAGAAAATGGCAGTCGACAAACGCGGCCGTGACGTTTTCATGGCCGATTCCAGCTTTATTCTGCAAATGGCTCAGGATGAGTTTAAAGACATTAAATTTCACTTTACCAGTGAATTCTAGTCGTTTCATATGGCCGGCAACAGTTATTTGGCTTGAACGGATATTTTTCTAATTTTAGAAATAACCTGGTACACTGAACTATGGAAATACTAAGCACTGACTTTTTTGAAGGCAATTTATTTTCCTATCTCATTCTGCCGCTTCTAATTTTTTTCGCTCGAATCAGCGATGTGACCATCGGCACCATGCGGATTGTCATGGTTTCAAAAGGGCAGAAACTCATTGCTCCGTTGCTTGGCTTTTTCGAAGTGATTATCTGGCTGGTTACCATGAGCAAAATCATCCAGAATATTGACAATTGGGTGGCTTACGTTGCCTATGGAGCAGGATTTGCAACCGGTAACTACATTGGGCTGATCATTGAAGAAAAGCTGGCGGTTGGCATTGTTCAACTTCAGATTATCACTCGCAAAAGTGCCCAAAACTTAATTGCCAAGCTCAAAGCCGGCGGCTATGGTATTACCCACCACGAAGCGCAGGGAGCCAACGAAAAAGTGGCGGTCATTTATACCATTATCAAACGGAACGAAGTCAACAAAGTACTGGAAATCATGCGAACCTATAATCCGAACGCTTTTTACTCCATTGAAGATGTGAAATCCATCAGCCGGCCAACATCCAATTATTTCAGACCGAACCTGCGCTGGAGAAAAGGCAAATAATCAGTTTGTATTCCACGCCTTATAAAATTCAAGGTATTTCGCACAAATACTGGCTCACTAGTTCGAATTCATAAAAAAAGGAAACCGAAAAATATCAATTCTTAAATAAAATTCTGATCTTTGTCAGACTTTTTATCTTCTCATTAAAGGCAAAAATCAATTTACCAAAAATTAGATACATATGTTTAAGATTCAGACCTTAAATAAGATTGATCCCGAAGGCTTAAAAAACTTCTCCTTGGATCAATACGAAATCGCCAGTGAGTTTTCAAACCCCGACGGAATTATTGTTCGTAGCATGAAAATGCACGACATGGAATTACCTTCGAACCTGAAAGCGATTGCTCGTGCAGGAGCTGGTGTTAATAATATTCCGATTGACAAGTGTACCAACCAAGGTGTTGTTGTTTTTAACACACCGGGAGCCAATGCCCATGCGGTGAAGGAACTCACCATTGCCGGATTACTGCTTGCATCGCGCGATGTAGCAGGAGGAATCGAATGGGCAAAAACCTTGATAGGAAAAGGGGATCAGGTTCCCGCATTAATTGAAGCTGGTAAAAATAACTTTGCCGGGCAGGAGATCCGGGGTAAAACACTGGCTGTGATTGGACTGGGAGCAATTGGCGTATTGGTCGCAAATGCTGCGCAAGCCCTTGGAATGAATGTGCTGGGATACGACCCCTTCATTTCAGTAAAACACGCCTGGAAACTGAGCCGAAATGTAAAACACGCCGAAGGAATGGAGGCCCTGCTGGCTCATGCTGATTATGTGACTTTGCAAATTCCGCTAACCGAAGAAACCAAAGGATTTATCAACAAAGACAAATTCAAGTTGATGAAAAATGGCGTGCGCCTGCTGAATTTTGCCCGGGGAGGACTGGTAAATAATACCGATTTGGCAGCGGCAATCGAATCGGGTAAAGTGGCGCGGTACATCACCGACTTCCCCGACGAAGAAACTCTAAAAATGGACAAAGTCATTTCAATTCCTCACCTCGGTGCATCAACAGCCGAATCAGAAACCAATTGTGCCATCATGGCCGTTGACCAAATGAAGGAATTCCTGGAGAACGGAAACATCATCAACTCAGTGAATTTCCCGGCCGCCGAAATGGAAAATACCGGTGGAGCACGAATTATTGTAGCCAACAAAAACGTTCCCAACATGGTGAGCCAGATTTCGAGCTTACTGGCAAGCGAAGGCTACAACATTGCCAACATGCTCAACCGCAACAAGGCTGAAATAGCTTACAACATTATTGATGTTGACCGCAAAGAAGCAGACCCGTCACTTGCCGACAAAATTGCGGCGATAAACGGAGTCATTATGGTACGAATCTTACAATAAACTCTTGCCTTACAACACAGATACCGGTCGATGTTAAGCTTTATGCTTTCTTCGTCCGGTATTTTTGTTTTTATTCTTGCTCCTTGGCAAATAATTTTATTTTTGCAAACGTTTGAAAAAACACAATAAAACTTGATAATTAAATTCTGGCAAAAAACTAAATCATGAGTAACAAGTTGATTGAAAAAGCTGCGGATAATGTCCGCATTCTTTCTGCCGCAATGGTTGAAAAAGCAAAATCCGGCCATCCTGGTGGTGCCATGGGCGGAGCCGATTTTGTAAGTGTACTTTATTCTGAATTTTTGAATTACGATCCAACGGACATGAGCTGGCCCAACCGCGACCGCTTCTTTTTGGATCCGGGGCACATGTCGCCCATGTTGTATTCGATTTTATCGCTAACCGGAAAATTCAACATGGAAGACTTGAAAAACTTCCGCCAATGGGAAAGCGTCACACCGGGACATCCGGAACTGGATGTTGAACGGGGCGTAGAAAATACCTCAGGTCCACTGGGACAAGGACACACCATGGCTGTTGGTGCTGCCATTGTAGAACGTTTCATGGTTGCCCGTTTTGGCGAATGGATGGCTCACAAAACCTACACCTTCATTTCAGATGGCGGTGTACAGGAAGAAATTTCACAAGGTGCGGGCCGGATTGCCGGGTTTCTTGGATTGAACAATTTGGTGATGTTTTACGATTCGAACGACATCCAACTTTCAACCGAAACTGATAAAGTATCGACCGAAGATACGGCGAAAAAATATGAGGCATGGGGATGGCAAGTCATCACCATTGAAGGCAACAACCAGGATGCTATTCGCGAAGCGCTAAAAGCTGCCAATCTGGAAACAGAAAAACCTACCCTGATTATTGGTAAAACCATTATGGGTAAAGGCGCCTTGAACGATGCCGGTGAGAGTTTCGAACGCAAAGTTTCAACCCACGGAATGCCGCTGGGTGAAGCTGGTGGCAATCTGGCTAAAACTATTGCCAACTTGGGTGGTGATCCGGAAAATCCTTTCCAAATCTTTCCTGAAGTCGAAGATTTCTTCACCAAAAGGAACAAAGAACTGGAAGCAGCTGCTGCAGTAAAAAAAGCGGCACAAGCTGAATGGGAAAAAGCCAATCCTGAACTGGCCAAGAAATTGAATCAGTTCTTTTCAAAAGAAATGCCGGATTTTGATTTCAGCAAAATCCAGCAAAAAGCAGGCGTGGCATCGCGTGCAGCATCATCAACCGTATTAGCAGCATTCGCTGACGAGCTTGAAAATATGATTGTTGCCTCAGCTGACCTTTCCAACTCGGATAAAACCGACGGATTCCTGAAGAAGACAACTGCCTTTACAAAAGGTGATTTCTCAGGCGCTTTCCTTCAAGCTGGTGTTTGCGAGCTGACCATGGCGGCCATCATGAATGGTATGGCTTTGCATGGCGGTGTGATCCCGGTTTGTGGTACCTTCTTTGTATTTAGCGACTACCAAAAGCCTGCCGTTCGTTTGGCTGCCTTAATGGAGTTGCCGGTGAAATTTGTGTGGACCCATGATGCATTCCGTGTTGGCGAAGATGGCCCAACTCACCAACCCGTTGAGCAGGAAGCACAAATCCGCCTGCTGGAAAAACTAAAAAACCACAAAGGCGAAAATTCAACGCTCGTCTTGCGCCCGGCTGATTCGGAAGAAACAACCGTAGCATGGAAACTGGCCCTGGAAAATATCAAGACCCCAACAGCTTTGATCTTGTCGCGCCAAAACATTCCAAACCTTCCCGGAGAAGACCGGTATGCTGAAGCCCTGAAATCAGAAAAAGGAGCTTACGTTGTCACCGACACCGCAGGAACACCCGATGTAATTTTACTAGCCAGTGGCTCGGAAGTAGCCACCTTGGTCGCCGGAGCTGAATTACTGGCGAAAGACAACATCAAATGTCGGATTGTTTCAGTTCCTTCTGAAGGATTATTCCGCTCACAAAGCGCCGAATACCAGGCTAAGGTTTTACCCGCCGGAGTGAAAAAATTCGGATTAACTGCGGGCTTACCAGTTACCCTCGAAGGTTTGGTTGGTGCAGATGGAACAGTATTCGGAATGGAATCGTTTGGATTTTCGGCCCCCTACACTGTGCTGGATGAAAAACTGGGTTTCACCGGGCAAAACGTTTACAAGCAAGTGAAAAAGCTTTTGGCTTAACCACTTCATAAATACGTCAGAAAAGGCCGGGTTGACCGGCCTTTTTTGTCTCTTAATGTTTTAGCAATGAATTGACGACAATCACTTTTTCGATTGTCATTCGATTCCTATCGTTTCAAAACAACACGGTAGCGGGCTTTTCCTTTCTCCAAATGTTCAATTGCTTCGTTCACCTGTTCCATAGGAAATTCTTCCACCACTGGATAAATGGTATGACGCTTACAGAAATCAAGCATGGTTCGAGTCAGCGCAGGACTTCCCAGCGGACTTCCGCCAACCGACTTCTCCCCCATGATCAACGAAAAAGCAGGTATGGCCATGGGCTCCAATACGGCTCCTACCGTATGAAATTTCCCTTTTGGCGCCAAGCAGGTTAAATAGGAATTCCAGTCAAGCGTTACATTGGTCGTATTTAGGATAAAATCGAGGGTTCCGGCAATACTTTCCAACTCCTTCGGATCGCGTGAGTTAATCACGCTTGTTGCTCCCATGGCCTTAATTTGTGCCTCTTTATCAGGATGGGAACTAAAAGCCACAACTTCACAGCCCCACTTATTAAGGAACTTCAAAGCCATGTGCCCCAGTCCTCCGATTCCGATTACCCCCACTTTATCTGTCGGTTTTATATTCCAGAGTACAATTGGATTGAAAACCGTTATTCCACCGCACAACAGTGGTCCGGCTTTTTGAAGATCCACCCCCTCAGGAATGGCAATGGCCCACGACCAATGGCACCTCACGTAGTCCGCAAATCCGCCGTGACGGCCGACAATGGTCCCTTGGACGCTATGGCACAAATGATGGCTGCCACTCATGCACTGATCACAATGCATACACGAGCCCGAATTCCAGCCCAGTCCGACAATATCCCCTTCCTGCAGATTTTTCACCTCACGCCCAACGCTGACCACTTCACCAATCACCTCGTGCCCCGGAACAAAAGGGTACTGGGTCATTCCCCAATCGTTGTTGAGCATACTTAAATCAGAATGACAAATCCCGCAGTAATGAACTTGTATATCCACCTGGTCCGTGCCGATATCAGGTAAGTTGTAAGAAAAAGGCACGAGCGTTCCTCCGGGTTCACTCGCTGCAAATGCATTTACTTTTCTCATAACAGGAATTGGTGATTTACGGATTAATGATGGTTGCCGAATCAACTGCTTGGAAAAAATGGATGGCTTTGCCATCTTTAAAAGTCCACGTGTGTGTGGCATTGGCCTTGAATTTTTTTCCTGTAGCTTTCCACGTTCCCGTGTAATGGCCAACCATCACAATCTTGTCACCACCGTCAACAAAGTCAGAGATTTGAATCTTGAAATTATCGTAATGCTCTGGTATGGGCACCAAAACTTCATTCAACACAGTCTGTGAGCCAACGTACTTTCCATCATCACTCACATAAGGAAATCCAGCACATTCTTCCCAAACAATGTCTTTATGCCAAGAAGAAAGAACCCCTTCGATGTTACCAGTTTCAAAATCCTGGTAGCCTTTTTTTAAAATCTCTAAATTACTCATAATGCAATTTTTAAAATTATTCATACTAAATCTGATTCGTTCTGACTACTTGATGTAACCATTTATCGGTTGTCAATTTAACTCGAATCAACAAGGACTGGCTGGGTCTATTTCTTGCATCTTCCGGATCAATTTGAAGCATTTACATTGAAAGAACGCATCATTCAACCAATAAAGAAAAGCGATTTTTGGCAGAGGGATCTGATTTTAGGCGATAGCTAGTTCGAGAGAGAACGGGTTATTAATCAACCCCACGAGATTTCAAAACGAACATTCAAGTTACGCCTTATCCAAATTAATTCAAAATAATAAACTGATTTATTTTGAGTAAGATAGAGGTAAAATAGACTAAATTATTCATGAAACAATCATCCGGAAAAAGACAATAAAAAAAGGCCGGGATTTCCCCGACCTCGCTATAACATCTTATGCCCGCAAACCATGCACCAACGCATTGTCACAAAGCCTCCTCAAAATAACTCGATGATTCTACTTCACCACTTTTAGCCAGGCGCTGGCCATGAGTTGAGCACCGGCCATCGATGGGTGAACCCCATCGGGACTCCAGTAAGCAGCAGGAGCATGCTTCAATGCTTCCTCAAAAATTTGCTGGTAGGGCACATAAAAAGTGTCAAACTCTTCAGCCAGCTTTTTAGCCGCCTTCTGATAAGGAGCAAACTCATCCATCCAGCCCTCGCCTATGGCTGTTCCGCCGGGCACTGAAAAAGGTTCACAAATCACCAGTCTCACGTTCGGAAGCGCCTCTTTGGTCTGCTTCAGCAAAGCCCGAAGATCAGTTTCATACACCTCAGGTGTTCCATCGTAATTTCCATTGCGCTTGTGCCAGTAGTCATTCACACCAATTAAAATACTCAGCACGTCGGGTTGCAGATCCAGGCAATCTTCGTTCCATCGGTCACGCAACTGGTACACCTTGTTTCCACTAATTCCGCGGTTGTAAATCGTTAGCGTTTTACCAGCCAGTTTCTCCAGCAAGCTGGCTCCGGCCATTAAGGCATAACCGTTTCCGAACGAACTGGCGTCGTTGGGCAACTGGCGCTCCTTGTTGCGTCCGGCGTCGGTTATCGAATCGCCCTGAAAGAGCACGGTTCCATCACCTGGAAAAATAGAAAACCGGTCTTTCTTTTTTTCTTTCTTTTCGGGCAAAGTAGCCGACAAAATCATGGGGATACTGGCGATTCCGGCAGCATGAACCACCGAACGCCTAAAAAATCTTCTTCTCGTTAAACTCATCATTTAGCTTTGTTAGATATTGTTGAATAAATTCCATGCGCTTCGAAACAGTCGTCAGTGGTAATTCAACCAACTGATATTCCAGCTCATGGTATGTTTGAACGATCATTTCGTGTATCTGGCACGCTTCTTCAAAAGACTCCGTTCTTATTTGATCCTGCCGGTAAATTTCTTTCCAGGGTGGCGCGACAAACACCACCGGAAAGTAGCGATATTTTTTAGCATTTTCAACCAATACCCGAGGATTCTGAAATCCACGATACCGTGCAAAAGCCAGCTGGTCGGGTATTCCGCGGTCTGAAAATGCCAATTCACCTTCGGTCACAGCGTTAAAGAAAGCTATTCGGCGCCTGATCACTTCTTGTTGAAAAGCCTTCCCGTTTTTCCAGGGCAAGCTCTCTCCTCCGACAGACAACTGCTCGTCAATCAATTCGCGGGCAACTTCTCCCCCAACCCGGTACCCGGTTCTGCCGAACGCGTTTACAAGATTGGTTTTGCCGAATCCAGGACCTCCTGTAATAATAACAATCCATTTCTCCATCGCCTTTCAATAAAATTTGTTGCGCGAATAGAACTACGTTTCGCCTATAATTTATCAGCAAGCAAGCAACACGATTATTGGAATTAATTTTAATAAGCCTATTTTATTCAAAAAACATACAATCGTCACCTCTTCGATTATTTTATATTTTTGGAGTACAAACTGCAAAATACAGAAATCACCCATATCAATCTCGAAAAAAAACAAAATGACAAAAAAGTACTCATTGCTGATGCTATTCGCAATACGATCATTAAGCGCCTTATGTCAAGAAAAACAAACAAAAGTCAGCTTTCATAACGGAGATCGTCTATCGTTAAGTCTATTCATCACCAATAAATTTTTCCTGAAGTTCAAGTAGAAAGGAATCATCTGGAAGTTCAGGGTGCCAGCTATACGTTCCTCATCCGGAATGATATCCCTGTAAAAGAACGCGCTCTTTCCTGGGGAATCGGCTACAAGTACTCTGATCGATATGAAACCTGCTTTGTGCTGCCAGTTGAGCTGCGGAAAGCAAATGTCTTTAGCGAGCATGTGTCTTTGTCCATTGGTCTTGAACTGGCCGGCGACCTGAGCGAAAAAAGCAGGGTGAAGCTCCTAACTGGTGTGTTTATCAAGTTCTAAATCCACTTCGCGACAAGAACCGCCATGCAGATAACTCGCATGACCATCCATTCCTTAGCAAGACAGTTTCACGGTCGAAACAATTGTGCGAAGGAATAACTGTATACTCCCGAACAGAATCCTGGCAACCTCCCGGATCAAAACGCTTCACCCTTTAGTCATCTGCCAGCATGACACGCACTGGTAATTTCTTCAATTCTACAGCATCAGTGAGTTAAAATCGCCGTACGAGTTGAACAGAAAATAATTCAGCGAACATCATTCCATCCCGAAATTTAGAATCAATCTAAAATAGACTGGTTAATAATTATTTAACGTGCGGGTTATGCCTTTCATTAGGCGGATTTCGAAAATAATTATACTTTCGCCGATCAAATCGTGTGCGAACACGGTTTTTTTAAACACAAATTCCGTGTACGACAACGGGAACTTCAAATTGAAAAAGACTAGATATGAAACTGAACAGATCAACCGTTAAAAACGCAGCACAATATCCTACGCGGATCCTGCAATTTGGCGAAGGAAACTTTTTACGGGCATTTGCCGACTGGATGGTTCAAAAAATGAACAATGAAATTGATTTCAACGCCGGAATCGATGTCGTTCAGCCACTTCCGGGTGGAATGATCAACTTGATTAACCAGCAAGACGGCTTATACCATGTTTACCTGAAAGGGATTAAAAATGGTGCGCCAGTTAAAGAATACGAATTCATTCAATGTTTGAATAAGGGGATCAACCCCTACACAGAATTCGACGCTTACAAAGAATCGATTCTTAACCCGGATTTACGTTTTGTGATTTCGAACACAACGGAGGCTGGCATCACCTTTGATCCGGCCGATACGCTGGACATGCAGCCGCAGAATTCCTTTCCAGGCAAAGTAACGGCACTGCTTTACGAACGTTTCAAGGCTTTTGACGGCGCTGCTGACAAAGGCTTGATCTTTTTTACCTGCGAGCTGATCGACCGCAATGGCGATATGCTGAGAAAATACGTTTTGCAACATGCCAAAAACTGGAACCTGGGCGAAGCATTCATCCAATGGACAGAAACCGCCTGCGCTTTCTGCAATACGCTGGTTGACCGCATTGTGCCGGGCTTCCCAAAGGATGACATCAAAGAAATTCAAGGCGAGCTGGGTTGCGAAGATAATTTGGTGGTTGTGGGCGAATATTTTCACCTGTGGGTGATTGAAGCGCCCGAGTGGGTGGCCAATGAATTCCCTGCTGCCAAAGCCGGACTCGATGTGAAATTCGTGAAAGACATGACCCGTTTCCGCGAGCAGAAAGTGCAGGTGCTGAATGGATGCCACACCGGAAGCTACGCCGTTTCGTACCTGAGTGGAATTGAGACTGTTCGCGAAGCCTATGAAAACCTCGAAACCGGTAACTTCATGAAGGAGCTGGTTTACGACGAAGTTCTATCGGTACTGGATGGCTCGGAGAAAGAACTGAAAAATTTTGCCGGCAAAATCTTGGAGCGCTTCTCCAATCCTTATATCCGGCACCAGTGGCAAAGCATCGCGCTCAATGCTATGTCGAAGTGGGAAACACGCAACCTCCCCTCGCTGCTCAACTTTGTGAAAGCGCACGACATGCTTCCGCAAAAGCTCGTTTTCTCCCTGGCCGCCATGATTGCCTACTTTAAAGGTGAAACCGAAGGCAAGTGCTACAACATTCAGGATGACGAGTGGATTTTGGAGTTTTACAAGGAAGCCTGGGCTGCCTGCGATGGCCGGCCAATTTCGATTTACCAATTGGTTGAAAAAGTATTGAGCCTGGACAAAGTCTGGAAGCAAAATCTGAATGAGATTCCAAACCTGACGATTACCGTCAGCCACTACCTGTTCCTGATTCAGCAAGTTGGCATGAAAAAAGCGGTGAAAGCCGTATTAAGCGAAAGCAACCCACTGATGGAAATGACCATAGAGGGAAAAGCCAAACGAGCGTTGGCTGCAAATTCATAACACGAAACAAAAAAACGATGGCAAATTCGATTCAAATTCATGCATTGGACAATGTGGTGATCGCCCTAAAAGACTTTTCAGCAGGAGAGATTCTTGAAGTGGATCAACAACAACTCACGATTTCGGCAGAAGTGCCCCGCGGGCATAAAATCGCCCTGCGACCCATTGACCAAGGCGAAGACGTGATTAAATATGGCGTCCCGATTGGGCATGCCACCCAAGCCATTCAACCGGGTGAACATGTTCATGTGCACAACGCGAAGACCAACCTCTCGGGCACCATGGAATACACCTTCAACCAAAAGCTGAACACCCTTCAACACGAAAAACAGGACTTAACGTTCCAGGGTTTCCGCAGGAGAAACGGACAGGTTGGCGTTCGAAACGAGCTATGGATTGTGCCAACAGTTGGTTGTGTGAATGGGCAGGCCGATTTGATCATCAGCCAGTTTAAAGCTGGCAACCCAGCAACGGATATTGACAATGTGCAGGTTTTCAGGCACAGCTACGGCTGTTCGCAGTTGGGCGACGACCATGAAAACACGCAAAAGGCCTTGGCCAACCTGATCAATCACCCAAACGCCGGTGGTGTGTTGGTGATGGGGCTGGGCTGTGAAAATAACCAGATCAGCCAGTTGAAAAAATTCATTGGCGACTACGACGACAAGCGGATCAAGTTCCTTGTAGCGCAGGAAGTGGAAGATGAGGTGGAAGCAGGCTTGAAACTACTGGAGGAGCTTTACGAAACCATGCGCTACGACCAACGATCAGCATGCCCGGTTTCGGAACTGAAGATCGGCCTGAAGTGCGGCGGCTCCGATGGACTGTCCGGCATTACAGCCAATCCGCTGGTAGGTTCTTTTTCTGACTTTTTAGTCGCGCAAGGTGGAACCACCATCCTCACCGAAGTGCCCGAGATGTTTGGCGCTGAACAAGTACTAATGGAACGTGCTGAAAATCAGGAAGTATTTGAAAAAACCGTCAGCCTGATTAACAATTTCAAAGAATACTACATCAAACACGATTTGCCGGTGTACGAAAACCCATCGCCCGGAAACAAGCAGGGCGGCATTACCACGCTCGAAGACAAATCGCTGGGCTGTACCCAAAAAGGAGGAACCGCCACCATTGTTGATGTATTGAGCTATGCAGAGCCGCTGAAGAAAAACGGACTCAACCTACTCTCGTCGCCCGGCAACGACTTGGTAGCCGCTTCAGCCCTTGGTTTTAGCGGATGTCAAATCGTTTTATTCACCACCGGTCGCGGAACTCCGTTTGGCAGTTTTGTGCCCACCATGAAAATTGCCACCAACACGGCGCTTTACGAAAAGAAAAGAAACTGGATTGACTTTAATGCCGGAAAACTGCTTGAAGATTGCACCATGGAACAACTTACAAACGAATTATTTAACGAAATTATAAACATTGCCGAGGGCAAAAAGTTGAAGCATGAGCTTAGCGGGTTCAAAGAAATTGCTATCTTTAAAACCGGAATAACCTTATAATTAAAATATCCCCTCGGGAAGGGGTAGTTAGTAGTAATTGAGTAGTAGTAGTAAAAAAACCCTTCGGCATGCCGAAGGGTTTTTGTGTTTTAGAGTTGTGTATTCTGAATAGCTGCGAAGGAGTTCAATAGCTCTGTCCGCTTAAGAATCCCGAAACAAGCCCGGGATGACTACTAAAAACTGATTACTGAGACTCAACACTAGCCCTTTACTCCGCCAGCAACTTATCGGCCATGGCATTGGCCAGTTCAATGCATTGCTGGTATTTATCCTTTTTCAGGGCACCTTTTTCTTCTACCGGCTCATACACCAAATCCCATTTGATATTATCGGCAAACTTCACCAGATTCTTTACACCGCCCCCGTTCCATGCGAAATTCCCAAACACACCCAGGTAATGATCTTTAATGCCCATGTGCTCAATGGTGGTCAGCAAGGTCTGCACATTCGGGAACATGGCATTATTGTAGGCACAACTTCCGACAATAAAACCTTTGTATTTGAAAATATCGTTGATAATGTACGAAGCATGAGTCTTGGACGAATCGTACACACGGATGTCTTTAATGCCGCGCTCACTTAGCTGGCGGGCAATCACCTCGGCCATTTTTTGCGTATTTCCATACATCGAGCCATACACAATGATCACCCCCTTATCTGTATCATAGGTGCTCCACTTGTTGTAACGGCTCAACACCCAGTCCAGATCAGTTCGCCAAATGGGCCCGTGGGTAGCGGCAATCATCTGAATATCGAGCGGTGCCAACTTTTTGATGGCGCGTTGCGTGTGCGGACAATATTTTCCCACAATATTGGTGAAATAACGCATGATCTCCACTTCGTAAAAATCGAGGTTAATTTCATCGTCAAAAATACCACCATCCAGCGTTCCGTAACTTCCAAAGGCGTCGCCCGAAAACAAGATTTTATGCGTCTCATCGTAAGTAACCATTGTTTCGGGCCAGTGAACCATCGGGATCATCTGAAACTGCAGCCTGACCTTTCCGAGATCAAGGGTGTCGTTATCGTATACTTCCAGGGTATTGTCTGGTTTGAAGTAAAAACTCTCTACAAATCCGAAGGTCTTTTTGTTTCCAACCAACGTGATGTTTGGATATTTGGTTTTAACAGCTTTAATTGCTCCCGAATGGTCGGGCTCCATGTGATTGATGATCAAATAATCAACCTGCCGGTCGCCAATAATTTCCTCAATCTGGTCGAGGTAATCGTCAATAAACTGGCGCTCAACGGTGTCAACTAAAGCGATTTTCTCATCCACAATCAAATAGGAATTGTATGAAACGCCATGCGGAATGGGCCAGATATTCTCAAACAAATTGGTCCTGCGGTCGTTATAACCCAGATAGTAGATATTTTCAGCAAGTTTAACCTGATGCATAATTTTCGATTTTTTTTGAATGACTTCCGGCCACGAAAATACAGTTTTTCGCTTAGATCGGTGCCCGACTGTTTTCAATTCTTTAAAAATTAAGGTAAAACTCACACAACTGTAAAACCGCAGAAAAGTATATTTTTGTAGCTCAAATTGAAAACACATGAATGTAAACTCAAATAATCGCTTGCATCTTTTTCCAAAGCTCAATAAATGGCTGATCATTATTTTTGCCGTCGCCTTTATCATTGCCGGACTGCGAGGCTACCAGCTTTTTCAATATGTCTTCGAAGAAAACATTGACCACCCCGGAAGTATCACCATTGACAAGGAAGCCACTTACCAGGATGTGCTGGATTCGCTGAATTCGCGCGACATTATTGAAAATGAAAAGGCTTTTCGATGGGTGGCTAAAAAGAAAAAGTATCCGTCCAATATCAAAGCCGGGAGGTATGTTTTTGAAAAGGGGATGAACACCAACGAAATTGTGAACCGGCTGCGGGCGGGCGACCAGGAACCGGTAACGGTCACTTTCAACAACCTGCGTTTTATCGATCAACTGGCCGGGTCGGTTGCGCGAAAAATTGAACCCGACTCGCTGGAGCTACTCCAGTATCTGAATGACAGTATGGTAATCAGCAAACACGGGTTCGACCAACATTCTTTTCACGCCATGTTCATTCCGAATACGTACGAATTTTACTGGACCACAAGTCCGGAGCAATTTGTGGACCGCATGGCGTCGGAATACAGGCGTTTTTGGAACGCTGACCGGATTGCCAAAGCCGAGGCACTTGGGTTAACTCCTGTCGAAGTATCAACCGTGGCATCCATCGTTCAGGAGGAAACCATTAAGGCCGATGAAAAAGCGCGGGTAGCGGGCCTTTATCTCAACCGGATCAAGCGGGGCATGTTGTTACAGGCAGATCCTACGGTCAAGTTTGCCTTAGGCGATTTCGGAATCAAGCGGGTGCTCAACGTCCACTTAAAAATTGATTCTCCTTACAACACATACATTTATGCCGGATTACCTCCGGGGCCAATCAACTTCCCCGAAATATCGAGCATTGAGGCGGTGCTAAACGCCGAAGAACACGCCTACCTATACATGTGCGCCAGCGACGAATTTAATGGCTACCACAATTTCGCAAAGACCCTGCGCGAGCACAACATCAATGCCCATCGTTACCAGGAAGCACTAAATGCGAACAAAATATGGAAGTAAGAGGCGCGTCAATTTCCAACAGCTTTTAACGCTATTTAAGACTCTTTCTTTAATCTTATCATGAATTAAAGAATCTTAACAGAGCCAGGATGTAGCTTTACGATCAAAAAACGATGAGGCTCCTCCTGCTTTATTTCCTCCTGGTCAGCATCCTACCTGTCGCTGGTCAGGAAGTCCCCGAAACCATTGTTTTCACCGGTTTTATTTTCTCTGAAGACTCCGTTCCGGCAGAAAATGCCCATCTGATCAATTACCGCGATACCAAGATTGTAGCAACCGACAGCACCGGCCGTTTTACCATTTTTGCACAAGAAGGCGACTCGCTGATGATTAATCATATTTCCTTACAGGCACGTGTGATACACGCCAACAAACTAAAAGCCGGCGCAAACAAAATCTATGTCGGCTTCCGCACCTACCAGCTTGATGCAGTTGCCACACGAGGCTTTGAACGGGATTACCACAATTTTGAGCAAAACATGAAAAAACTTAACCGCGAGCTTCAAAATCTGGGTTATGGTAAAGCACAAACCGCAAGGGGTAATTACGATAATCCTTACAACCCTCAGAAAACAAATCCCGGCCTTACCACAACCGTTGGTGAGCTGATTCGCCTGTTCAAAAAGAAGTAATTAAACCCGGCAATTCTTATCTTTGGAACTTCAATAAAACAGTTTGCAGAGCGCAACTAATAAAATAAATGATCATGGCAATCAAGGGAGTAATTTTTGATTTTAACGGAACATTATTTTGGGATACACCTTTCCATAACACGGCCTGGGACCGGTTTCTGGAAAACCACCAGATTGAACTGACCGACCAGGAGAAAAACGAAAAAATTCACGGAAAGAACAACCGAGATATTTTCACCGGCTTGTTAAACCGGGCAATTGAGCCGGAAGAACTCGAACGATTTATCGACGAAAAAGAACAACTATACCGCGACATCTGCGTGAAAGAGCAACAACCCCTGGCCGACGGAGCCATCGAATTATTCGAATTCCTAAAAGTGAATAATCTCCGTTACACCATCGCCACCGCTTCGGGACCAGAGAATGTAGGTTTCTTTTTTCGGCAATTCGATCTTCACCATTGGTTTGATTTTGAACAGGTGGTTTACGATGATGGTTCCATGCGGGGAAAACCCAATCCCGACTTCTTTTTGAAAGCCATGGAAAAGCTGCAACTGAAACCCGAAGAGTGTCTGATTTTTGAAGATTCCATTGCCGGGATAAAAGCAGCGGAAAATGCAGGTGCCGGAAAAATCATCATCGTCAATTCAACCCAAACAGACTACGGCCAGTTTGGGCACGAAGTCATCCGCACTTTTCGCGATCCAATCAGAGGGTGGTTTGAATCAACTTAGCCAGGTTTAGCCGAACCTATTGGCTCAACCATAAAAATGACCTAACTTTATTCAAAAGAAAACCCACATCCCATGAACCATAGAATCAGCATGACCAACGTAAGCTTTGCGTTCCTGAAAAGCTCGCCCGACTTCCTCAACCTGGTTTTAAACAACATTAACTCATGTGTTTTACTTCTCGACAAAGACATGCGCTTACAGGCATTTAACGACGCGACAACCGCTATTTTTTTAAGAAATAAGGCAGAGGACATCCAATATGTCCGCTGCGGCGAAGCCATCGGATGCGCATATCAAGTGGAGAAAATGAAAGACTGCGGGCGAACACCCCACTGTAACCGTTGTCCGCTACGCGAGGCCGCATTGATTTCCTACTCGGAAAATAAACCGGTTTATAGAGAGCATATCGCACGCGAATTTTATATGAATGATGGAAAGAAAGTCTTAAAACACCTCCAGTTTTCAACCCGGTCTTTTCATTTCCAAAAAGACCGGTATATTTTGATGATCGTTGACGATATCAGCGAAATTGTGGAAACTAAAAATAAGCTGGTCGAAAAAGAAAAGCAATTTATCAACCACATGGCCAATCTGAATAGCGGACAGAACCACTAGCAACGAAAACAAAGCAGACGTTTCAGTATTGGTGAAAAGCATCGGACACAAACGAAAGGACTGTTGGTAACGATTCGCGCCAGTAAGTCCAGGTATGTCCTCCCTGCCGGATGCGGAATTCGTGGGGAATTTCCTTTTTTCGCATCGCGATATGCAGCAGTGAATTGCCCTCATACAAAAAATCATCGTCGCCACAATCAATCAACCAGCGTACGGCCTTTTTCTGGTCGTCAGGCATATTCTCAACCAAGACCAAGGCGCTGTGTTGCTCATAGTAGGCTTCAATCTCGGCATCCGAGGCACCGGTTTGACCCCAGCGTTCGAAGTACTTCCGCGCATCGGCTTTAGAAAGCGGCCCGGTTGCGGCGCTCAGGGGACAGGCCGATGAAAATAGTTCCGGATGATGAAGCGCATACATCAAGGTTCCGCCACCACCCATCGACAGGCCGGCAACAGCCCGGTAGCGCTTGTCTCCTTTAATCCGATATTCCTTTTCAACGTGGGGCATCAGTTCTTCAAAGAAGAAATCCTCGTAGCGCCACTCCCCTTGGATGTCGTTAAAATACCCCCGCTTACTGGTATTGGCATCGGGCATTACGATGATCATCGCGGTGGCCGAACCGTTTCGAATGGCTTCGTCGGTGATGCGCAGCACCTCGCCAAACTGCACCCATCCCGTTTGGTCGTCACCAGCGCCATGCAGCAAGTACAGTACCGGATAAGTCCGCTCCGACGTTTCATAATCGGGTGGCAGATAAATAGCAAAGTGGCGGTCCATTTTCAGGATTTCGCTTTTCATGGTGAGCTTGTCGAAGACTTTTCCCGCTTGGGCAAACACGGAAGCGGAGACGATGCACAGGGTCAGGATGGAGAACAGTTTCTTCATTGGATCTTATTTCGTTGGTTCAAGGAACTAAAGATACAACTTCGGGACAGAATAAACCATTGCAAAACGCGACACAACCGGCGAAAACACAAAAAAAACCAGTACAAAACGGCACTCAAACTCATCAAAGCGGCATACCCGGAGGACTTTAAATCAGATACGCTGGGGGGATAACCCAAGTCTTTGTTAATAAAAAGCGTTGAAAAGGGACGCATCCACCTCAAAAAGGCATTATGCTGCGTCAAAAGGCGTCCGGCAATAAATTACTGCACGAGGCTTTTGTACTTTTCATAGGCTTCATCCCAATCCAGGTCGGGATTCGGAAGGAACTCCTCGACTTCGAATGAGTTGCGGACGACTTCGCGCATTTCGGCAAGCGAATGCAATGCTCCCATAGCTTTGGCCTGCACCAAAATATTTCCGGTGGCCGTTGCTTCTGTAGGGCCGGCAATGACCTTCAACTTGGTAGCATCGGCAGTGAGTTGATTCAAAAAGCGATTGTTCGCCCCGCCACCAATAATGTGAATTTTCTCGATGGGGAGTTCACTGACGGTGCGAATTTGTTCCAAGGTGTATCGGTATTTCAAAGCCAAACTGTCGTACACGCAACGAATAATGCCCGCATGGGAATCCGGTGTCCCCTGCCCGCTTTTTTCACAATAATCGGTAATGGCTTCCGGCATATTTCCTGGATTCAAAAACACGGCATCATCGGGATTGATCAAAAACCGAAAAGGCTCGGCATCTATGGCCAGCTGCACCATTTCATCCCAGTTGTATGCTTTACCCTCAATCCAGGCCCGGCGGCACTCCTGGATGAGCCACATGCCCATGATATTTTTCAGAAATCGCGTGGTTCCCTCCACACCGCCTTCGTTGGTGTAATTCATTGCCAGGGTTTTTTCCGAAACCAGTGGCTTGTCGCTTTCAATCCCCATGAGTGACCAGGTGCCCGAACTGATGTAGGCGTAGTTCTTGTCGCTTGCAGGCACAGAAGCAATTGCCGAGGCCGTGTCGTGACCCGCAACCGCAATCACCGGCACCTGCGTGCTTCCGGTTTCTTTGGCGACATCCGCCTTGATTTTTCCGATAATGGTGCCCGGATCTACTAAATCGGTTAAAATGGAAGTAGAAATTCCGGCTTTTTCTATCAAGTCTGCCTGCCATTGCGTTTTGCCCGGCACAATCATCTGACTGGTGCTGGCAATCGAAAATTCAGTCACTGCTTCACCCGAAAATAAGTAATTCAGCGCATCGGGCATAAACAAAATTTTATCGGTAATCTCCAGCAACGACGATTGATCTTTCACCATCGAAAATAACTGAAACAGACTGTTAAACTGCATAAACTGAATACCCGTTTGCCGGTAAACCTCTTCTTTCGGAATCAATTGAAAAAGGTCGTCCATCGCCGTGTCGGTGCGCGAATCGCGGTAGGCAAAAGGCAGGGAAATAATCATGCCTTCCTTATTCAAGTGTACAAAGTCGACGCCCCAGGTGTCTACACCAATCGAATCGGGCTGAATCCGATGCTCCTGGATGCATTTTTTCAAGCCGGTTTTCAGTTCATTAAACAAACTGAAAATGTTCCAGAAGAAATGACCGTTGACTTGTTGCATTTGGTTTTCAAAACGATGAACCTCGGTAAGCTCCAAATTGCCGTTCTCAAGAGTCCCTAAAATTGCCCGTCCGCTTGATGCGCCCAGATCGAAAGCCAGAAAGTGATTTTTCTTCATATGTTTTTGCGTTAGATGATTTTATCCGAATAAGAATCAAATGAATGGAAAATAATTAACACAGCTATCCTGCTCAATCCTGAGTGTTCGCCTGAGCCTATTATTCTTCCTTGGTTAACTGCTTATTCGCAAAATCAATAAACTGCCGCCAATCGTAGCTTGTTATGTTGTGCTCTCCAGTGCGGATATGGTAGGCAATCGTTCCCGAAACCGGGCTGTCGGGCTGTGGGATTTCGCTTACAGGTAAACCTTCAAGGTCATAGAGCTGGTATACTTTTCCAGCTTCAACAGCCGACAAAAACTCGCCTTTAGGGTCGGCCCATAAATCTTCGGTGGCGCTGGTAACATACAACGGACGAGGAGCCACCAAAGCCAGCAACATATGCTGGTCGACCGGCAGGTTTTCTTCGCGTGAAGCGTACTTGTTCAGATTTTCGCAAAACCAATGGGGAAATGCTTTGGTAATGCTGCCCACCGTTTCGCCAAATTGGCGACGTGACAGGGCGGCACCCATGCAACCGGAATTATTGGAAATGCACATGGCAAACCGTTGATCCAGGGCGGCTGCCCATAAGGCCGCTTTTCCAAGTCGCGAATGTCCGAAAACAATCACGCTGGACGAATCCACATCAGCAACGGTAAAGAGATAATCCATCGCTTTGGTCAGTCCCCAGGCCCAGGCGCTGATTGTTCCCCATTCATCATACCCCGGCCGGAATTGTCCCAGTTGATATGAAAAAGGGTGAATCCCATCCTGAAAATTATCGCGGTCCGGATCCACGTCACCACAATACATCGTGGCAATGCCGTAGCCTGCCTCGAGAATCTCCTCAATGGGCCACCGTTCTCTGCTTACCCCACGCGACTGTTCCGTCACCTGGTTGTGCACGATTCCCAATGAAGGGTTATCTCTGACCCACGACTCGGTCAGGCGAATATCAGGATCGTCGGCCACGGTGTGGTTACCATTAAAATTATACCCAATAAAAACTGGTACGTCGTTTGAATCTTTGGGGAGGTATAATAATAATTCGACACTCAGCTCCTGATCATCTTTTCTGAAAACCAGCTCAACCTGCCGGCGTATGGCTAAACCGTCAAAAGCCTCACCTGCCTCTTCGTGGACAATAACATCAGCAATTTCAATCTCCAATGGAATTTTCCCATACACTTCCCGCCCAAACAGTTTCAGAAGTTCCGGTCGCCTGATCTTCTCCCAACGCTTGGTGTTCTTTATCTTCCGGCCATTTTCAGAAACCAGTAAACGCGGCAAAGTATAGTTTGGCACCTCATTTTCATCGTAGTTTACGACTTTTTGCTGAGCGAATAAATTTAGACTGATTAGCAATGTTATAGTTGAAACTAAATACTTCATCCAATTGTCCATTCTTTTAAGCGATTTCAGGCTGTTCTTTCATTGGGTTATCAATGTATTACCTCCCTAAGATTCATTCGTATTCACACCGAAATGGCTATATCACGTCCGGAAGGCCTCCGGATTCATCGCAATTTTCAATTTCTCCAATCTCATATCCCTTGACCAAAAATAGAATTTTTCTTCAGAAATCGGGAATCTATTCCGTAATTTCTGATTCCTGGGTTGAAAGGCTATTTCTTTTTCAGAAACTGGCCAATCATTTTTCTGAAATTGTCGAGATGCTGAACTTGTTCCACGAAAGGTTCCATCATCGAAGGGTTACGCATGTTGATTAAATGATAGTCCGCCACTCCAAGCTGCATGGGAAAAACCAGGATGTAACTGTTCTGACCAAAGTACTTGTTCAAATAGGACGGAATTTTAACCATGGTATCATTGTATGACGGATGTGTTCGGCGACTCATAACTATCAACAGATTATCATCTTCCCGCACATATCGGCTAAAAACCAAAAAGTCTTCCCAATCAGTAAAACGATTGAACTCCGCCTCAATAGCCTGTTCGTTCTGCATATGTTCGAGAAAGGCCATCGTTTCTTCCGAAGAATAAAACACCAGCTTAGCCCCCGTATTCACGCCCATGTTCCAAACCCGAACCAACCAAACGAAGAAGCCAATTTCCTTCTCGGCATTCGGTGGAATAACAACAACATGCCGTTTGATCGTCGCCAGGGGCTGAAAGGGTTTATAAATCATGGTTGTGGTGTTACATTTAGTCAGAATACCTTCGGTCAGCATCCCAAAGAAGGAGTCAGAAATTCCCTTCTTTTCATGCAGGCCAATGATTAAGTCAGTAATCTTATGTTCTTTAACCACATTGGAAATTCCATTTACGATGTTCAGGTCGTAACGTAAGAGCGAGGTCAGGTGATTATCCGTTGCCGCAGCGGTTACCACAGCTTTGTCGATAATTTTTTGGGCATCTTTTTCGGCAGACTCGTTTACGTTGCCACTGGTAACAACATTCAGTGCAATCAGCTTGCTATGCTTAGTCTTCGATTTAACAGTCGTGCTCAAATTAATCAGTTCTTCCACATTCCGCTCGTTGCTCAGCGGAATCAAAATACGCTCCTCAATTTCATTTTTTGGTTTATCATCTTCTTCCACATTTTCAGCGCGTGCAATGTTCTGTGCGCCTTTTTGGGTAACAAATGAAGCGATTGTGCAGGTAACCAGGATCATCAAAATGGTTCCGTTTAAAACTGCATCGTTCAACAGGCGAATCGGATCACCGGAAGGATCCTGTCCAATAATAACATTATACCCAATCAGCACGGCAGCCAAAGTTGATGCCGCCTGGGCATTGCTCAAGCCAAAAATTAGCCGGCGTTGGTCGGCGGAATAGCGAAACGTTTTTTGGGTGATCCAGGCTGCCAAATATTTTGAAAGCGTCGCAACTACAGTCATAACCACAGCTACTTTAATGGTTTCCCAATCGCTGATAAATGCCCGGTAATTGATTAACATGCCTACTCCAATCAGGAAGAACGGGATGAACAAGGCATTTCCCACAAATTCAATCCGGTTCATTAGGGGCGAAGTTTTTGGGATTAGGCGGTTAAGCGCAAGTCCGGCAAGGAATGCCCCCACAATGCCTTCGATACCCACAACCTGGGCCAAAAAAGCCCCCAGAAAGACCATGCCCAGAACAAAAATATACTGCGAAACGTTGTCATCGAAACGTTTGAAAAACCACCGTCCGATCACCGGAAAAACAAACATAATGAATAAAACGAATGCGGAAATCGACGCGCTAAGTCCCAACCAAAACGTCTGCGAAATTTCGCCGGTCTCCAATCGTACAATAACAGCCAGAACCAACAGGGCCAGCACAGTAGTTATCAACGTACCACCAATACTTATCGTAACAGCTTTATTCTTGGTGATTCCTAACTTGCTAACAATTGGGTAAGTAATCAACGTATTGGAGGCAAACATACTGGCCAATAAGATCGAGGTATTCCAGCCAAAGTCAAGTAAATACAGGCCCGAAGCGATTCCAAGCCCCATGGGGATGATAAAGGTGTATGCGCCGAAAATAATGCTCTTCCACAAACTTTTCCGGAAATCAGCCAAGTCAATCTCTAACCCGGCCACAAACATGATGTACAACAAACCCACCGTACCAAACAACACAATACTGCTGTCGCGAGCCATCAGATTCATGCCATAGGGACCGATCAACACTCCGGCAATGATTAATCCAATCAAATGCGGTATCCTGATTTTGTTTAGTACGATCGGAGAAAACAGAATAATGAAAAGGATCATGGTAAAAATCAGGATCGGATCCTCCAAGGGCAAATTCAAACCAAAAACTTTTGATAAGATCATAAAATAGTTCTTTTGCAGGTGAGAGACAAACAAATCAGCTCGCCGCTCCCCTCCCATTCAGGCTGACAAGATACAAACAAGTCCGTTATTATTTCAAGACAGATAATGACTATTAAGTTTCTTTTTGATGGGTTGATGGAAAATTGAGAAGAATGATCCAAAAATAGTCTAGGTCGTGCTCATATAAAGATCAAACAATTGTTTGATGGACCGCGGTTCACCAATAATTGTCAACACATCATTCTCCTGCAAAATGGTATACCCATGAGGGGCAAACGACCGTGCATCACGCTCAACAAGAGCAACAAGCACATCCTCAGGAAGTTTTATCTCCTTCAACTGCTTGCCGATCATTTCGCTTTGCAAGGTTTGCGGCATCAATTTAACGGTAATAAATCGCTCATTATGAAGCAGGTATTCTTTTATTTCGCGGTCACTGTTTTGTTCCAGCATACTTTTGACAAAATCTTCGCGTTCCACAATATTCATCAGGCGAGACAGCATGCGCAACTGCAAGCGGGATTCATTGGCCGGATTCACTAAAAAGAAAAATACTTTGATATTATCTTCGGATAAAATATCCGCTTTCCCAACAGGTTTTAAAATCCCTTTCTTCGAACGAACAACATGAAGCGACGGCTCACCGATACCGGCATATTTGGCATACAACACCGAAACCTCGGGTGTAACCAGTGCAGGATCAATCGCCGAGATGGTATGAAATTCTGAAACGAGCGAATCTTTATTGATATGAATTTCTTTGGAAAATAACCCCGAGACATGATCAACCAGCCCATTAAAATCCATGCTTTCTGCAGCATTGATAATTCGCGCTTTCATGATTGTGGTATCGAATGGATCTCCCTGACGAAGTCCTTTTTCCTTCAAAATCGTCATAAATTCATTTTCCAAATCAGGATGCTGATGCTTTCCTAACAGGGCAAACCAGTGAAAAATGGCTCCCTCGCGCTTCACTTTGCCTTTAGCGTAGTAGTTAAACCACAGCACCGCTACCAAAATGATGAATGCACTAAATAAAATGGCCATCCAGCCCATGTAAATGATCAATACCACTGAGATAATAATTCCTGCGATCTGCATGCCAGGGTACAAAGGCGATTTAAAACCGGGGTCATAGGATTCAATGTGGCTGTTGCGGAAAACAATCACGGAAAAATTTATCAGCATCAGTACGATCAGATTGAAGGTACTGGCTAATTTTGCAATTCCTTCTTCCGAAAGAACCAAGATGAAAAAGATGATTAGTCCGGTCGTAAATAAAATCGAAGTCACCGGAGTTCCCTTCTTTCCGACCTTAGAAAATCCGGGAGGAAAAAGTTTGTCACGCCCCATCGCAAAAGGATAGCGCGAAGCTGACATCATCCCTGCATTGCCAGTGGAAGCGAAGGCCGCCATGGCAGCACCGATCATCAGGTAAGCGCCCATATCCCCAGGCATCCATGTAAACAGTTGCTCAACTGCTGTAGCCGCCGGAGCCAAGTCTTTGGCAAACTCCGTGGGATCGATAATAGACACCATGATAAATACGCCAAGCACATAGATCACGCCAGTGACAACTAGCGACAAAAGCATCCCCAAAGGAATATTCCGCTCCGGGTTTTTGATCTCCTCGGCAACACTCGCGATCTTGGTTAGTCCCAAGTAGGATACAAACACAAAACCAACGGTTGTTATCATTCCTTCAAACCCATGGGTTAAAAACGGCTGGAAGTGGTTATTCTCTGATGGCTGATCAATTCCAATGGTAAAAAACACACGATAGAGTCCATCGATAATAAAAGTGCCCAGCACAATCAATAAAAAAATGACAAAGTAGTTTTGCAGCCGTGAAGTATTTTTTGCACTGAACAGGTTGACTCCCATAAACAGAAAGGTACCAGCTATGGCAATGGTTTTAACCGGAACTTGCCAAAAGAAAGCAGCGTAAGCTCCAATCCCCACAATGGCAAAAGCCGTTTTAAAAACCAGGGCAAGGTAAGTGCCCAAGCCACCAATTGTGCCCATAAGTGGCCCCAAACTACGATCGAGAAAAAAATAAGCTCCGCCCGACCTTGGCAGCGCTGTTGATATCTCGGCAATGCTAAACATGGCAGGCAGGATTAACAAGCCAGCTACCAGGTAAGCAACAAAAACAGAAGGCCCGGTGAACTGCGATGCCAGACCGGGTAAAAGAAAAAAACCGGAACTGAACATTGCCCCCGTACTGATGGAAAAAACATCAAACAAGCCCAGCTCTTTATTTAATCGTACCTTATTCGCCATATTTTTTCATTCTGGTTTTTTGCCGAATCCTATACTCATTCCATATTTTTAACCGGCAAGAATCCCCTAAATATACAATTTCTTCGGAATACTTAGCCCTCGATCCTGGCTGACAACCGATGAAATCTTTCAAAAGCTCTTTTGTTTGGCTGGCAGATCTGAACGGTGTTTCAGGCTAAACATTTCATCACCTGTGTCAAACCACAAAGCAATGGGTGGACTTCGACGTGCTGTTTGAATCAGATGGCAGGGACAGAAAATCTTAATCTTTGTGCTGGCATTCAAGTTGAACGGGTGTTAAAATTCAAACTCAAATAGTCCCAACTGTTTTCAATCGAATAAAACCGATTCGAAGTTAATTGGTATAGCAGAAACGACAAATTTAAGCCTTTTATATTTTTGCAGGAAGGATTAAGGCATTTTAGGATTATACCTCTTAGCCTGCGTTTCATTCCGGGCTACCCGCAAGGCATTATGCGCCAGAGCATCCAGTTCATCTTCTCCGGGATACACGAAAACCTGCGCTAAAAAACCGACCTTCTTTTCAATAAAATCGGTCAGGTATTGATTGTAAGCAACGCCTCCTGTCAAGAGAATTCCATCCACATTTCCATTCAGCACTACCGCCATTTCACCAATTGTTTTGGCGACCTGATAGCCCATGGCATCCTGAATCAACCGGGCCTTTTCGTTTCCCAGCCGGGCCAGCTCTTCCACTTCTTTGGCATTATTTGTTTTCAGATAAGCCACATAACCACCTTCGCCAAGCACCATTCGACGGACGTCCGACTTGGTCATCTGACTGTCGAAACACCAGTCGATCATTTGGCCGGTTGGCAAACCCCCACTCCGCTCCGGACTAAAAGGGCCATCACCATCCAGCCCATTGTTGACATCTACGACCCTGCCCTTTTTGTGAGCGCCCACAGAAATGCCGCCACCGAGGTGTGCTACAATCAAATTCAGGCTTTCGTATGCTGCACCTAGCTTTTTTGCATGCAGCCTGGCCGTTGCTTTCTGGTTTAAGGCATGAAATATCGATCGCTTCTCAAAAGCAGGATGTCCGGTAATTCGGGCAATTTCATCCAGTTCATCCGTCACTACCGGATCGGCTATGTAGGCTTTGGCTCCCGGAATCTGGTTAGCAATAAAGTCGGCGATGAGTGGGCCAAGATTGCTGGCATGCTGTCCATAAATCCCTTCGCTGGCATGTTTCAGCATCAAATTATCGACCAGATAAACACCCGATTCCAACGGATAAGTTAGCCCCCCCCGCCCAATAATATATTTCAGGCTATCCACCTCAAAACCTTCTTCCATCAGTGCATCAATGATCATCCCCTTACGATAATCGAACTGCTTTAAAATGCTTTTGTAGCTCGACAATTCATCGATCGAATGGCGCAAGGTTCGGTTAAGCTTGCATTCCTCGTTATAGTAAACGGCGAACTTGGTCGAGGTCGAACCGGGATTGATGGCTAATATTCGGTATTCATTGATCATATTAACGAGTCATTAATGTGGCCAAAACAATGGAATTCAACTTGGTTTGAGCGCTATCGCCTCGCGATGACAAAACGGCCGGGACCTTTGCCCCGACCACCACCGCAGCTTGTTCGGAACGGCAGAGCCTGGTATTGGTCTTATAGAAAACATTGCCCGAATCGATGTTCGGAAAGAGCAGACAGTCTGCATCGCCGGCCACGTCAGACTGAATATTCTTTATCCGGGCTGACTCCTTGTCCAGAGCCACATCCAGGGCCATTGGCCCATCAACCAGACCACCGGGGAAATGTCCGTCAAGAGCCATCTTTTTCAGTCTTCCCGCATCGGCGCAAGCCGGAATTGATTTGATAATCTGTTCGGTAGGCGCAATCATGGCCACTTTGGGCAGAGCAATTCCCAACTTCTGACCCACCTGAATCAGATACCGGATCATGATTTCTTTTTGCTTTAATGTTGGTAAAGGAATAATCGCCACATCGGTTACAATTAATAACTTGTGATAGGCCGGATTATCAATCAGCGAAACATGTGTCAGCAAACCTCCGGGCTCAACCAGACCAAATTGCTTGTTTAGAATGGCTCGCATGTATTTATCGGTATTAATTAAGCCCTTCATCACCAGACTGGCCTTTCCTTCCTGAATTAGCCGAACGGCAGCCAAGGCTGCTTGTTCATCTGTTTCGGCATGAAGAAGTTCGAAATTTCCCACATTAACTCCAAGCTGTTTGCAAGTTTCCTCAATTTGGGATTGATCGCCTGTTAAAATTACATCAATAATGCCAAGTTTACGGGCTTGCTCGGCTGCCTCAATACTATGACCATCCACGCCGTTCACCACAACCATTCGTTGTTTGGGGCGATCTTTCGCTGACAAAACCAGGTCGGCTAAATGTTTTGCGTTCATTCTTTCGTTTTATGGAGGTGAAAATACAATAAGAACAGTTGAATTTACAGAACAAATATCAATCTAAAAAAATGTTTTTAAACCCCTGAAAAACAAAACATCCGACACATTACTGTATCGGATGTCAAACGGAAAATATTTTTAACCCTGAACTTTCGGATTACGACCTTAGCGCCCGAAAAACTTACGATTTGGCAAGTTCGAGAACTTTCTTTTCCGTATCCAAGGCGATCATTAATTCTTCATTTGTTGGAACGACCATAATTTTTACAGGCGAATCGTCCGTACTTATAATTCCTTCCGAACGGAAGCCTTTATTCTTCTCTTCATCTAAATGAATGCCGAGAAATTCCAATCCGCTAGCCACTCCAAAACGGGTTGTATCAGCGTTTTCTCCAATTCCTCCGGTCAAAATCAGAATATCCAATCCCCCCATCGCGGCAATGTACGAACCAATATATTTTTTTACCCGGTAATTATAAATATCCAAAGCCATTTTAGCGCGTTCGTTGCCCTTGGCTTTTGCGTCTTCTATTTCGCGCATATCCGATGAAATACCAGACAATCCGAGCATACCGCTGTGCTTATTGAACAAAGTGCTGGCTGATTTTGTGCCCAATTCTTCTTTCTCCATGATGTAAGTGGCCACTCCAATATCCAAATCACCTGAGCGGGTTCCCATCACCAATCCTTCCAGTGGAGTGAATCCCATGCTGGTGTCGAATGACTTACCATCTTTTACCGCGGCGACCGAAGCGCCATTTCCCAAATGGCAGGAAATAATCTTTTGGTTTTCGAAATCACGTCCCAGTAGTTCGCAGGCCCGTTTGGTCACGTAGCGATGGCTGGTGCCGTGAAAACCGTAACGGCGAATTTTATATTTTTCGTAAAGCACGTAAGGAATTCCGTACATGTAGGATTGTGGTTCCATCGTTTGATGAAAAGCGGTATCGAAAACACCAACCTGAGGAATTCCCGGAATCAGTTCTTCCATGGCGTTGATCCCTTTCAGGTTTGGTGGATTGTGCAAGGGAGCCAAATCAGTACACTTCACCAGCGCTTCAATCACTTCATCGGTAATCAGCTCACTGGCATGAAAATATTCACCTCCATGTACGACACGATGACCAACCGCGTCAATCTCTTCCAGGTTATTCAGGCAACCATATTTTTGGCTGGTCAGAACTCCCAAAATATATTCCACCCCACTTTTGTGGTCCAAAATTTCGCCTTCAAAAACAATTTGTCTTCCATCCTCATGATGGTGTTTTAAAAATGAGCCTTTCATGCCCAGTTTTTCAACCCCTCCCTTGGCAACCACAAGTTGGCCATCCATGTTGAAAAGTTGATATTTTATGGAACTGCTTCCGCAGTTAAGTACCAGAATCTTCATTCCTTCAATATTTTCGTTGAGATTGTTTTTAACAGATGGTTGAGCTGGTTGCGCTGTTCAAAATCCGGTTGCCTTCTCCATCGTATTCATAAAAGCCTTTTCCGGTTGATATGCCAAGCTGTTTGGCCCGGACCAAGCGTTTGATAATCGGTGATGGCTTAAAATGAACATCACCAAACTCGGCATAAATATTCTCCATCCAGCGAACAATTTTATCCAGTCCCATCTTATCGGCAACTTCAAATGGTCCCAATCTCATCCCTTGTCCTATTTTCATGGTGGTATCAATATCTTCCATGGTGGCTACGCCTTCCATCAAAATTTCACAAGCTTCATTGAGCAAAACCACAAAAAGGCGAACACTGACCAAGCCTGCGGATTCTTCAACCGGAATTATTTTCCGGTTGATTAAACGGACAAACTGACAGACTTTCGCGTAAGATTCATCGGAAGTGTACAATCCTTTGACCACTTCCATAATCCGGGCTTCGCGCGATGAAACCGAAAAATGAAAGCTGACACAGCGATCCTTGTATTTCATCTCCGACGAAAGTTCGGTAATAATAATGGTGGTTGAGTTCGTGCCGATAATGCAATCACGATCAACCACTTCTTCGACCTTCCGGAAGATTTTCTTGCGTTCCTTGATTTTGCCTCCCCGATTAACTGCTCGGATGGATTCCACCACAAAATCACAACCTGCTAAATCCTTGTAATCAAGGGTTCCTTTTATCCTTGAAAGAATAGCTCGTTTCTCACCTTGGGTCAACCCCCAATGTTCAATTCGATGATCGAGAATTTTTTCGATATTGCGATAGGCATCTCTGATTTTATCTTCGCTAACTTCAATAAAAACTACCTCAATACCATAGAAACTGGCCACTCGGGCAATGTTTTGTCCAACAAGCCCACAACCAACAATTCCAATTTTTGAGAATAAGGCTTTGGAAACCTTTTTCTTAATTAAACCAAATTCTTCAATTGGTTCATAAATCACTTCACTAGCCATTTCAACTTTATTTACTCGAACGAGGCAGCAGCCTGGTTGGAGGTAATTGCTACCATATTTACAATATCGCTCACCGAGCAACCACGCGACAAATCATTGATTGGAGCCGCCATACCCTGAAGAACCGGGCCAATAGCTTCGGCTTTTGCCAGCCGCTGCACCAGTTTATAACCAATGTTGGCTGCTTCCAAGCCTGGAAAAACCAGGATATTTGCCCGGCCGGCCACTTCACTTTCTGGAGCTTTCAAGCGGGCCACTTCTGGAATTAAAGCCGCATCCAGCTGTAGTTCACCATCAATTTTCAAGTCGGGTGCCATTTCTTTGGCAATCCGCGTGGCGTTCACCACTTTATCGACCCGTTCGTGCTGTGCACTTCCCTTAGTCGAAAAACTGAGCATGGCCACACGTGGTTCCATACCTACGATTGCTTTCGCCGTTTTGGCTGTTGTCACAGCTATTTCAGCCAGCTCGCGCTCATTCGGATCAGGCATTACTGCACAGTCAGCAAACACAAGAATTCCATCATGTCCAAAGTGCGGATCGTTCATGAACATCAAAAAAGCTCCGGAGACCACACTGACTCCCGGCAAGGTTTTCACAAACTGGAAAGCCGGACGCAACACATCCCCTGTGGCATTCACGGCACCGGCAATTTCGCCATCGGCATCGCCACTCTTAATCATCAATGGGGCAAACACCAGCGGGTCGTTCAATAAATCAAGCGCCGCTTCTTTGGTTAAGCCTTTCGACTTTCTGATTTCCACCATCAGGTCAGCATACTGCGACCGGCGTTCATCTGTTTTTGGATCAATCAGCACGGCTCCTTTGATGTTGACGCCACATTCTCCGGCGGCCTGCATAATTTCTACCGGATTTCCCAATAAAATAATCCGGGCAATATTTTCATTTAAGATAATTTCTGTGGCTCTCAAAGTCCGGGGTTCTGTCCCTTCCGGGAGTACAATCCGCTTTTGATAGCTCTGCGAGTTTTTGATAATACGTTCAAGTAATTTCATTCGAAAAAAACTTATCTGATTTATTTAATATCTGCTGATTATTCGGCTCACATCCTTTTCAAAGAAGAAACCGACACACCAACAATTTTTCTTTTCCACTTTTAACCTCCACACAAACCGCTGCCTCCTGCCATACTGCTATCTGTTACGGTTGTCTTCAACTGAAAGTTTAAGATTTTTAACTTTTGAGTAAAAGATTCAAAATGCAAAAGTAGCTAAAATAACGTGTTAATATTCGCCGAACAGGTTAATTATTTGTCAATCCTGAGAAATATGAGCCTCCATATATACTGCTTTCTGGCAGGAAACGATTGATTTTGCAATCGATTGCATTAATCCGTCTTCCAGTTTAAGAAATTCATAAGATTGCTTTTTTCTGTCTCGTCGCAGTTGACTCAATCCGTATAATTCTGTAAAACCATCATGCGAAAGCTTGTCTGTCACGAAAATAAATTGATATTTTTGTTTGGTTCGAAACTTGTTCAACTATGAAATCAACCGATCCATTTTATCTTCTGAAACAATCGCTCGAAGGTGAGGTATACACCAGCAATGTACAGCGGATTATCTATGCAACCGATGCTTCATCATACCGTGAAATTCCGCAGGCTGTGTGTAAACCCAGGTCGGACGAAGACCTCTCCAAGATTATCGCTTTTGCAAGCGAGCATCAAACGTCGGTGATTCCGAGGGCTGGAGGCACTTCACTGGCCGGACAGGTTGTAGGAAAAGGGATTGTGGTGGACATTTCGAAGTACCTGAATAGAATTGTGGAATTCAACCCTGAAGAACGATGGATAGTGGTTGAACCCGGCGTTAATCTAGCAGAACTGAACCAGTTTTTGGAACCTCATGATTTGCAATATGGCCCGGAGACATCGACCGCTAATCGCTGCTGTATTGGCGGCATGGTAGGCAACAACTCCTGCGGATTGCATTCCTTGATATACGGCAGTGCCCGTGATCATATTCTTGAAGCTGACTGCCTGCTTTCTGATGGGTCGTCCGTTGTTTTCAAAGCCCTGTCGACCGATGAGTTTCACGCCAAGTGTTCCGGTAACCCGGAAAGCCTGGAAACCAAAATCTATCAAAACCTCAAAGCAACACTCTCAAATCCATCCAACCAGGAAAGCATCCGAAGTGAATACCCCGATCCAAAAGTACTGCGAAGAAACAACGGATATGCACTGGATGCCTTGCTCGAAACCGATCCTTTTACTGGAAACGGCAAAAAAATAAATGTTTGCAAACTACTGGCCGGAAGCGAAGGAACGCTGGCTTTTTCAACGCGGTTCAAACTCAACCTCATCCCGCTCCCACCCAAACACAAAGGTCTGGTATGTGCACATTTCAATAGCTTACAGGAGGCCTACCGTGGAAACCTGGTGGCCTTGAAGCACCAACCAGGAGCCATTGAACTGATGGACGATATCATTATGAATTGCACCAAGGAAAACATTGAGCAACGCAAAAACCGTTTTTTCATTCAAGGTGATCCGAAAGCCATGCTGATGATTGAGTTTGCGCGTGAAACCGAGGAAGAAATTCATGCTATCGCAACAAAGCTGGAAGCTGATTTTCGTGCGGCTCATCTGGGATATCATTTTCCATTGGTGCTGGGGAACGACAAAATCAAGCGAGTATGGGCCCTCCGCACAGCAGGACTTGGCTTGCTGTCCAATATTCCCGGAGACAGACGAAGCGTAACCGTTATTGAAGACACCGCTGTCGCTCCCGAATATTTACCGGACTACATGGATGAGTTTGACCAAATTCTGGCAAAGTACGGACTGAGTTGTGTAAAATACGCACACATCGCCACGGGCGAAATCCATCTGCGCCCGCTTCTAAATCTAAAGGATGAAGCCGATGTTGAACTTTATCACACTATTGCTGCTGAAATTGCCACCCTTGTAAAAAAATACAAAGGCTCGTTGAGTGGGGAGCATGGCGACGGACGGCTTCGAGGTGAATTCATTCCATTTATGCTGGGTGAGCAAAACTACCAGCTAATAAAAGAACTCAAGCGAACCTGGGACCCCAACAATTTGCTGAATCCTGGAAAAATAGTGGATACGCCACCCATCACGGAGAATTTGCGTTACCAGATTAGCCAGACGCGGGAGTTTGAAACCACTTTTGATTTTTCGGAGCAGAAAGGATTCTTACGAGCAATTGAAAAATGCAATGGCTCGGGCGACTGCCGAAAAAGCGTCGCCATTGGCGGCGGCATGTGTCCCACGTTTATGGCCACCAAAGATGAAGACAAGACTACCCGAGGCCGCGCCAACATTTTACGAGAATTTCTAACTCGGTCTGATAAGGCCAGTCCATTTGATCATGAAGAAATATACGAGGTGCTGGATTTGTGCATTTCGTGTAAAGCCTGCAAGTCCGAATGTCCTTCGAACGTGGATATGGCCAAGTTTAAGGCTGAATTTCTACAGCACTATTATGAGCTTCATGGCATTCCTTTCCGAACTCGTTTGATCGCCTATCTTCCACGATTAAACCAATTAGGACGGATTGTACGGCCACTCACGAATTTCATCATCGGAACAAAAACCTTTAAAACACTCATCGGCTTTGCTCCTGAACGTAAAATTCCAAGCCTATCCAAACTGAGCTTACGGGAGTGGTATAAAAAACCCATTCTTTTGAATGGCACCAACACACGAAAAGTGTACCTGTTTGCCGATGAATTCACGAATGAAAACGAAAGTGAAATTGGCATTAAAACAATCTTATTACTTAACCGGCTGGGCTACGAAGTGGCCATTCCAAAGCATCACGAAAGCGGGCGCACCTTCCTGTCGAAAGGCCTGGTAAAAACTGCCAGGCAACTGGCCAACAAAAATGTCCAAAACTTGTATCCCATCATAGGTGAAACCTCCCCACTGCTTGGAATTGAACCATCAGCTATCCTGGCATTTCGTGACGAATATCCAGAACTCGTTGATGCCAGCTTGAAAAATCAAGCCTTGGAACTTTCAAAACACACCCTGATGCTGGATGAATTTATTGCTGCGGAATTTGATCAGGGCAACATTGACGCTTCACTGTTTACCACCGAGATCCGGGAGATCAAACTGCATGGACATTGTCAGCAGAAAGCGGTGGCATCCACAGCTCCAACCAAAAGGATGTTGGAAATTCCGATCAACTATACTGTTTGCGAAATTCCAAGCGGTTGCTGTGGTATGGCCGGATCATTTGGATATGAAAAAGAACATTACGAACTGAGCCAAAAAATTGGGGAGTTGGTTTTGTTGCCTGCTGTTCGCCAAACGCCAACCGAAACCATCATCTCAGCTCCGGGAACATCCTGCCGACATCAAATAGTAGAAGGTACCGGGCGTCGAGCCTCGCACCCAGTCGAAATCCTGTATGAAGCATTAAAGGTCAGGTAAGCGAAGATCAAGCGAGCTTCTTATAGGCTGATAACCGGCTGGATTGAACGATCAGAATTTTTTGACCGCACAAGCCGGATCTATTAATATATTTCCGGCACTACAATCAAAATCTACTTATGCAGGTGGAGAGATATGGTCCTATCAGTATGTCAAAGCAGCCAGCCAGGTCATTTCGTTTGTATTTTATTAAAGAAGTTTCGCGCCGGTCAAACTATACAGCTCGAACTGTTACTTGTGATTCTGATAATATCATTTAATATCCTCATCATAATATATCAATATCAAATATGGAAAATGGCAAATAGAAGGGATGTGTTTCATTATTAATACCTTTTCCAAAGTTCAAAACGTTAAAATTGTTCACCCGCAATCGACGGCTTGTTGGATCAACTGAGGGGATGACTTCGAGTCTCCAGCTCAGTGACTGCTGCCGGTTCAGTGCGTTTCCCCTGCTTTCAACTTACAGCGTTTCAAAATACTTTACCTGCAAATAATCGGGCATGTTCAGGGGGGTGTTCAACACCAGAGCCCCTAGTAGGATGACTCTTTCGGCCTGAAATTTCTCTTTGATTCGTCTTGATTGGCTAACCACAAATGCATGACTCTCCTTAAACAAGATGTTCAGCAACACGCGTTCTGGTTCGTGACGAGGAATGGTATCCAACCAGGGAGCAATCATTTGTCTCACCCTCGCTTGCTGATAATCATCGGGTTGCTGATCGGGCAAAACCTGATGGCCATCGAGCAGCATTTGGTAGGCAGCCAAAGCTGCACCACACGAAAGGGTATCGCGCGCCTGACCTGGCCGGTGCAAATAGCCCAGCCGCTCTTCATTAATCGCCAAGTGCGGCCCAAAGAAAATAAAAGCAGTTCCGGCATCCGGAATGTGGTCGCCAAAAGCATTGAAGCCGGTTTCGCCGGTAAACGGATAGCCAGTTAAGCCACCCAAATGAAAAACATGGCCGAAAAAATCGCGGATTTTTTCAATGACCGGGTTATTCAGCTCATCGGGGCAAAGCGATACGGCCGCGATCGTTTGATTCACATCCAGCCCATACTCTTGTGTCATTCGCTGGTAATAACTCGCCAGCACTTGTTCAAAAGGCGCTGCATCAGGAAAAAGCGTTCGGATACGCTGGTCAATCGTATTACTCATTTTCAATCGTTTCTATCCGGTTGAACCAAGCGCGTTGGCAATCGCGTTGACGCATTGGAGCAAAGCAAAAAGGTGTTCATCTTCTCCGGGCAATTGCTTGCTTCGGCTGTTACGCCACTTTCGGAGCAACTCTATTTGGGCTTCGTGCAAGTGATTCAGCGCTTCAGCCCTCAAGAGCGTTGAAAAGTAATGATTTTTTCTCCGTTCCTGAAACGGTTTCTTAAGCAAATCCGACAACATCTCGCGGGTCAGGCTTAATTCCGCCATAATTTTGCCCATCATCCGGTCGCGAATCGCCGGATCTTCCACCAAATCGGCATATTTGGCCATGATGCGTTCATCAGTGGCGGCCAGACTCGAATCGAGGTTGGTCACGACGTACCGAACAAACGGATGGTATTTCACCAGCTTGCCCAATTGCTCATATTCGGGTGTATTTTTCGTTTGCATTTCTTTGAGGGTCGATCCCACACCATACCAACTGGTAATGTTGAAGCGCGACTGTGACCAGCTAAACACCCAGGGAATAGCACGCAAATCTTCCATGGTCCGCTTGCCGGTCCGTCGCGCCGGCCGCGAACCAATCTTGCTCGACTCAATCACATCAATTGGGGTGGCCTCGGCAAAAAAGCGAATGAAATCGGAATCGCCAATTAGCTCACGATAAAAGTCGCGCCCGCGCTCACCCAACTTGTGAAAAAGCTCGGCCACCAAGTCATTTTCGCCCGGAAAATGTTTGTGCAAAAGTGTTTGTGCCGTTACGCTGGCCAGCATCAACTCAAGGTTATAGGCGGCATTTACCTTGTGTGCGTATTTTCGCTCGATGGTTTCACCCTGCTCGGTTATCCGCAATTTCCCGTTGATTGATCCCTGGGGTAACGTTTTCACAAACCAGTGCGATGGCCCCGAGCCCCGGCTGATACTGCCGCCGGTACCATGAAAAAAACGGATGATCACGCCATGCTTCTGCCCCACTTTGGTTAGCGCCTGCTGAGCTTCGTGCAAAAACCACGAGCTGGCCAAAATTCCTCCGTCCTTATTACTGTCGCTGTACCCGATCATTACATCCTGGTAAAGCTTTTCGGTTTTATTCCGATCACGCTGGTATTTCAGGCTGTTCATCACCACCGGATGGCTCAGATAATCATCTATAATTTTGGTACTGGTCTGCAAATCTTCAATGGTTTCGAACAGCGGAACTACCGGTAGTCTTGCCGCCAGAAAATCTCCGTATTTCAACGTCATGCCCGCTTCGCGCATAAACAAGTAGACTGTCAGCAAATCTTCCGTATTCCGGGTCATGCTAATAATCAGCTTGCCAATGGATCGGCGACTGTATTTGTTGATGTGATCGCTGACCACCTGGAAACTTTCAATCACGTTACGGGCTTCCTCTCCCGTACCCGAATGATCGACCAAAAAGGGTCGGTTGATTTTCAGCTCGGCATCAAGGAAGGCGCGCTTAGCCTCCGGCGTCGCCTCCATCCGACTTTCCCCGCTCTCTCCGAGCGAGGCCATAACCAGCTGCGAAAGCGCTTTTTCGTGGTACTGGCTGTTTTGCCGGATATCGAGCTGTGCCAGGTGAAACCCAAAAACTTTGAGCAGCCGTTTACAACGGCCTACATCCACCTGCGCCACTTCCGGAATTCCATAATTTTCAAGCTCTTCGGCCAAAAAGTTCAAATCCTCCACCAGCTGGTCCGAGTTTTGGTAACTGTTCTCACGATCTTCCAGCGTCATATTGTATTCCTGACTGAGATCAATCGGCAGTTTATGAAGCAACAGAAGCACGTAAGCCTTAAAAATTTCCTTGTTGTGTTCCTGAAGAATCTGTTTGCCATCCGTTGACAGTTCCTTGGCCAGGTGCGCGACCCGGTCACGAAACGATTTTCCAACTTCCTGGATATCGAGGTAAATGCTGAGTTTTTGAGCCAGTGCAAGCAGCTCTTTTTTCACGATGATAAAGGCATGGATCCGCAACTTATTCAAAGTCATCCGGGTTATTTCGGCGCTCACCAACGGATGGCCGTCGCGGTCTCCCCCAACCCAGTTTCCAAACGACAAGCCGGGAAACAGGTCCGTGTCGTTCAATAAATTGGTATCAAAGCCCGATTCTTTCCAGGCTTGCTTCAGTCGCTTATCCAAAAAGACAACCACATCCGGAAAAACGTCGGTCAAATAATGCAAAATATTATCTAACTCCGATTCAAGCCGGGGTTTTTCAATGTAGATTTCGCCAATATTCCACAGGCGATGAAGAATTTGTTTGATTTCGTCGCGGATGTCTTCGCGCTCTATGCGCGTATACATCCGGTTTTCGCGTTTCACCAACAGTAAATACAACTTACGGTATTCCTGTAGGACTACAGAGCGCTTGGCCTCAGTGGGATGTGCGGTAAGCACGGGCTCAACCAGCACCCCGGGCAAAACATCCAGAATCTGCTTTTCCGAAATCCCTTTTTCTTTTAACATCTGGAAGTTGATGGCCCACAAGCCATTCACACGGCTCATACTTTCTTCTTCCTTAGCGCGACGGCTTTGCACCGCCCCATTGACTTCAACCAGGTTGAGCATCTGGAAACACATGGAGAGCAGGTGAATGTAATCATTGCTCAACAGCAGGTTTTCGGCGGGCTGCCGTGGCGAATTGATCCATGGTATCAGGTTCACCAACTCTTGCTTATCACTTTCGGCTAATACTTCGGCAAAACATTTCAGCAAAAACTCCAAATCATCGTAAGGTTTTCCCAAGGCATTTTGTACTTGCGTGAAGACTGATTTCATATGTTTATCGTTTCTAATTAACTTTGTATAATTCTTCTACTAAACTTCATCGCTTTTTTGTGAACATCGACGTATGGAACTCGCCGATAAACATTCCCTTGGGAGCAAACAGTGGTTTCCATGGCTCGTTTCATCGTCATTTTTTTATTCTTCCAGCAGTTAAACAGCTACAAGGAAGCATCAGTTCAAAAAAAGACGAACTAATCCACGGGCAATCGATAAAGAATTGG